>Ga0206919_1149_pt1 | contig 16640 bp, 15 predicted proteins | sample Alteio_BWOrgHeat_67_FD_152962 | JGI IMG/M metagenome (GOLD analysis project Ga0206919, IMG submission 152962) | Enriched cells from forest soil in Barre Woods Harvard Forest LTER site, Petersham, Massachusetts, United States -... | ecosystem: Environmental > Terrestrial > Soil > Temperate forest >... | reverse complement strand
CAGCACGCGCGAGTGCGACCCTAACGCCAGTTTATGTACCCATGTTGTCCCTGTCTCCTATCACCGCCAGTAATGCTGACCAGATCAAGCCGCTCAATATTCTCACCAACACCTACGGCGACCCCGTCTATGATGTCACCTTTAGCCCAGATGGTAAATTTCTGGCGTCGAGTGGAGCCAACGGGACGTTACTTATCTGGGCTGTTGCTACCGGCAAGCCCTCTGTGAATCTCGAAGATCAGGGCGATACCGGTGGGGGCATAGCGTTCAGTCCCGATAATAGGCTGTTCGCCTCTGGTGGCAGCGGCACGGGTAGGGTGTCGCGTGTCTGGAATCTGCCATCGGGCAAGCAAAAACTGACGATACCCGGTCACGGGGATGGCACGGTGAGTCTCGCCTTTAGCCCCGATGGTTTATTCCTCGCCTCAGCAAGTGTCAATTATGATAGCAGCGGCACGAATGTCTTAACTGTATGGAATTTCAAAACAGGAGAACAGCAGACCTGGAGCGGTCATACCAGCAGCGTTTCGAGTGTTAGTTTTAGTCCCGACGGTACGTTGCTTGCCTCTGGCAGTCAGGATACGACGATTCATTTGTGGGATGTCAAAACCGGGCAAACCAGCGCTATTTTGAAGGGGCATCCTGGCACGGTCACGAGTGTCGTCTTTAGCCCCGATGGAACGCGGTTAGCGTCCGGCGGCGGTGATTACACCGATAAAATCGATAATACGGTTCGGCTGTGGGACGTTAAAACAAGCCAAGTGATCCTCGTAATCAAGGGACATACCGCCAGTGTGAATGGTGTGGCTTTCAGTGCCGATGGAACGTTAGTGGCTTCTGGCAGCAACGATCACACCATCCGGTTATGGAACAGTACGACAGGTGAATCGCTGGCAATCTTATCTCAACCAGCGGCGGTGCGGGGTATCGCGATCAGCGCCGACGGCACGCTGCTGGCCTCGGCTTCCCTGGATGGCACGATCCGCTTGTGGGGGATCAAATGAGATTAAAAACTGCTAGAGAGGAATATCCAATGGTTGAAGAGCCGGATAAAAACGGACTAAAACCTACAAATCCTGATCTCCTTCCTGGTGATCAAGCAGTAAGTGCGCCGACCACGCCTGCTGATACATCAACAACCTTACCAGTCTTTTTGCTTGATCCCGCATGTCTGAGCCAGTTGAGGGCAAGAGTTGCGGAAGGCGATCCTTCATTCGACACGGCCTTCAAGACCCTGATCAGCAATGCGAATTTGGCGCTGACGGCTGACCCATTTTCGGTCACGTTTAAGCCACAAACACCCCCGAGCGGGACTAAACACGATTACATGAGTCAGGCACGTTATTGGTGGCCTGATCCAACGACGACAGATGGACTCCCTTACCTTTCAAAAGATGGTCAGAACAATCCAGAAATTTTAAAGATTCCTGACCATACCAGTTTGGATCATATGATTGTGGCGGTTAACCACCTGAGCTTGGCTTATTATCTGACCGGCGATCAACACTATGCCACCAAAGCAGCCTCGTTAATCCGCACCTGGTTTCTCAATCCAACAACCGCCATGAATCCCAACATGGACTATGCCCAGATGATCCCCGGTCATACCGAGGTCCAGGGCTATGGGATTATTGACAGCCGTGAACTGAGCCGCTTGATCGATGATATTGGCCTGTTAGCGGGATCCTCCGCCTGGACAACAACGGATCAAACGAATTTACAAATATGGTTCACACACTATTTGCACTGGCTGCAAACCAGTGATAAGGGGAGAGCCGCCGCAAAGACCGTCAACAATCATCAGACATGGTATAGGGTGCAAGTCGCGCCAATTGCCCTATTTTTGGGTAATAAAATGCTCGCAACCCAGATAATACATGACACCCAAGCGCTTATTGCTGACCAAATCAATACCGATGGCAGCCAGCGGCATGAAATCACACGCGCCGATGGTTGGAATTATAGTAACTTTAATCTTGACGTACTCTTCCGCTTAGCTGCGATTGGGGAAAAAGTTGGGGTCGATTTATGGAACTACCAAACTTCGGATGGGCGTGGGCTTCGTAAGGCGCTTGATTTTATCCTGCCTGCAACTATCGATCATCGTCAATGGTCCTACACAGTAGGTAGCCCATGGGATAACGTAGCAGCAACAACCTTGTTCCATGTTGCCAGTAATAGTTATACCAGTCGAGCTTATCGCACCTTGAGTGAGCAGATCAAAAAGCCAAGTTTCAACGCGGCGATTGAACAACTTTGGTATCCAGCATTGTTTTGAGGCGAACTCATAACTTCACTAAAGAGATTATCCGGTAAGATCGTCGGCTGGGACAAGTATTCTAACGAATGAGGAAATTCCATGACACAAATCGGATTGATGGTTGAAGGTCAGGCAGGTTTGACGTGGGCACGCTGGCAGCGTTTGCTGCAAGCCGCTGAAGATTTTGGCTTTCAATGTGTTTTTCGCTCCGACCATTTCACCATTGCACCTCCCGATCAAGAATCCCTCGAAGCCTGGGTTTCATTGACCTATGCTGCCAGCCATACTCATCGCCTTGAATTTGGCTCCCTGGTATCGCCAGTGACGTTTCGCCATCCAGCGCTCTTGGTACGAATGGCAACTGCCGTTGATGATCTCAGTCAGGGACGATTGGTACTTGGGTTGGGTGCAGGGTGGAACGAACGTGAGCATCAGCAGTTTGGCGTGCCATTTTATGATGTCAAAACGCGGCGTGAAATGTTCGTAGATGCGCTGGAAATCACGACACGATTGCTCCAGCAGGATAGTCCAGTCAGCTATGTGGGTAAGCATTTCTCGCTCGATGGTGCAGTGCTCCTGTCGCGTCCAGGGCGACCAAAGGGACCATCCATTCTCATTGGCGGTAACGGGGTCAAACATACCTTGCTCCTGGTCGTCACCTATGCCGATGAATGGAATGGGGTATTCCTTTCTTCAGCAGACTATAAAGAACGCAACACGCTCCTTACCGACCTGCTGCAACAGTCTGGACGCGATCCCCAGGGCGTGAAACGCTCCCTCATGACCGAAATCGTCTGGGGCGAAACTGAGGCGAAACTTCAAGCCAGAATTGCAGGTCGTCCTGATCTGAAGTTACCCGATCCCAATCGGATTATCGGTACACCGGCCCAAGTCATCGACCAAATTGGTGCTTATGTCGATGCCGGGGCTGAACGTTTTATGCTGCAATGGCTGGATCTCGACGATTTGGCTGGCCTCGAAAGTTTGGCGCATCACATTTTGCCAGTTTTTCACAGAAATACTGATGGAGAAGGAAAGTAGAACATTCCTGTCTGAACAGGCGAATCGTCATGTGTTACCGAGATTGATCAATGCGGGCACTCGTAAATTGCCATATGATGTCGTCGCTTACGAAACCGGATCATCCACAAAGCTTGAGATCACTGCGAGTCGAGATGCGACTTGGGCCAAATTTCAAACATGCGCACTGCGCATGTTTGAGAAAACAGGTGTAGTTCTTAACTTTCCATATATGCCAGATAAGCAAGAGTATCGTCGTGGTACTCGATAGCTTTAGAGCTTGTCATAAACTTTGAAACTTTGATGAGCACACAATCGGCCAACAAGACCTTTGAAACGATGTTGTAGTTCATCTGTCGTACTGGTGCTGTGCCTGGATTTGGATCAGGCGGCATTGAAAGCGGCGGCATTCGCAGGCATCTGGTCAGTGGTGCATTCCTCAGCCAGTTTATCGGTACGAAGATCGTCTAAATGGGCGGTGGGTTCAGCGAGTTTAGTGGCAACCGTGCGAACGGGCAAATAGCCAACGCGAAGGACGGGACGTTGCCCGACAGCCAGTAGGTCCGCGATGACCTGCATGTCAGCAGCACTCAGACCGCTGCGGACGCTACCGATGCTGATGAGTTTTCCATCACGCGGGCGGATGAGTCCCAGGTTAGCGCTGCCGCCATTTAAGCCAGGGGTAATGCCAGTAATGATGGCATCCACATCCGCACGAAATTTGAGTTTCTTGACATGCGTAGTATCTCCCGCCTCATACGGGGCGTCGAAGGTGCGCAGGATGACGCCTTCGCGGGCATTGTCGCGCAGCCATGTGATGAGTTCAACGTTGGTGGTGGGAGCAAGAAGGACAAGGCGGCTGCCATCTTCGTTGTTATTCCAACCAAAGGCAGCAATAGAATTGGTGATGATGCTTGATACCTGGAGAACGTGCTCAAGCTCCGCGATACGTTGGTCAAAGGGACGAGATCGCCAATCCTGACCCTCTAGTTCAAGCAGGTCGAAGGCAGCATAACCACCAGATTGGGTGCTGGAAATTGCGAAGCGTTCGCCATCGATGACGAACTGACGTCCCAGTTTCTCCAGGACACGGGCAGTCTCCGGTATCGTTGAGATGGGTTTACCGCGACGGTTGTAGGCGGTGAGGGTCGTACCATCATAAGCCAAGAGGGTACGTTCGCCGTTGATCTTCTCGGTAATACCGGCATAGCCGGGGCGGGACATGGCTTGAGTCACTTCCTCAAGGGTGCTGGGCGTGATATGGCTCACCATATAGGTGGGAGCAATCGGGTTGATCGTTGTCGTGGTTTGGGACGGGATGCCAAAACTGGGAATACCGATGTCGGGATCATCGAACTTGACTGGGGCGTAGCCATTCCGTTGGCTTTTTTCGGCGACTTTAGCATCGTAGTAGGTTTTGGCTTCAGCGGCGTCGGCAAATTGGTTAGAGGTAGTCCGCAGGGCACTGCCCCGTCTGCCGTTGACGGAGATGACCTGGTGATCCACCGTGAGACAAGCTGCCCAAACTTTGTCGGATTTGGTGTTGAGGCAGTGTCCTGCCCATTGTTCAAGGATAATCATCGATAATCTCCTCAGGTAAATATTATCACTGGTGATAAACGGGTTCATCCGTTTTTTTGATGATGCAGGTCGATTGACCTATCTTCTGATGAACTGGGAATCATCAAAAAAGCCACTGTAATCAGTCCAACATTGTCAGCACCAATCAAAGCAAATTTAATATAGCACAAAAGTTCTAAATTGAAAATAGTCCTAAAACTGCTGCTCGCCACGATTGCCCCATTTTTCTCTGTGTCAAAAACCCGTCAGGAACGGGATTTTCTATAGAATGGGTTCGATGATAAGATAGGACACCAGCAACTTATCTTGAGCGTTTGAGTGCTCAATGACACTTCAAAAGGCTTGCCCATGCGAATCTATGGACTCGATTTCACCAGTACCCCGACTCCCCGAAAACCCATCACCTGTGCTGTCGGTGTCTTCGAGGAAAATACGTTGACTGTACAAGAGTCCTCTTGTTTCCCCGATTTTTCAGGATTCGAGACCTTTCTAAAGTCCGATGGTCCATGGATTGCCGGGTTAGATTTCCCGTTTGGACAAGCGGCGAAACTCATCCAGAATATGAAGTGGGGTTCTACCTGGGAACACTATGTTAGCCTTATCTCAAAACAATCGATGCAGGATTTTGCCCAACGCTTAGAAACCTACCGTACTCCACGCTCAAAAGGGGATAAACAACACTTACGTATCACCGATGAATACGCCGGTTCCCGCAGTCCAATGATGATGTTTGGAGTTCCTGTGGGGCGGATGTTTTTTCAAGGAGCGCCGCGCCTGTTGGAGTCGGGAGTGAGTGTCTTACCGTGCCACCCGACGGCGAGTAACCGGATCGTGGTCGAAGCCTATCCCAAATTAGTTGCCCGCAAATGGATCGGCGCTGGAAGCTATAAAAGCGATATTAGTGAAAAGCAGGCATCAACACAGCATGAACAGCGCCAGAAGATCGTCGAGGGTATCCGCTTGGAGGGCGAAAAACATTATGGATTTCACCTTGCCCTGTCGGATGACCTGGCGAATGCAGTTATCGGCAATCAATCTGGAGACGCTCTGGATGCAGTGCTGTGCGCAATCCAGGCGGCATGGGCCTATGCTCGCCGCGAGAGTGATTTTGGTATCCCTGCCGATTGTAATCCTTTGGAAGGCTGGATCGTTGATCCTGATTGCTTGGCTCACAAAGTCCAACAACAATGGACGCCTGCCTCAAATGGTTTCTACGCCGATTTTGAGAATGGACGTGGAGCCGTTACCAACGAGGTCGCTTACCAGTTCCTCGGCTGGCTCGCCTACGAGAATTTGGTCACAAAAATTACAAAACTGCCCAATTGCGCCGATGACACGGCTTTGCAGGTTGCGGATATTGGCTGTTACCTCGGCGCGAGTACCTAACGCTGGTCAACCCTTGGCGTGGATCGCATCCCAAGCGGCATGGGCCATGTCCATGTGTTGGGCACTGATATTTTCTCTGAAAATATCGCAGCGGCACGCGAAAAGTTTGGCGAAAATGATCATCTGTCCTTTGCCGTGATGGATAAAAATGGTTCGATACCCCGCCTGAAAGGGAAACCCTATCATTTGATGTTCTGTGCCTTTGTCCTGGATACGATTCCTCTCTGGTCAGACCTTGTGTCCCTTTGTCAAAACATGGTGGGCGCCCTGACGCCGCATGGCGAACTCTATTTACTGCGACTGCACCCGAATGCCTTTGCCGGTAGCGATCTGTTTGCCGAGTACCACTTGAAGCCGAACGAGACACCGCAGCATGGTGATTCGTTTACTGTTGAATTGCGTAATGATCGCTCCAGTATTTCCTTTCTCGATACCTTCTGGAGTCCCCAGCATTTGGGGGACTTGTTTACCCATATGGACTGTACTGTCAGCTCGATAGAAATTCGTGTTCGTCAAGTACCTGACGATAATAGCGAGGCATTGCAAGAAATTCTGCGTAACGCCGGTGTCGTGTTGGAAGGACGTGAATGGCAGGTTCCCTTGTTCCAGATACTTCGTATTATCAAAAGTGATTGAGCGAAAACGCTGTGCAGAAACACATTACCTTGCTCTCGAAATTGCGAGCTGATACCCGTGCCGATTTTGGCTACCAGAGCCATCGTGCGCCCTATATAAACTCATTTGGAATGTATTTTGCCCTGATCAAAGACCCTGATGGAAATATGATCCTTCTATCTGCCGACTAAAAAACTGTCAATGACCTTTCGTCAAATTGTTCCCTTTCACGAGTGGAGGCTTGATGAGAAAATATTTTGTGGTCGTAGGGATGGTAATTCTGCTGTTGATAGCTACTATCCCATTACGAGCGGATGGGCCGGGTACAACCATTCCTGTTGATTCACAAGAGGTTACTTTACCTGAACCTACCGGGTCAGCGGCGGTAGGTCGTGTCGGATTTGATTGGGTCGATTCTACCCGACTTGAAACCTTCAGCAACGACAAAAATGACCATCGTGAGTTGATGGTCTGGGTGTGGTATCCTGCCCTGCGTGACACGAATGCCACTCCTGCCGATTATCTCCCGATCAATTGGCGACAAGCACGAGAACAAGCGATGGGTTTTGGGGCGGGTCTGGCAACCCAAAATCTGGCAAAAGTTCATGTTCATGCCCTGGACGCTGCGCCTCTGGCGGTATCGTCACAGCCCTATCCAGTATTAATCATGCAGCCAGGATTAGGACCAATCGCCACCGATTACACGACCTTCGCGGAAGAATTCGCCAGTCATGGCTATATTGTGGTTGGCAGCACACCGACCTATAGTGCTCAAGTCGTCGTTTTTCCCGATAATCGTATCATCCGGCAATCTCCAAACGCTACCGTTGCCGACAACGCCTTACCCCAAGCCGCACAAACGATGCTGGATGCCCTGGTGAATATTTGGGCGGCCGACAACATCTTCATCATGAACCAGTTGGAGAGACTCAATACCGCTGATCCAGCAGGACGATTCACCCATCACCTCGATCTCCAGGCGATTGGCGTTTGGGGGCATTCTTTTGGCGGGGCCAGTGCGGCTCAAACCTGTCGTCTCGATGACCGTTGTAAAGCAGGCGCGGATTTAGATGGAACGCTGTATGGTGATGTCATCCAGGTGGGAATTCAGCAGCCATTCATGTTTATCTGGAGTGAGCCGATAAATGATCCTCTGGGGCAGCAAACTAGGCGTGATGTTCAGAGCGTTTTCAATCGATTGGATCATGGCGGGTATCAACTGACCATTCAAGGAACAGCCCATTAAGGGTCAAGCCATACTAACGCAAATGAGACAAAAGGGGAGTAAAGTAGGGAAAAGGAATGGGGGAAAGGGCAATTCAGATGAACATGCAACCACTTCAGGCCGTTTTCGAGAGTTTAAACGACCCTTTAGCCGAACAGCGACGTAATCAACCGTTAGGGCGGACGCTGACGATGGTATTTCTCGCCATGATCAGTGGGGAAAACAGTGAGCAGGGGATAGCAGGGTGGATCAAGGAACAACGTTGGCGCTTGAAAAGCGTGTTTGGGTTTCGGCGGGGTGATGTGCCGTGTTACAGCACCATTCGGCGGGCCATCGACACGGTGGATGTTTGCGAATTAGAAAGTAAACTGGTGGCGTGGGCGCAGCAGGTGCAGGTGGCATTAGGCCAGACCGAGTGGGACGGCGTGGCGATAGACGGCAAATTTTTGCGAGGCAGCGCCGATGGGGAACATGAGGCGTTGGATGTGTTGAATGCGTTTAGCCATCGCCTGGGCGTGGTGCTGGGGCAGCGGTTGGTCGGCAGTAAAACCAATGAAATTCCAGAAATCATCCCGTTGTTAGAGGAATTGACCCTGAAAGGCGTCCTGGTCACAGTCGATGCTTTACATACCCAACGTGCCACCGCTCAGGCGATTGTAGAAAAAGGGGGGCCTATTTGATGACCGTGAAGGACAACCAGCCCACTTTGCACGCCGATCTCGAAGGGTTCTTTAGCCGTGCGCCGGGGCCTCAACAGGACTTACGCCACGTTGAACAGACCAGCAAAGGGCATGGACGCTTAGAAACGCGAACCTTGTCGGCCAGTGCTGATGTGAAAGGCTATATCGATTGGCCTGCACTGGAACAAGGCTTATGTCTGGAACGCCGCGTCATTACCTTGTCAACCGGGGAAATTACGACAGAGCGTGTGTACGGCCTCATCAATTTGACGCCTGACCAACTCGATTTATCCAAAGTTCTTCAGCGCTGGCGTGGGCATTGGGGCGTCGAAAACCGGCTCCATTGGGTCAAGGATGTGCTGCTCAAAGAAGATGCCAGTCGTGTTCACACCGGTCAAGCCCCGCTGATCTTGGCGGCCTTGCGCAATCTTCTGGTATCCTGCCTTCATGCCGTCGGCTTTGCCAGTATTACCGAAGGCCGCCGCCATTTTGCTCTTAATTTTGACGAAGCGATTGCTTGTATTTGCGGTCCGTTAGAATGAACTGACCCTAACAGCCCATTTCAATTTTTCTGACTATGCGGTCTTGCATGAACCCTATCTAACCCTAATAGGTGGGTTAGGGCGGCTGGATGGACAGCGCGGATTACGAATCACCAGCGATTATCTGCTGGCTTTCTTCGACAAATATCTGAAAGGCACTGATTCCTCGCTCTTGACCGGGGTATCACCAGACTATCCCGAAGTGCAGTTCCAATTCCGTTGCCCCTCACCGTCAAAGGTCACAACGAAAAAGCGACTTGGACATCATATCCATGCGGAACCAGGGCGAAGACCTTCTTAAAGTCATTAAAAATGCTCATCCTTGCGGCAAGGATGAGCATTCAACGCGCTATCAGGCTGTCGTGTTACCGCTAAGGCAGATACCGGCAATGACTCAAGCGTTTTTCGGGTGAAGGTCGGCCTCTGAACTGCTGCCGCCAAGACCTCATTGATTCCTTTCACTGGAATAAAGGTCAGATCGTGCCACATATCATCGGGCACATCATCCAGGTGTTTCACATTGGGGTTAGGATGATGTTCGTTCGTAGGTAACCAGTAGCTATTTAGGTGGGAGTAACGTGAATCTATGCGAATTTTCTAGCAGGCAAAATCATCGGCTTTTGTGTAATCCGTGCCAGGAACGCCACGCCAAACAATGCGCCTAACAGCGGATCGAGCACCGAGGCAATGCTGTTTTCCATTGGTCGGCCATCATATATTCCCGTCGGCGGATTTTTATCAATATAGGCACAGGTCACAGCGTCGTATTTGCAGTTCTGAGCTTCTTGCGGCAATTGCGAGTAATCGTAGTGATCGGTTGTCATCAGCGGGAGGAAAATAGAGTTGATTTGCGTCCCAGCCAGGTTCCACCAATAAGCCAGGACGCCAATAAGTAGCCCACCAACGATGATCAATACTGCACGTCTGCCTGTGTTATTCTGCATCGCGTGCCGAAACCGCTTGAAGATCAGCGGTGCGCCAACAATCAGACTCATGACCAATGTCGTAACGCCCCACCAGAAACTGTCGATCAGAAAAGTAGAAGTGTGCATCGTTAATTCACCTGCCTATTCTGTTGCCCGCACTGGTTCAGTCGATAATGCTGGCGTGCTGATCGCTCGAAATCGTCGTATTTGCCGTCCTGAGATCAGCGCCAGCAGCCCCAGAACGATTGCGCCTAGTCCAATGATGAAAATAGCAGGGTAAAACGTCGCTCCGTTGACTGGCAGCACATTCGATAAATAGCCCAGCATTGGATTATCGGAGTACAGCAGTTGTAAACAGGGTCGCCACGACGTTGTAACCGGATTCAAGCCATGAAATACAGCCATATAATGCTGAATGTCGGCCTGATAAGTTCGCAGCGCTGAAAAGTAAATAGCGCCTGCTCCTATGAGCGTGAGGCCCGTGCCAATACTCAGCACCCCCAGCCATCGATTGCCGCGTTTGCGTAAAACATCGAAGAAGTTAAAGACAGAGGCAAAAATGCTAAGGCCGCCTGCCATATACAGAATGCTCATCAAGCCCGTCAAGACGCCATTCAGGTGATACAGCGTATACGGGAATTTATCCGGTTGAAAAATACATTGATAACTCGGCTGGATAAACCCCAGTTCTTCCTTGCTTAAGCCTGTTTGCGCCGCCCACGCTTCGACTTCGGGCAAATCTAAATCGCGGACATAGGTACTATTGCAATCACGAGCAATTTGCCGGGCCAATTGATCATGACCCGACACGATCATCAAGTGCGCGACCGCACACACCCGCCCTTCTCGATCTATAAACGATGGGCGATGCCCCGGGTGATCATAATTTCGTGGGAATATCCCGCGCTGGTAATACTGGCGCAACTGATCCAGCCTGGTGCGGCGTGCGCTCTGGAGATGTACCGGCAATTCGCTTATATCGCGGGCGCGGAGCGAGTGCTCCACACGCTCAAAACGGCGGCGAACACGTCTATCATCACGAAATCGGGCAAACCACGTTGTTGTAAGCATTTCCCCCTCCTGGCTATTAGAAGTCAGTATAAGGGAGGCGGGCGGAAAAACTTTAGACACAGCGCATGATCTGGCTATGACAAACATCCAATCACAGTTAGCTTTAGTTTCGTGACTACTTTGACGAGACCCGGCGGTGTTGAGTAAATGAATGCCCCAACGGAGATATGAGCTAAACAGATTCTACAACGTATTTCGTGGTTCTATAAACTGGCGACGACTAGCGCAGAAGAGCACTACACTCAAAGACTATGCCTCGCTCAGCGTGTTGATCTATGCTAACTTTACGGGGCATTCACCGTTCTGTCTCGATCCCGAAAGGATGCCGACCTATGGACGATCAGATTCTTCTTCGTGTGCGGGTTTTTGGCTTGTCTGTCCTGATAATACTGCTGGCAGTCTTGTTAACGCCCCAATCTGTTCAGGTGGTTCGGGCACAGCAACCGACACCGCAGCCACCACGAGTGTTCCAGATTGTGCCGCAGAGGAACAATCTGACCAGGCATACTGCACGACGCTGAACTATGTGATACGCTTCTACCCCCGCTTCATGACCTACTATCAACAAAATCATTCGCCGGCCAACCGGTTGAGTGGCCCGGATCACATGGGACCAGAATTCGGTATTGTGGTCGCTCCCAACGATGATACCCTCTACACGACTTTTCGCCTTGATCTCGCGGGCGGGCCTCAAATCTTGACGATTCCGGCGACTACGGCGACTTACTCGTTGCTCACGCTGGATGTGTGGGGGCAGATCATCTCCACCAACATTCCGCAATTAACACCGGGGACGTATGCGCTGGTGTCAGCGGGATCAACAAGTGCCCTGCCGACAGGAGCAATCACGGTTTCAATTCCCTACCCAATGACCTGGTGGATTGTCCGTGTTGACAAGTACGCGGCAAATGGAGAGGATCAAATTGCCACTGCGACAACTTTCCGTAAAGCATTACGGCTCACCTCACTGGCGACCTATAATGCTGACCCTTCTCGCGGTGCCACCCAACTTCTTCCACTAATTCTCTATACGTCCCAGATGAAAACCATTACCGACTCCACCGTTGCTGATTCGTCCGATACGTTTTTACAGCAGTTGCAGCAGGCGCTCCATGACCCCACTACCGCGCCCTTGACTTCCGCCGACACTCAGCTTTCAACCGCATTTGACACCCTGTTCGCTACCGCTCAGCAGAACCCTGACTTGATGAACCGGATTGTTGGGGCAACCCATACCGCCCACGACCAAATTGTCCAGCACTGGGAAACGCATGTGAACGCAACCCATTGGGTCTATTTCGACAACATTGGTCGATGGGGAACCACCGATCAGGACTATCTGGATCGTGCTGCACTCAGCGAATACATTCAATATGGCAATAGCTCCACCACCGCCAAGTATTATGACGCCTTTACCGATAGCAATGGAAACGCTTTGGATGGTCATCACGCCTATCAGTTGACCTTCACATCGGCGCAAATTCCACGGGCCAAACGATTTTGGTCGCTCACTGCCTACACTCCGCCTGGAATCACTCTCGTCTCGAATGCTGCCAACAAATATGCGGTGGCAAGCTATACGCCGGGGCTTCATAGGCAGGTTGACGGCTCAATCACCATCTACATCCAATCCACCCCACCAACAGATACGCCTGACACTAACTGGTTGCCAGTACCGACTGGGCCGTTCTCGCTCCTGTTACGAGTCTATGGTCCTGATGGAAATACCGCCACTGATTACACCCCGCCTGGAATCGTATTGCAACCATGAACAGAAATGCCACTAACGCCTGAGATCAACTCTTAAACTATCAGTTCAGGTGGTTAACTGATGCTGGTCAGGTGTTGAAGTCGTTTCTGCCAGGCAGCAGGACAGCAAGAAACAGTCCTGCCGCCATGATCGGGGTGCTGGGTAGGCACACATAGCGTCATTATTACGACAAAACAGGAATAACCCCGCCCAATTTTCGAGAATAGACTTCCCCGGCTTGTCCAAGTGTGCCATGAACGCAAAGAGTTGGGCTTAATCCGTTTCTAAGCTGGACTTTGCACATGTTAAATTTTCGGATTTGCCGATGGCGTCAACACGGCAAAAAGCGACTTTCGACTTTTCCAATGTATTGGGATCATAGCGATGTGCGAAAAGTCTGATCGCTTTTGATAGCACGCCCACGCTCAGGCCATTGGGCAAAAATTGTCATGTGCAAAGTCCAGCTAAGGGTGAGTTCGATAATGAAGCAAAACGTTGCCAGAGTGAAAGTTCCTAGCTTCGACAAGTTCCAAGGGACTTCTTTTGACTTCTTTAAACAGAGGTTTTCCCGTTCCTAAAACAACTGGCGTCACGATCATCAGATAGTCGTCAATTAATCCTTCATTGGTAAGTTGCTGCACCAGCGTGCCACTACCGAACATCGTGATGTCGGGACCCTTCCCTTGTTTTAAGGTCCTTACTTCTTCAATGAGACTGCCCTTCAAGAGCGTTGAATTCTCCCAGGTCACTTCTTTCAGCGTTGTTGAGAAAACCACTTTGGTCATCTGGTTTAATTCGTCCGCCAGTTTCCGAAATCCTGGGGACGACTTGGGATCCCTCGCCACTTGAGGCCAAAAACTTTCAAATTGCTGATAGGTGACTCGTCCAAAGAGAATCGTGTCGGGGTGCATCATTTCATGCGAAGCTGTGTCAATTTCGGGGTCTTGCACGAACCAATCGATTTCTCCGTTCGGACCGGCGAAAAAGCCATCCAGAGAAACGCGGTTTAACACGATAATTTTTCTCATTTCATTCTCCTCACTTTTCTATAAGCGAAGTGTAGTATAGAGTTGCACCCCCTTTAATAATTGTAAAAAACCGTCATGCTCATACATAAGCGTAGCCGACGAGATCGTGGTGGAAGTCATTCAGTTGCGAGAGACTTTTTGGGGTAATGCCAGAATAGGCTTTGATGTCGCGGATAAAGTGCGACTGGTCGTAGAAGTTGAGCGCATACGCAATATCGGTCAGTTTTTCAAATTGTTGGGTTTTGATCAGTCGGATCGCTTCATTAAAGCGCTTAACGCGGATATAACTTTGGGGTGACAGCCCTACCGTTTGAGTGAATCTCCTTTCAAACTGGCGTTCTGAGATATTCAAGTAATCCAGCAAGTATTTCACATTGATCGACCCCATGTTGTGGTGGATTAAGCGTAGGCTCTCTTCGACTAAGGTATCTCGCGCATTCGCCTGCTGGAGCCTGGTCACTAAAAACCGGGTGAGTAAAGTAATCCGTTCCTGCTCATTCGAGGCTTCAATGAGTTGAATATTGAGATTCTCGGCTGAAAATTCATGAAGTTCCGCTGATCCATTGGTCAGTACTGAGGCGTTGATACCCAGGAGTGTTTTTAAGGCATGAGGCTTTAAAATCACTTGTATCGTCGTCGAGGAGCCTTTGTGGTAATTCATGACACTCGGTTCTGTACCTGCCCCATAGACAAATAAGGTCGGTACTGAAGTGATCGCTGACGGGGTGACGATATTTTCAATCACAGACTGCCCATTGTGATGTTGAAAGACAATTCCCGGCGCACCATTCGGGACTACTTTTATTGCCAATCCTTCCTCGCCAGTATATTCAGCGATCCTGAAGCATTCAACATCATTTTTGAGGACTTCTGGGGCCGGGAGCAGGTTAAATTTAATGGAACGCATACACCACAATATAGCCTCTATCAACTTGAAAACTTATATTCGCACTTGGTTTTCACATAAGCCATCTTGATTTAATGATAGCACAAAAGTTCTGAGTTGAAAATTGCATAAAAACTACTGATGACTGCGGCTTTGGGCAACATTATTTGATTTTGACCTTCGTGCCTCATTATTCCCCCGGTCACAAAATCCGTTAGAATCAGTCATGTTATCGAAAGTGATTGAGCGAAAACATGGTGCAAAAACACATCACCTTGCTTTCAAAATTACGAGCCGATACCCGCACAGATTTTGCGGCGGCGGGCATTCATACGTTGCAGCAAATTGTCGCCATGCAGCCTGACGAATTGCGCAAATTCCGGAGAATTAAGACCAGTGCAGTGGCGGTTCATGCTCACGCTCGCGCCTGGGTTGAAGAACGTCCGATTTGGTATGGGGTACTGCATCCAGCCTGCCATCTGAACGCGATGTACTTTGATATTGAAACCCGCCAGAATGAGGACAATGAAACCGAGGTATGGTCAATCGGCTGGGGTGGCGCAGAAACTGGATTACAAAGTGTGGTCGTGGCTTCGGTAAGCACCCCGATACATCTGACTTTGCCCGATAATCAGCCCGTGATTCTGGTGTCAGATGCTCAGAGCGTCTGGCGCACATTTGCCCAAGCCGTCTCTGGCTCCGACTGTCCGATCTTTCATTGGACCGCTTTTGATGCGGGCGTCATGCGAAAATCGGCTCCCCAAGAGGTAACTGAGCAACTCGCACCGCGCTTACATGATCTCTGCAAAATCTTCGATGATGCCGTGAAATTGCCGGTCAAAGGGGTATCGCTCAAGACGGTAGCTCGGCATTTCGGCTTTCATTGGCACGGCTACGAAGATTGGTTTGCCGCATTCTCAGATTATCTCGACTGGCAGCGCACTGGTAGTGTCAAAGCGCTGGCCTCAGCGTGTGCTTACCAGCGTGATGATGTTGAAGCGATGATCGTGGTGCAGCGTTGGTTAGCTGCGAACGCGCCGGACTCAACTCACAAGGCATGATTCGCGACTTGCACCCAACCAGGGATCGCGGCTGAGTGCAAGAGGCGTCAGATGCCTTGCATTATCTGAGTCGCCAATGGTGAAAACGGCATCCACAGCGCCACGCCGAGCATCCCACAGACCGCGATGAGCAGCGTGGTTCCGGTTCCGAGTCGCGCCGCTAAGAGGCCGCCGCACAGCGCCCCAAGCGGCACTATCCCCTGACTCAGCAAGCTGATAGTCGCGCCAGTGCGTCCCAACAGGTCATCGGGGATGATCGTTTGCCGTAAGGTGATCTCATTTATGTTATAAAACACCATCGCCGCATCCCCGATCACCTGCGGAATCAGCAGCAGCACAAAGGCCAACGGCGGGAGAACCATTGCCAGCGGAATCAAGAGATTGACCAATCCCGAAATCAGCAACGCGCTCGTCATCAAGTGCCCAATAGGGATTTGACGCGGAATTCGTGCCGTAAGCAGCGCTCCGAGTAGCGCCCCGACGCCACCTGCTGAAATCAGAAGACCCAGCCCCGCCGGAGTGAAATGCAAATCGCGCAGCACGTAAATCCCGTACAAGGTACTGAAAAACGCGCCAAAAAAACTACGCACGCTCGACCCTAGCGCCAGC
>Ga0206919_1148_pt1 | contig 16666 bp, 13 predicted proteins | sample Alteio_BWOrgHeat_67_FD_152962 | JGI IMG/M metagenome (GOLD analysis project Ga0206919, IMG submission 152962) | Enriched cells from forest soil in Barre Woods Harvard Forest LTER site, Petersham, Massachusetts, United States -... | ecosystem: Environmental > Terrestrial > Soil > Temperate forest >... | reverse complement strand
GTCTGACAATGCCAAAACGGTATGGGAGTTTGAGCTGGGTAATACCAATTACAATACCCTTCCTTTTAAATTCTACGCCAAAACCGACTTCATGGCGCCATTTGCATCCGGCTCGGCAAGGTTTGACACCATGGTGATCGTTCCCTGCTCCATGGGTACCCTGGGTCGCATAGCCGGCGGTATTTCGGACGACCTGGTTACCCGCGCTGCTGACGTAATCCTGAAAGAGCGCCGTAAGCTTATCCTCGTGGCCCGCGACACGCCTTTTAACCTTATTCATCTGCGTAATATGGCTACCGTTACCGAAGCGGGTGGCATCATCTGCCCGGCTATTCCATCTTACTACAGCAAGCCGAAAACCATCGAGCAGTTAGCCATGACCGTCGTGAACCGCGTAATAGATTTGATAGGGTTGGAGAACGACAGTTACCGCTGGAGCGAGCAGTAATTAGCCGGCTGTATTATTAGCGAACGTTAATTGTACGATATCGTACACCTTATTTATTGTTTTAATTATTTAATTACTGATTATCAAATACTTATTTGGTTGGTTCAATTGTTATCGCTCTGCATATATCAACCTGATTAAGAAAATGAAAAGATTTTATTTTATCACGCTCCTCGTTTTTTGTTTCTGTAATAGCCTGCGTGCGCAATCTATGCGCGATACCCTTAGCCGCGAAGATAAATTGTACACACTTTCAAAGATCTGGAAAGAGGCAGATTATAACTTCGTATTCTTTGATAAGGTGCCAAAGCTAAATTGGGATAGTTTATACATCGCATATATTCCAAAAATTTTGGCTACCCGCAATGTGTATCAATATTTTAAAGTATTAAGTAGTTTTATGGCTAACCTAAAAGACGGACATACTGGTGTACAAGTAAATCAAAATTATTGGAACCAAATAGATTCCCCGCCAATTACGATAGTAAGGCACGGCAATACACGGTACGTAACAGCCATAGACGAAAGCTTGAAAGACCAGGTTCCTATCGGATCGGAAATTGTGCAAATTAACGGCAAAAGCTGGCCGGAGTTTTTTGCAAGTGCTGATCTGGAAAATAACGAATGGACCGGCTTTCAGAATAGTGAGTTGGAGTTAACGCTTTTAACACCTGATAAGAGAACCCTGAAAGCAGTGGTGAAGAGAAACAGCAACGTTCTTTTTCGTAACAAAACAATGAAAATGATACCGGGTGGCGTCCCGGTAGTCACCAAGAACTTTGAATACAAATCATTATCGCCGCAAATTGCTTATGTAGGTATCAACACATTTGCAGATTCGGTAATTGTAAAAAATTTTAACGACGCGTTGCCCGAGATCAGGAAACATCAGACCCTGATTTTAGATATCAGGCAAAACGGGGGCGGTAATGACGCCTATGCGATAGAAGTAGCAAAATATATTACCGACAAGCCTTATATGATAGGCCCTATGTGGAGTGCACGTAACAATAACTCTGCTCAAAAAGCATGGGCAGTCTTCTATCATACGCCAAAAGCTGAATATGAAAAAACTACCTGGGATAGGCATCCGGGCGATACAGTTAATATTCCTAAAGATTTGAAGCCTTTAAATATGCCGGTTTACATACTTACTTCGCAAAGAACAGGTTCGGCGGCGGAAGATTTCCTTATCTATTTAAACGGCAGTAAAAATATTACCACCATAGGACAGACTACGAACGGCAGTTCGGGCCAACCATTGACTTTTACAATACCCGGGAACTTTTCTGTCAGGATATGCGCGAAACGTGACGCCTTCCCGGACGGTACAGATTTTATAGGTGTTGGCATAAAACCCAATGTTTATGTTGAACCATTTTTTAGCTTAACCGGCGAGGAAAAGAAGGATTTGGAACTCAATAAAGCGTTGGAGATAATTGCGAGCAATAAAAGGTAAGTAAAACCTTTATAACCACTACAACCGCTCCAACTTTTACAACGCCACCAAAAACCTTACCTTTGCAGCTTTATGAACAGGAAGGTTGCATTTTATACGCTGGGTTGTAAGCTGAATTATTCGGAAACGTCTACTATCGGTCGGCTGTTCAATAATGCGGGTTATGAAACCGTAGCGTTTAGTGAAACGCCTGATGTTTTTGTGATCAATACCTGTTCTGTTACGGAGAACGCTGATAAGAAATGCAAGAAGATCGTACAGGAGGCACTTAAGATCTCGCCGAATGCCTATGTAACCATTGTTGGCTGTTATGCACAACTCAAGCCACAAGAAATTGCCGACATACCCGGCGTTGATATGGTTTTGGGTGCTGCGGAGAAATTCCGGATAGTCGACCATATTACCGACCTTACAAAAAAGCCCAAAGCTGTGGTTTATAACCAGCCGGTAAGTGAAGCTAACCAATTTATTTCTGCTTTTTCCATCGGCGACCGTACCCGTACGTTTTTAAAGGTGCAGGATGGCTGCGATTATTCATGCACGTTTTGTACAATTCCCTTAGCGCGCGGCGCCAGCAGAAGTAACGCCATAGATGACACTGTAAAACAAGCCGAGGAAATTGCCGCTTCCGGCGTGAAAGAGATCGTGCTCACCGGCGTAAATTTAGGCGATTTTGGTATCATAGATGGCAAACGCGAAAATAAATTCATCCACCTGGTAAAGGCATTAGATAGGGTAGAAGGCATTGACCGCATTCGTATATCGTCCATCGAACCCAACTTATTGACGGATGAGATCATAACGTTTGTTTCTACATCCAAACGCTTTGTACCTCATTTTCATATTCCGCTGCAATCAGGCTCCAACAAAATATTAGGCTTGATGCGCCGCCGATATCAACGCGAATTATATGCTGATCGCGTAGCAAAGATCAAACAACTGATGCCGCATTGCTGCATTGGTGTAGACGTGATCGTTGGTTTCCCGGGCGAAACACGCGAAGATTTTATTGACACCTATAATTTCCTGAACGAACTGGATATATCTTACATGCACGTATTTACTTATTCTGAAAGGGAAAATACGCCTGCCGCTGCTATGCCGGGCGCAGTGCCTGGCTCTATCCGTGCCGACCGAAGTAAAATGCTGCATATATTGTCTGACAAAAAGCGCCGTGCTTTTTATGAAGGGCAGCTAAATACCCATGCAGAGGTACTGTTTGAAGGCGACGTTAAAGATGGCTTTATGCATGGCTTTACGCGAAACTATGTGAAGGTAAAAGCCAAGTACGACCCCATCTTAGTAAACGAACTCAAAACTGTTTACTTAACCGAAATTTCACACGATGGTGACGTGGAAATCACCGAAAGCGAGGAAATATTAACACATTAATTTTATATTCGCCGTAAATACCTATTGCATGTTCCCAACCATCAGTTCGCTTTTACATTACCTTACAGGTTTAAATATCGCGCTGCCGGGCGAAACTTTTGGATTTTTTGTAGCCCTCGCTTTTATTGCAGCCTACTGGGCCTTTGTGCAGGAGTTTAAGCGCAAAGAGAGGTTGGGCGTGGTTCATCCCTTTGAAAAAGAAGTAACGGTGGGCGCACCCATCACCTCGGGTGAACTGGCAGGCAATGCTATATTCGGCTTCCTGTTAGGGTATAAGCTTTTAGATATTGTATTCAACTATCATGCATTTATTGCAGATCAGCAGGGCTTTATCTTATCTGGTCGCGGTAACTGGCCTGGCGGCATCATTTGCGCAGCTATATTCGCTTACTGGGCATACGCCGAAAATAAAAAACAAGTATTACCGCAACCGGTCACCAAAAAGGTAATGGTACATCCATACCAGTTAATGGGCTCCATCCTGGTTTGGTCGGCTGTTTTTGGTTTTGCAGGTGCCAAAATATTTAATGCTTTAGAGAACTGGAAGGATTTCATGGCCGACCCGGTTGGTATGCTGGTTGGTTTTAGCGGATTGACCTTTTATGGCGGTTTGATATGCGGTGGTGCCGCTGTGTTATACATTGCCAATAAACATGGTATTAAACCATTAACAATGCTTGACATCGGCGGACCGGGTATGATGTTATCATATGGCATTGGCCGTATCGGATGCCAAATGTCAGGCGACGGCGATTGGGGCATTCCAAATTTAGCGCCAAAACCACACTGGCTTAACTTTCTGCCCGACTGGATGTGGACTTTCCGCTTTCCGGGCAATGTAAATCATGCCGATCCGAACGTTTATGTGCCGGGTTGTGTGGGCAACTTTTGCAATGAACTGGCCCAGCCGGTTTACCCGACCTCGTTCTATGAGTCGGTGATCTGCATCCTGTTGTTCTTTTTCCTGTGGAGCATCCGCGACCGCATTAAAATGCCCGGCGTTATGTTTGGTATTTACCTGATATTGAACGGTATAGAACGATTTTTCATCGAAAGGATCCGTGTTAATACGAAATACCATTTGTTTGGCATCAGTTTTACCCAGGCAGAATTGATCTCGCTTTGCCTTGTTATTTGCGGCATACTTTTGGTAACCACGGGATTAAACCGTGAAAAGAAAATGGCATCTAAAGCGCATGCGTAGACGATTCTGGGATATCCTGAAAGAAAATCAACTGGCGCGGTTCCTGCTCTCCGCAGGGGGCGGCTTTGTAGTTGACATTTCTATCTTTTATTTGCTATATCACAACTTACTCACCGAGAAACATTATCATGTTTTGGGCTTGACCATGCGTAATTACACGCTCTCGCTGGCCATTTCTTATTTTCTTGGTGTGATTGTTAATTTTCTTATCACCAAATTCCTGGTATTTCCCGAATCGAAGTCGTCGTCGCTTAAACAGTTTGTACGATTTGTGTCGGTGGCTATTATCGGCTTCTTTGCCAACCTGGGTGTAGTATCTGTGTTTATCCATAACTTCAATATGTACCCGCCGCTGGCGCGCCCTTTGGCTATGCTGAGCTTATTCTTTGCCAGCTTTTTTATTCATAAGTTCTTTTCGTTCAGCTTGTCGCTCAGGCATCAGCACGCTACTGGCGGCAGTCGTAAATAGTCAAACTAAAATCTACCTTCAAACATGGACCTGGAGCAAATAGTAAACGAGGTGATTACGCTTTCGAAAGAAGTTGGTTCGTTTATCAGGCAGGAGCGTCATAATTTTAGCGCCGATAAGATAGAGTACAAGGGCCTGAATGATATGGTTTCTTATGTCGATAAATCGGCAGAAGAAAAAATCGTCACCAGGCTGGAAAAGATACTGCCCGAAGCAGGCTTTATAACCGAGGAGCAAACCCGCAACCGCATCGGCGAGCGTTATAACTGGATCATCGACCCATTAGATGGTACTACCAATTTTATACACGGATTGCCGGTGTTTTCGGTCAGCATCGCTTTAAAAGAATATGATCAGTTAGTTGCCGGTGTAGTTTATGAAATAAACTTAGATGAGTGTTTTTATGCCTGGAACGGCGCGCCGGCTTACCTGAACGGCAAAGAAATAAGCGTGAGTAAGGCGCCGAAGATCGGTGACAGCCTCATCGCAACAGGATTTCCTTATTACAATTTCGAAAAGCAGCCACAATACATAGAGTTATTTACCTATTTGATGAAAAATTGCCATGGCCTGCGCAGGTTAGGTTCGGCGGCGGTAGACCTGGCCTATACGGCCTGCGGACGGTTCGATTGTTATTACGAATACAATTTGAATGCCTGGGATTGTGCGGCAGGTGTGGTGATTGTAAGGCAAGCTGGTGGTGAAGTAGTAAACTTTAGCGGCGGCGATGAAGTGCTGGACAGCCGGGAGTTGTTAGCCACAAACGGTAAAGTGACAGGGGAGATGCTGGAAGCGATTGGCAGATACTTTAAAGATTAGAGAACGGAGATTAAAGATTAGGTTTTGTTTATTTCACTAATCTTTAATCTCTAACAACTAATTTCTATTTATAACGCTTCTGATACCACCTCGGTAACTTCGGGTACCATTCTTTTTAAAAGATTTTCTATACCAGATTTTAGCGTTACAGTAGAAGAAGGACAACCACTGCATGAACCGCGTAATTCTACGGTTACTACCCCGGCATCGAATGATTTATAAGTAATAGCGCCGCCGTCCTGCTCCACAGCCGGGCGAACGTAATCATTCAATATCTGTTGGATCTTTACTTCGGTATCTGTACCCCCGAAGTCGGTATTTTCTACGTGTTCTTCTTCTTTTACCTTTAATTCAGCTTCTACCGCGCCTTTTACAAATTCCTTCAGTATCGGCATAATGTCGTCCCAATTGTCTTCTTCAAACTTAGTAACGGTAACAAAGTTACTTGCGAAGAAAACGCCGTTCACGAACGAGAATTTATAGAGTTCCTTTGCGAAAGGAGAACTTTGCGCACTTTCTTTGGTAGCATAGTCCACACTGCCATTAATGAGCAACTTGTTCACAATGAACTTCATGGTTGCCGGATTAGGCGTGCTTTCGGTATATACGTTGATATTCATTTCTGTCTGACTATTAATAGTTAACAAAGTTAGTTATGATTTTGATTGGAAGTGTTAATAGTAACGGTTTTTACGGGATGATGACTTATAAATAGCGCGTCATCGCCAGCCAGGCGTGGCGACCTCTAATTATGACAGTATGTTATATGCCAGTGTAGGTATGTGGTGTGATCTGCCTGATCTCGTTTCTGACTGCTTCGCTTACATTCAATGTTTCCACAAAAGCCGCAATGGTTTGCGCGTTCACTTCAGTATTGGTACGCGTTAATTCTTTAAGCGCCTCGTACGGGTTCGGATAGCCTTCCCGGCGAAGGATGGTTTGTATGGCTTCGGCAACCACCGCCCAATTAGCTTCCAGGTGGGCGTTAATGGCAGGTGTATTTAAAAGTAGTTTGTTTAATCCTTTAATAGTCGATTTAATAGCAATGAGCGTGTGCGCCACCGGCACGCCAATATTGCGTAACACGGTTGAGTCGGTCAAATCGCGTTGCAGGCGTGAAATGGGCAGCTTAGCGGCTAAGTGTTCAAATAATGCATTAGCGATGCCCAGGTTACCTTCCGAATTTTCAAAATCTATCGGGTTTACCTTGTGCGGCATGGCTGATGAACCTATTTCGCCGGCTTTGATCTTTTGCTTAAAGTAATTCATCGAAATATAGGCCCACATATCGCGGTCCAGGTCGATGATGATATTATTAATGCGTTTCAGTGCGTCGCATTGCGCGGCAAAATTATCGTAATGCTCTATCTGTGTAGTAAACTGCGAGCGGCTCAATCCTAACGATTTATTTACAAAGTTGTTGCCAAAAGCAGCCCAGTCAATAGCCGGGTAAGCTACGTTATGGGCATTGAAGTTGCCTGTAGCGCCACCAAACTTGGCAGAGAATGGCACTTGTTTTAATAAGATCAACTGGTTTTCCAACCGTTCTACAAAAACCTGTATCTCTTTACCCAGGCGGGTAGGTGAGGCCGGTTGACCGTGTGTATGCGCTAGCATGGGCAACCGGGCCCATTCGGCAGCATAACCTTTTAATATGCTTAGTAACTCTTCAATAGCCGGATAGTAAACGTCATTAAGTGCTTCCTTGAATGAATAAGGGACGGCCGTGTTATTGATGTCCTGGGAGGTTAGTCCGAAGTGGATAAACTCTTTATAGGCCTGTAAGCCTAACTCGTCAAATTTCTGCTTGATAAAATACTCGACTGCCTTTACATCGTGGTTAGTAGTTTTCTCGATCTCTTTGATTTTCGCTGCGTCTGCCTCTGAGAAATTTTTATAAATGGCACGTAACTTTTCGGTTACGCCTGCATCCAAATCATGCAATTGTGGCAGCGGGTGCTGATGCAGTGCGATGAAGTATTCTACCTCAACAAATACCCGATATCTGATCAGTGCATACTCCGAAAAATATTGAGACAGCGAAACGGTCGTGTTGCGGTAGCGGCCATCTACCGGCGAAATAGCAGAAAGCTGAGTGAGGGTCATGTGTACAAAGATAGAAAATAGTTTCCAGTAGGCAGTTGCCAGTTAGCAGTGCAGAGTAAACGGTTATATGAATGACATGTCCAGTTTCGGTAAGGCCGATTTTCATTCAGCAAAAGCAATCGTTAATTGAAATGTCGGGGAAACGTAAAAAACGTTGGAAACTTTTAAATCTAAAAATGTTTCCATAGTTTTGTCGTGTGAATTAATATGGAACAAATAGAAAGAATTATACGCGGTGGCGAAGAGTTGTTTATGCAAGCCGGCATAAAGAGTGTTACCATGGACGACATTGCACGGCACTTAGGTATGTCTAAAAAGACGATATACCAGTTTTTTAAGGACAAGAACGAACTGGTGATAGCACTGATAAAAATGAAACTGCAGGACGATGAGTGCCAGATGGCAGAGATCATCAGCGGATCGGGTAATGTGATCGAAGAGATGATCAACATGATGAAATGCTCAGAAGAAATGTTCGCACGCATCAACCCCATCGTGATACATGATCTGCAAAAATATCATCCCGAAGCATGGAAGCAGTTCCAGGATTTTAAGATGAAGGTTTTGGTACGTACGATGGAAGATCTGTTAGAAAAAGGAACCAGGCAGGGTTACATTCGGCCTGATATCGATATTAAGATACTCGCACGCATGCGGATGAGCCAGATTGAGCTGGGATTTAACTATAATGTTTTCCCGGTGAATGAATTTAATCCGTGGAAAGTGCAGCAGCAAATGCAGGAGCATTTTAATTATGGCATTTGCACACTGGAGGGTTACAAACTGTTGGAAAAGTATCGTCACCCTAACTAACAGATAATTGTACATTACTTACATAAGGCTGTCACAGCCAACTGATTATTTTGAAACAACAAAAAGCAAACATCACAACACACCATATATAATGAAGCAATACCTATTACTAATAACCGCGCTGCTTGGCACCCTGAGTTTAGGGTTCGCGCAGCAACCCACGGCAAACCCAACCGGCAAGGTTTACTCTTTTAGCGTAGCCGACTGTATCAATTATGCTTACGAGCATGAGGATTCAGTTGTAAATGCCGGCCTGGATGTGAAAAGCGCCGGGTACCATGTGAAGGAAATTATAGGCCAGGGTTTACCGCAGGTAAGTGGCGCCGCCAATTTCCAGGATTACATTCAAATACCAACCACGCTGATCCCGGGCGAGTTCTTCGGGCAGCCGGGTACTTTTGTGCCGCTGAAGTTTGGTGTTAAATATCAGTCCAACATTGGGATTAACGCTACCCAGATCTTATTCGATGGCAATTACTTTGTGGGCCTCGAAGGTCGCAGAACTTATTTACAGCTATTCAATCTGAGCTATACCCGTTCAAAAATTGAGGCAAATGTTAATGTGACCAAAAGTTATTACCAGGTTTTGGTAAGCGCAGAGCAGATCAAACTGCTGGATGCCAACATTAACCAGTTAAAGCAGACTTTAGATCAAACTACTGCTCAAAACAAGCAGGGTTTTGTTGAAGCTATAGATGTTGATCGCTTAAACGTTCAGTATAACAACCTGGTTACCCAGCGCGAAAATACTGTTCGCCTGCTGGCGCTTAATTATCAGTTGCTCAAATTTCAAATGGGTATGCCGATAGCAAACAATATCATCCTTACTGATAAACTGGAGAATATCAAGCTCGATGAAAACGCAGGCCAGGTAGCCGATAATAATCCTGATACAACTTTTTACACCAACCGTATTGAGTATAATTTGCTGCAAACCCAACGCAGACTGGATGATTTTGACATTAAAAGCAAAAAGGCAGCATTTTTACCCAAGCTGACAGCTAACAGCAGCTTTAATGATTCTTACCAGAATAATAGCTTTGGCGGCCTCTATTCGAGCAGCTTCCCCAACAGTTATATCGGTTTGAGCCTTAGCGTACCGATCTTTACCGGTTTTCAGCATAAATACCAGTTAAAGCAATCGCAGGTTACTGCACAAAAGGCTGATAACGACCTGATACAGCTAAAAAATGCTTTGAGTTTACAAGCGAGCGCAGCTCGTATAAACTACATAAACGGTTTACAATCGTTAAACAGCCAAAAGAAAAACCAGGCGCTTGCCGCCGAGGTTTTGCGAGTGGCGAAGATAAAGTATCAGCAGGGAGTAGGTTCGAGCATTGAAGTAACACAAGCCGAAACCGATCTGCAAACTGCCGACAACAATTACATCACCGGGTTATACCAGGCTTTAGTGAGCAAGGTTGACCTTGAAAAAGCATATGGCCGAATTAAATAACCCTATACACAACATTGAAAAATAACAACATGAAAAAACTAATATACCTGGCAACATTTGTTTCACTTGCGGCGGCATGCAGCAATAACAAGCCTAAAGATAAAGCAACAGAACTGGCTGATCTAAAAAAACAACAGGCTGAAATTTCTGCCAAGATCACTAAGCTGCAGGCTGAGATCGGTTCAAAAGACTCTGTGAAAACTACTGATGTGAGCGTAATTACCGTTAAGTCGGGCACGTTCACCAACTATGTAGATATACAAGGCCGCATTGATGCGCAGGATAACGTTACCGCTTATCCGCAAGCCTCGGCTATTATTACAGCCATTAATGTAAAAATTGGCGATCATGTAAGCAAAGGGGAAGTTTTAGCCCAATTGGATAACAGCGTGTTGCGCCAGAATATTGAACAAGCTCAGGCACAGGCTTCACTGATGCAGACCTTGTTTCAGCGTCAAAAGAATCTGTGGGATCAAAAAATTGGTACCGAGGTTCAATACCTGCAGGCTCAAACCAATCTTGAAACTGCGCAAAAACAGGTGGCTTCTTTACGCCAACAGGCAGATATGTATCGTATTGTATCGCCTATAAGCGGTACCGTCGATCAAATGGACCTGAAACTGGGACAGGCGGCTACCCCGGGCGCAACCGGCATCCGCGTGGTAAATGCGGATATTTTGAAAGTAAAGGCCGATGTGCCGGAGTCGTATTCGGCTTCTGTACACCAGGGCGATAATGTGAAGATCATGATACCGGATGCGAATGATTCGCTGATGGCTAAGATAAGCTATGCTGCCAAAGTAATTGACCCTGCATCGCGCAGCTTTGCGATCGAGATCCGTTTACCGCAAAGCAATACCTTACGGCCAAACATGACAGCAATATTGAAGATAGCTAACTATGCTAAGAGCAACTCGATCATTATCCCGATCAAAGCGATCCAGAAATCTGAAACCGGTGATTTTGTATTCATCAACGTAAATGGCATTGCCAAGAAGGTAAATATTAAAGAAGGCGCCACGTATGGCGGCAGCACCGAAGTATTATCGGGCCTGAAGGCCGGCGACCAATTAGTGGTTGAAGGCGCCACGGATATTGAAGATGGCGACAAAATTAACGCTGCTTCAGCGCTTTAACACACCTAAACATTGACGAGTAATGAAAGACGTTAAAAAAGAATTTGGCCCCTCAAGTTGGGCCATAGATAACAAGACAGCGGTTTATGTAATGTTGTTCCTGATAACAGTACTGGGCCTGCTGAGCTATTTCAGGTTACCGAAGGAGAACTTCCCGGATATTGCGCAATCGAAGGTGTTTATTACCACCGCTTACCAGGGGCAGTCGCCGCAGAATATTGAAACACTGGTAACCAAGCAGCTCGAAAAGCAGTTAAAATCGTTAAAAGGCTTGAAAAAAGTGACTTCAAATACGGCACAAAACGTATCTATCATCACGGCCGAGTTCAACGCCAATATTAATATTAAGGATGCCAAGCAGGATGTAAAAGATGCGGTTGATAAAGCCAAGCAAGATCTTCCGCAGAATGACAACAACCTGAAGGAGTCTGTGATATCTGATATCAACGTGGCGGATCTTCCTATTCTTTACATCAATATATCGGGCAATTATGACCTGAAGAAGCTGAAGGAATATGCCGATAATATGAAGGATGATATTGAGGCCATGAAAGAAATATCCAAAGTGGATGAGGTGGGCGCTTTGAAACCCAATATCCAGATCAATGTGGATATTAATAAAATGGCGGCTGCGCAGATCAGTTATAACGACATCGTGCAGGCGATAGGTAATGAAAACGTTATATCTTCTGCCGGTACTTTGGTGAACGATGGCGTACAACGCACCATTGACATTAAGGAAGACTTTAAAAGCGCGGATGAAGTATCGGCCATGGTGGTTCGTAATCCTTCGGGCAAAGCGGTTTACCTGCGTGATATTGCACAGATACGTGATGGTTTCCAGGACCAGGAAAGCTATGCCCGTTTAAAAACGAACGACAATCCAAACTTCAAAAATGTAATCACGCTGAATGTGAGCAAGCGGTCGGGCGAGAACCTGATCGAAACTTCTGACAAGATATACAGCATGATCAAGGATAAACAGCATACTATTTTCCCCAAAGGGTTGAGTATTACTGTTACCGGCGACCAATCTGATAAAACCCGTTCAACGCTGAACGACCTGATCAATACCATTGTGATCGGTTTTATCCTGGTAACTATTATCCTTATGTTCTTTATGGGTACCACCAACGCCATTTTCGTGGCGCTATCGGTGCCGTTGTCGTGTTTTGCGGCCTTCCTGGTGATGCCGGCGATAGGCTTTACCCTTAACATGATCGTGTTGTTCTCATTCCTGCTGGCGCTGGGTATTGTGGTAGATGACGCCATTGTGGTAATAGAAAACACGCACCGTATTTTTGCCAATGGCAAAATGCCGATCAAAGAAGCCGCAAAAATGGCTGCCGGTGAGGTGTTTATGCCGGTATTCTCCGGTACCATGACCACCCTGGCGCCATTTGTTCCGCTGGCATTCTGGAACAGTTTGATCGGCCACTTTATGTTCTTCCTGCCAATTACGCTCATTATTACTTTGCTAGCGTCGCTGGTGGTAGCATACATCATGAACCCCGTTTTTGCGGTGGACTTTATGAAGCCGCACCACGAAGGCGAGCATGATCATCCAAAATTTGATCGTAAAACTATACGCGGCTTAATATTCTTAGCCGTTGCAGCCTTTATTGGTTACCTGATAGCGAAGGGCGTAGGAAACTTTGTGGTATTTGCTGCTTTCCTTTACCTGTTTAACCATTTCTTCCTGCTGCGGGTAATAGACCGTTTCCAGAAGAGGGCGTGGCCGCGCTTCCAGCATTGGTATGCACGACAGTTAGAAAAAGCAGTTAAAAGTCCATGGTGGGTATTGTCGAGCATCGTGGTGCTGTTTTTTATGAGCATTGCGTTTACCATTGTAAGAAGCCCGAAAGTAGATTTCTTCCCATCGGCCGACCCTAACTTTGCTTATGTATACGTGACCATGCCGATCGGTACCGATCAATCATACACCAACGAAGTGGTAGAACGCCTTGAAAAACGCGTAGCCAACGCGGTAGAACCGGATAAAGACGTAGTGACGTCTATTATATCCAATGTTTCCGTTGGTGTAACAGACCCTACTGATGAGGACCAGGGAACTTATTACAATCGTGGTAAGATCACGGTAGCTTTCGTGGAGTTTGCCAAACGTAATGGTAAGGATACCAAGGCTATTTTGAACCGTATCCGTAAATCTGTACAAGGTGTGCCGGGTGCTAAGATCTCTGTAGCGCAGGAAAACGGTGGCCCTCCCGTGCAGAAGGATATTAGTATTGAAATTGCAGGCGACAACCTTGATACCCTGGTAAATGTATCTGCCCGGTTGACGAAATATATCAATCAGCAAGGTATTGTAGGTATAGAAAGCCTTACACCCGACGTGCAGAATGACAAACCGGAAATCGTATTTGATGTTGACCGCGAACGTGCTAACCGCGAAGGGGTAAATACCCAACAGATCAACCTCGCATTGGCGACATCGGTATATGGTTATAAAGCGTCAGATTACCGTAATACCAAAGAGGATAACTACGAGATCGATGTGCGTGCGCAGGAAGATCAGCGTAATGATATCGATGCCCTGCGTAACCTGAAGATCACTTATCGCGATCTGGCGATGGGGGGACAGATTCGCCAGGTGCCAATTTCGGCCTTCACGGATATACGATACACCAATACTTATGTGAATATCAAGCATAAGCAACAACGCCGCGTGCTTACGCTTGGTTCTAATGTGATCAAACCTAACAATCCGAATGAGGTAAATGCAGCTATTTTACAGGCTATCAAGAACTTTAAGCTACCTGAAGGCGTAAGTGTACGCATGGGTGGCGGGCAGGAAGACCAGGCAGAAGCGGCAACCTTCTTAGGTACAGCGCTGATGATCTCGGCCGGTTTGATCCTGATCATACTGATGGCGCAGTTTAACTCGATTGGTAAAACGCTCATTATTTTGAGCGAGATATTCTTCAGTATCATTGGTGTTTTGTTGGGCTTGAGCATATTTAATATGAATATTTCGATAGTAATGACCGGCGTGGGTATTATTGCACTTGCAGGGGTAGTGGTTCGAAACGGTATATTGCTCGTAGAGTTTACGGATATGCTGATGGAACAAGGCGCCAATATACACGACGCAGTGGTAGAGGCTGCCCGTACCCGTATGACGCCGGTATTGTTAACCGCGACTGCCGCTATATTAGGTTTGATACCGCTGGCGGTTGGTTTTAACATTGACTTTGGCGGGCTATTCACCTCTTTCCAACCGCATATTTTCTTCGGTGGTGATAATGTTGCCTTCTGGGGCCCATTGTCATGGACAATGATCTTTGGGTTAGGTTTTGCTACGATCATTACGCTGATCCTGGTACCATGTATGTACCTCATCCGCTATCGTTTGAAAGAACGCTTCTTTGGTAAGAAAGCAGCTGATGAAATAAAAACGGTTGAATTGTAATTAGAAATAAGTTTGTAAAGCGCAAGCGCCCCCTAAAAAGGGGCGCTTTTTTTTGTCTTTATTAGTTTGGTTAGCCTTTCTGTCACCCGCATTAGCTTTCAAATGTTAGGTGAAGTTGTGTATAAGTCGTTTGAATTGTTCCTTAAGAACAATTGGTGGGTAGAATATATTCAGCAGACCAGGCGTTCCGTACGGAACGTTTCGTGAAATATTTAACATAGCTACCAACGAAATGTAACTATGGCACAAAACTATTGAAGCTTTCGAAGCTTCATAAGCTGCTATATTAATCTGTTTGGGAATGATTATTGTGCGCCTATTCGTTGAAATAATAACACATCCAAACGATGAAAGCTTTAAAAATAAAACATCCGTTCTGGCAAGTATTAGGGATGGGGCTTGTAACCGGTATGCGCTCCACCGCAGCACCTGTGATCACCAGTCATATATTGAGTCATCATCGCACTAAGAAGCTCGATAAATCGCCCTTAAGATTCCTTCAAAAGGAAACAGTGGAGACAGCTTTAAAACTGTTAGCCTTAAGCGAACTGGTGATGGATAAGCTGCCATCAGCCCCTAATCGTATTGGAATGCAAGGGGTTATTGGCCGTGGCTTAGCCGGTGCATTAGCCGGCGCCAGTATTTTTAAAGCTACGGGCGGTAAGGCCATGGCAGGTGCATTATTGGGTGGCAGCGCGGCGGTGGCCTCCACTTTCGGCAGCTTTTATTTACGCCGGGGTTTGGTTAAGAAAACGAGGGTATTCGATCCGTTTATTGGTGCCGTTGAAGATGCTTTAGTAATAGGCGCCGGCGTTGGGTTGGCCCATATGGCTGATTAAAATGACCGATAACCTACACAATATTCCTGTTGGAAGTAGAATTTTTGATAATTTTGTTTAAAAAGTCAGGAATTTTTGATGAACGCGGTAAACGAACAGCAGGATGTTAAACGGGAAAAGATATTAGATGCAGCTTATCAACGCTTTTTGCATTACGGTTATTCAAAAACAACCATGAATGAGATAGCCGGCGACCTGCAGTTATCCAAAGCATTATTGTACTACTATTTCCCGGATAAAAGCCAGTTGTATATCGCGGTGATGCGCAAGCTTATCAGCCAATACCTGCGATCATTGGAAGAGAAGATAGGGCAGTTTAACAGCCTCAAAGACGCCTTTGTTTTCCAGGTAAACACCCAGCACGATTTTATTATTACCAATTACAATTTCTTTGATTTCTTTCGCCTTAATGAGCAAAACCTGCCCGAAACCATATGGGAGATCATCGGCGAGATACACCAGGCCGAGGTAAGGCTAATGAGTAAAGTTATAAAAACCGAGGCGTCGAACGGTACTATTAAGCCTGTTAGTAATCCGGATGAGATCGTAGACTTGCTGTTGGATGCGTTGCATGGTGTACGCGTTCGGTCAGCGTCACACAAAAAGGTACGGTTTCCGCAAAAAGAACAACTGGAAGAAATTCATGGCAAGCGCCTGCTCCTGGTAGATATTTTTGTGAAGGGGCTGATGTATTAAGGTACTGTCAGTTCACCGTAAAAAACACACGCTTTCGCGCTAAAATCCTGCATTTGTCTGTAAATTTGACCCATATTATTAAAAAGTCAAATACTATATATCCAATATATAAGTTATAAAGGTACTTCTAAAGTTAAGAGGTGATTGTTTTAGAGTGATAAACAGGCTGCCATTTATGGTAGCCTGTTTTTTTTACTATACCAGCGTAGTAGTAATATCGATCTTGCCGGTAAGCAATTTATGAATAGGGCAGGCGTTGGCAATTTGCAGCATGCGGGCCTTTTGCTCCTCCGTTATATTACCCTCAATATCCAATTTTCTTTCAATCAAAACGCCATTGTCAAGTTGAAATAACTCGAGTTTTACGTTGATTTGTGGTATTACCCACATTTTACGCTC
>Ga0206919_1145_pt1 | contig 16855 bp, 10 predicted proteins | sample Alteio_BWOrgHeat_67_FD_152962 | JGI IMG/M metagenome (GOLD analysis project Ga0206919, IMG submission 152962) | Enriched cells from forest soil in Barre Woods Harvard Forest LTER site, Petersham, Massachusetts, United States -... | ecosystem: Environmental > Terrestrial > Soil > Temperate forest >... | reverse complement strand
AAAAATATTGTTCTGTACAACATATGTATTGTTCAGGCAATACTTCGGTTGCAGGTAAAACGATGATTCCGGATCGGCGCCGATATCGCCGTCCCGCGAAAATTTTCTTCCATCCGCACCGCCGTACAGCCAGTGTAACCTTACGCCGGCAGGAATGCCAACGCCCCTTACCTGCAGGATCATGCCTTCCCGGTCTGACAAAGCCAGGATGGAAACGTGCAATATGCCATTCCCCAACAGCGTATCCCTGATCTCATATAACATGGAGCCCGGCCGGTAGCACGACCGGATATTAGCGGCCGAATTCAACCATTTGGAACGCTGTCCACGAGAGATACCGAGCTTGATGTTTCCGCCCATGCCGGGCAGATAGAGTGCAAATTCGGGGAGGTCCCCCGCCTCCACCCTGAAAGCGGTATGGGTACCATACAATGCGCGGTTAAAGCGCCTCGTACCATTCACGATCACGAAATCTCCCTTAACGGGATGGTACCTGACGGGATGTATTGCGGACGGTGAGGGTCGCTCCGCCGCCTGCGCAAGGGAATCGCCGGGACGCAGCACCCCGTACACCAGCAGAAGCATTGAACAGGATAGATGAAATCTCAGGAATGGCATAACGATTCAAATAAGTTGTCTGCCTTCATCTCATTTTTGCAGGCCGAAATAAAAATAAATAGTTCGTTTCACAGGGCCGTTCAGCTGTTTCCATTCACCGGAAGGTCCCAGCCTGGTTGTATTCCTGTCAAGGTTCAATGCCAGTTTGGTGCCCATGGGCGGGATCGCGTCGAGAAAGGAAACATTCCCCGGCGGTAATGAAGGAAACGGAACGGGACCGGACAACCCATAGAAATCAAAGAGCCGGATAAAGAGTCCGGTATCGGGGGAAGCAATGAGGAACTTGCCTTCCACTGTATTCATTTCCAACCAGGTTATATCCGCAAAATATCCCTTGAACTCCGGGTATATCCATGGTGCAGCACCGGTTTGCGTGTTGTTATACGCATTCTCCCAAACATTATCTGTAACGCCTTGCATCCGGTTCTTCCACACCCGGTACGGGCCTTTCCCAAGCCACCGCGCGCCCAAAACAAAATTCTCCGGATACGAAAAACTGATACCGGCGAATGAACGACTTCCGGAGAGATCATATCCATAGTCGAGCCGCAGCCAGCCGCTGCCGTACATTTTCCATCGCGCGTATTGGAGTGCACCTCCATACCTGATTTCAAGGGTTTCGCCATCGCTTTCGATGGAATGATGGACAGAGGTCACCGTTGTATTCCCTTCAGAGATAACAGGTCCATTCCCGAAGGAAAGCCGGTCGCTGGCCGTATTACGCACCGAAACAAGCATGCCGGTTTTTTTGAGGAATGAGGTTGTAATACCGCCACCTTTCAGGGTCACCGTTGAATCCGACTCGGAATAGGAAGCTGTTGCCGTGTCTTTCAGGCGGACAATGTCCCTGAGCAGTCTTTCATTGCTCTTTATCTTCCAGATCCATTTATATATCAGTGAATGTGACGGATCGAATGCAGAAAGCGTGAGCGCATCGGCCTCACGCCAGCCTTCAGACAACGGAATATGCAGCAGACCTGTACCGCCATTCGGTGCGATCCCCGGCGCTACTGCGCCACCTTTTTGAAGCGTATCATAACCTGTAAACAAACTCGCCGGTTTCCTGTAACTGACGAGTTCCCATTGGAAACTGCACTGTTGCAGATCGGTAAAATGGTAGCGGTTTTCCAGGGGTATATCACCGGCAAAATCTGCGGGCAATTCCTTCATAACTATCTTAACGGGAGAATAGATTTCTTTGATGGCATAAAAGCTTCCTTCCTTTTCACGGTGTGGGCCCACCACGCCGTCGGGGGCGTTTACTCCATTCACATCAATGATATTATGGAGATCGGTACGCATAATTCCCTCATCGAGAAAGGCCCAGATGAACCCGCCACCCGATCTTTTTGCGTGCCAGTGCAGTTCCCAGAAATCATTCAGTGCCGTGCCGCCGCCGCCATCGTCCTGGCTGTGAAGGAACTCTGTCGGCATGTAGATCAGTGAATCGCTGAGTATACTTTTTGTACTATAATAATCTTCATAATGATTGCAATCGATACCGTTGAATTCATTACCGGGCTTGTGGTGTGGATGAATCACCGGGCGGTTGGAAAGGTCGTATTTGCTGAAGTCATTGTCCAGTTCCTTATTCGTACCTCCTTCATTGCCATTGTCCCAGAAAATAATGGAAGGATGATTGGCATCGCGGGTCACCATTTCTTTTACAAGCGGGCGCCCCGCTGCCGTGCTGTAGGCTTTTTGCCAGCCGGCCAGTTCATCCAGTACGTATAAACCCAGGGAGTCACAAATATCCAGGAAGCTGACATCAGGGGGATAGTGCGAGCAGCGTACCGCATTCATGTTCATTTCTTTGATCAGTCGAACATCTTCCATGTCGATCACAGCGTTCACCGAACGGCCGGTTTCGGGCCAGAAGACATGCCGGTTAATCCCTTTCATTTTTATTTGTGTGCCGTTCAGGTAAATGCCATCTCCCCGCCTGATCTGGATGGTCCTGAAGCCAAATCGCTCCATGGTTTGGTACAACAACCGATTTTCACTTTTCAACGAAACCCGAACGTGATACAAGTGCGGAGTTTCCGCAGTCCATAACATAGGCTTTTTTACAGACGCCGATAAGCTCACTACTGAGTCGCCTGCGTGGGCGGTGGAACCGGTTGTTGAAATAATTCTGCCTGAACCATCGATGATCTCTGCGGAAACACCGGTATTCCGTTGTACGTTTTGAAGGAAGACCTGCATGGCAAAAGACCCGTCAGCACGGGCGTTGATAGAGGTATGTTCAACAAATGTGGCCGGATAAGACTCTATGTATACCGGCCGGAATATTCCGCCGAATATCCAATAATCTGCCAGTCGCTCGGCATTGTTTACGGAAGCATCGGACGACATTTTACTGACCCGCACTTCCAGGAGGTTCATCGACCCGGCCTTTATCTTATCCGTGATATTATATTTAAAACGGTAGAACGCGCCCTGGTGCTTCTTACCGGCAGGCTGGCCGTTTATTTTTACTTCCGTATCCGTCATCGACCCCTCGAATACTATGAATACTTCTCTGCCTTTCCAGCCCGACGGCACGCTGAAGCGATATCGGTACAGACCGGATTCATCGGCGAAATGAAAATTTTTGCCATAGGTCTTGTAATCGCGGCCATAATTATAAGTTCCAAAACCCTGTTGCTCCCAACAGGATGGCACCCCGATTTTTGTCCAGTAGCCGCTGTTTCGGCCGCCTGTACAATAGAAATCCCAGGTGGCCGTATGCACGTTATCGGTCCCCGATAAATATTGTCTTTCTCTTACCTGACCAGTGACCCGGGCAGTGGTGAACAGCAGGAGCAGGTAAACCATCCGGAAGCCAGTCATAACAGAATTGTTTTTGTATCGCTTATCCGGGCGACCTCGCCCAGTTGAATTACATAGTGGCGGTTGAGTTACCCCCACTCCGTTGCCGACGCCTGGAAGAGATTTATCGCAAGGCCGTTATAGTAACGGGGCCCTGCAATCCCGAAGGCTGCACCTCCCAGTTGGCAGCATTAAAATTCTTGTAAAGGATATTGACGAAATTGATCTCGTGGTATTTCCGCCATTCCTGTTTATTCCTGTCCATATTCCGTATCCGGTTCGCCATCAGATTCGCAACTTCGATGCTTATGGTGTTCTGCCCCGGTCTCAGGAATTGACCGATCCTGGTTTCATAGGGAATGCTCCAGAGGATACCCACTTCTCTGCCGTTGATAAATACCCGTGCCGATTCATACACGCTGCCAAGTTGCAGCAGGTAGTCCTTGGCATTTTTCGAATCGAGGTGAAAGGTGGTACTGTAAACGGCAGTACCGGAAAATGACTGTGTCGCTGAATCATTTACAAATGCCGTCCAGGGTTGGAGTATCGGCAGCTGCCTGTCTGCCGGCAGGTGCGGGCCGCCTTCTTTAAAATGGAGGTGCCACTCTCCGTTTAGAACAACGGGTGTTTCTGCCGCCTCCGCATATTTCCATGAGTCGCCGGCTTCCTTCTTTGCGGAGGTCTTTAGGATGATAGCTTCTCCCGATTTTATCTGTATGTGCACTTCCGTGAGGTCATTTTTTTTGGTGATCCCGGCCATTCCGGTCCTGCCGGTTTGAGGATCCATGATCGTCACTGTTTGCGCAGCATACCGAACGGGCATCCAGGTATCTACCGTAGCGGCACTGTGATTCACTATATAATAGTACTTGCCATCGTGCAATGCCCGCCGGATGAACTGCAGGCCCATATCGGTCAAATCTTCCCGGTAAATGCGCGCCATCCGCAATGCAGGCTCGATATCCGGGGAAAGGAATATTTGTCCCTTACCGAAGGGTATGCGTTGCGTGCCTGATGACCGCTGTAGTAGAAATGGCAGTTTTGAAAGAAGTTCCCTGAACTGCTGCCTTCTTTCCGAAATGCCGGCCAGTCCCGGTACATCGGCGGGAAGACCCTGAAAAATAACCGTCGCACCGTCGCGGGCCAGTTGAATTATTTTTTGCAGTGTGGCTGCAGGCATCAGCTTGCAAAATGGAACAACCAGCGCCCGGTAGGCAGGCGCCGCCCCACTAGTTGCGAGACCGTTGCCGATGACCTGCAATTGCTCCAGCATCTTGTCTGATACATAATCCAGCGAAAATCCTCTCTTCTCGAGTAGGGTAACAGCATTATCGAAACCGGTGAATTGCAGCCACTCGTTTACATTGTGCATAGACAATTGCATTTCGGTTCCTTTAGGGTTTGCCCAGCAGTCGTATACGGGGCCAGTACACCAGCATGTCGTTATCGGGCCTGCCTGCCTGCAGTACAGACTGACAACGCGTTATATAGTCGTTCAATCCGCGTATCTGCGGCCACAGGCTGTTCGATGGCGTAAAATTGGTGGCCGCATAGAACTGCCACCCCGGGAATGGCACGTCATCCGGTGAGTAGGTGGTTCCGTGGTAAAACACGTGATTGATACCGCGCAGGAAAAGTCTTTCCACTTCTGGCTTGCACAGCGAAAACGAAGTCTTAAAGTGGTCTGTGAGCCAGACAAAGGTTTCCGACGACACCAGCGGTTTCCCGTACACATGTGCGGCAGACGAAGCAAACCGGAACACATTAGGATCGGAATCGGGGTTTATAACATCCGTGGTGTCGCGGCGCAACCCGGGGATCGCAAAATAGCTCAACCCGAAGTAGGCTTCACATTCGGGGATATCGGCGGCGGCATACAGATCAAGCAGGTTGCCCGGCGACCCATGCGCCTGATACCTGGTCATTCGATGAAGCTGGTGCGCCCATGCCGTCCAGTTAAGCGACAGGTGCTCGAGCAGCAGCTGGCTCATTGTTTCCCTGTAATCGGTTTTTACGCGGGTGACAGTCTCTGTTGTGTCGTTGCTCTGCAGTTGCTTTATATATAAGCGCAGGTCGTATCCCTTTCGCCTGTTGAATTCATCCAGCAGATCCGGGGACCAGTTAGCCCCGTACACTTCATAACTGTCATTAAAAAATGAGCGTATGCCCGGAACATGCTGTCCGAAAGCCGTGCTGAATCTCAGCAGGTAATCGTCAACAGCCTTCCTGCTGAAATGATTCATTACAAGGCCCTCGCCGCCGGGCGCCGCTCTTTTTACCATTTGGAGTGTTCTGCCGGAAAAGGCAGCATACAGGCCCCACCGGCCGGTCGGAGGTTCCCAATTGAGTTTGCCTGATGTATCGATTTTGTTCAGGAGCGAAATGGCCTCACCATGTTCACCATAAGCAGTTACCGCCTGAAGCTGGGCGCCCGCCCTTGCCTGTCTGTCGTCCCGAAGGGCTATTTTTTCGTGAAAGTATCCATCAGGCGCTTGCTGGTATGTCTGTATGATCAATTTAGTCGCGGCATCATTAAGACTTACCTGCGGGCCACCGAATGGCCAGCCCGTTCCGTTATTCATGTCCACCCCCATGCCAAGAGAGTCGGCTTTACTAACCGTAAAATGGAGCATGTGCAGCCATTCGGGAGACAGGAAACTGATGTACCTTTTTTCATAGCCGATAGCCCCGTATATCGGTGTGATTTCCACGCCTCCAAAACCTGCGTTGCGATAGATTGTAAGTACGCTGCTGATATTCCTTTCATCTACTGCGCTGCCCATCCACCACCACCTGGTCCATGGCTTCATGGAACTGGTTATAACCGGCCACCGCGACTGCGCCAGGCCCGCGTAAAGACAGCACTGAAACGCGATTACCAAGGCAATTTTTCTGAACATTCCATGTTGAATTTAATTCACTATGTAAGCCCCTGACAAGACGAAGGCGGAGTCAAAAGGCGCCTGCTGAAAGGTACAACCCTTACTTTCATTTTCTGCCCCTGACCGATATGATATTCCTAAAAGAAACCTGGGGCTATCCTTCCCATCGCAGAAATAAAATAATGGCTTTGCGGCAAGCCGGGCACCGGCATTTACCACGGATCAAAGGCTGTTTGCCTTAGCGCACTTTTGGGAAAATGAAACGATTTCAGTTCTGCCGGCAGGATCCGTTAACGCCAGTCCTCCTCCTGAAAAGGTAATGTTCAGGTCTTTTTTATTTCAACTGCATACACATTCTCCACTCCTTCAAAATTCGCACGGAAGGTGATCCATTTGCCATCGGGAGAGAAATGAACATTTGGTTCCAGTTTGTAATCCTGGTGCTTCATATTCACCAGTTTTTCTGTTATAAAATGATCTCCTTCGGGTGTCAGCAGGTGCACCCAGGTCCCGTCATTTGCCCTGGCCACCTGCCCGCTGTTACCTCCATCATCGCAAAAAAGCTTTTGGTCGGGTGAGATATTGAAGTGAATGCCCCAGTCGTTGCGCTGCAGCTCATATTTTATCTCCCTGCCGGTAGCCACATCGGTGCCATTCACATAGAAAGTTACGCTACGGGGTATCTGCAAATCACACCATATTATCTTGCCATCAGGACTGAACCATTCGTGCCCGGCGATTTCCATATCAACCGATCTTTTGTGCATCAGCTTTACTTCGCCTGTTGTTACGTTGATTGTCCAGATCCTGTCGACTTTATGCCAGGGACCTTCATGGCAGAACATCAGCAATGCGGGGTCCGCCGGTGAAAACTGTACATGCCCGAGCCAGGTATTCTCACTGTGGATTTTCTTCAATTTGCCTGACCGGATATCAACAACAAAAAGGTCGTTCGGGAGATGGGCATCGAAAATGCGATCGAAATACTGGCTTTTTTCAGGGTATTTTTTTGAGATTTCCTTTTGTTCATCACTGGCCTTTGACCCAGCCAGGAGGGTTTCATCGGCATTTAAGGTAGTGATGGTAGCCCGGTAATCAGGTGGAAATACATAAATAAGCCTGGTTTCCTTCGAATCGATATTGGTAGCAAAAACGCTGTCATGGATCTGGTAAAATACACGCCTGCTTTTGGGTGCGGCAATCTCGCCGTTCATCGGAGAGGTCTGGTGAGTAACCTGTTCCATTTTTTTTTGTCTGCATATCCAGCGTCCATATCTGCCTGCCGTTCCTGTCATTACTGTAGAAGACCATCCTGTTGCCGATAAAGGGGTTGTTGTGGAAATAAAAACCGGCATTGCTTCCTTCCTTATCCGTTAATCTCACAATTTTATGATGGGTATCCTGATCGATCCACACAGCAGGCATTTTTTGGCCCCCGGTTTCCATCACAGGCTGCGCTTTCCCCGTGATGCAAAACAGGGAGATAAATAATGCGAACACGAAACCAGGTTGTTTTTTCATGGCTTGTTTGTTGTTGCCGTGGCGTGCGGGTTCAAAAGAACACGACAATAATTCATTCCGTGTTTTCTGCAGTTGAACAAACATGCTTCGGGCCGGGTTAATTATAACCTGCATTCTGCGTGTACAATCCCGGTACGGCCAGTAATTCAGCCTGTGGAACAGGGTAAATGATATAGTTCGGAACCACGGCGCTGATCGTCGTAATGGCATCACTCGCTATCCATGCATTCATCGTGGTAACGGCCATTCCCTCGCGCACCAGGTCGTTCCACCTGAGGCCTTCCCCCAAAAACTCCTTTCTTCGTTCTTCCATCAGGGTTGCCAGGTTTACGTTGGCGAGCGGTGTGAGGCCGGCCCGTTTCCGGACCTGGTTAACGATGGCATCTACATCGGCCTGCGTTCCACCGGAGCCATGCAGTATGCACTCTGCTTTCATCATCAGTACGTCTGTATACCGCATAGCAATAAAATTGACCGGCCAGTCGGCCCGGCCAGTTCCGCGCCGGGAAATATCAATATACTTTTTTATGAATGGCCGTGTAGTATCCAGGGTCGTAGGTGTTGATGTAGACAATGCAAAGCCATGGTTGATATTAAAAGTGTCCCTGACATCGATAGCCGGGGCAGCGCTGCGGTAAGAAGCGAGCAGGTTCTTGGAAATATTATACGAGGCAGTTCCATATCCATTATCATATCCCGACAGTCCAAGGCCTGTCCAATACGCAGGTGGCACCAGCTGTCCGGGATAGTCTGCACCATTGGTCGTCGTCATAAACTGCACATCAAACACCACTTCCTTATTGTTTTCATTTGTATATGCGAAGATCGAGGGGTAGGTAGTGGAAAAAACATACTGCCCGCTGTTGATCACATCGGTAAACATTGCAGCTGCCTTGTCGTACTCAGCGCTGTTCATCGTGGGGCCGTCAACGCCCGTATACGTAGGGCCGGATCTGGTCAGGTAAACCAGGCCAAGCAGGGCCTTGGCCGAATACAGGGTGGGGCGGCCAATATCGTTAGATGAGCTGTAAGTTGCGGGGAGAAAATTGATTGAATATTGCAGGTCCGATATAATCAGGTTGTAGACATCTGCTATGGCCCCCCTGGGTACTTTGGCTACTTCGTCTGGCGAAAGGAGTCTGTCGATCACCGGAACTTTGCCATATAACCGAACCAGCTGGAAATAATAAAATGCGCGCAGGAATCTGCATTCGGCTCCAAACCTTCTTCTGAGCGTGGTATCCGTAACGTTAGTTCCCTTGGAATTCAGGGCATCCAGGACCGTATTGGCGTTATAAACTCCGTTGAAATTGTTGTCCCAGGCACTTACGATAAAAGCGGTAGTAGTAAGGTTGGGAGAAAAATCGTTGATCCCCTGCCAGTCCCGATTGCCATCGGATGAGGCGATTATATTATCTGACCGAAGTTCACCCATCCAGTAGGTCTGGTCCGGATAAGCCTTTAACTGGGTGTATACCCCGTTGACAGCCTGCTGGAAATCGTTTGTATTGGTATAAAAATTTGATGTTTGGACGCTGGAAACGGGAAGCTGATCCAATTGTTTGTTGCAGGCAAACAGTAAAATGAGAATGGTGGAACAGCTACCGTATATATATTTTTTCATGTCGTAGAGGTTTGATAGGCTAGAGAGTAAAGTTGATACCAAAGACAATGGTCCTATTCAGGGGCGCAGCTCCATAGTCGCCAGGTATGGGATAGCTGCCACTGCCGCTGACGCTCGTATTCTGGGCTTCTGGGTTTACGCCGCCGCTATATCTGTCGTTGCTGAACCAGTTCAAAAGGGAAATATAAGCGCGGGCGCCACTGATGACATTTGTTTTGATCACTCCTTTCAGGTTGTAACCAAGGGTAATGTTCTGAATGCGCCAGAAATCAGAGGAGTACAGCCAGTCTGTTGTGAATAACGGGATCGTGTAGGTCTCGCCTATTTTTCCCCTTGGCGCGTTATAATTCTGATTGGCGGCGGTCCACCTGTCTCTCCACACGCCCAGCGTGGTGGCCGTGCCGTTGGCAGGATTATCCGTGGCCCTTCCCAGGAAATTATAAATCGTTCCCCCATTCTGTCCGTAAATCTGTACGCTGAGATCGAATCCTTTGTAAGAAATGGTATTGGTTATTCCCCAGGTGTATTTCGGGGTTGGCTGACCAGCCACTACCCGATCGCTGGCATCGATAACACCGTCGCCGTTCACATCAACATACTTGGCATCTCCAGTGGCTTCCTTAGCCAGTTTGGCAACCTTGGCACTGCTTACATCCGCATCAGTAAGAATGCCATTGGTCTTGATTAAAAAATAGCTGTACATAGGCATTCCCTTCTGCAGCAGGTAGGGCGGGTTACCAGCATAGGCGGCGGAAATATTGATCACTGTAGCATTCGGGCCCAGGTCTGTGACCTCATTGTGATTAAACGCAATGTTGGCATTCGTGGTCCATCGAAAATTACGTGTAACGATATTCACACTGGAAACGCCCAGCTCAAGTCCTTTGTTGGTGACAGCTCCTATATTTTCCAGGGTAGAAACAAAACCGGTCGCCGCAGGCACCGGAATGTTAAGCAGCAGGTCAGTATTCTTTTTCTGGTATACGTCAAACGTAATGTTTATCCGGCTGTGCAATACAGCAGCATCCACCCCCAGATCGTAGGTGTTGGATGTTTCCCAGTGCAGGGACGGGTTGGCAAGTCCTGAAGGATTCTGACCGGCTACCGAAATGGGCGTGATACCGCCAAAACTGTAACCCGCATTGGTTAAAGTAGGAACCGAGGCGTAATCTCCGATATTGTTATTGCCCGACTTTCCGTAACTGGCCCTTAATTTCAGGTCATTGATAAAACGGATGTTACTCATAAAGGGCTCCTGTGAAATGCGCCATCCAACGGAGAGCGAGGGGAAAGTACCCCATTGGTAGTTGCTTCCGAACCTGGAAGAGGCATCGCGCCTCATACTGGCCGATAAAAGATATTTCCCTTCATAGCCGTATTGTACCCTGCCATAATAAGAAAACAGCGTGTTATTGCTTTCTGAGCTCGTTCCCGTGACTGTTACACCCGCACTGCTGGCAATGGCATTATTCAGGGAACTGATCAGGTCGTTGGCGAATCCGCCCGCGGTTGCCAGCGAGAACGATTCCGTGTGAACATAGTTATAGGATACCCCCGCCACGGCGGAAATGGAATGCTTCATCGCAATTGTTTTGTTGAAGCTGATGGTATTTTCATTGACGAAATTCTGCTTTTTTACGCCTGCATAAGAACCCGATGAGCTTTTACCGGGTGCGGTAAGGTAATTGGTGATATTGCCTGCCACGAAATCGGATACATATTTTTTTGTCTCGGCATTGGCATCATCGTAATTCAGCGTGGTACGCAGAGACAGGCCCGGCATCAGCTGATATTCCCCATATAGTGTATACAGGGTACGCGTCGTTTTTATAAGACCGATGGAATTGTTGAGATACGCAACGGGGCTCACGCTGGAATTTGCCCAGCCATATATGGAATTCTTTCCGGCACCGCTGTTCATGCCGGCCGTATCTTCCACTACCGGGATCATATTGTACAGGTGGTGCAACTGGTTGTCCTTGCCCTCTGCATTCGGGATATTTGTTTCGGAATACGAGGGTGCCAGGTTCATTCCTATCTTGAATTTGCTGCTGGCAGTGATCTCCACATTGGCCCTGGCAGAATAGTTTTTGTAGCCGGTATTCAATATGACGCCGGCCTGGTTCAGGTAATTGCCGGAAATAAAATATCTCACTGCATCGCTGCCACCACTTGCGGATAACTCATAGTTCTGAAAAGGAGCGTTCCGGAAAACAGAATCCTGCCAATTGACATATTCCAGTCCCGGATGTCCGGGAAGAGACCAGCGGTCGTCTGGCATGAAAGCTGTGTTATACGCGGTTGCACCCAGCCCGAGTATTGTTCTCCTTTGTGCATTTGTTTGATCGGCTGTTCTTCCGGCGGCTGAGTTCACCCATTTATAATTTTCCAGTTCGGTGGCCATTGCGGTCCATTCAGTGGGGCTCAGAACATCCATTTTCTTTGCTACCTGGCTGGTTCCCGTGTTGGCATTCACAAAAATCTTCGGTTTCCCTATTTGTCCTCTTTTGGTGGTAATGATCACAACGCCGTTTGCAGCCCTGGAACCATAAATAGCGCCCGCAGCGGCATCCTTTAGCACCTGGATACTTTCGATATCGTCGGGGTTCAGGTTATTAAGCGGATTCGATGTGAATCCCCCGGCCGAGTTCTGACTAACCACATCCAGCGGAAATCCATCAATTACGTATAACGGTTCCGTGCCCGCTGTAATGGATCCGGCTCCCCTGACCTGGATACTGAAACCTGTACCTGGCAGGCTGGTCTGCTGTTTGACCTGTACGCCCGGCATTTGTCCGATAAGGGCCTGGTCAACCCGGGTTACGGGGCGTTCTTCAATTCCCTTGGCATCGAAAGTGGATATGGCGCCAGTGACATCTCTTTTTTTACTTGAGCCGTATCCGACCACTACTACTTCGTCCAGTTTGCCGGCATCGTTTTTCATTGAGATATCACCCAGCGAACTACGACCGTTCACGGTGATATCCTGGCTGGTAAACCCGATATAAGAAACCGAAAGAACAGCGTTTGCATTCGCAACAATGGAAAAGCGCCCGTCCGGGGCCGTTGTCGTGCGTGCGGTGCCGCCCCTGACACTGACAGTAACTCCTTCAAGCGGTTTTCCGTTCTCGTCCCGTACCGTACCCGTGACACGGGGACTACCGGGTGGGGCATTTTGTGCAAACAGGTGTTGGTGAAGCGAAGAGCATAAGAACGAAACAAAAAGAATGTTTCGCAGTAAGCGTAAATTTCTTTTCATATAGCAGCATTTATTTATGGAGGGCAATCAAAAGCAGAATAAAAATATAGGGTATTATTGCTTCTACTATCCTGCACCATACTGAATGGGGCAGCAAATACGAGCGCACAACGATAAGGCTTCGGATGTCTTCAGGAAGAGAGTTTCTCACTGGCTTTATAGTACTTCAGCTCAATCATTCCTGAGGGTATCGAACCTTCGTTCCAGCAGGGATGAATAGCCAGGGCGGCGCCGATGGCGGTGCTTTGGGCAACGGAGGCGGCGAACACTTCCAGCCCTGGGAAAGCGTCTGCAAGCAGGTTCATATACACGGCATTGCCGCTGAACCCGCCATCTACAAATATCCGTTTAGGCCGGGTATCGTTCATTACAAGTTCCACCGATGCCCTTTGTTGTTCCATGATGTCTGCAACGAGGCAATGATAAGCCTGCTCGTAGTTGTTGAATGCCGAGAGATCCCGTTCTGCGAACGCCGACTCCTTCATCGCGACGTACGGTTTTCTGTGCCTGTCCGGCAGGTGCTTTGCTTCCAGCCCGGCAATTACAGCCTGCTGATATTTTATTTTTTTGTACGCATTCACCGGCTTATTAAAGTGAGCGGCCAGTCGCGCCACCTGTAATTCGTGCTCATGTCCCGCAAAAAGCCGGGATGCTTTCACCGTATTGCCGCGATATTCTATGAAACAAAGACAGTCATTGTTCAATTCTTCTTCCGTTAAGGGTGTTCTGTCGAATGGGTTCAGGCTGATGCACCAGGTGCCTGTGGAAATCAAAATAAAGGGGTCAGAAAAACTTGCCAGATAAGGGATCAGGGCGGCGGAGCTGTCATGCATTCCTACGCCCGCCAGTAACGGCTTTTCTGAGAATATTGCAGGATGAACTTTGCGGGTTTCGAATATAGGCGGCAGTTTTTCAACTATATTTTCATCATACACCCACTTATGATAATCATTCTTTTTAAAGTCCCAAAGCTGGGTATGACAGCCGATACTGGTCATCTCGGAACAAAGCTGGCCGGTAATTAGGAAACCAATGTACTGCGGAAGGTGGAGCGAATATTTAATCTCGTGATACCGCTCAGGCTTCTCATGTTTGAGCCGGTACATCTGCATCCCTGAATTAAGACTGCCGAGAGCCGGTGAAGCCGTTTCGGCCGATATGATGTTTTTTGGCCCGTAAGCCCTGTAAAAGCGTTCAAGCAGGAGCTCGGAATATGGTTTCAGGTAGCTGTACAATGGCGTCACCGGGATTCCTTCCTTATTGAGGTGAACCAGGCTCGCGCCGTAGGCCGAAAAATTAACGGCCTCCACACTGAACTTTCGTAGTTGTATGACATCATGGAAAGATTGTTTTACCCATTGTGTAAGCAGGCGGAGGTCTTCGCATACATCGCCATCCTCATCTCTGGATTCATCCAGCTGGATGCATCTTTCCAGTACGATGCCGTACTGTTTGTCCAGCAAAAAAAGTTTTTTATTTGTTTTGCCTATGTCGAAAACAGCTATAACAGGCGTAGTGCTCATCCTTATTTTTTAGGGATGGAGAATGTTATCGATATTTCATTTCTGAATGATCACTGACCGTTTTTACAAACCTGTTGCGGCAGCCTTCCTGCCTCTTTCCTGGACCAGTTGTTCCCGCACTTTTAAATCCCGGTACAGCTGGAGGGGGTTTAATGCGCCGCCGCATTGGAGCCGGGCTTCCGCTACCAATGGTCGTGTGTCGGTCCGAAAAGCATCCTGCAATATTTCCTGGGCTGCCGTTGCGTCGTTATTTTCCTGGGCCCTCCTCAGCGCGGCTGCATCTACCAGCAATGCCTGCGCGTAGGCGATCTTTATCGCTTCCACCGACTGCAGCAGATCTTCCAGCGGGTCTTTTACATTGTGAGAGGCATCGATCATCCATCCGAGGTCAGTTGCATGATCCATATTTCGGGCATCCATACCCTCTACCAGTTCATTGAATATCAGGAATAACTGGTACGGCCGGATACTCCCGGCCGTGAGGTCATCATCACCGTACTTCGAATCATTAAAATGGAAGCCGCCTAGTTTTTTCTCATTCAGCAGCAGTGCAACGATCTGCTCTATGTTGGTGTTGGCAAGATGGTGCCCCAGGTCAACCAGTGCATAGGCCTTATTTCCCAATTTGCTTGCATACAGGTATGCCTGCCCCCAGTCCCCTACCGTCATGGAATAAAAATTCGGCTCATATGCTTTATACTCCACGAACATTTTCCAGTCGGAAGGCAGGGCTGCATAAATTTCACGGAGGCTCTCCAGGGTGTGTTGAAATGCTTTCCTGAAGTTTAGCTGGCCAGGGAAACATGACCCGTCCGCCAGCCACACGGTTAAGGAAGAGGAGCCCAGACCAACTCCCTGCCGGATCACTTCGATATTGTGTTCGATTGCCTGTTGTCGAACCCGTTTATCTGTATGCTGCAGCGAACCGAATTTATAACTATGCTGCTGCTTCGCCTGGTCCTGGAAGGTATTTGAATTAACGGCATCGAAACGAAGTCCCTGTTTGGCTGCCAAGTCTTTAATGTGAGAAAGGTCATCAGGAATATCCCAGGGGATATGCAGTGATATCGCACCGCTGGAGCGATTCAGCCTGTGCAGTAACCCTGCGTCGTTTATTTTTTCTGCCAGGTTACGCGGTTCTCCACCGATGCTGAACCTTCCAAACCGGGTACCCCCGCTGCCCAGGGCCCAACTGGGGATAGCCACCTGAAACTTTTTCAGTTTCTGCAGTACCCCTTCCGGATCTGCGATGCCGCTCATCGTAAAATCAAGCCTGCGGCGATGATCGTCGAACGACCGGCTGTTGTGTTCTGTTATAGCGGAGTTCTCTATGGGCATAGACAGTCGTTGTTTGCCGGTTAAGGTAAATAAAACACCCGTTTTAAAGGAACGCTGCAGGGCGAGTTATCCGGGTTGGTTTGCATGATATCTTTCATATAATCCCACCATCTCTGCATCACGGGGTGCCCCGGCAGGAGGTCAAGCGCATCTGCCGACTCAATCTGCAGTGTCCCGAACAGCTCGTTGGACGTTTCATCGTGGAAAATGGAATAATCGCTGATCCCGCTCGCCTTCAGCAATTGCGCGAGTTCCGGCCACAATCGTTCATGCCTTTCCCGGTATTCCTTTTCACACCCCTCATGTAACTGCATTTTGAAAGCCATCCGGTTCATCGTACACTTGGTTTACAGGGATAATGATTTTACTATTTTTTTGCGGCCACAACCGCGCTTTACCGTACAAAGGCGGCGGCTACGCCACCGTCCACATTCAATACATTGCCGGTTGACTTATTAAGCAGCCCGCCTACAAATACAAAACAGGCGTCCGCAATATCTTCCGGGTTGATGACTTCGTTCAACAGGGTGCGACGGGCATAATAGGCCGGTAATTCCTCGACGGTGATGCCATAAGCCTTTGCCCTTCCTTCGGCCCAAGCGCCTTCCCAGATCTTGCTTTCATTGATCACCGCATCAGGGTTAATTACGTTTACGCGTATCTTATCCTTACCCAATTCGGCGGCATTGAGCCGGCTTAGATGAAGCTGTGCGGCTTTCGCAGAACCATAGCCCGCATTGTTGGGCCCGCTCACCAGTGCATTTTTACTGATGATATTCAGGATATCGCCCCCCATCTGCTGCCGGCGCATAATCGCGACGCAAGCCTGGGTAACAAAGAATTGTCCTTTTACCAGCACATCATATAATATATCCCAGTCATTTTCCGTGTGTTCTTCCACAGGCTTCGAAATGGAAAGGCCGGCGCAGTTGACCACGATATCCAATCCTCCAAACGCAATGGCGGCTTTCCTGGCAGCCTGTTCGATATTGCTTTTCCTGGTTACATCCAGTACGATGCTGGTAAAAGCGTCGGCGCCATACTGCTGCTGGAACTCTTTTACAGCAGCCGTCAGCCGCCCCGTATCGTTGTCATTCAGGATCACACAGGCTCCCTCATCAACGAATTTTTTTGCTATCGCCTTTCCTATTCCCCCTGCGCTGCCGGTTATCAGTGCGATACGACCCGTCAGGGGCAGCGGCCGGGGCATACGTTGCAGTTTGGCTTCTTCCAATAGCCAGTATTCGATATCGAACGCCTCCTGCCTTGGCAGCGCAAC
>Ga0206919_1144_pt1 | contig 16873 bp, 13 predicted proteins | sample Alteio_BWOrgHeat_67_FD_152962 | JGI IMG/M metagenome (GOLD analysis project Ga0206919, IMG submission 152962) | Enriched cells from forest soil in Barre Woods Harvard Forest LTER site, Petersham, Massachusetts, United States -... | ecosystem: Environmental > Terrestrial > Soil > Temperate forest >... | reverse complement strand
CTCCCAATAAAACACATCCGGAAGACGTAGTGAATGCGGCCATCGAAATTCAGGAATACATGCGCGATCATAAATCAAGAAAACAGGCTGCCGGCGAATTGTTTTTTGAAATTAGAATTGGAGTACATACTGGGCCAGTAGTTGCAGGCATTGTCGGGGTTAAGAAATTTCAGTATGATATCTGGGGTGATACTGTAAATATAGCCAGCAGAATGGAGAGCAGTGGTGAAGTTGGGCAGGTAAATATATCTGAAGCTACATATAACCTGGTTAAAGACATTTTTACCTGTGGCTACCGTGGTGAAATTGAGGCTAAAGGCAAGGGAATGATGAAGATGTATTTTGTGGAGGGGTGAACTGGCTTATTCTAAAATTGGTTTTCGCATTGAAGTTTTTCCAAAAGATTTCTTTCCTGTAAGGTGGTCATAGACCTCCTTATAATTCATGTTTTTGTATTTTGCCCATTCGTGATAGGCATCAGTACACATAGGTTTTAATGGGTTAAAAGGTATTTCTACCCCCGTTCGTATGCAATATCCAGTGGTTGGTTTAGCCTTAAACTCTTTTCTTTCAGGACTTTTAGATATTTCTGAAGGGTTTGAATATGTTTTTTTATTAAAAGATTTATTGAAATAATCTTTGAGTTTATCAACTTTGATTTCAGAACCTACGTATTTTTTTGAAAGGCCAAGTAAGCCGCTAATTTCAACTTTTGGGACCTTTTGGAAAATCAAATCACTACTTTTAAACAGAGACTCAAAATAATTGAATGTTTGAGAATCTAAGTCATCTTGCCCGGTTAACTTCTTTAGCTGTCCTATGGGTTCTAAAGCTATACCAGCCTCAATATTATTATTTTGGGAATAATCATATAAATTCATTGAGGCTAATATTGAACTCTTTTCGTTATAATAAAATTTTGCATGAAGACGCTTTTCATATCTTATTTCAACATTTGAAAAAGAAGTAAAAAACTCAATATCCTTATCCCCAATACTTTTACTTTTATCTTCTTCATTTTTTCCAAAGAGAATTTTAAGTTGAAAATTTGGATCTGGAATTTTAGATTTTAGTTCGTCTTTATCCCTCTCGTGTAATTTGATAAAAGGGGATATGAGTACAAGATATTCCTCTGCATTTTTAAAAAGGTCTACTAATGCTGCATTCAAACTACTTCCATATAAAAATTGTGCCACTTTATTATATTTGTTTTATCTACAAATATAAATCAAAACGCGATAATTTATTTTAGCCCTTTCTTTAATTTGCAAAACACCACATCCTACAATAAATTAGTAGTTTTGAAACCAAATATTTGATGATATGAACAAAGTATATCAGGATGCTGATTCTGCTATTGCAGACATTAAAGATGGAATGAGTTTAATGCTCGGAGGATTTGGATTATGCGGCATTCCGGAGAATTGCATAACTGCTCTTGTGAAAAAGGGCATTAAAGATTTAACCTGCATATCTAATAATGCTGGCGTCGATGATTTTGGTATTGGATTGATGCTAAAACAAAAACAGGTCAAAAAAATGATCTCTTCCTATGTTGGAGAAAATGCTGAATTTGAAAGGCAATTGCTTAGCGAAGAATTAGATGTAGAACTAATTCCCCAGGGCACATTGGCAGAACGTTGCCGGGCAGGTGGAGCTGGTATTCCAGCTTTTTTTACACCGGCAGGATACGGTACTGAAGTAGCAATTGGTAAAGAAGCTAGGGAGTTTAACGGCAAAATGCACATTATGGAAATGGGTTTAACAGCCGATTTTTCTATTGTAAAAGCCTGGAAAGGTGATACATTGGGAAATTTAATTTATAAAGGAACTGCTCGAAATTTTAATCCGCCTATGGCCACAGCAGGCAAAATCACCATTGCAGAAGTTGAAGAATTGGTTGAACCGGGCGAGTTGGACCCCAACTTTATCCATACTCAAGGAATTTTCGTTAATAGAATTTTTCAAGGGACCAACTACCAAAAACGCATAGAGAGAGTTACAACCAATAAAAGAAAATAAGATGGCTTTAGATAAATACGGAATTGCAAAAAGAATAGCACAGGAATTAAAAGACGGTTACTATGTAAATTTAGGGATTGGTATACCTACGTTAGTTGCAAATTATATTCCTGAAGGCATTACTGTTATTTTACATTCTGAAAATGGGTTATTGGGCATGGGGCCCTATCCTTTTGAAGGCGAAGAAGATGCAGACATGATTAATGCAGGTAAAGAAACTGTAACTACCTTACCGGGTTCTTCAATTTTTAATTCTGCAGAATCATTTGGCATGATCAGGGGCAAACATATTCAGCTTACCGTTTTAGGAGCAATGGAAGTATCGGACCAGGGAGATATTGCGAACTGGAAAATACCCGGAAAAATGGTAAAAGGAATGGGAGGTGCTATGGACCTTGTTGCCTCAGCGGATAATATTATTGTGGCTATGATGCACTCAAATAAAGAAGGCGAATCAAAATTATTGCCCGAATGTAGTTTACCATTAACAGGCGTTCGATGTGTTAAAAAAATTGTGACAGAACTTGCTGTATTAGAAGTTACGCCTGACAAAGGATTTAGACTCTTGGAAAGAGCACCGGGCGTAACAGTTGAAGAAATAAAATCAAAAACGGCCGGAAGGCTTATTATTGAAGGTGAAATACCTGAAATGGCAATTTAATCAGATAATTATTTGCGTAAGCACATTTTCACATTGCCTCATCATCACATTATCACATTGTTTTAAACATCTCATTCACCATTCCCCATACCATATCTCCTTCATAGCCTTTGGATATCGCAAAGCGGCCAAGCTTTTGTTTTTGGATCATGGTGCTTTCTGGTTTCAGGGTTTGTTTTTTCTTGAGTAACAGCTCTTTTAGTTTTTTGATATAATCCTGTCCGTCAATTTCTTTCATTGAGCTATTGATAAGGTAGCCTGAAATCCCTTTTTGTTTCAAAGTATTCTCAATCTTTTTCTTCCCCCACCCTTTTTGCCTGAATTTGCCCCCGGCCAGTGCTTTGGCATAGCGTTCTTCATTCAGGAAACCTTCTTCAATAAGTTGAGAAAGGATTTGATTTACATCCGTTCCGTACATAAACCAGCTGTACATTTTCTGTTTACATTCCTGGTGGCAACGCTCCTGGTAGGCGCAGTATTTGCGCATCTTTTGCAGGGCGGTTTTGGGATCATATTTAGGGGGTGGATTCAAAAGGTTCTAAGTATCTTTGATGCGACATTGCAAAAATACGTTTGTTAAGCTTTCAATCCATGAGCAATTATTCCTTCCGTGCGGTTTCAGAAATATTAAGTGGTAAAATTCTTAATGAGAGCAATTTAAATACCTCCATTACAAGCCTGGGATTTGATACCAGGACCCTTATATCTCCGCCAACTGCCCTGTTCTTTGCCATAAAAGGAAAAAATGACGGGCATAAATACCTTAAGGATGCCTACGAAAGAGGCGTCCGGAATTTTGTGGTTGAAGTAAAAGACGTTTCAACATACCTGCCCGATACAAAAGGGATCAATGTATTGCAGGTCAATAATTCAGTTGATGCGCTTCAGGCCCTTGCCGCTCACCATCGGGAAGAATTTAATATACCGGTAGTCGGCATAACAGGCAGCAATGGTAAAACAGTTGTAAAAGAATGGCTCTTTCAACTGCTGCATCCCGATTTCAATATTATCCGCAGCCCTAAAAGCTACAACTCCCAGATAGGGGTGCCACTGTCAGTTTGGTTAATGGAACCGGAAAATAATTTTTCCATCATTGAAGCAGGTATTTCACAACCCGGTGAAATGGAAAAGCTGGAAAGGATAATTAAACCTACCATTGGCATTTTTACGAATATTGGCGAGGCGCACCAGGCGCAGTTTGACAGCCTCGAACAAAAAGCAGCAGAAAAATTAATACTGTTTAAAGATGTCGATCTCCTGATCTATTGCAGAGATCATGTTGTGATCCATACGCTCGTGCAGCAAAAATTAGCATCAGGCTATTTTAGTCCTGAAATGCAGGTTATTAGCTGGTCATTTCACCATACCGATGCCCGGGTTTATATTGAGAGAGGTCCGCTTACAGATCAGCAAACAGAACTGATTGCCTGGTTTGAGGGCACGCAACAAAGAATCGCCATTGGATTAAAGGATACCGCATCCATAGAAAACCTGGTGCATTGCTGGTGCCTGCTACTGCACCTGGGCTATACAGATCATGAGGTGCTGCGCCGAATGGAAAAGCTGCATCATATAGAGATGCGACTGGAGATAAAAGCAGGAATCAATGGTTCTACCATTATCAACGACAGCTATAATTCTGACCTGACTTCGCTGTTAATGGCGCTTGATACGCTGAATACCCAAAACCAGCACGCTTCAAAGCGGTTAATCTTATCTGATATATTTGAAAGCGGTAAAACCTGGGAGGAACTCTACAAACAGGTGGCTGAAATGCTTCGCCAAAAGCAAATTACAAAATTTATCGGCATTGGCATGGCGCTAAAACAAAACAAAGACCTTTTTAGTGAAGATGCCTTGTTTTATACCTCGACTGACGCTTTTTTATCCGATTTTGATTTTAATAGTTTGCGGAATGAAGCTATTCTTTTAAAAGGCAGCAGGGCCTTCGGGTTTGAAGCTATTGCCAGGCGACTTCAGCAAAAAACGCATCAAACCATCCTCGAAATTAACCTTACAGCCCTTACCAATAACCTGAACGTTTACCGCAGCCTGCTGAAACCATCCACCAAAATAATGGCCATGGTAAAAGCTTTTTCTTATGGCAGTGGATCATATGAAATAGCCAACGTAATGCAGTTTCATAAGGTTGATTACCTGGCTGTCGCTTACGCGGATGAAGGCGTTTATCTTAGAGAGAATGGTATTACCCTGCCTATTATGATCATGAACCCGGAAGAAAGTGCTTTTGAGCAAATGATCAGGTATAAACTGGAACCTGAAATATATTCCATGCGCGTTTTAGATGCCTTTTCTGATGCCATGAGTGATTATTATAAAGACCCGATGCCATTGTCCATCCATATAAAACTGGATACGGGCATGCACCGTCTGGGTTTTGAAGAAGCTGAAGTAGATATCCTTATTGATAAACTGCTGGACAACAAAAAACTTTTTGTACAATCCATTTTTTCACATCTTGCCTCTGCGGATGTTGCCGGGCATGATGCGTTTACGCGAAAACAAACCGAAATATTTGAAAGGACATCAGAAAGGATGACTCAAAAACTTGGATACCCCATCATGCGGCATATTCTTAATTCTTCCGGAATTGCAAGGTTCCCCGAAAATCAATATGATATGGTACGGCTGGGTATCGGGCTTTATGGGATTGATCCTACGGCAAAAATCCAGAATAAACTGGAAAATGTGAATACCTTAAAAACGCATATTTCCCAAATACGGAATGTACCTAAAGGTGAAACAGTAGGCTATAGCAGAAGGGCTGTGATGGAGGAGGATTCTACCATTGGCACCATTGGTATTGGCTACGCAGATGGCTTCGCCAGGGGGCTTGGGAATAAGAAATTTACGGTATTGATTAATGGATCAGAAGTGCCTGTGGTAGGAAGTGTATGTATGGACATGAGCATGATTGATATAACCGGCATTAATGCCCAGGAAGGCGATGAAGTCCTGGTATTTGGCGCCGATAAACCCATTGAACAAATGGCTAGCACCCTGAATACCATTCCATACGAAATACTTACAAACGTATCGCAGCGGGTGAAGCGGGTGTATTATAAGGAGTAGTTTTAGTAGACCTAAAAACCTTTAGTAAGACACTTAGGCTTTTTTTCATATATTTGAGAAAAGAACAACCCTGAAATATGAAAAGAATATTCCTTTTGATTTGCTTATTTGCCATTTCAATGGATTATTCTTTTGGCAAACCCATAATTATTAAGGGCCATTGCTCTCAGCATTATAAAGATTCCCTTTTTCTTTACACCTATAAAAGTTCAGCTGATTTTGTGGATTTTGACTGGGACAAAATGATAGTTGTTTCTGCAAAACCTGACACAAACGGTTATTTTAGAATGACTTATGATTTGAAGTCTCTGCAATATTTTACATTTAAAGGAGGAGCGGGTTATTTGTTTAATGAAGCATTGTTGCTTCCAGGTGATAGTTTGTTTATAGAAATTGGAGATACGGATGAACATTTTTCTGGCAGTGCAGGCAATTCCATTAATTTTAATCGTGAAAGCTGGGATAAAAAATTCTTTTTATATCTTCATCAATATGGATATTCAATGGACTCATTTAGCAGATTGGTTGATAGTCTTGAAAACGGTGAATTAAAACTCCTTAATAAATTCAAAAAAGAGAAAAATATTTCAGCGGAATTTATTAATGCTGAAAAATCACATGTTAGTTATAAATGGAACACAGAAAAATTAGTCTATTTATGGATGCATAGTGCTTATTTGCACAAAGCCGGTGATGTCAGGGTTGAACCCTCATATTTCAATTTTATAAAGTCGGTTGATCTTCACAATGAACATGCACTCAATGATTATGCTTATTACAGGTTTTTAGATGAATATACCCAGGAATTGTATATTGAAAAATGGGAACACTTAGCACCGGATGTAAAAAAGGCTAAATCAAAATCTTACAATACCCTAAAAATTAGCGGGCAGGCTCATATAATTGACAGTTTGTATTCCGGCATTTTTCATGAAGTTACTCTTGGGGAATTAATCTGGCATAAGATTATCCATCTTGAAGGAAGTGATGTTAAGGAAAGGGCTACAACTATATTTCTCATTGACTCATTACTCGAAAATATCAAACCCCTAGATGACAAAAACCCGGAAACCATCTATGCAAGATTGAAAGCCAGGGAAATAAATGAAATATCCCTCGACAATAAACAAGCTCAAGGCTTTTCTTTGCCTGACACTACAAACAATATGGTTTCTTTCTTTCAATTTGAGGGTAAAGTAGTGTTGCTGGATATCTGGGAAGTGGGATGTGTCCCTTGCATGCAAGCTATTCCCAATTCTAATAAATTGCAGGAAGAAATGGCCGGAAAAGATTTTGCTGTTATCGGCCTTTGTTTCAATAGTACGGAAGAAAACTGGAAATCAACGCTCAGAAAACATAAATGGAATGGCACTCATTTACTCGCATCAAAAGATGCAAAAAATTTGATCAATAAATATGTAATAGAAGGCTATCCAAGATACGTTCTCATTGACAAAAAAGGCATTATTCGAAATGCTAATGCAAGTGGAGATATTGTATCACTTAAAAAGCAGATTGAGATTTTGTTGAAGGAATGAGAATTGAAATTGGAAATTTGTGATTTGAAATTTGGGGTACCTATTTAGACCTTTTCATCTATTACAAATTAACGCCATAAAACCTCGCGTCAGCCAATTATCTCAGTGCCTCATTATCACATTATCACATAGCTTCTACTTCCATCTCAAACTACGAACCAAAGTATCCAGATCGGTATGTATAAAACGAATAACAGGCGCTAAAGAATCTTTATTTGGTCGAGAATTAAAGTATAGGGCAGCACGAATATAATGGTGCACGCTATCCGTTACATAAAACTGTAAAGAACTGGCAGTATTACCTTCAATATCATAAAACATGCCGCTTACTTTATTGGGCCTTACAATCTGGCTGTCAATAATATCCTCGGCTTTTACCGTATGCTTGTAGGCAAACGTCCTTGCATCCTCGCTCATCTGGAAAAAGTTTTTTGCAGAAGAAACATCCTTATAGGTAATGTGCAAAGTAGCATTAAACTGTGGAAATTTCATATCCAGGAAACAAGGCTCTGCACCGGCAGAACTGTCCTTTGCAATATTTGCATACGTTGGATACCTGAATGTAAACGGGCACTGTGAAGTATAAGTTTGATAACCTCTTTCCGGGAAATTTATCCGCGGATACCCAGCCGGTTTCGGAACATAATTATTTCCGCAACCTGCAAAAAAACCTGCCACAATTATTAATAATATAAAATTTTTGATACTCATTACTTTCATTCTATCATTCTATCATTCATTCATTCTATCATTTTCCTTTAAAGCCCTATCCCCCAGGGATGAAAATTAAAATAGTTCAAAGAGGCAGCACCAAGTTTTTCCACGCCAACCCCCATTAATACGATCCCTGAAACGATATTCAGCCAGTTCATGAATTTAGGTGTTACAATGTTTTTCACTTTCCCTGCCAGGAACGCTTTTAGAACATCAGTTCCGAAAACAAATGACATGGAAACGATAAAAAAAGCAAAAATAAGCCTGGTTTTGTTAGAAAACTCAACCGTTACCGTACTTACTGTTGCTATCCAGAATAGCAAAGCTGCCGGATTCAGTGTATTGATCAGGAAACCATTAAGCATTGTTTTAAACCGGGAATCAGCTATTATTTTTTCATCGATCTCTTCCTTGGCTTTCACCTTTTTCACAATCAGGCTAATGCCAAAAATGATCATAAAAGCACCGCCTCCTGCACCTAAAATCTGTGCAACCAGCTTACTGTCTTTCAGTTGCGAAATACCGAGATAAGAAAGCATAAAGTACGATGCATCGCTGATGATAACACCCATTGCAAAAAGAAGTCCAACCAGAAATCCTTTTTCCAGGCTTATCTTAATAAGGCCAACAAACACTGGCCCTCCTATAAGCACGGCCAATAGCAACCCTGCAGCAGCACCTTTTATAATGGCGTCCCAAAGTTCTGACATTACCGGGCGCTAGTTATTTATAGTTAATCCGGCATTATTTCTCAAATACGATTTCCAGCTTTCATATTGTTCATTTTTCAGAACACGTGGAAATTTTATCTGGGCACCTTCCTTACCATTGGCTTTAAGCCAGCCATGAAAATATTCATTAGGCACAAAATCAACATAAATATCCTTCAAGGCATGTTTGCGTTCCGTAATATAATCATCATTGGTTTGTTTTAAATAAAAGTCCAGCCTTTCTTTCATCAGGTTCTTGTCAACAGATCCATTTTCGACGGAAATAAACCAGTGATGGCCAAATAGTTTATCAATATTTATCCCGGCCACTGTAAATTCCCTGATCCTGATATTAAATTCTTCTGATACCAGTTCAATAGCCCTGTTCATGTTTTCAACCGACAAGTGCTCCCCGCAAAGACTTAAAAAATGTTTGGTACGGCCGGTTATTTTTATCTCATAATTTTCAACATCCGTAAACTTTACCACGTCGCCAATAATATACCTCCATGCCCCGGAACACGTGCTTAATAACAATACATAATCCTGCCCTTCTTCCACTTCTTTTAGTGTCAAAACTTTAGGATTTTGCAATATATTCCCTTCATTATCAATATTGTCATCATTAAAGGGAATAAACTCGAAGAAGATACCCCCTCTCACAAGCAGTCGCATTCCTTCGTTTTCAGGCCTGGCCTGGTAAGCAATAAAACCCTCTGAGGCAAGGTAAGTTTCAAGATATATCAATGGCTTACCAAGTAGCGATTCAAACCCTTTTTTATACGGTTCAAAGGCCACTCCTCCATGCGTAAATACCATCAGGTTTGGCCATATATCGTGGATGGTTTTTACTTTGTGAAGCTCAATTATCCGCTCCATTAAAATCTGGAACCAGGCAGGTACGCCGACAATAGCTCCAACATCCCATTTATGTGCCTCTTGTACAATCAGGTCAAGTTTATCCTGCCAGTTCTTTGTGCTTGCTATTTCTCTGCCGGGCTTATAAAATGGCTGAAACCAAAACGGTAAGTCTTTTGAGGTAATACCACTCAGGTCACCGGCATAATATATCCCGTTATATTCCAGGCTGGTACTGCTGCCCAGCATTAATATATCCTTTTCGTAAAAATTCTGTGGAAGGTCGCAGTATGCAAGTGACAATATCTGCTTAACGGAGGACCGATGAATGGTTTTTATCATCGTACGGGTTACCGGGATATATTTTGAAGTACCTGAGGCTGTTCCAGAACTCAGGGCAAAATAATCAACTTTCCCCGGCCAGCAAACGGAACTCTCGCCTTCAAGACATAACTGCCACCATTTTAATATTGATTCATACGTATGAACAGGCACCATTTCCTGGAATGCCTTAATCTTATCATCACTTCTGAGGATTTTGGAAAAATTGTATTCCTGCCCGAAGGATGTAAATTGCGCCTTTCTTAAATGCCTGATCAATAACCTTTCCTGGGACTTAACAGGGTCTTTCCTTGTTATCGGAATCCTTTTGGAAAGGGTAAGGCCATTTTTTATTATTATCCCTATGGATGCCATTTTCTGTTCGTAAGGTGTTTTAGAGTTCTAATCCCTGCCGCAAGGAGCAAATTAACGGCTTTTTAAATACACTATGGTAGCACCGTAACCAAATTTTTTATAGTCTGCATCCTCAAAGCCTTTAACATGAGGGTTTAAGTCCAATGATTTGCGTATTTCAGTTTTAAGTTTCCCCTGCCCGACACCGTGTATAAAAGTAATATTATTAATGTTATGCGCAAGTGCATTTTCCAGCGAATTGCTAAAAACTTTCATCTGGAGCTCAAAAGCTGCGTGCGGCAATAATAATTTTGGGCTTTCACTCAATTCTTCAAGGTGCAAGTCTATTAAATCCGCAGGCGGTTCAGGTTTTGATATATTGACCGGATTTACAGATTTATCAATGCTTATATTTTCATTGGTTTGCTGATAATCAGTGAGATTAATCAATAAACCCTTTTGTTTAAGGACAGGTATTATTTTCTGTTCTTTAATAATGGAAACCGGTTTCAATTTAAATGAAATATTCATTGGAGCGATAATAAAATCAGGTTTTTCAGCATAGTGAATGGCATGCAAAACCAGATTTCGATAGTCAGATGCTTCCGTTATACCAAATTGAATCAATTTTATTGCTCTCGAAGACTCAAGATCACCTTGTGCAAGTCCTTTTACCTGCCCCATTGTTTTATTAAACAGGACAAACTTTATCATCCCCTGGGTGGTATTTACCAGAAATGTATTCACAATCACGCCTTTTGTGGAATCCTCAGTTACTGCTGCAAAATAAACCTTATCTGACTTATCTTCTTCTTCAGCAATAATTGACAAGTCATTTTCCTGGATTTCTACCGCTCCACCAACCCTTTCCATCAATACCAGTTCATTGATGCTCACTGGGATTTCAAACCCATCATCGAGCAAAAGCAAAACCTGCTTTTTATCAATGATCCGTTTTACAGTTCCACTAAGTTTATCATTTATAAAGGAAACCCTGTCGCCAGGTAGAAATTCTCTCATTTTAGAAAAAGTTGTGAGTTGGTGATTGTTAGTTGATGGTTTTTTTCGGGGAAATAATAGGATGCAAATTTACGTTACAAACTCAGCAATAAAATTAGTTATTCGTTGATAGTTGATTGTTGTTGGTTTTTATTTACCAATTCATAAAATCACCAATTCATCAATTTTCAAAGAAATCTATTAGTTTTGCAGAAACCATTAAAACATTATAAATTATGAAAGCAATCATTCTGTTCGTTGCCTTATTTATTGGAATGCAGGTTAGTTATTCTGCATTTGCACAAGGTGATGGATCAAAAAAAACAACCAAAACCACAGCTGAAACAAAATCAGGAAACGTGTACGTTTGCAGTGGTAAATCTTCGAAAGCATATCATAGCAATAAAGACTGCGCCATGCTAAAAAAATGCAAAAGCGAAGTAAAAGAATATAGCAAAGCTGATGCTGAGGGTAAAGGTTATACTGCTTGCAAAACATGCAACAAGGCGCCAAAGGGAAATTAAAAAAGTAGTTTTCTTGAAATAAAAAAGGGCTTTTGCTGATGCAAAAGCCCTTTTTTATTATATGTTCCAAAGAGTTAATCAGGTGTCAATTATTAATGTGATGCATTTTAGCATAAGGCTATCTTCCATTTTCACTACTTTTTCTTACCTTCGCACCTCTTTTTATCAAAAAGCCAATGATCCCGTAGTTCAACGGATAGAATAGAAGTTTCCTAAACTTTAGATACAGGTTCGATTCCTGTCGGGATCACTTAAAAATAAAAAAAGCCTTTATCATATTTGATAAAGGCTTTTTTATTGTTGTGATTTGTTGAATCAAATAATAAACCCGGCTAAAAATCCAGATAAGATTCCTAACCGGGTTTATTCTTACACATCAAGGCAAATTGTTTATTATTTTATTATCTTCATCTCAACACGCCTGTTCTTCGCGCGTCCTTCAACAGTAGTATTTGGTGCAATTGGTTTGCTGCTTCCAAAGTATAAAACCTTAATTCTAGAAGAAGCAACCTTCCTGGATACTAATGCAGTTCTCACCGCCATTGCCCTGGCTTTAGAAAGTTTAAGGTTAGCAACTTCAGAACCAACATTATCCGTATGTCCACTTATTTCAATTTTAAGATTTGGATGCTTGTTTAGAATTTTAGCTATTTCATCCAAATCAGCATAAGAGCTTTGTTTAATTACAGCCCTGTTAAGCTCAAATTCAAGATTATTAAAATCAGTCTTTAAAACTTCTTCAGGTTGTTTCTCTACCGGTTTCTCAACGATCTTAACAGGTTCTTTTTTCTCAACAATCTTAATAGGTTCTTTCTTAGGAAGCGGACAACCGTGATTTGAAACAGGGCCTGGTACATGAGGGCAGCTATCTAAATAATCAGGCACGCCATCACCATCTGCATCTGGCCAAGGGCAACCGTGATTTTCAACCGGACCCGCTATGTGAGGGCAGCTATCCAGATTATCTGTTACACCATCATGATCTGCATCACCCCATGGGCAGCCATGGTTTTCTTTAGGGCCTGGCACTGTTGGACAAGAATCGAGCTTGTCTACTATGCCATCACCATCGGTATCTTTTTCTTTTTCAGGCCAAGGGCAACCATGGTTCTCTGGTGGACCAGGTACGGTAGGGCATTGATCAACATCGTCATAAACGCCATCACCATCCGTATCCGGACAACCATGATGTTCCCATGTGCCTTTTACATCAGGACATTTGTCTTTTCGGTCTGATACAAGATCATGGTCACGGTCTCTTGGTGGTTTTCCATATAAAATCGGTATTTTAACCGCAACATGGAAATCGAGACCGTAAACATTGGAAGATACCAGCGCACTAAGGATATTACTACTTCCGACAATTATCGGTCCAAGTCGAAGGGTTGTACCCATTGTAAACTGGCCGTCACCATTTAATCCGAAAGGTACGAATACACCGAGCCACTTATTATCCCAACGCGGGGTTAATGCATAATAACTCATCGTGTGAACCTTACTGGCAATATCTAAAAACTCAGGAGAAGTATAAGAAGTAAAGTTTACATATAAATCCTTATAAATGTTATAATCAACCTGAACGCTAAATGCAGTAGGTAAAGCATACGTAAAGGTATTCGCAGGATTCTTGGTCTGGTGCGGAAATACCTGCGTAATCAAAGAGTCAACACCAAGAATTGGGTTCGGTGGAAGTTTTGTGCCATTAACATTCCAATTGATGGTATCAGCTGTAAAATCACGGCTACCATTAGACTTTTTAAAAGTCAACCCGCCAAGATCCATAATTGATACACCGATTCTTAATTTATATTTATCTTTATCCCTGCGTTCACGACCGGTTTTGCCATCCATATCATAGGTAAAATCACTATATCCCGGGCGCCATTCATATACTGCACCAATGTCAAAAGCAACAGTCGCTGCTCCCGGATTTGTGGCAGTTCGCCAAACATCTGCCGGTGAATTTAATTTTCCTGCCCGGATGTTATCAAGAATATCTGTAGAACTTTGCGAGTGTCCATAACTAAATTGAGAATTAAATAAACTCAGGCTATCACTGTTCGGCCATGAATATTGCAATTTGGAAGCATAGATATATGCCGCTTCTATACCGGCCTCATATTTAACTGCGCCCCCAATTTTCAGGAAATGGGGACCTTTTGGAATAATAACCTGCGCATAGTGAAATCCATATTCCATCCACGACATTTGATTAATATTGAATGCATTATCTCCAAAAATATGGTTAAAGTTGGATTTGTTTGTAGGGTCTGTATTGCTTAACCCAGTATAGGAAAAGTGCGCCAGGGTTTCGCTAAGTTGATCAACATTAAAAAGTGAACGCTCCCTTACTGTAAATCCGATAGAAATATTTTTAGAAATACTTAAAGCAAATGAAGGCAACTGAATGTACTGGTCTATACCTACAGATTTTGGCTGACTGCTGGTGTTTTCATACAAGAAATGAGACTGAAAATTATCATTATATGTTTTGAAAATACTGCCATCTAAAAGGTATTTTGATTGAACACCTATATAATTATTATTTACCCCAACTCCAAAACCAAACAAGGTCATATCAAAGGCGTATCGCATATCTGCGATACATGCCGGCTGGAGATCAACTCCTGAAATACCCGAATAATTACTGGAATTATAACCGGGAATACCCTGCCCGGATGTTGTTTTTGAAAAGAGAATAAGGGCAATAAGGATAAGTTTGTTGATGTGTTTCATGATGTTCTGGATTTAAGGGTTCAATCTACAAATTAATTTACAAACCATGCAGGTATTGAACTTTTTTTTGATAAAAATGTTAGGGCAGGCTTGAAACAGAAACGTTATAAAACAAAACAGCCACCTGTTTTGGTAGCTGTTTTGTTTTTAATTTTTTGGATTATTACTTACGCGTTAGCCAATTTGCGCATTTACGATTTGGCTAATTTGCTAATTATTTATCGTCATCATCTTTCCGTTCTTTTTCCTCCTTAGACTGGAAATCTGAACGTAATACTTTAACGGTCGTACGCCTGTTGGCCTGGTGTTCCGCTTCAGTACAATCTTTACCCGGACCTACATTGTTTGGTTCGCAGGCGCAATTGTTAACCAATTGATGCTCACCATATCCATGTGCTTCGAGGCGGGATTTGTCTATGCCTTTGGCCGCCATATAGTCAACTACAGATTTAGCACGTGCCAGGGAAAGTGAATCATTATGCGCATAGCTTGCACGACAGTCAGTATGCGATCCGATTTCAAATACCATATAAGGATAGGTTGCCATTATTTCGTAAAGGGAATCAAGAGTAGATTTAGATTCTGGCCTCAAGTCAGCTTTATCAAGGTCATAATAAATACCATGCACATTGATAACAGGCACAGAAAGATCAAGATCCTGGTTAAGGTCTTTTGAGCAATCCAATCCCACTGTTGAAGCATGTTCTTTATTGGAATTGAAATAACCTTTCTTTTTACCAATTAAATCATAATCCATGTTATCACTTAACACAAATTTGTAAAAGCCTTTTTTATCTGTGGTAGCTGTAAATTTCTTTTTAGCTTTAGAAGTAAGGGTTACTGTAGTGCCAGGCAATGGTCTGCGGGCCTTTGAAATTGGATCAATAAAAAAGGCAACACCACTTAAGGTAAAGGTTTGTGGCGGCACGGTAAAGGCATAAATATCATCCCCCCTGCTACCCGGACGGTTAGAACTGAAATAGCCTGTTACTTTATCATCATTAAAAGTAATTGCAAAATCATCTCCACCAGAATTCAATGGTGCTTTAAGATGTTTTGGTTTGCCCCAGGCGTCGCCCTGGCCGTGAGAAACAAAAAGATCAAGTCCGCCAAGACCCGGCCATCCATCTGATGAAAAATACAATGTAGTATCATTCATAAAGTAAGGATACATTTCATCACCAGTTGTATTGATATTATCACCAAGGTTAACTGGATCGCTCCATGTACGGCCTCTTTTTACAAATGTTGAAAGATATAAATCATGTCCGCCTTTTGTATTTGGCCCGTTCATGGAAAAAATCATTTTATTCCCATCAGGTGAAAGGGTTGGCTGCCCGTAATTGATAGAAGTATCCGTACAGAAACTTACAATTTGAGGATCTGTCCAGTCTTTGCCCTTTTTGGTTGCCATTTTAATGACACAATTGGGCATTTTCTTCTTTTTATCTATGTTCTTTTCATCATTTTTCTTTTTAAGATCGAGCACCATTGGGCCGTTGCAATCTGTATAGTACATCACCGTTCCTTTGGCGTCAAAAGTGGCGCAACCCTGGTTCATATCCGTATTTACATCACCAGTAAGCGGGGTGGCAGGGCCAGACCATTTTTCAACTTTGCCTGATTTCTTTTTTGTAATAATATAAAGGTCAGCATATTTTAACCCGGTACGGCCAAATGTTTTCTTACCTGTTGCATCAGACCTGTCAGAAGTAAAAATAAGGCCTTCTTTCTTAAGAATAATTGGCGCATAGTCATTCTGGGTTGAATTGGCTACCTTAAAATTATCTACAAAATACAACTGACAAGAACCTTTATCATTCTGAAATTCTCTTATAACACGGATTTGCTCCGCTGCCCTTGAAGAATCTGAAGGTTTTTCCTTTTTATAAGTTTCGAATGTAGCGATGGCATCATCATATTTTTCGCCCATTTTCTGCACATCACCCAGTCTCTGATAAACGATTGGATCTTTATATCCAAAATTTATGGCTTTAAGGTACCATCCTTCGGCCTTTACATAATCCCTGTTCAGCCTGAGGTCTTCTCCGATCATAAAAGCGTCATCTGCTTTTTTATTCCTGTCACTTTTAAAACCCGTGAGCAAGCCTTTCCGGATATCTATGGCAACACTATATTGTTCGTTTTTCTCTGCTTCAACAGCTTCTTTCATGGTGCCACCACCTGTGGTAGCACAAGAGGTAAGCCCTGAAAATCCAATACCTGTTAAACATACGATAAACAGTAAGTAGCATTTATTCATTGGTGAATCTAATTTAAATTATTTATAATTTCCTTTTCCCTTTATTCTTTTGCAAAACAGAGCAAATCAGCCGTATTATC
>Ga0206919_1143_pt1 | contig 16890 bp, 17 predicted proteins | sample Alteio_BWOrgHeat_67_FD_152962 | JGI IMG/M metagenome (GOLD analysis project Ga0206919, IMG submission 152962) | Enriched cells from forest soil in Barre Woods Harvard Forest LTER site, Petersham, Massachusetts, United States -... | ecosystem: Environmental > Terrestrial > Soil > Temperate forest >... | reverse complement strand
CCCGACATCGCCAGCACATTGAACCGCATGGTGCGGTCGATTGCTGCAATACCGATAGCCGAAAGCAAAGCTCCGATTGTCGTTGGAATGAGCGCCACCAGGAGCGCCACCAGATCGGCGACGTTGATCTGCGCCTGTAGATAGCTCGCCACTGGCGCGATCGACGCGACAACGATGACAAAGATCAGCGTCAAAATCGAGAGTAGTACGGTGAGTGCGATCTCATTCGGGGTCTTTTGCCGCTTGGCGGCCTCGACGAGGCGGATCATTCGATCGAGAAATGTGTCTCCAGGGTTGGTTGTTACGCGGATAAGGAGCCAATCGGAGATAATCGTCGTCCCTGCGGTGACGGACGAGAACATATCGGTTCCCGCCTCCTTTAGAACCGGCGCGGACTCGCCCGTGATAACGGATTCGTTGACATAGGCGACACCCTCGATGACCTCGCCGTCGGCGGGAACAACATCATCCTTCTCAACCCGGACGATATCGCCCTTGCGCAGGTCGGTTGCCAGGACCGCCTCCAGGCGGCCATCCGCCTTTACCCGGTTCCCATGAAGGTCTGACCGCGTCCGACGCAAGGCGGCAGCCTTCGCTTTGCCCCGGCCCTCGGCCAGCGCCTCGGCGTAGTTGGCAAACCAGACCGTCAAGACCAGAATGACGGTGACGATTCCGTTGTAGAGATGCGATGCACTCGATGGCCCGAACAGGTTCGGCTCGATTGTGAGTGCTAAGGTGAGCAGCGACCCGAGCCAGACGACAAACATCACCGGATTGCGGATTTGAATACGTGGATCGAACTTGGCGAGAGACTGCTTCAGCGCCTGCCAGAACAGGTCTGCGGTGTAGGCGCTTTGCGACTGCACGCCGCGAAAGTCGGGACCCAGCGGGCTGCTTTTCGAAATAGTCTGTTGATTAGGTGCCATAATATGTCTCCAGCAACGACCTTGGGTCGAGTGTGACGGCTAGAAAGTAAGCCCGCTCTTCATGGCGAAGAACTCGGCGATGGGCCCCAGGACGAGCGCAGGAAAGAAGGTCAGCGCGCCGACAATTAGGATGGTTGCAAACCAGAACGCACCGAAGGTCACGGTATCGGTTCTCAGCGTGCCGGTCGTGGCCGGTGTCGTGGGCTTGCGAGCGACCGATCCGGCAACAGCCATCAGGAAGATGATCGGTGGATATCGGCCAATGAAGATGACGGTGGCGATCGCCAGGTTGAACCAGGGCGTATTGGCATTGAGGCCGGCAAAAGCGGACCCGTTGTTTGCCGCCCCCGAGCTGAAGGCATAGAGGACCTCGGAAAATCCGTGAATGCCATTGTTGCCAAGCGAAGACAGGGCATAGGGCGCCAGCATGGACCAGCCGGTTGGGGCCAATATGACGAGCGGGTGGATGAGTAGGGCAAGCGAGACCAGAATGATCTCTTGCTTTTCGATTTTCTTGCCCAGGAACTCCGGCGTGCGCCCGACCATCAGCCCCGCCACGAACACACCGATCAAGCCGTAGATCAAGGCGTTTAGAAAGCCCACGCCCTTACCCCCGAACACGCATTGCAGCATCATCTGTCCCAACATCGAAATGCCGGGTAGTGGTGTGAAGCTGTCATGGGCAGAGTTGATGGCGCCGGTGGTGAAGGCCGTCGTGACGGCAGCAAACAATCCGCTCCCCGCAACGCCAAAGCGGACCTCTTTGCCTTCCATATTGCCGCCAGGCTGGTCGACGGTCGCAGCCGTCTCGATGCCGGCATGCTTAAGCATTGGCGTGCCATACTGCTCGGGAACGGCGCAAAGCAGCAGGAACAGCACCATGAGCGAACCCATGACACCATACAGCACCCAGCCCTGTCGACGATTACCGATCATCTCGCCGAAGGTCACGACGATAGAAGCCGGCAGAAGCGCCATCAAGACGATCAGAATAATATTGGTTATGGGCGTTGGATTCTGGAAGGGATGCGCGGCATTGACATTGAAAAAGCCGCCGCCGTTCGTGCCGATGAGCTCGATCGTACCTTGCGAGGCGACAGGACCTACGACAATCGTCTGATCCGCCCCCTGCAGGGTGTGCGCGGTCAGGCTAGCTTGCAAGGTTTGGACCGAACCTTGTGCGATCATAATGATTGCGATCAAAAAGCAGATCGGCATCAGAACACGCGTTATGAAGCGGATGAGGTCCCTGTAGAAGTTGCCCAGATCGGACCCGCCGTTTTTGACCGTGAAGGCGCGAATCCAAGCCATGGCCACGACGAAACCCGTGGCAGCTGACGTAAACATTGGGAAGGTGATAGCGCCCATTTGGCTGAAGTTCGACAACGTCGACTCGCCACCATAGCTCTGCCAGTTGGTATTCGTGATGAAACTGACGGCGGTATTGAAAGCCTGAAAGGCCTCCATGCCTGAAAAGCCGAGTTGGTTGAGCGGCAGGCGATCTTGAAACGAGTAAATGGCATAGAGGATCAGCGCCATGACCAGATTGGTCGCCAGCATATGTAAGGTGTAGGCTTTCCATGTCATCCCCTCGCTCGTAACCTTGCGGCCGATGAGAAAGTAGATGGCATTGTCGATCGGATCGAAGAATCGATCGAACCTTGTCTTCTGGCCCATGTTGATCCGAGCCATGTAGCGGCCGGTGGGTATGCTGAGCAGGAAAATAGCAAGCAGAGTGAGGATGATCTGCAGCCAAGCGGAGGCACCCATGGTAACTCCTTCGAAGCGTGAGCGCTTGTGCGTGTTCGGATCAGAATTTTTCTGGGTTTATGACTGCATAAAACAGGTAGCCGACCAGCAGCGCCACAAGCAGTGCGAGAACATATACCGAGAACATGGCAGTTCCCTTTGCATTCGGGATAACGCAACCACCCCGATTGTGTTGAAGTTCAGGGAGATTTGGTGCTGTCTGCGGTTCTCGTCGCGGCGCCGTTGTTCAAGGGCGCAAGCTGCGTTTTAGTGATGACGTTCTCCGCGAACCTCACCACACCGAACAACGCAAAATAGATAGCGATCAGAACGAAAAACATGAGGATGGTAAACATCTCATAACTTTCCATTGCCCTACATCAAGTCATATTGATGGAATCAATGTTGATTCCATCAATAAAACACGCATAGCAGCAGACTATTCCATAAAATCTTGGCAAACGTCGACCGAAACACTTGTAATTATTCAATGGGTCGACCTTATCGGACTACTGTATCGCGATTTATCATAAGGTTTCAATTGCGTTTTCAAGCCACCCACGTAAAGAGATTATAAAGACCGATCGCCTTTCCCGGGAAATGCGCCTTCACGTTTGATATTGGTGGGCGAATAAGGAGATCGACCCCGGTGGGCCAGAAGCGGCGGCTGCTTGATAGGTTCACGACAACTCTCTGTAACACATCTATTGAGCCGGTCGGGGCGCGGCAATTTCGCGGACGCCTCACCTGGGAGACCAAAGCGGCAAGGCGCAGCGGCTCTGCGTGTGTTCGAACCTCTTGATGTTGCCAATCAGCCCAAGCGTCCCGGCTCGGCTGCTTTCCACCCCCGGCTCAATCAAACTCGACCTGTACCGCCCCAAGCCTGCCGAAATCCGCCCTGAAGGTCTGGCCAACGACTGCTTGCATGATTAAGGGACCTCCCCCAACTGCGATAATGTTGCCTGGCGACAGCCGACGACCTTGCGTCGTCAAAACTTCCGCAAGCATCATGATGGCCCCTTTCAGGTCGCCGATGATATTGCGTCCACTTGATTGCCCGACAATCGCATCGTTCATGCTGACGACAACATCGATGCCAGCAAGATCCGATGGGTGCATGTCGAAAACCGGTTCGCCTTTGGAAGAGGAGACATGTAGTCCGAAATCGGCGGTCGCTGTCCAAGGGTTTAGAGGGATGCTTGATGTTACGCGGCGTCCGAGAATCGTGATCATCGGAATGCACCCGATGACAGCCTCTTCAAACGAAGAGAAGACAATGGGCTGATGCAGTTGGGGATAGGAAGCGCCGATTATAAAGCCAATGCTCCATTCAGCACCGAGAACGCCCCATGGGAGTCGAAAGCCGGTGCGATCGGGCAATATCGCCGAGGCTACGAGCGGCCCAAAAATCGGCTTGTCGCATTGGAGGACACGTTGTGTGACAGCCGTTGTCGCCGTAGCAAAGTAACCGACAATGCTTTCGTCGAAAGCCATCACTGCGGCATCTTGCACTTCCTGGGCGCGGGCCTCGGACGATATAAGATGAAGCGGAACGTCCGCGATGCTGCCGTCGGATCGGTGGGAGGCAAGAGCCTCACCAATGGATAGTGCAGACGCAATCGCCATAGCTTCCACCATAGAAAGCATTGCGCTCAGCCAATCTTAATTATGCGCCATGGCACCTCATTTTCCAAATAGGCGTTTATGTAATTCCTGGCGTTCGGTGCTGCACGAATGAAGAGGAGCGTAGGGTGACCCGAAGACTGTCAGATCTCCCCTAGCATTTTCATGGTCTGGTCGGCCGTTACGTCAACAATTGGCGATTTTCCGAACGGATCACCGCGGAAGGCACAACTGACGCTCCCTGTGCATTTCTCGATTGGCACCTGACCGATGTTAAAAAAAGCGCGCCCATCATCCTTTTGTCCACCGGGGCAGCACATATCGCGCGAATTGTTCGAGCGTCAGACCCTGTACCACGATCGAAAAAACGACGATGCCGTATGTGATGGTAAGGATGGCATCCTTGCTCGGACCTTCTGGCAGAGACAAGGCCATGGCCACCGACAGGCCGCCACGTAAGCCTCCCCAGGTGAGGATCAACAATGAAGCGTATCTACGAGGAAGACGCAGGTTGAGGGGAAGCGCCGAAGCAGCGACACTCAGCCAGCGGATGACGAGAATAATCGGGATCAGTATAAGCGTTGCCACTAAATTCTTGATGTTGAGGTCGATGGCCGCGATTTCGAGCCCGATGATGACGAACAGCATAGCGTTCAGAAGGCCTTCAACCAGATGCCAGAAGGTCGTCAGGTGCTGGCGTGTTGTAGCGCTCATCGCACGATCCATTGCGTGATTGCCGATCAGGACACCGGCGACGACAACAGCAATCGGACCAGAGACCCCCAACACTCCCGCCAGACTGTAGGCCCCCGAGGCAAGCGCGAGCGAGAAAATCAGCTCGACATTATAATCATCAACCTGTCGCATCAGTAGAAACGCAACGTAGCCAAGCGCCAACCCCAGAAGGCCGCCGCCTGCGGCCTCAAGCAGGAACATAATTGCGACTTTGCCGGCGCCAAACTCTTCAAGTTGGTGGTTGGTCGCCAATGACAGCATCAGCGTGAACAGAACCACTCCTATGCCGTCGTTGAACAGGCTTTCGCCGGCCACAGTTGCCTGGAGATGGCGGGGTATGCCAACTCGTTTCAGCACATCAAGGACAGAAACGGGATCGGTGGGCGAGATCAGCGCACCGAACACCAGACACCAGCTGAGGGATATAGCGAGCCCAAGCAGTCGGGAAACAGCAAACAAGGATGCTCCGATCAGACCAGTGGAGAGCACAGTGGCAAGCGTTGCCAATGCCAGGATCGTCCACTTGCGCGCGAACATGGCGGCCGAATTGACCTGTAGTGCGCCGGCAAACAGAAGAAATGCCAGGAAGCCATTGAGCAGGGTTGCTGGGAAATCGATGCTACCAACAAGGCTTCTGATCTCAAGCTTGAGACCAAGCCCCGGCACGATGGTGTCGAGCGCTATCAGTGCCATAGCACCAGCAGCGGCACCAATGAGTAACCCGACGGTCAGCGGCAATCTGAATAACCGATAATTCAGATAGGCAAGGACTGCGGATATGACGAGCAGCAGGGCAACCAGATCAAAGGGCGAAGGCACACGTAATCTCGACTCGCAACGAGTTTGATACCAAATCTCGCGATAGGCCGAGCAAGAGCGTCCTTGAGACAAGCCATGCCGATGCGCGCCATCGATCAAGCTTGCATGGTAAACGAAGATGAGGTTTTCCACCAATCAAGGAGTGGCGGGTAGCTGTTTCACCACCTTGGTCGTATCCAGATCTGATCTGTCTAAGCAGGGATTGTGATTGCGCTGGTGTCAGGGACGAAGGCATGAACGCTGATGCGCTTTCGACCATTCAAAATCCGCGCACCCAACGCCGATTTATCGTCAATCTGTGCGAAATTAAGACCTTCAAGGACAGCGCCAAGGTGCTCATTGTTGCACTGCGCGATCTCGCGCAGGTCCTCGGGCGGCTTTGCTGAGGGCGGCGAGATTTCTTGTGCGCCATAACGGCGGTCAGCACCCGCTCTCGCTTGGCGCTATTGAGCGTACCGTCGAACTGATGCTCTGAAGACGCTTCATCCGTGAGAATTCACAAACCGACTCTCAATAAATCTAACGGCATCCCCAACGGTTAGGATTTCCTCGGCAGCTTTATTGGAAATATCGATGCCAAACTCTCTCTCGAAAGCCATCACGAGCTCGAGGACATCAAGACTATCGGCACCCAAATCCTTGACGAAGCTCATATCCTCGGTGACTTTCCCGTCTGTTACGTCTAGCAGCTTAACAACGATTTTCTCTACACGCTCTATGGTGTCACTCATGTGGAACCCTCTTTTGGCGCCCAATGTCGCCGCGGCAACCCTTTTGAAACAGCCCAGGAACTAGCCTCGAAGTGCTTCCAGGATCGGACCGAGCGTTAAGGCAGGCAGGAAATTCAATGCCCCCAGCACCAGGATTGTCCCTAGGACCAGCGCCCCGAACTGGAGGGTGTCGCTGGGCAGTGCTGCGGTGGTTGTCGCCAGACGTCGCTGGGCCGCAAATCGGCCGGCGAGCGCCAGTGCAAGGGCGGCAAGACCGGAGCGGCCCGCAAGCATCGCGACGGCGGTGGTTGCGTTATAGAATGGAGTGTTAGCGTTGAGCCCCGCCATGGTCTGCCCGTTATTAGCCATGGATGAGGCGTACGCGAACACGACTTCGGTCAATCCACGCGGTCCGCTGTTCGTGGTCAATCCGGCCAAGCCGACATTCGTCGTAAGGGCCAGCGCCGCCAGGATCAACACCACGGCCGGCGTCAACAAGGCATAAAGGACAATGAGTTTGGTTTCCTCGGCCGCTACTTTCTTGCCGAGGTAGGCCGGTGTTCGTCCGACCATGAGGCCGCCAAGGAATACGGCGATGAGCGCGGTCATCACCATGCTATAGAGCCCGGTTCCCAAGCCTCCGAATATCAGCTCGCCGAGCAACATGTTGGTCAACGGTACGAGGACACCCATGGGCTGGTAGGAATCATGCATCGAGTTGTAGGAACCGGTGGCGCCGTTGGAGGTAACCACGGCGGCAAGGACCGAGTCGCCCACACCAAAGCGCACTTCCTTTCCTTCCATATTGCCGCCGGCCACATGGAGGCTGGCAAGCTGCGACGGGGCTGCGGATTCAGCAAGGTCGCAGACCGCCAAGCCGCCGACGAACAGCACGACCATCACGCCCAGCAGCAACCAACCCGCGCGTAAGTTGCCCGCCATGTGGCCGAACGTGATCGTCAGCGATGCCGGCAGAACGGCAATCGCCAGTAGGGCGATGAAGCTGACCAGGGGCGTCGGGTTCTCGAAGGGATGTGCGCCATTGGCATTGAAGAAGCCGCCACCATTGGTGCCGAGGTTCTTGATGAACTCCAGTGCCGCCACCGGCCCCTGGGCAATGATCTGGGTTCCGCCCTCGAGCGTATGAACGTGCGTGTAGGGCGCAAGGTTGAGAGGCACGCCCTGCCAGATCAAAACCAGGCTGCCCACCAGGGTTATCGGCAGCAGAACCCAGAGCAGACCCCGGACCAGATCCACCCAGAAACTGCCCAATGTCTTCGATTCGGTACGGGCAAATCCACGAATGAACGCAATACCGACAGCCAGGCCGGCCGCACCGGCAAGAAAGTTCTGCGATACCAGTCCGACAGCTTGGATCAAGTAGCGAAGCGTCGTTTCACCGCCATAGGCCTGCCAGGTCGTCGTCGTCGAGAAACTGATGGCCGTGTTGGCCGCTAGGTCCGCCGTCATGGGTGTGGTTAGATAGCTATCATCCGGGCCGCCGGGCAGCCAGCCTTGAGCCAACAGCGCGAGCAGCAATGCAACCGTGCCCACAGCGCTGAAGAGCAGGAAGCACAGCACATAGACGCCAGCCGACATTTCTTGATCGCAACTTATTCCAAACGAACGATAGAGGAGCGTCTCGAGCGGACGAAGCACGGGGTCGAGGAAGGTCGGCTTGCGCTCGAATACCCGGGCAAGATAGAGACCGAAAGGCCGGGCCAGACCAACAACGATCCCGACGAAAACCGCGTATTCGAGCCAGCGTGCCAGAGCGTCAGCGTACATGGGAAGGAGCGGCCTGATCGAGGGCGAGATTGAGATCGAGGACCGAGACCCTGGGTTGGCCCAGGAACCCCAATTGCCGCCCTTGGGTATGCTCAGCAACGAGACTGCGAACGTCGTCTTCACTGAGCCCGCGCATGCGTGCCACGCGTGGAACCTGGAGAGCTGCGTTCTCGGGGCTGATATGCGGGTCGAGCCCGCTGCCGGAGCGTGTCACAGCATCGATCGGCACAGATGCGTCCGGCGCCAATCCGTTGGCCTGGCGGTAGTCGCCCGCAAACTGCCGGATGTCCTGGAAGAGCTTGGGATTGGAAGGACCGAGATTGGTGCCGCCTGACGAACCGCCGTCATAGCCGGCCCCGGCCGCGGACGGCCTTGGAAGGAAATAGTCGGGCTGAGAGAAAGATTGGCCAATCAATCGGGAGCCGACAACCGTTTGTGCGTTCATCACCAGGCTGCCCGCTGCCTGGTCGGGAAAGACCAGGCGTCCCAGACCAAACAGCACCAATGGAAAGACGCATCCCGTGATCAGTGTGAGCCAAGCAAAACTCGCAACTGCAGGTCGAAGGTGCTCAAGCCACTTCGTAGAATCCCTTGAGTTAGTATTGTGGCCAACTGAAGGGTCAAGAGGATCGTTTGTTGGAGGACGTTTCATGGAGCGCGATCCTGCTTCTTCGCCGCGGAGCTACTTCCCTCACCTTAGGACTAGGGCGCATAAAGGGTCGATGCCGAATTTCACTGCGTGCATAAAGGCAGCGTAAGGACCTGATCTGCATTTGTTTGAACGATAAGCGCCCGACGATGAGGCCTTGGCCAGGCCGATAGCAAACGGAACTCTGACGCAGGTGACGTGAAATGACTAAGCAGTTTCGCAGCCCGGTGATGGCCTCGATTCACTCCCAACGCCCTAATACTCCGCGCTCATTTCTACACCCCCATGCAAGGGCGTCACGAAACCTTTTAGATTCTGCGAATCTGGCGACACTTCCTTCAACGTCCGCGTTTGGCCGACAACAGGCGGACTGCCTTAAGCGCGTCGAATGCAAAAGCGGGAAATTCGCCTTGTTTCGGTCGAGCTCGCAGGTTGACCCCCAGCCGAATGTCAAGTTGCCCGGTCGGATGTTCGCTCTACATGAACAAAGTCGCCGTCCGAATGGCAACTACGGCGCACGGCAGGCATTCGAAACATGAGTGGCCAGAAAAATTAGTTCTCAATACCGTCCGAGCTGCGCCGCTCAATCCACAAAGTCTATAGGTTGTATGATACCGTGATTGGGCGCAGTGTGACCCCGTAGCTGCATAAGGTGAAACATCGAGCAGCTCCGGGAGGGAATTGATGGCGCTGGAAGTGATCGGTCCGGGTTTTGGACGGACGGGTACGATGTCGCTCAAGAACGCGCTGGAGATCCTGGGTTTTGGCCCGTGCCATCACATGGAAGAGGTTTTCAAGCATCCCAAGCAGGTGCCATATTGGGAGGCCGTCGCTGCCGGCAAGCCCGTGGTATGGGAGGATGTGTTCGCAGGTTATCGCGCCCAAGTCGACTGGCCTGGCGCGCATCCGTGGCGCCAACTTGCTGCCGCCTATCCGAAGGCCAAGGTCGTACTGAGCGTGCGGCCGGAGGATGCCTGGTGGAACAGTTTTTCATCGACGATCGGCGCCCTTATGGACGCCCCGGAGCGGGAAAAGATGCCGCCCTTCATGAACACTATGCTGGATGTTGGATTCGAGCTCATCCAGAACCAGACATTCGGGAGCCCCGTAACCGATCGCGAGGGCGCGATTCGTGCATATCGCAAGCGCACCGAGGACGTAAGGGCTAGCATCCCCGCCAAAAGATTGCTGGTATTCGACGTCACCGAAGGGTGGGAACCTCTATGCAAATTTCTCGATAGACCGGTGCCGGATATCCCATTCCCCCGGACCAACGCCAAGGAACACTTCTGGAAGATAATACGTGGAGAGCCGCATTAAAGGGCGTCGGTCAGATCGTCTAATTCCATTGTCGTACCTGGCTCACTGTTCCACGTAAATGCTATCGGGGCGATACGCCCTGCAAATCCGATTTTGTCCTGCAATCGTGGGCAGACCGTCATGAAAACCGACAGCCAACCATTTCCCGTGAAGACCCGGGACATCCATAATCATCATATGGATTCAACCGTCTGGGATGACTTCCGGTTCCGTCCCGATGACGTGATCATCGCAACTTATGCAAAATCTGGGACTACTTGGACGCAGCAGATAGTCGGTCAGCTCGTTTTTGGTGGCGCAGCGCATGTTCCAATTCACGACCTGTCGCCCTGGGTAGACCTGCGAGTGCCGCCCAAGGCCGTGAAGTTGGCAGCACTCGAGGCTCAGACAAATAGGCGCTATGTCAAGACTCATTTGCCGGTCGATGCACTCGTGTTCTCCCCCGAGGCTAAGTACATCTATCTCGGTCGCGACGGCCGCGACGTGCTGTGGAGCCTGTACAACCACCATGCCAAGGCCAACGCGCTCTGGTATCAAGTTCTAAATGAAACGCCCGATCGCGTTGGTCCGGCGATCGAACGGGTAGATTGTTTGGTAGTCGACTATTTCCAGACATGGCTGGAAAGGGACGGCTATCCGTTCTGGTCGTTCTGGGAGAATATTGTGAGTTGGTGGTCTGTGCGCGATCTGCCCAACGTACTGCTGCTCCATTATGACGAAATGAAGCGAGACATGCCTGGAGGGATCCGGCGTATCGCATCCTTCCTGGACATCCCCATCGACGAGGCCGCTTTCCCCAGAATCGTCGAGCACTGCAGTTTCGACTACATGAAGGCGAACGCTGATGAGGCGGCCCCGCTCGGCGGCGCGTTGTGGGAGGGCGGTGGCAAGACTTTCATACACAAGGGCACGAACGGACGCTGGCGCGAAGAGCTCCCAGAAACGCTGAGCCGGGCCTATGAGGAGCGAGCGCTTGCCGAACTCGGTCCGGATTGCGCGCAGTGGCTGAGGGGTGGCTCCAAACCTGATCTGTGATCGCAGATAGTATTGGTCCTGCCAGCGCAAGACATGAAGTCTTGGACGATACCGATAATTTTTCCTATACGGGGTAAAGACACCAAAGGGTGTTGTCAGTCCAACCCCGAGTTGTTAGGGCGCTGCCATGGCAGTCCATGTTATCGTCACGAGCGCTGCACTGACCGCAACAAAGTCCCAGTTCACCGTGAGTATCCTGGACCGTTAAAAGCAGATCCGATCAAACGGCGCTATTGAAATTGCGTCATCTACACCGCGTTCATTGCAAATGTCGAAACAGGGAGAGGACGATGCAGACCGGTATTCAAGAGAGCATCTGGCGAGCGGCTGTTTGGTTTGGAGGAATGGTGTGCGCGGCGTCGCTATTGACAATGGCTGGTACTTGCGCGCAAGCGGCCCAACCTCATCGAGTAACGGGCAAAATATACTTTCAGCAAGTGCAGATCGCATATATTGGAAGCGGGGCGGCCGGAAGGGGACGTCTCACGTTTCGGGGGCGCACCTATCCCTTCACCATCGCCGGGTTGGGCGTGGGAGGTATCGGCCTGTCCAAGCTAACAGCGACTGGCAACGTCTACGACCTAAATAGTCTGCCCGATTTTGAAGGGGTGTATGGTCAGGCTCGTCTTGGATGGGCCGTTGCAAATAAGGGTGGCGGCAATCTTTGGCTGGCAAACGACAAGGGCGTCACCTTGAAACTCAAGACAAGGCGACAGGGGCTTATGCTCGCGGGCGGGGCTGATGGCGTGAAGATCAGCTTTTCTCACTGATTGTTGCCTAATGCCCGATCTTCGCCGGTCGAAAAGCGCTGCTCGAATACAAGAGCCACTCATTCTCGCTGGCTCCTGTATTCGAATTCGGGCCGCGGATGGCCCAAGGCGTTCATTTGACCTCTTCGAAGTCACCCCGCTTCCACGTCTTATCGAACCAGGGCTCCAACGGCCGGTAGAGGCGCAAATGCGTGTTCCAGCCTTTGCCCGGCATGTCTGAACCCAGTTGTTCTCATGGCCCGCAGGAGCCTTGGGAGCGAACCATACTGTCACCGAGCCATCGGCATTCTTCTGTATGCTTTTGTCGGTGCTATCGGGGCCAGCGAGTTGCTGATCGGTCTCCAGCATAGAGCCGGTCTTTCCGTCATGGACCATGAAAGACCAGAACTGCTTGGCCTGGGATAGGCGATGTCTTGCAGGTCTTGCCGCCGTCAAGGTATTCGCCCTTGCTGTCGCGGGCTGCGTACGCGTAGACCGATCCGCTGCCCGGCTTCGAATTGGACATCGCCGGCGTGATGCCGGTTGACTAGTAATGGAACAGTGTGCGGTCATCCAGGAGCCGTTCGCCGTTGTCCGAAAACTAATAGCTCCCCCCCGATGATTGCCGTGGCCCACTGGCGGTCCGGATAAGACTTTGTCCGGTCGTCACGTGAGGCGAGCACGATGGCACGAGACGTCGCGTTACCGACACCGATGGAATCGGTAAGGATGGTGTTGTCAGACTAACCCTGAGTTGTCTCCGCCAGGTGCACGCAGGCCAAACCGAACCTCGGTTTGGGCCGCGATGGTCTGCGACCCGGCCAAGGTGGCCGAGCGTCTTTGCATGTAGATTTCCCGGCTGACGAGGTGGCGTTCCGAATTAAAGTGGCTGTGGATCTGGCTGTGGACAGCGATGAATATCTGCAGCGTCTTCGTCACGCTGCTACAAGGAGAGATCTTGACCTGAAGCGTCACCTCGACGGGTCAGACGAATGTTCGGATCGAGCGAAATAGATGTCGGCTGGCTATTCAAGCACTTCCCCACGAAAGAGGGCACTTGCAAGATGAATTTATTGCCGGATAGCGGCCAGATCGCACAAATGTTCTCCCAGGCCGCTGCCCCGGCCTTTTTGCTCGGCGCTGTGGCGGGCTACGTTTCAATTCTCCTTGGAAGAGTATCCAGCATTCTGGATAGAATTCGCAGCCTTCACGACATTGCTGAAGCCGATGCGGCCAGAATTCGGCTTAGAGATGACCTTCCTCGGTTAAGGCGGCGAGTGCGGTTGTTGAACAAATCAACCTATCTGGCCCTCTGCTCAGGCATTTGCACAACGCTTCTTCTCGCAGTGGGGTTTGTCTGCGCCTTCCTCGGCCTCAGACATGAACCAGGCGCCGGCGTTCTATTCCTAGCCGCTGTCATTTTAATGGGCGCATCGCTGTTTCGTTTCGCTCAGGAAATTAGGATGGGACTGAGCGAGCTCGATCATTTTCGATAGGCCAGGCGGCGCACGCCGGTCCGTCGATCAGATGCGTCTGGTCCAAGAATGCAAAAGCCAGGAGCCAGAGGAGGAAGCCGCTTCGTCAACAATTTCTTGGACATTGCGGTCCGATTGGCGCGTCATGGTAGATCAAACTATGGCGCGTTCCAGGAGGAGCGTTCGATGGAGCCGACAGCGACAAAAATTACCGTTGTACGATGGGCACGGCACGAGCTGATCGAATATATTGTTATTGCCGCCTATCTATATATCTGCTTCAGCGCCCTGATCTTATACAAGGCGACTATCCTAAGGGCACACGGAATTGAATACGAGGCCTTGGGCTTGGCGCTCATCAAGGCACTGGTTCTTGGTAAATTTATTGTTATCGCGAACACGCTCAGGTTGGGCGAACTTAGTGGAGTGGACCGCCCCATACTAAAAATTCTCAGCAAAACGCTATGTTTCGGGCTTCTGCTTGTCATGCTCTCAGTCGGGGAAGAAGTAATTGTCGGCCTGATTCACGGACACACGACCCGCGAGTCATTAGGCGAGATCGCGGACGGCTATCTGCCACAAGCTTTCGCAGTCGGGCTGCTTATGATGCTGATTCTAATCCCCTATATTGCCTTTAGGGAAATCAGCGCACGTCTCGGCGAAGGAAATCTCGTGAAACTGCTCATTGCGCGCGCAACAGCGGCACACGACGCTCAGGCCTGATCTTCGGCGTTTTCGGCTCCCAGGATTACCTTGAGCGCTATCCTCTCGGCTACACCTGCCATTTTCCTCAGGCGAAGTTGACGCTCTCAAGCGCGAGGAAATTCGTCGCACCGGGTGAGGGTTTGGCGGATTGCTGCAGCACAGGTCTCAAGCAATGATCCAGGGGCCAGAGCAAGAGCTGTTCGAAATCATAGGCTCCCATGACCGTCGTAGGGGTAGGAAAGCATAGAACAGCTCTTGTTCTGACCCCATCCCCCGAGGGAACCATTGCGCCCTTCCCGGTCAGTCGTGATGCGCTTCCAACGCGGACCATCGAATTGCGGGCAGCTTCGCTGCGTAAATTCCCTTATGCGTATCCAGACTCACGTCCCTGATTAATACCAGCGGCCAGAGAGTCTCACTCTCAGGCCGCTGGTATAATAATAGCTAACGTTGCGCAGTCAGAAGCCCATATTAAATGCGGTATCCCAAGCACAAATATTGTATTTAGTGCGAATTCTCAGATTAACTACAAGCCTCGGGTATTGATTTTGCTAGATTCATTATCTCATTCATCAAGTGTAGTGCGACAGTAGTTTCGAACCACAGGTCTGGAGCAGTGGTGTTGCGCAACTGCGATCTATGCTTGAAACCGGACGCTGATCGGCCTGTGCCAAGGCTCAGTCGAGTTTCCGCGACAATGCCCGGCAACCTGCAACGGCAGCCTGAAGGCGCGATGCGTCACCTTCGGTCAAATTCGCAATCGCTTCGATGGGCGGCCGGCCTTTAGCTGGATTTTCTATCCGCCACAACCACTTGTTTTTGTCCTGCGACAGAGCCGCCGCTAGAGCTTGCAATTTTTGGAGTTGCGATCTCGAGCTGGGCGTCACCGCCGCCTCGAACGTGAAGGTCGTCCCGGGAGCCCCATTGTTTCCGAACGAACCGGTCGAACCTATGTCGACCTGCGCGCCGCCGCTCGCAGCTGCGACTATCAAGTGCATTTTGCCGCTCAAGGCGCCTGGTCCTTCAAACGGGGTCACGTCAAAGAAGCTTTTGAACTTCTCCGCGTCGGGAATATCCATTTCCACCGCGAGGTTGTTTATCTTTCCGCGATCCAGAGCGCAGTTAAACCGCATTGCGACTTGGCGCGTCACCGGTCCGATCTTGGCCGACCCCGTGAACTCCGCCGTCCTTACCGGTTGTGCGACGGCGCCAATAGGAATGAGGAAAGCGAACGCGAGGGCTTGGGCCCTTAATCGTGAGCATGTCCACATTGAAAGCTCCTCTTCATTGAACGCGGGCTACTGCAACGAGGCTGTGATGCACCAGTCGATGAGTATGCCATAACGGCGCACGTCGTTTGCGGTCGCAACCCTCGCCCGCCGGAGGCAGCATAAAAAAGCTGAGGGGCAGGAACGCACGGTTGGGCTTAGTGGCTAAGGGCCTTCGTCGCGCGGAACTTAAGCATCGCCCTCTCTCGTCGTCGAAAGCGTTGCTGGGAATTCTCGGCCCGATTATTGCCCCAGCGACCAACTTCCCGGCGTTTGAGGCTGCCGATGTCTTTCATGGCCGCGCTGTAGGCGCGCAACCCGTCGGTAATGATGACCTTGGGGTGGCCATGCCGCTTCATCTCTTTCTTGAGAAATTTAAGACGCCGGCCTCGTGCCGCCTCTTGCTGACGAAAAACTCCTATACCTCGCCCTCGTGATCGATGGCCCGCCAAAGATCATCGCGCTTGCCGTTGACCTTCACGAAAACCTCGTCGACCTGCCAGCGCCAACGGCCGGAGCCTCAAGCCCTCAGCCGCGTCTTGCGGATATCGCCCGCGCACAGCGGGCCGATGCGGTTCCGCCAAAACCGCACCGCCTCATGGCAGATGTCGATACCGCGCTCAGGTAGCAGGTCCTGCACGTTCCGCCGCGACAAGGAGTAACGCATCACTGTCTGGCGGATCGCCTCCGGCGAGGAATTGAAATAGGTAAGAGGTTTGGGTTTGGGGATCAGCATCCACCCTCCCTACCCTTCCCCGCTACTTTCGCCAATTTGCCCGGACAGAGCCGTCCGGCTCGCAGCCAGAAGTCGCGCCACCTGCCCTCGCCATGACCGTGGCCGAGTGTGATGTAGCTCCAGGCTCGCGCAGGTATGTCGACGAGGAGCGGTTTTCGAGCCGATTCGTAACCGCACGTTGGGGCTCATTGATGAACGTGTCCTTTATTGTCTGTGCGCGGTTCGCTAGCAACCTCTGACGTACCTGCCTGCCTCAACAAGGTGAAAGAGGCCTCGTAGTATATGTCTAGTGAACTCAATTAGAGCGGAATATGTTTCCCAAATTCACTAGGAGCCCGCCATGTCCAACGAAGCTGTGCTGGAAGCTCTGCCCGCCGACCAGCTCCGGTCGGATTTCGTTCGGCTTATCGCCGAGCGCCTCACTCCAGTTGCGAAAACCCCTTCCAGCAAAGGAGCGAAGGCGGCGGTCACCAAGATTGCGCCTGCAGACGCAAAGATCACCGTTGATGGCCGCAGCTATGCGGTCAGTTTCAAGACACAGACCGTCACTGGACCACAGTTGCTGAAGGCGGTTCACGCTGCACTTGGCGAAATCCTCGGCGA
>Ga0206919_1142_pt1 | contig 16929 bp, 16 predicted proteins | sample Alteio_BWOrgHeat_67_FD_152962 | JGI IMG/M metagenome (GOLD analysis project Ga0206919, IMG submission 152962) | Enriched cells from forest soil in Barre Woods Harvard Forest LTER site, Petersham, Massachusetts, United States -... | ecosystem: Environmental > Terrestrial > Soil > Temperate forest >... | reverse complement strand
GTTGTCACTTTGCCCCGCGCGGTTGGAGTCGTACAATGCCTTGGGGTCAATCAAACCGGGCAGATATTTCCCATCGGCATCACCTTGAGGGAGATAGAGCAATTCATAGAGATAGCACTGAACGTGATGAGGATGATGATGCAACACGAGATACTCCATCTCGACGAGACGTTTCAAATGAAGCCTAAGCTGGGTGTCTCCCCATCCAGTAAAGGCTCTCACATCCCTCCTGCTGAAAAGTAACTTGTCGCGGTCGATCTTGCGTTCGGCACAGATGCTTTCAACCATAGATTCCAAGAGTCCAAGTAACTTTCTGGTCTGTGGGGGCAGTTCATCCAGAGAACGACCAAGAAGCTCATGGGCGATTGTGTTCGCCGCTGAAATGTCTCCCAAGGTCGCTTCAATGTACTGGGTGCCATCTGGCAAGACCTTGATTTCACGCTGGTACTGATGGAGCAGGGAAACCGTGCGGATCAATGTCAGGTACTTGACGTGATCGCGTCGTGTCCGGGTACGGTCGCTCATGAAAGTCAGCCGAGGGGCGAACGGATTGACTACCGGGATTGAGCGTAGGAGCCGTTGTGCGTTTCTATGGACACGGAGGACGGTGTTGAGACTCATCTTGCGTTGTAGACCGTCCAGAGTCTCGGCAGCACGTTGCAATTGATGGATGGCCTCAGTCTGTTGACGGCTTTCATCAACAGTCAGGACAAAACAGCGGTTGAGCAGTTCCTCATCAATATCAATGGCGGTTGTCGTGAGAAAGAGCATCACCGGGCCTTCAACACGATATTCCTCGGTCTTCATGCGTCCTTGATCGTCTTTGCTCGTGGAAGCGATGATTAATTCTCCCTCGGATTGCAGGAGCTTCAGTGCATAGGACGCTTTTGCTGCACCTTCCTCCTCCACGACAGCTAAAATTTTATGTTTTAGGTCGTTTTCTCCGAGGTAATAGAGGCTCTGACCCGTCATCGCTGAATACTTGATGACGGACTCAGGAGGCATCATGGCGAGGACTGCTTCCATGAGGGAGGACTTACCCGCAGCACTGGTGCTCTGGATGATGATGGCCAGCGGACGGTCTAGGAGCCGAGACACAGTGCCGAGGTATCCTGCTAGCTTATTGGTGCCTTCTCCGGTGATGGCAAAGTCCGAGACAATCCGTTCCAGGAGACGGGGATTCTTCAGGAGTGCCATGGCTTCAGATTCCTCCTCTGGTGCCATGGTCGGAGCCTTTTTGGTCGTGTCCTGAGCATCCAATGCCTGTTGAAACCGTTCCTGTTGTAAGAATTCTAACTGTAAAAGTAACTTTCCGAGGTCGCGTTTGATTAGCTCTGACTCAAGCAATGTCTCTTTTGCCGCTTCGTCAATAAATTGGTTCCGTTGCTTTGCCTGGTATAAGTCTAGAATATTCACGTGATAAAGACCGTTATGCATGACACGGAGATTGATTCTCATCACCTCAGAGGAATTGTTCTTGTCCAGGCCACGGACACGATAGTTTCTATAGCCGAGATCAAAGATGACATCCTCACCCTGTATGAGTGGTTCCCAATCCTTTTTGGGTGCTGGTTGAACAGGTACAGGAATGATTTCAGGCACCGCCACCGGGACGACCTCCACAACAGGAGCCTTGATGGGAGTCACAATAGGATGTGAAACATCCGTTCGTGGGTGAAGGGCAGTGCCCTTCCCAAGCCACTCGGCGGACTCAATTAACGCTCTCAGGGATTGCTCGGCTGGCTCAACCTTACAGGCATACTCATTGGCATCCATCCCCGATGGGAATTTAATCCGGTAACACTCAATCCCTTTTGAAAGTAACTTGATGGAATCTCTTTTTGCCGCTTTATCGCCTTCCTCGTCACGGTCGTAGGCCAGATAGATTCTCTCGGTCTTATGAGTGAGCAGTGCTTGCAGAAACTCATCGGTAAGGCCATCCGTCCAATAGATGCATGTCACATTGCGAAAACCCGCACACCAGAACGAAAGAGCGTCTATTACTGATTCGCAAAGGATGATTTGCCGAGAGGATGTGAAAGCTTGTGGGTTAAATTGGCCAGCCTGTGGTTTTGGCAAGTAAACGTGGTAGACTGTACCGGATCGGAGCTTTTTACCCACTTTACGACCATAAACTTGGACGATGGTTCCAGATTCGTCTTTGATTGGGAAAACGACACACCCGTTGAAATGCTCGTGACCCGTTTCCTGACGCAGGACACCCACTTTTTTGAGCCTGTCTCGGATTTCTGCTCCTGACTTGGTATGAATGTCCGGCAATCTCAGTCCAAACGTCCGGTCAGCATACCCGATGTGGAAATGTTCAATGGCCTCATCAGTAATCCCTCGTTTGCTGAGATACTCCAAAGCCAAGGGAGTTTGCTTCAACCGCTCATGGTAATAGTCAATGGTCTGAGTGAGGAGTGTTGAATCATCGGCGTCAAAATCCACAGGACTGGGAAGCTTGGAGGTGCTTACACGTTTGACTGGGCCACCCGACCTCATAATGACTTTGGCGTCCCCACTGGAGAGCACCTCAAAAGCATGTCTGAAGCTCATTCCTTCATAGGCCATGACAAAGTCGATGACGGAGCCGCCTTTGCCACAGTCTGCACACTTCCAGAGGTTTTCTGATGGGGTGATGATGAGTGTGCCCGGTGTCTCCTTGTGAAAGGGGCATTTGGTAGACAGTTCCTTCTCGCCGAGGGGGAGACATTCCAGACCTTTGCTTTGGATCAGGGCCAGGAGGTCAACCTCACGGTTGACACGGTCTAGTTCTGGCTGAGGGATGCGGGCCATGGGATGCTACCTGTTGAGATCGGATAGACGGCGGAGCCAAACATGCATCGCTTCCAGCTCCTTTAATTGGAGGAAGCCCGTCTCACGTACTGTCTCGGATTCAAGCTCTGAGTCAGTGTCGCCGCAATGCCCTAGCAAGCGGGCAAGGGTGTGGAGATTGCGACGGTGAGTGGATAGAGCATCCACGCATTCGATGACTGTGGGCTGCTTTCTGAGAGAGGGTCGGGAGGATTTGGTAGGCATAGGTGAAGATGGGTTGCTAGAATAAATAACGACAATATCGTTATTATCAAGATGATTTCAAATTATTTTTCTTCTGTCCTATTTTTCTCTCTTAAATAAGGTCTTCCAATGACAGCAGGCAGACCATCGAAACGTACCCGAAGCGATTTCGGAGAAAGGCTTGTGCAGGCAAGGAAGAAATTGGGTATGACGCAGGTTGAAGCTGCCCAAAGACTGAATGTGCCACAGGGGATTTATGCGTATTGGGAACGTAGGACTCAGAGTTTTACTATCGAACAACTCAAAAAAATCAGCGAAGTGTTGGAAGTGACCTCGGACTATCTCTTGGGAAAAGAGCGGAAAAAGTTGCCGTCCAAGAAGAAGACCTGATTCCGTAACCTTTTCCCTAGGAAGTCCGTCTGTTTGCTTCCAGACAAGCAATATGAATCACTCCCACGACAAGACCATGACCTATACCCTCGTTCATAAGGGGAAGGAGTACACGTTTGCGATAGACCGCCAGGGCAAAGGTCAGTGCATTTATAAGGGGGATGCACGGAGTCCTGTCGAACGGTCTTCGGTCGATGTTGTGTTACACTATGGATTGGCACAGATGATGTGGCGCGGATGGGAGACGGCGGGTGAGGCTACGGATGAAACCAGAGAGTTTGAGAAGGATATTGACCGGCACTTGGGCGACGTGATTAGGCGGGCGTATCCAGCGGAATCGAGCTGAGTCTTTTCAACACCCCGCCAATAAATCATCCCACTTGCACTTGAGAGCCCCACGGAGCTTACTGAGCTTCCCAATCGAGGGCCAGTTGTCCCCGGCTTCGAGTTGCTGGATGTATCGTGAGCTTATCCCAGCTTTCTCGGCAAATTTCTCCTGAGTCAGGTCGGCTTGATTGCGGAGTCGGGCCAGGTTCCGACCGAATTTCTTGCGCTTGGGACAAGGCTTTGGCTTTGTGGCGATGGAGGGCACACGCCATTTCTGGCGTGACCTTGATTTACATAACACGGGTTATTAACCCGTATTTTCTTGTCAGCTCACTTTCTCGCCGCTTTGATTTTCATCATAATTATGAAATACGCATTTTTGGCTTTGCTTGGACTATCCCTGTTGGCACTTGTAGGATGCACCTACGGATCTAAGGTAAAGATTGGTGGGGACTCCTACGCTCCTGTCACTCAAGATAAAGTTCAAATCCTTCTAACGGCTCCCACACAGCCATCTCATGTAATCGGAATGGTTACGGCGAGAGGGGCTAAACTTGCTTCCACCGAACAGGTCTACGCGAAATTACAGAAATCTGCGGCAGACCTAGGAGCAGATGCGGTGATTGTGACCGAGGAGGCAATCAAAACTTACTTCACCATACCGGGACACACTGACACTCATACCACCACCTCCGTTACCGGAACGGCAGACACAACAGGCACCGCTACGGTTTATGGGAACGGCAATGGAGCGACTGTGAATGGACAATCGACCACGAATTATACCGGCCAAGCGCAAACCAATTCTCAAACGACCTACACGCCGCCTGAAGATATTACGGGTCTTGAGGTGAGAGGGTTGGCAATCAAATTCGATTAGGTACTTACAATTGACCTCTCTAGCTAACTGCTTTCTGATTTTTGGGGTCTGGGCTCTTGGATTCCTTTCAATGAGGGGATATGGAATGATCGCATGCAAGTCGATCTTTTGCACGGATGAATCATTTGGGAGAGCCTGGGAATTTTGGATCGGAACCGCCTTGGTCACAGGATTGCTTGAGTTGATTCATTTTTTCGCACCGATCAATTTTTGGGTTTCGTTGGTCATCATTGGACTCGGATTCATCGTCTACCTTGCGCGACTGATGCCCCATTGGAATCGCGCCCTATTATTCTCCAAGGAAGAATGGATCACGGGGGCCTTGATTTTACCGATGATTCTCTGGGGGGTTGGCAAGATGTTTCAGGAACCTGCAAATTACGACAGCGGGTTGTATCATTTCCCAACGATCCGTTGGATTAATGAGTTAGCGGTTGTCCCTGGGCTGGCGAATATTCATGGAAGGCTTGGGTTCAATACATCGTCGTTCCTTTTGGTGGCATTGTTTAATTTTTTCCCATTTCTAAAGATTGGCCATCTGGTTATTGGGCCACTGTTCTTCCTGGTGTTTTTCTCCCAGCTTTGTAGCGGATTCATCCGGTCGTTCATGAGTTGTGAGAGGGGCTTGCTGGGTGCCTTGGGATGGGGAGTCCTGATGTACATTTATACCGACAGGAAAAATGAGACAGGCATGAGTCCAAGTCCGGCTCCTGACAGTATCCTGATGGTTTTGGATGGGGTACTTTCCCTGGCCATTCTGCGAACACGCGAGTTGACCGATAAGCGAGTGTGGCTTTGGGGAGTGCTTCCATTGTTGGGCTCGTTGGCCGTTACTGCCAAATTGTCATCCCTGATTCTGGTTCTGGCGTTTGGACTCTATTGTTTGATTGTTTATGGAAAATTGATCATATGGCCGCAAGCGTCGAAATCCTGGTCACTATTGATCCCTGCCGTGATAAGTATGGTTGTCTGGATAGCGCATGGCTACGTTTTGACAGGATACCCGCTGTTTCCATTAGGCATTGGCAGACTGCCCTTTGATTGGGCGGTGCCACATGAGAATGCCGCCAACGAGTGCAATGCCGTAGTATATTGGGCACAATCGGTCTTTGGAAGTATTCCATATCCACCATATACATCCAACTGGTTCCATCTCTACCTCCCATTTTTACTTAAGAAACACATCCTGTTCTGTATTACACTGAGCCTCGCATCGGTGTGGCTGCTAATTTATTTCGCGGTCGTGATAGGCAATCGGTCACTGAGAGACCCGGCGGACTACCTCCTTCCCTTTCCATTTCTTATCCAATTAGTCTGCTGGTTTTTTCAGGCACCCGATCCACGGTTTTTAGGAGGGAACTCCTATCTGCTGGCTACTCTTTCCTTGGGACTACTGATCGTAGCATTGTCGTCGGTTGTCTCAGCGAAATTCCGAACCGTGGGCCTCATTATTTCAGGCAGTGCAGCATTGTACGCGATCTGTTGGAGCTGGGTTGCGGCCTTCTCCATTACATTTCATGGGGTCGTCGCTAACAAATTTATCCACCTGGGAACTCCTCCTGTGATCTCCTATCGCGAATTTCACCTCGATGATCGGCACACGATTTACATGCCGCAGGGAACCGATCAGGCCTGGGATGGTGCCTTTCCAACTATGCCCTATGGCAATTCTCATTTCGTTTTACGCGGAGACTCCTGGCAATCGGGTTTCAAACCGAAAAAAGAGTAAGGACTAGGGAAGAGTCAAATTCGATTAGTTATTATTCAACCCATTCAGAGTTATGAAAATCTCATTGTTTATTCTGGCCTTATTAATCCTTCCGGTTCACTCAGAGGATCAATTTCAACACATCAAAACCTTCAAGATTTTTACGCAGGGTGGCTCGATCATCTATTACGACAAAGACGCAAAGCCGTGTGACGATAAAAAGTTTGAGGATGGGACTGGCACCATAAGTCCAAACGGCGAACTTATTATTACGATCATCGACAAGAATACGGCCAGAATCATCGGCGACCTCGGAGCAGGGGACCTGGCAAAGATCGACCGTTCAAATTCGATCACGTTTATTGAACTGCCTCAGCTGGGTATTCCACAGGTCTTAACGGTGTACGATATTTGGGACGCCAAGCACCACGGTTACTCTTGCATTTACAGGAGGGCCGCGGATCTCCCGTTTGCGGGGCCTTGTTCTGTCTCAACCTATTACGGGGGTGCAGTGCCGTTTGATTGAATGGGGGCCTTATATCCAAGGACAAAAGGAGCAATATGTTTTGGATTGGCATAATATTGATCTTCATATTTTTTAAACTCTTGGAGATTCAAATTGAAGCTCAATGCGAGCGAAGTCAGAAAGAAAGACTCGAAAATGAGAGACGGCGGGATCGGGAGAGATGCAGTTCCAAACCGTGGGAGGGAGCAAACCGTTACTATCTCCGTGACGGCATCAAGGAGAGTGGCCCATTCACCCGTCGCCAGATCGAGGAAATGTGGACGCGCGGTCAACTTACAACAGATGTCGAGTATCACACGGATGATAACGAAACATGGGATGATGTTGAGAATTTATGTGAGCCACCTAATTCACTAGCTCGTCTCCAAAGCACCGATCTCCCATCCTACACCCTTGAGAGGGGGGAAGGATCGACATCGCCGCAAGCCCGCAATCCATCATCAGCACTCATAACGGTAAGTTCATTCCAGGCACCCGTTCCTGCGAAGAAATTCACTCGCCGGATTATCTCACCGCCATCGAATTCTAAACCGAGCCGAGAAAATAAGGTGGGTTTGATTCCAAGGATAGGTGCCAAGCTAAAGGAATGGTTTAGCATGGGAATTGTACTCTTAATCATTTTGGTGTTTGTGCGTGGAGTCGTATCGGTTTTTAGAAACTGGAAGTAGCCTCTTCCTCTTTCTATGCCACACCTTTGCTTTGCCTCACGGTTTTTTCATAGGCGATTTTAACCTAGGAAAATTTTATAGGATTTTCAGACCGACTCTTATGTGCCTACCCCGACCCAATCAAACCTAATAGGCGGGTGGGTGGCCTCGGATCTAATGCCGATGGACGGAGTGTGTAGAATAGGCAGTGGGGGGAGGGAATGGGAGGATATGATTAATGTGTTAGGTTAATCAAAGACGCATGCAAGTGAGGGGGGAGCAAGTTGATATGATTAAGCTGTGATGTTAATCAAGGTTCCTCCCACACCACTGCCTCTTGAGGGGTTGCCTGAGTGATAGCAGGTGCTTGTTCAGACTCCCTCAGCTTTCTCTCCATCTCGACCACTTCCGCAGGCCTGCCATCCTCCATACTATCCAAAAGCCGTTGCATCGACTCGCTGATGTGCCCATTGCTTAAGCTGGGATGACCCAAGGTGCTATGTTTATCCTCTTTCGGTGCCAGGATCTCATTTAGCTCGTGCTGATTTGAGACGCCTATCCTGTAGAAGTTGATGGCTTCTGATGGCTTCAGCCTCTTCCCCTCCTCTACCATTAACCTTATATCCGCTAACGCCTTCCCAACAATCATCTTGTCCCCCTCCTTCTGAATCGCGTACTGCTCACTAATTTCCTTCTCCACTATCTTCTGAATTTCCCGTTCTTTGGTTTCTCTAATAAGTTTTTCAGTGTGCTCTAAATAGTCCGTTGCCCTCTGTTCCCATTTATATCGATCACACGCTTCATACCAGGATGAATGTACCCCACCGACGGAGGTTTTGTTCTTTTTGAGGATAATCACCGAAGACTTTGCTCTGTCGGACTCTGTTTTACTGGAGAAGACCTGATGAGCACGCCAGACGTTACGATCTTGGACGGGCAGGTCACGGAAACAGATAAATCTCTCGTACCATAGAGCGGATTCGTCAGGGAGTCGCTCCCAAGTTTTGCGATTGGGGTTGTGGGTAGGCCGGGAGACTTCGACGGTTTGGATAGTCTGGGAGAGAGTAATTTTCTCAGGTTGCGGATTCATGGGACACAATAGCTGAATAAGGTGATGAGTCAAATTCGGGTGAAATTAGACATTGTTCAGCTTTCGCGAGCTTGCCTCAGCTTAGGTTACTATCGAATGACGCAGTGACGCACTTTCGTGTTTTTCCACACTTTTTCTCATGTACGCGTATAGTAAAAATCTGTGGGATTTTGTGAAAACGTGTCATTTTGTCATTCTTCGGATTCAAATTTAAGCGATCGGTCTGCCCAGGACCGCACTTTTGAGGTTCGGACTTCCACCCATCCCCGCTCCGTGAGCTGGTTTCCAAAGTCCTTTTGCTTGAGCTGGTAGCTGCCTGTCCTTTCGCACCATTCCCTGTAGCACTTGTAGGCCTCGTGCTTGGTCACACGGTTGCCAGGGCAGTTTTCCGTGCAGGCCTCAATAAAGTCAGCGATGACGTCTAGGTCTACACGGAATTCCTGCGTGGCCTTCAGGATTGATTCCGGTGCCTCCAGAGACCGACGTTGCAGGTACTCAAGACAGCCCTTGACGCACCACAGCAAAATTCCGTCACGTTCCATCCAAAGCTTTTCAGACAGCTCTGGGTCGCGCTGATTGTCGGGGATGGTGACGCCAAAGTTGACTAGCATGAATCGTCGCCAGATGCCTTCATCCGTCCCGTGAATCTTTGGTTTGTGGTTCCCGAACAGGACAATTTTGAATGTCGGCTGGTAGTCGAAGAAGTTTTGATGGTGAAATCGCCCGCGCTGCTTGTCGCCACTCACCATCCCCTTAATCACCTCCTCATTCAACCGCGAGGTAGTGGTGTTTTCCTGTCCGAGAATGAGCCTTGCACCGGCCAAACAAGCAATTTCAAGCTCTGGCGGGCGTCCGTGCTGCTGAGCATAAAATAGCTGATTGCTGCCACGGTGGGCATAGTCCCCGTACATTTTGCAGAGTGGTTCCAGCATCGTACTTTTGCCATTTGCACCTGAACCGTATAAAAAAGGCAACTTGTGTTCACGCGTGTACCCAGTCAGGCAATAGCCAAACCACCTCTGCTTGAAGGCTCGAATATCAGGGTCTGGAATCACGGTTTTCAGGAATGACTCCCAAAGCGGAGCTTGGGCGTTCGGGTCAAACTTCGCCGCAAGACGTTTCGTCACAAAACAGTCAATAGAGAACGGGTGAAGGGTTCCGGTCTCAAGACATATAATCCCGTTCTCACAACCAACGAGTAGCGGGTCTGCATCAAGCTGGTGTTGATGGATCACAATGGAATCCATGTCCTTCGCCTGGTCGATGAAACTATTCATCGACCTATTTTCTCCGAGGTCGGTGAGCCGCTTAATTTTCTCGTTCTCCCGACTCTTAACGGCTGCGATGAGGAGTTCCTCAACAAATTTTTGAGCCAGAGAGCGGATAAGTTGTCCAGAAACATCGGTCGTCCAGCCCTTGCCTTTTTCAAACACCAACCATAAACCCTTCTCGGGGCAATATCTGGCGGTTCCATTCAACCATTTGACGAAGGCTCTTGCCCGCAAAAGGTCGTTTTCTAAACCAAGTTCATCAAGTGGGGATACATCTGCTAGTCCTGGAATTTGGCATTCTTTCTCGGTGCTGTGATTAGCATCCTTAGCGGTGGCAAGAAGTTTCTCTATTTCTGCCCGCGCCTCCAGCCCTGATAGACCCTCCAGCACATCGGAGACGTCCTTGCAGGGTGCTGGTACCAGGACTCGTCTGATGAACTTGGCAAAGGGTTTGAGTGATTTCTCTACGTCGTCCATGTGCCTACGGCCTGGTTCGTCGTTGTCCCCACATAAGATGACATCCTTGTCTTTGAAGTAATGTCCCCATCCCTTTCCCCATTTTTCGGCACCGCCAGCGTTGCAAGTGGCTGTCACGCCAGCGGCCACCAGATTATCGACATCCTTCTCCCCCTCAGCTATCCACACGGTTTTAGCCTTCATGACTTCAGGGAGTCGAAAAGGAACTCGCTTCACCCCTTGCATCCCAGCAACGGGTTTTCCACCGTGGTGACGATACTGCCGGAAGTCCTTCGGGAAATAACGGCGCACTTCATAGACGGGTGTACCAACCTCATCTCGGTAAATGTAAGTGTTGGTAAGCCTCCCTAGGGGCGGCTTGACGGTCTTGATGGGTTCACGTCCAAGCTCGGGCCGGAGTTGAATACAGCGAAGACGGTGGGACTTGCAGTCTGGATGAGTGGCGGGAAATAGAACACATCCCCATGAACCATCCTCGTTGCGGAGGAGATGATTGCCTGACTTGTCGCTGCCAGATTCGCGACAGGCGGGACATACCTCTTCGATCTTTTGGCTCATGATGAAACTCCTTCCCTCGTGACCAAGGCGTTCAATCTCTGAAGTTCCACTAGAGCCTGAACAAGCGTTTCCATCGCTTTGTCACTGTCTTCCTCTGATAGCCCATCGAATTTAAGCCTCAGAGTCACGACTAGTACGTCGTCTCCCATCCATGGGGTATTTTTCGCGAGAGGGGAGTCTTTCATCGCCGTTCTCCCATCGCCCGAACACGGGATCTCATAACAAATGCGTCGAGGTCTTCTGGCCGGAAGAACATTCTGCCATGTTTCCCGGATGGTCGGATGACTGCCAGATTCCCGGCATAGACCTGACGGCGGAGATACCACACACCCAGGTTTCGTTCATTCGCTGCCTCTGGTAGCGAGAGGAGCCGTTTTTGTGGGGCGCTTGATATTGCTTGCATAATGGGCAAGCTTTCTATCGAGATTTTCCGTATCCATATATGGGCTATAGGAAAATAGCTAAATCCCATGATTTGACGGTGTGGGAGGAGACAGATGCGAATGGCCGTGCGAACTCTCTTCCTAAATGAAGGGAATGAGTGTTGAGGTGCTGTATTAACGGAAACTAAAGCCTATCCAAATTAGGTTCGCTTGCTTCTTTACGCATTACTGGTGGCGACAAAATGAGTGAAAAATGATCGAGATTGGCCTTTTCTTCATTTTTAGGCTCAAACATGCTTTTTATTCGTGCCTCCGCTGCTTCTGCCGCCTCACTGAATTCCCTTTCATGAGCATACGGAACTTTTTTTTCGTTTGGATTTGCATTTTTCCGATACCCCACGATCACTTCATCGTCAACAATTCCTCCCAAGTTTAAAACTGTGGCTGTTAGTTTTCTTGTCCGATAGGCCCCAAGCTGGTCAAGCCACCTCTTCCATCCATTAATTTTTAATTTTCTCTTCTCAAATTTCTCTGGATGCCTATCAGCATAGGCTCTAATCTCCTTTCCGAAATCCACAATAATCTCATCCAGGCTTGCCCCATCCTGAATAAGCAGCAAACCATACATATGGTGGCGTGAGAGGGGTTGTTTTAGGAAATTAACTATTTCGTTTGGCTGCGGCCCAACAATGATATTACCACCAGGGGCACTCATGACCCGCAATCTAAAGTTTTTCTCCTTGTAACCAAGACCAAGCCAAGGAGTATCTGGCCAAGGTGGCAACATAAATTCCAAAAGAATTTCCTGTTGATGGTCGGCGAAATTAAATTCGTGACGAAACCATCTTTCAAATTCCTCCAACTGATTTTTCCGGTCGTGCGAGAGGCCAGTCCCGACCCAGCGTTCATATTCTACTTTCTTACATCGCCTTCTTAGCTCTTCATTTTCTCTCAGATACTCATAGTAGAAACATGCCTTACGCTCGTCTTCTGAACATTCGGAGAAATCCCATTCCTTCAAGTCGAGATCCACTTTTTCTTTTACCAGAAATTCTTTTAATTTATGGCTATTCTCAATTTTAATTAGATCGGCTTTCTGCTCATTCATAAATTTCTCCTATTCTGTGAGAGACACGTTTTCACTCGGATAAATATCCCAATATCTCTCCGCTACGTCAGGCAGCACCAACTCCCGATAATGGCCAAAGAGCATCCCCGTTCCAACATGGCCCATCTGAACTGACAGGATGTTTACATCCTTGAAATGAGCCAAATGATACGACGCGAAACTGTGTCTTAAGGCATTATCCTTCCATTTTACATCGGCCTTTTTACAGACCACCTCCATCTTATTCCGTGCTCCGGGCGGAACAACAGGCCCCCTCTCTTTGGCAAATGGAGTCAACCAGGCTTTCAAGTTTGGCAGGATCTCGATGTGACGTCTCTGTTTGCTCTTGGCCTTCATCGCCTTAACTTCAATCAGACAGCGGGCGAGATTCACCTCAGACCAGTCCAGACGCTCTATCTCCGCTCTCCGTAATCCGGCGAATAGACCAATCGCCAACGACGGCAGGATGTAGTCCCCATTCACATCAATCTGCTCAGGTGTGGCGGCACTCAAAAGCTTTCTGGCCTCCTCTGGCGTGAAAATTTCAGGAGCTTTGTCCACAATCCGGGCTTTTGAGGTCTTCGTCATCGGATTCACGGCACAGCACCCCCGATCCACGGCAAAGGTGAACAAGGCATGAAGTACCGTTCTAAAATTGTTCCGGCTCACAGGAGCCAGTGGCAATCCCCGCAACCAATCGTCCACCTGGCCTGAATCGAAGCTGGCGGCACTCCGAGTACCGAAATCCTTAGCAAATCGTCCCAGGCGGCTTTCTAGGTCAGCTAAATACGAATCGCTCACCCCGTCCTGTCTCTTGGCTAGGATAAAAGAGACTTTCAGGTCATTGATGGTGCAACTTTTCGCATCTTGATTGAGGTGGGCGATGTAGAACCGGGCGGCGTCAGCAATCGTTTTCCCGAATGGCCTGAGATCCGCCGCACACTTGACCGCCATGATCCGCAGCTCATCCGGGATGGTGAGAGCGGATTGACCTTCATTGGCTAACTTGGTTCTCGTCTCTTCAACCCATGTCTCGGCATCTTTCTTTGACCTAAAAAACTCTCGGTGTCGCTTCCCCTCAACTAAATAGGCCACGTAAAATTTAGAGGTTAGGTGCTTATAGGCTCGGATGTTCAGTTTTGGTGCTTTCATTGTCTTTGACATGAAAACATAGCATAGCCCTTAAAATATAGCAATAAAATAGCAATATTATTATTGAATTACCCATCTCTCCTATGAGATTGGCAAAATAACCATGGTTTCATAATCCATGGTTTTCCGATTAAGGGAGATTTTCCCTCTCAATCACCTCGCCCAGCCACCTATCAACCTTCGCTTCAATCTCTCTGGTTTTTTCGATGTAATCATCCTCGGTAAGCCACATGCCCCAAAGCCACAACCCCCAAAGGAGCATCTTCAGCCATTCTGGGAGTGCCACATCGAAGGAGAACTCATCCTCAAGTTGATTCAAACGCTTCCTACCCCACTTGCCGCCGAACAATACTGCTTGGAACTCCGTATCCATTCCGAGATGTCGTAGGACATCGCTTTTGCAGATGCACCTCCCTTTTCCCTGTCGGTCGATTACAAAGCTGTATTTCTTCCCCTTATGCATGAGGGGATAGTTCATTGTCTTGTCAGGTGAATAGTCGTTCATGCCTTCCCATGGGACAGCACAGCGCATTAGCAAGTGACAATTTTAACATCACCCTCCAAAAATGACGAGGGTACCGGCACTCTCCCAACCGGCGCCGGGGCTGGCGGATATTATGAGACTCTGAATCCGGGTGGGCTTGAAGTGATTTTTATATTTTGGGGCCGCAAAACAAAATGGGGTGAGAAACATTTCTGGCGCAAAACATTCTTCGGGTTCTGGCCGGTGGTCGTCCCTAGTTTATCTCTGAAACTCCAACTGTTTTTTTAGGGTTATCGAGGTTTTTATATAAGACTTCACTTTCCAATTCAGGACACTCCGCATTGGCTTCTATTTTGAAGACTATCTCTCGCACTTCACCAATTGAGGTTAATACCCGCAAACCAAAATAAACTATCTTCCTGGCTCCGGTGAGTCGTTGATCTGGCCATCCGCCTAACACTATCTGGCCTTCGTCCCCGTTTCCGATGAAGTTCTCATCAACATTTATATTCGTAAGGCCAGTTTGACGAGTTTCTAGAAGGACAAAAGAACCGCCCCGATTATGGAATTTAACCGTCACATCATCCTCAATGTAACCAACTACATGAGGGTTTCTGATTAACTCCCATACAAAAAGAGGCATGGCGGCACGAATTCGAGCTTCCTCCTCAAGTCTCATCTTTTCCTGCGCCAACTCAATCTGCTTCTGAGCATGTTTATTCTGCTCTTGAGCCGCATTAAGAAGATTCTGAGTCGCCCGCGTGTAAATCCAGACTACCCAGAGTGTTAAACTCTGTAGGATGAATCCCAGGCCGAGAATCCAGAGCGTCCAACCATCAATCCAATCCCTGGAAACGCTGACGTTAATGCCCTCACGAGGAATCGCATTCACAAAAATCGGTTTGTCTTCTGCTCCGCGTTCAACAGGGACTACTTTGGTCGGCTCTTGAATCTGTAATGGGGGAACCTGTTGTTTCTGATCCTACAGGGACATTTTGCACCAGTCGCCTCAAAGCATCTTCACTCAGACGCGCAAGACGTGCACCTTGAGATACGACAGCTCCCACGCGCTCATAAAACTTTATTCCTAGAGCATTTCGCACCGCAACAGACCACTCGATGCGACCACCACCTGAATCTAAACAGATTTGAGCTAGGCGAATCATGAGAGCTTCACCGGCTCCCTTACTTCGGTGATCTTCTCTGATAAATAAATCATCCAGCCAAATTCCAGGTTTCGCAATGAAAGTAGAATAGTGTCGATGAAACGATGCCATACCGACGACTTTACCATTCATTTCAGCAAATAAAACCTGTGCTTGTGGTGAATCGGAAAATAATCCCTCTTGCAGTGAACCAGTAGTTGCTGTCACGGAGTTAGGGACACCATCAAACTCGGCCTTAAGGTGAATGAGTTGGATAATCTCAGGAACATCCTGAACAGTTGCAAAACGAGTAGTAATCATGAGAAGACTGTTCTTTCCCACACCCCACCCCCAAGCTCAATCCAATTCTCATCTCTCGCTACACCCATGCTGTTCAATTCCTAATCCTTAATTGCTAATTGTCAATTACCGCCGGCCCCCCCTCAACAACTCAATCACGCTCGACTGTGCCTTTGCGAAGCAACTATGCTATCAACACGGCTGAATTATTTGGCCCTACACCCTACACGCTCTGCATCCACTGTTTACGACAGTTCAATTCCACAACTAGCCTTTTGTTCTGGGGTCAATCGGGCCAATCTCTCTTGAAATTGACTATACGACAATTCGACAATGTAAGACTTGTCATCTCCGCTCCAGCCGCACCACTTCTCAGCGTCCTCTTTAACTCTCCAAGCTAAAATCGCTTTATTTAGTGGAGATAATTTGCGAAAAGCCAAATCAGGTAAGCCTGGATATACTGGACGCGTAGCCGGCCCTCCGACGAAGAAAAGTTTTCTTTTACCGCTTTTGAATTCAAGAAGATATGAATTTAAATTTTCATTGCTGTCCATAGATAATCCTATTCGTTCACGGCTAAGGAGAAAGTGGGAAGGAATCAAAAAAAGACACCCCATTGCTCGTGGCGGTCGAAGGTACATACTCGCCAACCCCGTTAATAATAGCTCCATTCGGAATATTCCCATAAGGAATGAATTGGCCTGGTTGTCCGCTAATTGGAATCAGTGTATCATCTGCAATTGCCGACGTGGTTGCAGTTGCAGTCTCAGCAGTAGTAGCAGTAGCGGTAGTAACTTCTGCTGCTACGGCCCCCTCTGTGGCTACAGCCGCACCCTCTACAATAGCACTTGCTCCACCTGTAAGAGCAGCGGCGATTACGGTGCCAACAACAATAGCTGTACCTGCAACTATCGCTCCAGTCGGAATCGGCGGAACGGGGCCATTATTAACGCCCCCACGACGGCCCGTTTGTGCATGACCACTAACGTCATCATCATCATCCAGCAAATCATGAAGATACCCCAAATCATCATCATCATCCCCATCCCCACCGTCAGTTCCATCACTTCCATTCAAAGTCTCAAAGCACATACTAGGGCCTTGTATCGGAACAGACGTAGCCCTTGGCACAGGTTTTTTAGCAACCAACCCCATCCCATCGGTTTGATTCAAAACATTATTCCCACAATATCTATATATATTGACATCCCCCGCATCAAATCGGAGTGGATCAGTCTGTAGGAACCTTCCCAAGTCTGCGGAGTACATCCGATTCCTATAGTCATAAAGATTGACCTCAGTCAGGAATTCTCTCCCAGTGAACATGAATCTGTTTCCCTGAGCGGAGGCGGTCAACGGATTGCCCAAACCATCGGTGATGGTTGGTTTGCCGAAAGCGTCATATTTGTACTTTTCGACCACGACTCCGGTTGCATTTGTCAGGTCTGTGACACTGCCCAGG
>Ga0206919_1141_pt1 | contig 16976 bp, 15 predicted proteins | sample Alteio_BWOrgHeat_67_FD_152962 | JGI IMG/M metagenome (GOLD analysis project Ga0206919, IMG submission 152962) | Enriched cells from forest soil in Barre Woods Harvard Forest LTER site, Petersham, Massachusetts, United States -... | ecosystem: Environmental > Terrestrial > Soil > Temperate forest >... | reverse complement strand
GCAAGATTTTTAAGTGGAGGGCGAACTTCCATGTGTGCCCACTTCTTTGGGGCCTGGGAGGGCCTTTCCCCTTCCACCCCGTGAAATCAGGATCCAGGTCAGGGCGCATACGGAGATTCGCCACGCTCGGTGCGGCACGATTGTGGTAATCAACCGTAAAACAAGTATGATATTATAGTTGGCAAGCCGGGATGACAAAAACTTTGTGGCAGTGACTCGATTTGCTATTGCTTACTTACACATAAATACTGTATTTGTGTGTAATGCGGACCAATATCGATCTGGATGATGTGCTGGAAAAGGCACACCGGAAGTTAGCGTTCTCGTTTCGCTGATAGCTCGTGAGGAAACCATCTGTTTCACCGGATCTATTCTTCAGGAATTAATGCAGGGCTGTTCCGGTGAGAAAGAAGCCAATTTAATCGAAAGGTGCTTTGAGCCATTTTGAAATATTCCCTCAGAGGTCTGTTTACAAGTTGGCAGCTAAGATCTACCGTGATTGTCGGAAGAAGGGATACACGATTCGCAGTTCTGTCGACTGCTTAATTGCTGCCTGTGCCATTGAGCACGATGCGTATGTTCATCACAAAGACAGGGACTTTAAATTTGTGGAAGAAGTTTGTGGGCTAAAAGTCTGTTGAAAAACTAGCGTATTTTCAACAGACTCTTAAGATTCAAAGGGAATAAGGATGTCCAATCGTCTCACTAATTGTTTCGACCGGTTACGTTCGGAGAAACGCAAGGCCTTCGTCGCCTATATCACTGCAGGTGACCCGTCGCTCTCCGTCACCCCTGAACTGGTCTGGGCCCTGGAGCGGGCGGGGGCGGATGTCATCGAATTAGGAATTCCTTTCTCCGATCCCCTAGCCGACGGTGTAGTGAACCAACAGGCGGCTCAACGAGCCCTGGAATCCGGGGCCACGCTCGCAGGACTTCTGAAGACAATTCAGCAGATTCGGACAAAATCCTCTGTGCCGATCATTCTGTTCACCTACCTGAATCCGTTGTATCGGTTCGGATTAAACAATTTTTCCGCACAAGCGCATCAGGCCGGGGCGGATGGGATCCTACTGCTCGATCTCCCTTTGGAAGAAAGCCTGGTTCAGACTCAAGAGGTGGAACGCGAATTGTGTCGAATCCATCTAATTGCTCCGACCACACCTCCAGAGCGTCTGGCGGTGATAGCCCGAGCTGCCTCGGGCTTTGTGTATTATGTATCTCGCGAAGGCGTCACCGGCATGCAATCTGAAGTTGCCCAGGGTGTCTCAATGCAAGTGCAGGCTATAAGAGATTACACATCCATACCAATCTGTGTGGGGTTTGGAATTTCCAATCCCGATCAGGCCCGTAAGGTTGCTAGGATTGCGGACGGAGTGGTGGTGGGAAGTTCCCTGGTTAGTAAGATCGGCGAATGGGGCAGAGAACCTGATATCGCACAACGTCTGGAAAACTTCGCCCGACCCTTCGCCGAGGCAATTCATGCCTGCTAGGAAATGGACGGAAAGGCAATTTTATCCATAGATTACACAGAATTTATAGGTGTGGAGGGCGAATCTCCGTATGCGCCCACTTGTTTGGGCGATGGGAGGGCGTTGTAATTGGTAATTGAGAATTAGGAATGGGTGGGATCGATTTAGGGTGTATACGGGAATGGCACTAAGATAAGGGGCATTTAGGCTTTTTTTGAGAATCTTCCGATATGGAATGCGGTGGCAAGACACTGCTTTGTCTTCCGAGCGGCCACGACACGAGGCGGGCGGGATCAATGGGGGCAGATTACTCGATACGGGCAAAGGGGGGAGGCCGCTCCTCTGAGGATGTCGGACTCGGTGAACTGGATCTGGTATCGAGGAAGGTCTTTCACTCACACTCATCAAAGCGGTGTCTTGCCACCGCACTCCACAGCCCCATAAACCCCCGATAATCTGTGAAAATCTGTGTAATCTGTGGATAAAAATCGACTTTTACCCATTCTGATTTAATTGATAACGGATGGCAATTCTGGCTCTGGACTATGGGACGAAGCGAATTGGTGTCGCAGTTAGCGATGCCACACTGACGTTGGCACAACCGCTGCCTTTTTTAAATGCGGAACCCTTTCAACAGTTGGTCAAGGAAGTAAAGAGACTGGTCAAAGAGCGGGAGATCAGCTTGATCCTTGTGGGAATGCCGCGAAACATGGATGGGACCTATGGTCCGGCTGCGGATCGTGTCCAGGTTTTTATCTTTCATTTTAAGTTAGCAGTCACTGTTCCTGTGGCAACTAGGGACGAACGTTTAACCACCGTCCAGGCTGGACGCCAGCTTCGGGAGGCGGGACATTCTGCCAAGGACCAAAAATTAATCATCGACAGTGTCTCTGCCGCCGTCCTCCTGCAATCCTATCTCGATGAGCTCGCGATGCGGGAAACAAAAAACATACCTTAAAGTCCAAGAAGAGGGGATTGGGAGCTTGATAGCCACAAAAGAACGCAGGGAACAGAAAACAAGAGGTTTATGTCACTAGCCGTTCATAAAATTACCGTCTCCTATGTGGGAACTGCTTACGCGGGGTGGCAGCGGCAAGCAGGTGGGAGTCCAACAGTCCAGGGGGAGTTGGAAAAAGCGGTGGAGAGGATCTGGGGGGAAGCACTCCATGTTGAGGGTTCGGGACGAACCGATGCCGGAGTACATGCCCGCGGTCAGACAGCAGGCTTTCTGGCGGAAAGGAAACTGGATGTACCCGCAGTCTGTCGGGCCATGAATTATCATCTACCTTTCGATATCCGGGTGACTAAGGTGGAGTTCATGGAATCGACATTTCATGCCCGATTCGATGTAGCCGAAAAAACCTATGAATACTTCATTTGGAATGACCCAAACCTGGACCCATTTTTATTGAATCGGGCTTGGAACATTCCGCAGTCACTTGATCTCAAGCTGATGCAACGGGCAGCCAAGCTTCTGGAGGGGGAACATGATTTCACTTCGTTTGCCACGAACTCCGGAACACCCCGACTGAGTACCGTACGCAATCTTCGAAAATTGGAGGTCCGTCAGCAAGGCTCGCGCCTGGTGGTGCGGGCGACAGCGGATGGTTTTTTGTATCATATGGTGAGAAATCTTACCAGTGCCCTGGTACAAGTAGGGAAAGGGAAATTGGCCTTGAATGAAATTTCAGCCATTCTTCGCAACAAGAACCGCGATCTGGCCCCTGCGGCCGCGCCCGCCTATGGACTCTACCTGGTGCGGGTGGTCTATTTTCCGAAAAAGATCCGTCTCCTGCGAGTCAAACGACGGATGGAAGAGAAAAAACAGATATAAATCTAGTAAGCGTAGCTGCATTAACCGCAGATTAAGACGTTACGGAAATTCATGTGTCTTTTGTAACGACCTCATCGGCGCCAATCTGCGTAATCTGCGGTTAGACTGTCTGCCGTATTTGGGTTGATCCCAGTTGACTCACTTCATTGTTTTTGTGATAGACTCAAAGACGATGAATGACCCTCTTTTCCATGTAGTTCTCATTGAACCGGAAATCCCGCCGAACACGGGGAATATTGGGAGATTATGTGCCGGAACAAATTGTGTCCTGCATTTGGTTGAACCATTGGGATTTCAAGTTGATGACAAGAATTTACAGCGTGCAGGGATGGATTATTGGCAACATCTGGAATGGCATTCCTGGCCCAATTTCTCCGCATTACAATCGGCACACGCCCAGGGACGTTTTTTTTATTTCACAACTAAAACTGACCGACTCTATACCAGCATTGCCTTTCAGAAAGGGGACTTTCTCGTCTTTGGCCGTGAAACCAAGGGATTGCCGGAGCCGTTGTTGCAAGCCAACGAGAGCAGTTGTGTCACCATCCCTATGTTTAATCCAAAAATCCGCAGTCTCAATCTTGCTACTTCTGCAGGGATTGCCCTCTACGAGGGAATCAGGCAGTTGGGAATCGGGAAAACTCCCAAATAAAACGTCTGCGTCCTCAATCCCAAATACCGCGGATATTTTCCCCGCAGATTACGCAGATTTGCGCCGATTAGGTATTTACAAAAGGCACTGAGTTAAAATGGCTTCACCGAGAGGATGGCGTCAACGTGTCACACGAATTTCCACAAACCCTTGATCTGCGTAAATCTGTGTAATCTGCGGGGAAAACCTCTTTGGATTTTAGGTTAATGTTTTGTCTCGGTCGTGCCCCCTGCGGTTTTGATTGGCAGATCTCCATCATTTAGTTTCCGTTTGAATAACTCAACGGCCATGGTGTAGCAGATCTGGGCAGACACGGGATCGTAGCGGGGGCCTTCGTCGCGCAGGAAGGCATGGGCATTGTTGAACTCATGCCATTGGAAGTGAACTCCGGCGGCAGTCAGTGCCTGATAGACTACTTGTCGGCCCTCAGTCGGGATATGAGGATCCTGTCGTCCCCAAACCATTAGCATTTCCCCCTTAATTTCGGGGATGCGATCCAGGGAATTATCCTTAGTACTCTTGCCCAGGCCACGCTTGTGAATATCGGTGGCGTAGAAACAGGTGGCAGCGAGAACATCCGGGTTCATGGCGGCACGGAAGGAGAGGTGTCCACCGATGCAAATCCCAAGAACTCCCAATTTCCCAGTGGAGGAGGGATGAGATTTCAAATAGTCCAGCACAGCGCGGGCATCGGCGTCGTAGCTGGCAAGCTCCTTGGTCGTTTTATGCTTGTTCCCTCTGTCGGCTCCAGCTGTGTCGTAGGGGATAACAGTCCCGGCAGGTTCGAGTTCATGATAGATTTCAGGAACCGCCACGATAAAACCCTGACTGGCAAAGTAAGCAGCCGTGCGGCGAATGGGACCCGTGACCTGGAATATCTCAGAATACAGTAACAGTCCCGGGTATTTTCCGGGAGCGACTGGTCGGAAAACGTATGTCCGCATGGGACCATACGGCGTGGAGAGGTCGATCGATTCGTTGTCGGTTATTATCATGATCTCTCCGTATTAAGGTTCATGGGAGGTTCTTAGACAAAAAGGAGATTTACAAGATTAAATCGAGATGAATGTATGTCATTTGCATACCAAATCCGAAAACGGGGATTTTTTACCGCATAGAACACAAAGAACTCATAGGAGAACCGGAAAGCATTTTTTAGTTTAAATGCAAAAATCCATTTGTAACAGCTTAAGGGCACTTTCTAAAAGAACCACAATCCGCTCTCCTTTTGTGTTCTTTGTGGCAAAAAATCTCCGCATTTGGGCTGCTTTGCAACTTTGTATGTCGCTCTTCTGATAGTCATTGTTTTATCAAGGTAACGCCAGCTCTGTCAAAGCGGTGTCATGGCCACCGCACTCCAAAAAATGCAACCCAAAAACCATCTGTGAAATCTGTGGATAAAATTGCCTTTCCTGCATTTTCTCCCCCAAGCGTTCGCCCCCAACAAATGGGTGCATATGGAAATTCTATACGTCCATATTTATTTACGTGATTAGGTACTCGATGATTCCCTTCTGGATATGGAGGCGGTTTTCAGCCTCATCGAAAATATCCTGGGCGCGTTCCTCAAAAATTTTGGCGGAGATCTCCTTGTCGCGATAGGCAGGCAGACAATGGAGAACCATTGCTCCTGGCTTGGCCACCTGGACTAGAGCGTGATTGATTTGGTAGGCTGCCAAATCCTTCAATCGCTGTGCAGTCTCTTCTTCCTTTCCCATGGAGATCCAGACGTCGGTGTAGAGCAGGTCGGCGCCCGTCGCAGCCTCGATAGGAGACTGTACATTGGTAGTCCGTTTATTTTTCACGGGGCAGGAATATCCAGCCGGTGCGGCGCAGACCAAGTCGAATCCGAAGATCTGGGCGGCATGAGCCCAGGAGATCGGAACATTGCAGGAGGCATCACCAATATAGGCAACCCGTTTCCCCTCAATGGATCCGCGTTTTTCCTCATAAGTCATGATGTCCGCTAGAATCTGGCAAGGATGCTCCTCATCGGTTAAAGCATTGATGGTTGGAATGTCGCTGAACTTTGAAAAGTCGACTACATCCTGTTGGTCGAAAGTCCGGATGACCGCTCCGTGAGCCATCCGTCCGATCACACTGGCTGTGTCCTGGATGGGTTCCCCACGACCTAACTGAATATCGTTGGCATTTAAAAAAAGTACGTTCCCCCCAAGTTCACGGATGGCGATCTCGAAGGAAACCCGAGTACGGGTGGAAGGTTTGCTAAAAATCAATACCCAAGTTTGACCTTGAAGAATCGTTTTGACCCGGGTTCCGCGGGTTTTTTTGAATGAATTTGCCCGCTCCAACATTCTTCGTGCAGCCAGGTAGTCCAATCCTTTAATTGCCAGAAAATGTTTCATAATTTAATGACTGTTCCGACTCCAGCATCGGTAAAAATTTCCAATAGCAAGGCGTGTGCAATCCGCCCGTCCAGAAAGTGTACCTGACCAACTCCAGCCTCCAGAGCCTCCATGGCGGAATCCACCTTGGGAAGCATGCCTCCTTCAATCACTCCCTGAGTCTTCAACTTGGCAATCTGTGCCCGATCCAAGGAGGGGAATCGGGATTCCGGATTTTTCGGGTCCTGCATGACGCCGTTGACGTCACTAAGATAAATCAGTTTTTGCGCTTTGATTGCTTTCGCCACCTCGGCAGCAGCCAGATCCGCATTAATGTTGTAGAGTTCATCTCCAGATCCTCTGGCTAGAGGGGAAATCACTGGAACCACCTCAGCACGGATGCAAGTTTCAATGGGTAAGGCTTGCACGCTGGTAATATCGCCGACGAAACCCAGGTCAACCTCTTTGCCAGTGTCGACCTGGCGATAATGGATTTTTTGAGCCCGCAGAACATCCTTACCGGAGATCGCCCAGGCCTGTCCTCCCAGGTGATTGATTCTGGCTGCGATGGCAGGGCTAATTTCTTGATTGAGCGTCCGATCGATCAACGAGATTGATTTCAGGTCGGTGACTCGCAACCCATCAATAAACTTTGATTCCAATCCGGAGGCGTTCATGGCCCGTGTGATAGCTTTGCCGCCGCCATGGACGATCACAGGATTAATACCGACAGATTCCATGAGGACGATATCGCGCAGTACTTTGTCTACGAGCGAAGCATCATCCATAGCGGATCCGCCATATTTAATCACGAAAGTGGCCCCGCGGAATTTTTGCAGGTAAGGCAGTGCCTCGATCAAAACATCGGCTTTATCGCTGGGCAGCATCATTCACCTTTATTGAGGGCGACGTATTTTTCAGTCAAATCGGTTGTCAGCAGACTGTACTCCCCATCTCCCATATGAAGATTAATGGTGATGGTGAAGGAGCGCTGACGGACAATCTTGCGGATCCGTGCCTCAGGAACCTTGCTGCGGCGGCCGTTTACAACGGCTTGCAAGCCATTGTAATAGATCTCAATCATCTCTTCACGGATTCGCGCATTGGAATAGCCGAGGGCATCCATGATCCGACCCCAATTGGGATCCTCTCCGCACCAGGAGCATTTAACGAGTGTGGATTTACCTACGGCGAGCGTGGCCGCCTTGGCGTCTGCGTAATTTGCCGCTCCTTTGACAGCAACTTCCACGACTTTACTGATTCCCTCGCCATCCTCCACAATCATGCAGGAAAGTTGGCGCATCACACTGCGAAGAGCGCTTTGAAAAATTTCCAATTTCGGATGATAACTACGTAGCGGGTTATTACCGGCCTGACCATTTGCCAGAACGATTACGCTATCATTGGTGGAAGTATCGCCATCCACGGAGATGCGATTAAAGGACTGTTCGACGCTGTCTTCGACGCACCGACGCAGAGTTCGCTTGTCGATCACGGCGTCCGTCGTGATCATGCACAACATGGTGGCCATATTTGGATGAATCATACCGGCCCCTTTAGCCATGCCTCCGATAGTCACCTGTTTGCCATCAATCTCGATCTGAGTGGAGGCCTCTTTTCTAAAGGTGTCCGTGGTCATGATCGCTTCGGCGGCTTTGGCGCCGCCATTGGGAGTCAGTTTCCGATAGGCTTTCCTGATTCCCCGTCGGATCTTGGCCATAGGCAAAGGAACGCCGATCCGGCCAGTGGAACAAACCAGGATCTCTTTGGCTTTGCAACCGACGAGTTTGGCGGTGATTCTCGTCATTTCTTGGGCATCGCGCAGTCCCTGCAGACCGGTGCAGGCATTGGCATTCCCAGCATTAATGATCACTCCCCGCACTCCACCGTTGCGGCTGTGTTGGAAAGATACTTTAACCGGGGCGGCCTTCACCTGATTGGTGGTAAAAACGGCGGCGACCTCCGAGGTGCTGGCAGAGACAATCAACGACATGTCCTTATCGCCAGAGGTTTTGATTCCAGTGGTCACGCCGGACGCGAGGAATCCATTAGGAGCCGTAACGCCGACTGCCCTGGGAGATTTCACATCTGTTTTCACATTCGGGTGGCGAATCCTAGCATGAGAGTCCGGACTCTTCCGGAAAACCCATTCTGATGTTCATGGCTTGGATGGCCTGTCCGGCTGCACCCCTACCCAGATTATCGATCACGCTAAAAATCATTAAACGTCCTGTTCGTTCATCCACTCGCATTGCCAATTCACACCAGTTTGTCCGAACCACATGCTTAACCTCAGGAAGTAAATCGCCAGTGAGGACACGGACAAAAGGCTCCTGTTTATAGAACTTTCCATAGACCGACTGGACGTTATCCTGAGTGATTGGTTTCTTCAGGGTGGCGATGATGGTCGTGAACATTCCTCGCGTCAAGGGAACAAGATGGGGAACAAACGTCACGTTAGAGTGAGTCCCACTCAGTCGCGCGATCTCCTGTTCGAGTTCGCCCAGGTGTCGGTGCTTGGGAACGCTATAAGCCCGCATGTTTTCATTTACCTCACCATAGATGATAGATAAATCGGCTTTTTTCCCGGCGCCGGAAACTCCGCTTAGAGAATTAACAATGATCGTGGATGGATCGATCAGTTCCGCTTGTAATACCGGGGCCAGTCCAAGAAGGATACTGGTTGGATAACAACCAGGGGCTGCCAGGAGATTACTCTTCTGAATGGCCTCACGATGCAATGTTGGATTGGCATATACGGCCTCTTTTAATAAGGAAGGAGCTGGATGTTCGCTAGTGTAGAATTCACGATAGACTGAAGCGTTCTGCAATCGAAAGTCGGCGCTTAAATCTACAACGATTTTCCCGGCCTGTCGAAGAGGTACAGCAAATTCCGAGGCCACACCGTGTGGCAAAGCGAGGAAGACGAGTTCTGCCCGTTGAGCAATCTCTGAAGGAGTCAGGTCCTCAAAGAGAAGGGAGGATTTGAGAGGGAGCAGATTGAGAGATTCCTCAAGCCGCTTTCCTTTAAGTTGACGAGAGGTTACACCAACAAGATGAACATGTGGGTGGGACAGGAGTAAACGAACAAGTTCCTCTCCAGCGTAACCGGAGGCACCGACAACGATAACTTTGACCGGTTCCATGACCTTCTTCAGTAGAGGCAGAACTCAGGCGATGGGAATCCCCCATTTTGGCCCAAATAACAGTAGGTAATTAACGCTTGGAGAACTGGAAGCGTTTGCGAGCACCTGGTTGACCTGATTTTTTCCGCTCTTTCATACGGGGATCGCGTCGTAGGAGTCCGCTTTTCTTCAAAACGCCACGCAACTCCGGGTTAAACTTGCAGAGGGCACGTGCTATCGCGAGACTCAGGGCACCCGCTTGTCCGCCTAACCCTCCACCGACTGCTTTGACCTCGATATCAAACTTTTTTACTGAATCGGCAACTGAAAGGGGTTTCACTGCCTCAATAAGTGCCGTGCTGGTATTGAAGTAATCTTCAAATTCGCGTCCGTTGACACGTATATGGCCCGTACCTGGGGTGAATTTGATGGTGGCTATCGCAGTTTTACGACGACCTGTGGTCTGAATGGTTTCTAACATGGAGCGGGTGTGGTTAGTAATTAATAATTAGGAATTAGAAATTAAGGCTTGAGGCTGATAGTCGTGGGTTGTTGGGCTGAATGAGGGTGATCCGCACCAGCGTAGATATGAAGCTTTTTGAACATCTGACGCCCGAGTCGGTTATGAGGAATCATTCCTCTCACTGCAGTCTCGATGAGTAGCTCTGGCCGACGTTGACGACGGCGTTCAGGGGACTCGGATTTGTGGCCGCCCATGAAACCGGAGAAACTGCGATATTCTTTATTGACCTCTTTTTGACCTGTAAAAACCGCCTTCTTCGCATTAATCACGACGACAAAGTCGCCAGTATCAACATGAGCGGTATAAACCGGCTTATGCTTTCCACGCAGGAGTACCGCAGCTTTTTCGGCAACGCGACCGACGACCTGGTTTTCAGCATCGATGATCACCCATTTCCTGTTTACTTCGGGAGCCTTGGCACTAAACGTTTTCATAATAGGGGGGGCGAGAGTAAGTTCTCCTGCCTCATGATGTCAAACTTTTTTCTTGTGACAGTTAGCCAAAAATAAGCTTTAATCCTTCTCTCCTATCATTCGACCTCTATGAACTCGAACAAAACCCGCTCTCAATCCCGCAAAAGTGCCCCTGCCAAACTCTCCCCCAGGATGAACGGTGCCGACGTCCTTGTGGCAGCGTTGGAACGTGAGGGAGTTGAAGCTATTTTCGCTTACCCGGGTGGTGCAAGCATGTTGATGCATCAATCTTTGACCCGCTCCAAAAAGATCCGCACCATCCTTCCCCGACATGAGCAGGGGGGAGTTTTTATGGCGGGCGGTTATGCACGCGCTTCCGGCAAGGCGGGGGTATGCATGGCCACCTCAGGTCCAGGTGCAACCAATCTTGTCACCGGGATCGCTGACGCATTCATGGACTCCGTTCCCCTGATCGCCATCACCGGTCAGGTCAACCGCAACATGATCGGTAAGGGAGCTTTTCAGGAAACCGATGTTTTTGGCCTCACCCTACCCATAGTGAAGCATAGCTACCTCGTCATGGATGTGAATGACATCCCTCGGATCGTCAAGGAAGCCTTCTATATTGCGACGACCGGTCGCCCCGGCCCCGTGTTGATTGACATTCCCAAGGATGTCCAGGGTTCGATCACTCAGCCGATTTTCCCCGAGTCCGTGCAGCTCCGTGGATTCAAGTCTCCTCCGCTAGCCGATGATACTACCCTGCATGAGATCCTCGGTCTCATCGAGAAAGCCGAACGTCCAATGCTTTACGTTGGGGGCGGTATCATCACCAGTGGCTCCTCAGAGGAGCTCTTCAAATTTGCAAAAGCCACCAACATACCTGTTACGACTACTCTCATGGGCATCGGCTGTTTCCCGGAAAACAATCCACTCTCCCTGAAGTGGCTGGGGATGCATGGGACCGTGTACGCCAATTATGCTGTGGATGAATGCGATCTTCTGCTGGCGATGGGGGTTCGGTTCGATGATCGTGTGACTGGTAAGGTAAGTGCCTTTGCCTCTCACGCTACCATTGTACATATCGATATCGACAATTCCGAGATCAACAAAAACAAATCGATTCAGTTGCCGATACTGAGCGATGTGAAATATGCCCTCAAACGATTGAACCAGATTATCACCAGAGAAAGCCGCAAACGGAAGGATTTCCGGGCATGGCATCAACAGGTGAACAATTGGAAAAGGGATTATCCTTTGCGGTTTAATGAACCTAAAAACATTATCATGCCTCAACGGGTGATTCGGGATCTGTACGAATTAACGAATGGTGAGGCCATTATCACCACGGGCGTTGGCCAACATCAGATGTGGGCCGGGCAATATTACGACTTCATCCATCCCCGTAGCTTTCTGACCTCAGCAGGACTCGGTGCCATGGGTTTTGGCTACCCGGCGGCCCTCGGTGCGAAGGTTGCTTGTCCGAATCGGCAGGTGATTGACATTGATGGCGATGGCTCTTTCCTCATGAACGTTCAGGAACTGGCTACTGCCGTTGCCGAGAAGATCCCTGCCAAGGTGGTCATCATCAATAATCAGTATCTCGGCATGGTGGTGCAATGGGAGGATCGTTTCTTCGATAGCAACCGTGGCCATACCTTTTTAGGCGACCCTGCCGATCCCACAAAAATATATCCCGACTATCTTCCGATCTGCCATGGTTTTGGAGTGAGAGCCGAGCGCGTGATCAACCCTTCTGATCTTCGTCCTGCCTTGAAACGTATGCTGGATTCAAAGGAGGCCTATGTCCTCGACGTCATGGTCCCTTATACCGAACATGTTCTACCGATGATTCCCGCTGGTATGACCGCGCGGGACATCATCATTGAGCCGATGGCTGGGACAGAGGGAAAGTTGACAGGAGATATCCCTGGATAAAGGGGAACAATCTTAGAATTTAAATTCTGCGCGAAACACGCAAGATTTTAAGTGGAGGGCGAACTTCCATGTGCGCCCACTTCTTCGGGGCGCCCGGGGGCCTCTCTCCTTTGCACCCCATGAAATCGGGATCCAATCAGAGCGCATACGGAGATTCGCCCTCCACTTTTCTAAGCATCCTGTGGGATGCTTGGGACTGAGAATTTAACGAGGAAATTTCAGAGTTTACTCGAAAGCGTCCCTCGCCTGTAGTCGCTGGGAGGAATTCCCATTCTTTTTTTAAACACTCTACTGAAGTGAAATTCATCGAAAAAATGCAATTGTTCGGCAATTGTGGAAATCGAGAGTTGGGAGTCTTTCAATAGATAGCAGGCTGTTTCGATTTTCATTCGAATAAAATACTGTAATGGAGGAATTCCCATTTTCTTTCTAAACAAACGTATGAAGTACGATTTGTTCAAGCCAAGCTTTTGCGAAAGTGTGTCCATGTTAAGACCCATGTTCGCTTCCTCCTGCATAATGTGCGTAGCGGCTTCAACATAAACATTCTCTTGGTCTCTATTATCGGAGGTTCTCCCCAAAATGTCGTGCAGAAAAGAGGAAAACTCATCAACGCCCGATTGATGGAGCAAATCATTTCCTGAAAAGACTTTTTGCCTGATAGCGTCTAAGCAAATGACATTTTTTGGGTCGACATATAGACCTTTTTCAAATCTTTGCTTGATCATGGAAATCAACTTTTTATCGGCTGTATGCGGTTCAAACAGAGAGCAATAATAGAATATGTTTTTGCATCCTTGATCAAAGGTAATGGAGTGTTGGGTGCCGGGAGGGGTGAAAAAAATTGTGTTGTTTGAAAAAGGGCACGTTTTTAATCCGTTTTGGAATATGCCAGATCCCCTAACAATATAGTGGAATTCATACGTGCCGACATGTGGGGACAAGGCCATGGAAGTCGGAGCCTGAGTCAGAATCACCCTGTAAAAGGTCCAAACTTTCATAATATCACATTCTACCTCGATATTAAAAGTCTATATTATCCATGCCTCCTCAAGAATAGCAACAAATTAAGATGATGTTTTAAAATAAAATTAGTAGTGTAACAACCTTATAATGATTGTGTTGTGCCTACTATTTCAGCGACATCTTGTATTGGGTCATTTACCTCCATTCATCTTGTGGGGGGAAATAGTTATAATTAATACTATTAAAACTTAGGAATCTCTTTGAAAAGCTAGCATGATCATGCGAGCTTTTCAAAGAGACTCCTAGGCAAACCAGATCAATTTGAAGACCTAGTTAACTGGGCCAAAAGTGCAATGAAAACGCTATTTTTATCGGGTGCAATCTGCTCCATCTGTCTGTCCTTTCTTTCCACAAACTTTGCTGAAGAGATATCGCCTGGAGAGGCTTCGCGTTTCCTGATGCAGACGACCTTTGGCCCGACAGATGATGAGATTGCCCGTGTCCAGAAAATAGGTTATGCCAATTGGATTGACGACCAGCTGAGCAAGCCGCCCGAGACAATTCTTCCTGTCATCGCGGACATCCATCATGATGCACTGGCGATATTCAAAGGTCTAGGGCACAACGGTGATATCGAAAAAGATGTCATGGCGCATTTTCGGGAGACCTTCTATGTGGCAGATAATGTAGGGGAGGAGATACTGAATCGAGCGGATCGACCTGTGCTGGAACCGGATGACCAAGCTTTTGTTGGGCGCGAAGCCAAGAAAGCCGGCCTCAGTGAAGGTGCGATGCGAACGTGGAGAGTAAAAAGTTTGGCTTACGATGAAGCAGATGAACCGGAGCTGGAGTTTATCTGGTGGACACAGGCCATCAATGGTAATGATCAACTCCGCAAGCGAGTTGCCTTTGCCTGGAGCCAGCACTTTGTCGTCTCCTTCTACGATGGCAATATCCATCTCCTAGGAATTGAGGCCCAAGCTGATTACTATGACACACTCGCTGTCAATGGACTCGGCAATTTTCGCGATCTGCTAAAATACGTCACCTTTCACCCATGCATGGGGACTTACCTCACTTACATTAACAGTCAAAAAACTAATCAAGCCGATACCATCCATCCGGATGAAAATTATGCCCGTGAGATCATGCAACTTTTCACTATCGGTTTGTGGGAGTTGAACCCAGATGGAACGAAACGTCTGAAGGACGGCAATCCCATTCCAGCATACACCAACGATGACGTACGGGAGTTAGCACGTGTCTTCACGGGTATAGGTTACACTGGTGGTTTTAATAGCCGTTCAGCACTCATCGATTCACACGGTGCTTGTCCCACAGGATCCCCTGCGAAGGCCGGTAAATACCCTTTTGGCCAAGGGTGGAGTGATAAGGCTGCGGCTGGCAAGGGTCCTAACGTCCTGGACTACTACCCATCTTACCACGATGATGGAGTTAAAGTGCTCGTGGGCGGCAGGAAGACTCTTCCAGCAGGCCAAGGTCCGGCTAAGGATATCGATGACGCCCTTGACTGCCTCTTCGAACATCCCAATACGCCGCCTTTTATCTCTCGCTCTCTTATTGAGCGCTTCACTACTTCCAATCCTTCCCCTGCCTATGTGAAACGGATTGCCGACGTTTTCATCAATAATGGCAAAGGGGTTCGAGGAGACCTCACTGCGGTGATTCGCGCCATTCTTCTTGATCCGGAGGCCCGCCATCCCAGCGAGCGCCTCGACACCGGCAAACTACGCGAACCCCTCCTCCGCTTCAGCGCTTTGATCCGGGCCTTCAAACCTACGGGCCAATACGGGATATTTAAGATGTACAATTCAAGGAAACTAATGGAAGAGGAGCCTCTGTGCTCCACCACCGTCTTTAACTTCTATCATCCTGACTACGGGCCTCCCGGCCCCATCGTTGATGCCGGAATGGTTGCCCCTGAATTTCAAATCACCGACGCTATCACCTCTATCGGTCTCCCGAATTATTTCCGTGACTGTATTTACAAAGGCACAGTCGTTTCGAGGGGGCTAGGAAGCACCGTCAAACTGGATTTTAGTAGCGAACTGCCTCTGGCTGGCAACGTGGATGCTCTCATCGATCGATATAATATTCTTCTCACCGGTGATACCATGGGTGCTGAAACCCATGACATTATCCATACCGCGGTTTCACAAATTCCCGCAAGTCAACCAGCAGACCGAGTCAAACTCGCTGCCTATCTCACCAGCATTAGTCCGGATAGTGCGATACAACCATGAATACAACAAATCACATCAACCGTCGTCGTTTCATTGCACAGGCTTCTTGTGCGGGGATCAGCTGTGCCCCCTTCTTCTCCACCCTACTCAACCTTAGCCTGACCGGGCGCGTCGCTGCCGATTCCCCATCTATTGGCAAAGACTACCGAGCCCTGGTTTGTATCTTTCTCACGGGTGGTATCGACTCTTTTAATATGCTCGCTCCGCGTAGCGGTACTGCTTACGATGAATACAAGGCCTCGCGCCAGTTTATCGCTCATGCTTGCGAAGATCTGCTTCCTGTTGGCACCTCGCAGCCGAACCATCCCGAGCTAGGACTTCATCCACAACTGCCTCAGCTCAAAGCCCTCTTTGATGCTGGAAAATTAGCCTTTGTTTCCAACGTCGGTGCCTTGGTTCGTCCGATCACTCTTCAGGAGTACAAGAACCATATTGCCGTGCCAAATTCGGTCTTCGCTCACGACACCCAACAAGAACAATGGATGACCTGCATTCCTAAGAGTAATGTTGAATACGGTTGGGGAGGTCGCGCCGCTGACATCCTCCGCGATCAGAATATGGGCGCTAAGGTTTCGATGAATATCTCACTCTCAGGCAATAATCTGTTTCAATATGGTAGAAAAGTCGTCCCATACGCCATTACAGACATGGGCAGCGTCGCCCTTAAGAGCTTCGATCCTCATGAAAAAGCAACGCCGTTTGAAACAGTTGCAGTCAATAGTATGTTGGAGCAACAGTACAAGTCGCTCTTCAAACAAACCTATGTAGATGCGATGCGTACTGCTCTAGGAGCCGATCAAGTCTTCTCTTCGATCATTGAGCCAATCTCCCTCAAAACGGTTTTCCCTAATACCCAGGTTGGGAGGGATCTGCATATGGTCGCCCGTACCATCGCAGGCCGCGAGGCCATCGGGGCCAAGCGCCAGACCTTTTTTGTCGAAAAAGGTGGCTGGGATACTCATTCCAATGTCGTTGGAATACAGAAGGAACATCTACCTGACATCGACAATGCTGTGGCAGCTTTTATGAGTGCTATGGAAGAAATCGGGGCTTCCAATCAGGTCACCCTCTTCAGTGCCTCTGAATTTGGCCGCACCCTGTCTTATAATCCGGGCGGCGGCGGCGGCGGCAGTGATCATGCATGGGGGGGGAACCACTTCGTGGTTGGTGGTGCCGTCAAAGGTGGAGCCATCTATGGCCAGTATCCCTCCCTTGCCCTCAACACCAATCTCGATACAGGTCAGGGACGTCTAATCCCGACGATGTCCGTCGACGCCTACAGCGCCGAATTGGCTCGTTGGTTTGGTGTCTCAGATACCGATTTGTCCACTGTTTTCCCGAACCTTGGCAGCTTTTATTCCCCCTCCTCCGGCAAGCCCCCAGTCGGTTTCATGAGCTAGTGCCAGATGTTCCAAGTAGGCCGAGTCCGAGGAAAACCTTTACCGGA
>Ga0206919_1140_pt1 | contig 17094 bp, 16 predicted proteins | sample Alteio_BWOrgHeat_67_FD_152962 | JGI IMG/M metagenome (GOLD analysis project Ga0206919, IMG submission 152962) | Enriched cells from forest soil in Barre Woods Harvard Forest LTER site, Petersham, Massachusetts, United States -... | ecosystem: Environmental > Terrestrial > Soil > Temperate forest >... | reverse complement strand
ACAGGTTTGCTGAATTGTCGATCGGGATTGTGCTGTCGATTTTCACTATCCTCTTGGGTATTCACGGCCTTCGCTTGCGATTCCGAGTCGCGGAACTAGTGCAGGTGGCAGCCATCCGGGCGTCGTTGCAGCCAGTGAATGGTGAGAGCTAATACCAGTCATGAAGATTTATCGCCGTATCTTTACCTGCTTTAAACCCTACGTCGGCAGTATCCTCATCGCCCTCTTGCTGATGCTGGCGACGGTCGGCCTTAACTTGTTAAAGCCCTGGCCAATTAAATGGCTAATCGATGAAGTAATTCCAAATTCCTCCCTGCAGGGGATAATACTGACCATCCATGAGCCAATCCATGTCATGAACTGGGCCATCATTCATGGATCAATCCATGCCATGAACTGGGTCATGTATGCCTGCATCCTGCTCGTTCTAATCTACTTTCTGCATGGAATAGCCAATCTGGCAAATAGCTTTCTCTTAATTAAAATCGGGCTCAAAGCTCTGCAACAATTACGGACAGAGATGTACACCGTACTCCAACATCTCCCTCTCCATTTTCACGATGGCCGACGCAGTGGCGATTCAACCTTTCGGGTGGCCTACGACTCCCAAGCGATCCAAACTATCTTTAATCGAGGGTTTGCCACGATCCTCGGGGCTTTGATCACGCTGATCGGCACCTTCGCGGTCATGTTTGCCATGTCCCGTCAGCTTGCCTTGTGGTCACTGGTCGTTGTACCAATCCTTTGGGGAGCGATCCATTTCTTTGCCGATCGGATTCGTCGGGAAAGCATGGTCGTGCAACAAGGAGAAAGCGATGTTCTCTCTCGCGCTTCCGAGGGCCTAACGAGTATTCGGATCATTCATGCCTTTGGCCGACAAGACTACGAGATCCATGAGTTTACGAAGGAGGCAGAACAAAGCAGGGAGGCAAATCTCAGGCTTTCCGTGACTAATACACTCTCCAGCTTGGTCGTCTCCGTGATTACTTCGATCGGAACTGCCGGTATTCTTTATCTCGGTGTTCATGCTGTCATGATCGGAACGCTGAAAGTAGGCGATCTTTGGGTTTTTCTAAGTTATCTGGCCATGCTTTACCAACCGTTGGAACAACTCAGCTATACGACATGGGCCATGGAGGGGGCCACAGCCGGGATGCAACGGGTGTTTGAAATTCTCGACGCTCAGGATACAGTCCCCGAAAAAAAGGGCGCTCGAGCAGTCGGTCGATTGAATGGAGAGATCACCTTGGAGAATGTTGGGTTTGGGTACGAATCTTCGCATCCCATCCTTAGAGATCTCTCCTTGACGATTCAACCGGGACAAACCGTAGCTCTGGTAGGAGGAACTGGAGCCGGAAAAACAACCATTCTCTCCTTGATCCCGCGATTTTACGACGTCGATAAGGGCCGGGTTCTGGTCGATGGACAGGAGGTGCGCGATTTAACTAAGCAATCATTGAGACAGAATGTTTCGATTGTCCTTCAAGATACTCTTCTCTTGAGTGGAACTGTCGAGGAGAACATCGCCTACGGACGACCGCAGGCGGATCATTCTGAGATTCGGAAGGCCGCCGAAGCAGCGCAGGCGGACGATTTTATCATGCAACTCCCTGAGGGCTATGCGACCCAGGTGGGCGAGCGGGGCGTTCGCCTCAGTGGCGGTCAGAAACAGCGACTGGGGATTGCGCGAGCTTTCTTGAAGGGAGCCCCCATTCTCCTTCTTGATGAACCAACAAGTGCTTTGGACCTTCAAACCGAGGCCGAAATCATGGGCACTCTCAAAAACCTCATGGCGCGCCAGACCACAGTCATTGTTACCCACCGGCTCAACACCATTCATCATGTCGACACAATTTACGTTCTCGCCAATGGCCAGATCGTAGAAAAGGGCACCGGCCCCGAACTCCTCGCCAATGGGGGTCTGTATGCCCAACTATGGAAGGCGGGGAACAGTTAAGGGCACATCCATTAAACCTAAAATCCGCAGAGGTTTTTCCCGCAGATTACGCAGATTATGGGTTTAGGCAAGGCGTTGGGACAAAGTGGCCTCACCCGCTGGGCTCATCATTCTGCATAACTTTATTGAGTTGAGCAAAGAAGCGAGCGCCGGCGATAAAATCGCCGAGACGTTGCCATCCGATCCATAGTGTTTTCGGGCCTGGAGGCCCATCAGATTTTCTGGCGGTGTAGCCGCCCAGCTGTGCTAAGCGCTTGCAAGCTTCACGCAGGGTGAGTTCCGTGGGAGACGCCGGTTTGGTGGAGAGCTGCCCGAGGATAATGCACTCTTGCTCAGTGAACACTTCGAGTGCTGGGGCTTGAGGATGTAATTTGGCCTTAGCTTGTAGCGCCATGATACGATAGGAGATAATCAAATAGACTGCGATGGCCGCTTCCAGACGCGATCGCGTCTGCAATTGCAGCGTCTCCACTCGACAACCTTGTTTGAGAACCAAGAAGAAGCGCTCAATCTGCCAGCGTTGGTGATACCAAGCGACCACCTCCCGAGCACCAGTGATATGATCAATGGGCAGGCTGCTCAGCAGCATCCATTCCAAGGGTCGACTGCCGCTTGGAACACAGACTTCCTTGACCCAGACCACCCTCAGTCTGAGCTTGGGCAGGCAACGATCCCGTCGAACCGGTGGAGCCAACTCTACCTCACCCCAGCGTAACTCTAGCTCGGCCCAACGGGCCGGACTACCAGGACGGGCCATAACCTGTATCTTCTCCCGTCCAGTCTCCGCTAAGGGCCACTGCGCTGCCTGGGCCCAGAGAAGACTCCCCTCGGTGGTTTTCCGGTCGCGTGCCGCTCCAATGATAAACTCCACCCCAGGCTCACGAGGATAGGTCAATAACTCATAAATATCGCTCTCTCGATCCGCCACATAGATCAATTCAGTGTTGGTGGCCACCTTTCTCCAGTGATTTAACGCCGCGACATCTTGCTGCCAACAGCGGCTTTCCTTCTGCTCTATTGGACGAAGCAATCGCGTCTTGCGTTTGCCCATTTCTGGATCCCTCGCCCAACTCTGCCACTGCATCGTCCCCAAACAACTCCCTTCCACGCTAAAGCCCACCAAAGGATGCAGAATAAATCCATGCTCCAAGGTGCTGCTGTGTGGCCCAAGTCCGCTGGTCTCTCGCTGCCCGGGATAATTCAAAAACGTGCTATCCCCGATGCAAAGAACCCGAGTTTGTCCCCGAAGTCGTTCTAAAGTCCCCGCTTGGTGTCCACTCAATATCCTCTGCGCAGTGATCGCCTCATGCTGGAAAAATCGATAGGCTCCGTGCATCTCCGCCCCTCCGGCGCAGGCCATTGCCACACTGCGTTCAGGATGCGCTCCCAAACGTGCCAAAATACTTCTCAGCCGCCGATCTAGCCGCTTGTCCCCTAAATCTATCCCTTGTGTTTCTGTTTCAATCCATGATTCCATCCCTAGTCTAAATCAGATATTGCAGTCTTTAAAAAGACTTTTCTTTAAAGTAATTCATGAAATCTACCAGGTATAACTTGTGTAGAATGATGAGCCCGTTGAGTGAAGGGACTATTTGACTCAGTGCCTTTTATAAGTACCCCATCGGTGCTAATCTGCGTAATCTGCGGTTAAACTGTCTGCGGTATTTGGGATAAAACATCTTTGTGCGGACAAGAATGTCCGCGCTCCGTTAAGGCATTCACACTAAGCCGAATGGTTTTCAATGGCGGCGTATCTGATAAAAGCTTCCAATAATCATTGTAGCTATCCTATGTTTAGGGCAAATATAACTCCAGAATTTGAGTGCAATTCCTAATCCAACCATAAATCTCAGTGTCATGGCGATTATTGCCAAGGATATTCCAAGGAATATCCAGCAGATGCTCCTGTCAGGATTGCTCATAATCACCGTTGGATTAAGTTCTGCCAAGGCACAGAATTATCAGAAGGTTCAGCCTAAAACTCCGCCAGTTGTCGCCCCTCCAGCTGAGGTTCCAGAGGCTACCTTACCAGATAATAATGGCGGTAAGGAGATTTTTCTCAAAAAATTGGTTGCGATCGTCTTTGTCGATTCAATCGATAAGATCCAACAGGAGGCAAAACCAGCGAGCGGAATCGTAACCAATGGACTGCCCTTTTTAGAGAGTCCGGAATTCCATGCCTTGGTGACTCCTTATCTCGATCAACCCCTTTCGATGTTCCGATTGCAAACACTGGTCAGGGAAATCGTTCTCTATTTTCGGCGCCAGGACCGCCCTGTGGTCGATGTCTCATTGCCTCAACAGGATATTACAGGTGGAGTCTTGCAAATAGTTGTTACTGAATCAAAAGTGGGTGAGATTCGTGTTGAAGGAAATAAGTGGTTTTCCTCCAAAAGCCTCATCAACCTGATTCGACTCAGGACGGGGGACGAAATCAGCGGTCGCAGGCTGGAAGCGGATGTTGATACAATCAATCAGAACCCATTCTGTTTTACGACGATAGTATTCAGCGCATCCAAGGAGATCGGAGCAACTGATATTATTCTGCAAACCAGGGATCGTTTTCCTGCTCGTTTCTATACAGGCTATGAGAATACCGGCAACACAATCACCGGTGTGGATCGCTACTTCGCTGGCTTTAACTGGGGCGATGCCTTTGGCCTGGGTCACCAGCTCAATTACCAATTTGAAACCAGCGGGGATGGTCAAGCATCGGTTGCCAACTCCGGATCCTACATCTCCCCCCTCCCATGGGGCCATACTTTGACTATTTTTGGAGCGATCTCCCAAAGTCAAGCGGACATTGCCGGGGTTAATCTTAACGGTTCTGGTAGTCAAATTGGTGTTCGTTATAAGATCCCGATAGAGGGGGTGGAAGGAATTTATTCGCACGACTTCACTCTGGGCTACGATTGGAAACAATCGTCCAATTCTCTGGACTTCGGCACTATCCCGGTGAACGCCTCTGAGACCGATGTAGGAGAGATTGTATTCTCATATCATGGAACGGTTACCGATACTTGGGGAGCGACGACAATCAATCCACAAATTTTCTGGAGTCCCGCCCAGACTTGGTCGCACGAATTGGCCAGTGACTATACCTCTTCCCGTCTTGGAAGCACACCCGAATATGCCTATCTGCGTTTGGAAGTTAGTCGGATCACTCAACTACCCGCGAAGTTTTCCCTGTCGAATGACTTCCAATACCAAATCAGCAATGCCCCGTTACTATCCAGTGAACAGCTTGAATTTGGCGGTAGCCAATCTATTCGGGGCTATAATGAGAACGATATTTCAGGTGCCGACGAAGGTTGGACATTGCGCAATGAACTGCGCCTGCCAACAATAAGTTTTGGGAAGCTCATAAATTTACCCATATATCAGGACCAACTCCAATTCCTTGGGTTTGTCGATATGGGAGATGCCTGGGCGCATACCGGCCAACTCACCGACAATGATGGAAATGCCAGGAACGATATACCCATGGTGGGTGTTGGTCCCGGGCTGCGCTATACGATTGGTCAATATGTCTCGATACGGGCCGACTACGGCTTTCAACTACTCGATACCGGTGACCGCACTGGTTCTTGCTGGTCAATTAGTGCAATCTTGAGCTACTAACACCAGATCTGTGAGAGATGCAGGCTAGTTTTCCGATTCTTTCTTATCTTTTTCTGACGTCTCAATTTTCCCAACTTCATCTTCCTGTTTTATCGGTGCTCCACCATGAACGTTATAAATCAAATCGACCAAAGCCCTCCCGAGAAGGTTAGCGACGATTGCTCCCAGGTGACCTGCTAGATAAACGAAGCAAAGCAACAGGAGCAGCGAACGAAAGATTAACCCTGGAGTAATACCATTCTCGGCTGTCATGTCGCGAAGCTCCTTCATCACCGGATAGGTGTAAACCACTCCGATGACGGCAAAGAGACAGAATAACCGTCCAATCCACTTCATAGGACTCGGATTTCAGGTTGAATCAGACTCCCCGTTTGTTGGGATCCCAAATCAATTTATGCATCTGCAGCTGCATTCGTACCTCCAAGTTATCAGCGAGTATCCAGGTGGCAAGATCGAGGGGTGTTATTTTCCCGAAGACGGGAGAAATGAGCACAGCGTTTACCCGCTTAGACCAGCCCCCCCGACGAATCTGGTCACGAGCCCATACGTAATCTTTTTCTGAACCGACAACAAATTTTACCTCGTCCTGATGATTCAATAATGGGAGGTTTTCCGTGAGATTGCGGTGAGACTCTCCACTATCGGGACACTTCAAGTCCATGATCCGTCGAACTCTAGGATCAATCTGTCCAATGTTATGAGCCCCGCTGGTCTCTATCAAAACAGTATTTCCCTCGTCGCATAATGCCTGCATGAGAGGATGGACATTCGGTTGTAGCAGTGGCTCGCCGCCAGTAACCTCGACCAAGGGACAATTGTGACTCCGAACCTCCCCCAAAATATCGGCGATCGTGCGTTTGATCCCCTCGTAAAAGGCGTAGGCGGTGTCACAATAGGTACACCTCAGATCGCAGGCGGTCAGCCGCACGAATACGCATGGACGTCCAGCGAAAGTGCTTTCGCCCTGGATGCTGAAAAAGATTTCGTTGATCTTTAATGTTGCTGTGAGGTCAGGGAGAGGCATGGATATTTTGGAATTAAAAGTACGCGTATCCCACAGAGATGTCGAAAAGTGGAGGGCGAATCTCCGTATACGCCCAAATATCGGGGACTAGGGGGGGCATTGCAATTATCAATTGAGAATTAGAAATTGGAAACGGGCGGGATCCAGTTAGGGCGAATACGGAGATTCGCCTCCACCTCAAAATCTTCAATCTTATTTTTGTAGCTTTTCCTACCCTTCCATCGAGATCTTATCCCTTCATTATGATTTTTCTCGTATCGCACGCACCAGATAGGCTCCGATCAAATGGTCGAGAATCATATGTGCATCCTCGGCTGGACCATATTCTTTAGGTCCCGTCGGAATATGTATACCTTCATCCGCCATTTGTTTGAGCTTTCCGCCATCGAACGCAGTCAAAGCAACTGTACGGATTCCTGCCTTGGCGGCAAACTCAAAGGCGCGAATCAAATTCGGTGAATTGCCGGAAGCAGAAATCCCCACAAGGACATCTCCTTTTTTTCCAAGTACCCGCAGTTGCCTGACAAATACTTCCTCAAATCCATAATCGTTTCCCAAAGCAGTCATGATCGCCACGTTGTCGGTTAAACTAACCACTCGAAACGGTTGTTCATAATCGTTCGAGCCTATGGATAAATCATTCGCAAAGTGACTGGCAGTTGCAGCACTGCCACCGTTTCCAATGAAGAAAACCGTGGCTCCACGTCGACGCGTGTCCAACAGCGTGGCGATAAACCGTGCCACGGAATCTGTGTCGACCGTATCGAGAACATGTTTGAGATAGTCCAAGTAACGCCGAGCAAAGACCGCCGCATCGGAGGTAAAGAACTGATCAATTTGATTGGTCGCGAGTTGTTTCATCATGTAACTTTATCAAACTCTTTGCTTAACTGGGAATGAGATCCATAATAGATGTGCCCTTAACCCTTAAAACTTTATGCTCCCTCATCTACCACGCGTAGGCTTTAGGTGCTTCACCGCCGGGGCCAGGCCAGATGGTGTCCAGTTCGGTCATTATCTCGTGATCGAGCTTGAGTGCGGTGGCACGCACGGATCGATTGAGTTGTTCAACGGTTCTAGGTCCAATGATCGGGGCAGTCACCGCTGGATTGCTTAGCAACCAAGCTAACCCAAGATTAGCTGGGTCCTCTCCCAATTTTTTTGCCAGATTTTCAAATCGTTCAAGTTGCGGTCTTTTCTTCTCCACCCGGCTTTCAAAATCGGGGTTAGCGCGTCGACCTTCCGCATGATTCTTGAAAGAGCCGGCCAGCAATCCTCCGGAAAGCGGACTCCACGGGATAAGACCTAGTCCATAATGTTGGCAGGCAGGAATAACTTCGAGTTCAACTATCCTGTTATCCAGGTTGTAGACACTTTGCTCGCTAACCAGCCCTAAAAAATGCCGATGAGCGGCTGTCTGCTGCGCAGTGGCAATGTTCCACCCCGCATAATTGCTTGATCCGGAATAGATTACTTTCCCCTGGGTTACTAGAGTTTCGATAGCATGCCAGATTTCATCAAACGAACAGTTCCGATCAATGTGATGAAGCTGATAAAGGTCGATGTAATCTGTTTGTAGTCGGCATAAGCTGGCGTCGCACAATTGGATGATCTTGCGTGCCGAAAGACCCCGGTCGTAATTCGGGTCCTGTTGGTTCGGCAACTGCATATTTCCGAAAACTTTGGTAGCCAAAACCACGCGCTCCCTTCGATTACCTCCCTGCGCAAACCATCGTCCAATGATGCTCTCGGTAAGTCCCTCCCCCTGTTTCCATCCGTAGACATCGGCCGTATCAAAAAAATTAATACCCAGCTCCAAGGCCCGATCCATGATGCTGAAGCTCTCAGCTTCGCTCGTCAAAGGCCCAAAGTTCATTGTCCCGAGACAAAGCGAGGAAACTTTCAGACCAGACCGGCCGAGGCGGACATAATTCATGGAGTCTTGATTAGGAGAGAATTATTAAATTTGCTAGAATAAACTTATTCCCTCTCGGGATGATCTTGTTCAACCTTTACCAATGGATACCGTTGATCCCGTCGTGCAAGAATTGGATGCCCATTACATGGGAGAGGCATTGCGTGAAGCCCGTAAAGCCATGACGAAGGAGGAAGTACCTGTCGGTGCGGTAGTGGTATGTGAAGGAAGGGTGATTGGAAGAGCATATAATCAAGTGGAGATGTTAAAGGATGCGACAGCGCATGCCGAAATGCTGGCATTGACTCAGGCTCAGGCAGCAATGGAGAATTGGCGCCTGAACGAGTGTACGTTGTATGTGACGAAAGAACCCTGCCCCATGTGTGCGGGAGCGATCATCCATACACGGGTGGGACGAGTGGTATTTGGTGTGAGTGACACCAAAGTGGGTGCCCTGGGAGGAGCGTTTGATTTACAGTCGGTTAAGGGGTTGAATCACCACTTTTTGGTGACGAAGGGAGTGAAAGAGGAGGAATCTTTGGAGTTATTGCAAAGTTTTTTTCAAGCCAGACGCAACGGGAAAGAGAAAAACGATTTGCCTGAGTGAAATAATTAGCTTAGGTATTGGGTAAAGGATCTATGTTCGGTCAAACCCCCACTGAAAAACGGACGGCCAGGAAGTTTCATCCGAAACTAAAAATGCATCTAAACTCCGTTGGCGGGGTCTGCCATGCCATCAAACTCAAGCGCTGTCCGGTGGCTAGAAAGACAAGGCTTGATGAGTTGGTACGTGTTCCTGTCCGCGATATCACACAGGTTTTTGAACCTAATGCCATGCTGGCGATCTGTCATGCCATCGAGGATCTGGCAGCCGAAGCAGGGCATGGGGAACTGATTGCAACGTTTCAACATTTTGACAATTTCGAACCCGCGAAAAATCGGTATATCAATTTGGCACGAGGCCTGGATGCAGTCCGGGTATGGGGAGCCGGTGAACCTCCTAAGAAATGTCCGGGGATAGATTTTATTGTTCTGGATGACTCAAAAATTATGAAATACTGGCTGGTACTCTATGATGGGCCGGAAGATCATGCGGTGTTGCTCGGAAAACAGATTAATCGGGCCACGGACCTCAAAAAGAGGAAGTTCATTGGGTTTTACAGTTTCAATCCTTACCTCGTTCGGTCCATTCGTTGGAGATTCAATCTCCTGAGTACTGGATTGAGCAAAATGGTTAATCACTGGGATCGATCTCACATTTTTCCTGACTTGAAATTACAGGACTTGATGGTTTTTATGCAGGGACAAGTTGACAAGTAGCACAATGGTTCCTTTTTCAAAGCAAGTTGGGTCGGAAACTGCACCAAGATTTCACTTTTTAGGGATTTGTGGGACGGCTATGGGCGCCGTGGCGGCAATGCTGGAGGAGAATGGGTTCAAAGTCAGTGGGTCGGACGACAATGTCTACCCCCCCATGTCCACCTTTCTGGAGGAGAAGGGTATCGTCTTAAGCTCGGGATATCGGCCGGAAAATATCCCTAGTGATCCGGAATGTATTCTTGTGGTCGGAAATACAATCAAACGCGGCAATCCAGAATTGGAAGTCGCATTGGAACAGAAGCGTCCTTATTTGTCCTTACCTGAGACATTAAAATATTTCTTCCTCCAGAAAACGCACAACCTGGTTGTCACAGGAACCCACGGCAAAACCACCACGAGTTCCCTCCTGACATGGCTTCTGCAGTACGCTGGAGAAAACCCCTCTTATCTAATCGGCGGAATTCCTCACAATCTCGGGCAGGGCTGTAAACAGCAATCCGGGAAACATTGGGTGTTGGAAGGGGATGAGTACGACACTTCCTTCTTCGATAAACGCAGTAAATTTCTCCACTATCTGCCGGAGTTGGTGATCATTAACAATATCGAATTCGATCATGCCGATATTTATGAAAATCTGGAGGCGATTCAGCTCTCTTTCCGTCGGCTCGTAAATATTGTACCGAGAAATGGATTGATCCTCGTGAACGCCGATGACCCCAATTCCCTGGCAGTTATTAAACAGGCTCTAGCCCCCATCGTCGAGGTGGGATTCAGTCCCAACTCCGGAACACGGATCGAGGATCCTGCCTACTTTCCAGATCACTCTGAATTCACTCTGTTCCATCGACGGTTCACCCTGCCTATGTCCGGAGAGTTTAATGTTCGCAACGCCGCAATGGCCTTAGCGGCGGCTCATTTTTATAACATTCCTCTGGATGTTCTCGCCGCCGGTCTCAAAGAGTTTCGTGGGGTCAAACGACGTCAGGAAGTTCGCGGCGAAGCGAGAGGTGTGACAGTTATCGATGATTTTGGCCATCATCCCACAGCGATTCGTGAGACATTGGCCGGCCTTCGTCATAAATATCCGGGATACCGTCTCTGGGCGGTGTTTGAACCCAGAAGCAATACCACCCGCCGTTCGGTCTTTCAACTCTCCCTTCCAGAGGCACTGTCGGGAGCCGATGGAGTCGTGGTGGCTCAAGTGGCGGCCCTGGAGCAGATTCCAGCCGATCAACGGCTGGATACAGAGAGAGTGGTAAGAGACATCGCCGCCAAGGGAATTCCGGCCTACTATGAGGCCGATGTCGCAGCAATCATCTTGCGGTTGGTTCCCTTATTGCAGAAAAAAGATGTGGCCGTCGTTTTCAGCAACGGCGGTTTTGGCGGAATCCACGACAAACTGCTCAAAGCGTTGACTGCATAAGTGGCGAACTTTCATGTGCGCCCACTTGTCGGGAGGAACGGGGGGATTTTTTCCCGCAGATTACACAGATTTTCGCAGATTTATTAGGTTTTGTGCTGGAGCATAGGAACAGGGGGACAATACTTTTTATCCATCCGCTCGATATCCAGACAGAATCTGTGGATAAAAATGGCTTTAGGAAACAGCCGAGAGCCATTCCCCTTCACGATTGTTGCCAAACTCTATTCCTGTTCAGGCTCAGTGCCCTCTGCCGAACGTGATGAGAATTGGCTTTCTCTTGGGGGTGGGGTGTGAGAAATAGGAATTAATGGAATTCTACGTTTCACGAGGCGGACAGGAGTTTGGTCCGTATTCCGAGGGTCAAGTGAGGGAACTTCTAGTGGATGGATCGCTCACCTCGGAAGACTTGGCATGGCACGAAGGGGCACAGGGCTGGTCACCGCTCACGTCGTTTCCAGAGTTTGTGCTCGATTCAACGGAGACTATCCAATTTGTACTGGAAGCGGATGAGTCTATTTCTCATCCTATCGAAGAGCCGTTAAAACTTGTAGATGCCAATATCAATGGTCCTACTAATGGATCAGAAGAGTTCGTGGTAACAGAGGCGAAGCTATCGCCCAAAAACAATACTAACCAAGCAGAAAAATCAGCTGCAACGGCCCCTCCAAAACCATCGGAGATAAAACTGGAGAAAAACGTAACCCCATCTGGGAAAAAAGCCGATGAGAATGGGCAGAGAGCCACAGGTTTTCTTGAGCGGATAAACGCAAATGCAGCTGCCCTAATTGCTTTTTTTACAATTGTACTGGTGTGTGTGAGCGGATGGCAGGGCTATTTATCAAAGGAGTCGCTGGATGAATCGCGAACTGCCTTGAAGACTACTCAAAGGGCCTTTGTGTATCCAACAGACCCAGGACTCGTTCCCCTTCCCGTTGGTGGTCTTAAAGTCGTATTTAAGTGGAAAAATTGTGGGAATACACCCACGAATGGTTTTGGATCTTATTTAAACTTTCAGCCCCAAGCAAATGCACTACCTCCAGAGTTCAAGTATCCCGACTTAGATTCTCAAGCGAAACCAATTACTGGACGAGGATCGGTCGAGCAATTTTATGTGCCATCGCAGTCTGTTGTGAATGGTGTTACCTTTGATATTCCAAGCGATGTCGTACAGCAACTTCAAAACAACACGATTCACTACTACATCTGGGGATGGGCTGAGTATAATGACTTTTTTGAGGGAACTCCAAAACATCGTATTGAATTTTGTTATGAACTTCTATTGGGTCCCACTTCTCCGAACGGGCAAATTATTTTCCAAATGAATCCTTTCGGGCCTCATAATAGCCAATACGACATACGCTAATCCCCAAGCTGCTGAACGCCTTCCACAAACCCATAATCTGTGTAATCTGCGAAATCTGCGGGTAAAACTTCTGGCATTATTCGGCTCACCGATCCGATTTCGTAAACAGGCGGCACCAGGCTTCGGTCAGTGCATACAGACCAAACAGGAGGCTGGTGATCCAGAATGTGACGGGGCGGTCGGTCAGGCAGGCGAGTAGAATGCCGATCCAGACGGCTACGACCGCGATAATGATACTGGTGATGATTCCCAACCAGAAGGAGCGACAGAGGCGCAGGGCAATTCCTGCCGGAGCGATTACCAGGGTAAATACCAGGAGGATCCCAACAATTTGGCTTGCGAGAGTAACCGACAAGGCAAGAACAACCATGAAGGCGGTTGACAGCAAGGGAAGGGACAGCCCCCGGGCCTCGGCCAAGGCCGGTTGAATGCTGGCAAAGAGAAGTTTTCGGGAGAAGATCGCCAATCCCCCGAGGCTGAGAAGAGAGAGAACGATCATATGTGTGATCTGGTTGGAGGAGACTCCCAGGATGTTACCTAGGAGTATTGCCATCGCCTGGCCAGCATAACCGGTATACAGACTCAAGAAGAGGGTTCCAAGTCCTAGCGATACGGAGAGTGCCATGCCGATGGCCATTTCGCTCCGATGAATTTTGTCTCCTGATATTCCGATAATGAACCCAGCCCCAACAGTGATAAAAAGCATTCCCGAGAGTGGACTCAGACCGAGAAGTGCCGCGCCTGTGGCTCCGGCAAATCCGATATGGGACAGGGCATGAGCTGCAAAACCGACGTTGCGTATCACAACGAAATAACCAACTATAGCGCCAAGTACCGCAGCCATGGTTCCAGCAACGAGCGCATTCCGCACGAAGTCGTAGCTTAGATAATTCAGGATCTGATCAATCATGATGAGCCTGCTCCATGACATTGCCCTCGGCGGATAGTACAAAGATCCGGCCTTCTGCACGGATGACATTGATCGGGAAACCATACAGTCTGGAAAGCGATTCCGAATTAACTACTTCCTCCACAGATCCCAACATGGCCTTTCCTCCTGCGATGTAGAGGACGCGATCCATAACGTGCATCAGCGGGTTAAGATCGTGGCCCACAAACAGAATCGTTGTTTGTATCTTATTTTTGATCTGGGCGGCCAATGCAACAAGCTGAGCCTGGTTCTTCGGGTCGAGGCTGGCTAATGGTTCGTCCAAAGCGAGAACTTTAGGGTGACCTAACAGTGCCTGTGACAACATAATCCTCTGACGCTCACCGCCGGAGAGCACAGAAAGCGGTCGATCTGCGTATGACATGGCATCCGTTATTCTCAGAACACGGTCAACCTCTGCCTGTTGTTTGTGAGACGGCCAGGGAAGACCCCATCGCGTGCCATGGCAAATCGCCTCGATCACAGATCTTCCGCTCAGAGTGGTTGTCTCCATGATGGAGTGGCCCTGGGGCATGTAACCGATTTGCGTTGCCGCCTGACGTGGAGAGAGTCCCAGAACGCGGATAGATCCGGAGGATGGACTCAGCGTGCCCAGGATGCATCGAAGAAGTGTCGATTTCCCGGCACCATTGGGTCCGAAGATCCCAACAAACTCACCAGCCCGGATCTCTGCATTAACACGGGAGAGGATCTCCCTGCCGCCGAGGGAAACGCTGAGTTCAGAGATCTGTACGACAAGTGACACCGTTTTATTAATTAGTAGTTGAGAATTAGGAATTAGGAATTGGGGATTATTAATTCCTAATTATTAATTAAACCTAAGGCAGTCTGTACTGAGTTTAACTCGCTCTTCATCCATTCGACATAAGATAGACCGGGTGGTTGAGTCTCTGTGACCCCCACAATGGGGACGCCGGACTGTTTGGCTAGCTTTTGAAGTCGTTCAGTGGTGGGGTCGGTGACCTGACTATTGTAGAATAGTATTCCGGCACTCCTCGTCGTCAGACTCTTCTCAAATGCAATCGTCTGGGAAGCACTCGGTTCGGTGTCGTTCATGACATTCACTTGGAAGGGATAATTTAACATCTTGAACCCGAGTGCCTTGGCCATGTACCCAAAGACGGGCTCGGTAGCTGTGATCGCCAGTCCCTGGTGTGCCGATCGAATGGCGGCGATTTGATCCAGGACAGGTTTCATTGAATTCCTAAACTCTTCGACCCGCTGCTTGTAAGTCGATACCTCGGCTGCATCCCGATCACCTAAAACCGAGGCTAATTTATCGGCCAAGGCCAGTATTGTGTTGGGGTCATACCAGATATGCGGATTGTCCCCGGACCTTGCCCCAATCAACTCAGAGACATTGATCGTCGTCCTCCTTTTCGAACCCTTGGTACCGAGGAGCTTGTCCATCCAAGGGTCATAATCAATTCCGTTATAGATCACAATATCGGCATCCGCCACCGCCTTCGCTGTCGAGGTATTGGTGGCAAACTCGTGGGGATCCTGGTTGGGATTCGTCAGGATGCTTGTGACAATCGCCCCCTCCCCCGCAATCTGGCTGACAATCCCACCATAGAAATTTTCCGCGGCAACAACCTTTAGTCCAGCTGCGTGGATATTCACGGAGAGAATACCCATGTTTGCCAATAGGAGGAACCATCTGACGTTCCTGATCGTGTTGTGACCATTCATACCCAGCAGGTATAAGCAAGTTCATTGCAGATGCAATCTATTTGCGTAAAAATTATCGCCGTGCAGAACGTGTAGTCAAGAGGAAAGCAGTGTCATCGCCACTGCACTCCATATAAAAAGCAATTCCGTTAAAATTACCCCCTACCGCCTTGTCTTCCCTTTCTTGGAAGACTGGCACTTCGGACAGATGCCGAAGAACTGGAGGGAGTGGGAGAGGTCACGGTAACCTTTACGATCTCTGAGTTCCTTTTCCATTCGTTCGACTGTGCAGGTGTCCAATTCCTCGACACGCTTGCAGGCCCTGCAAATGAGGTAATGATGATGACAGTCGTGTTCCTCATCGCTGTGAAGCTCATATCGAGGCGATCCATCCTCCCAGGCATGTCGGATCAGGAGATCCTTGCCTTCCAAGACTTTGACAAATCGAAATACCGTGGCGAAATCGAGCGCAACAAGTTTGGAATGAAGCTCGGAAAGCGTGATAGGCGAAGCCTCCTTTCGCAGAACCTCAACGACGGCAATCCGCCCTGCAGTCACCCTCAAAGAATGTTTCTTGAGCCATTCCCGGATATTGGACTCATTATTCTTCACCGATTTTCTCATTCAGTGCCATGGTAAATAAAGTGAGTGCCTGCTAGCGAGACAAAAACGGGGAGAGGATTTTTGAGGTTTTCAGAATGAACGAAATTTCACCCTGCAGGAGAGTCAGAGCGTATCTTACCGTCGTCGAGCGAATTCAGCCATACCCCAAAGGCCATGCAGACAGCGGCAATACAGAACCGTTTACTGGTGGGATCATGAAGGACAAGGATTGACATACCAGCTCCGATGAATGGAGAGGTGCTGAAGTAGGCCCCTGTCCGCGCTGCACCCAACTCCCGGAAAGCTTTCACAAGAAGAATCATGCATAAGCCTCCGCTGATGAAACCGAGAAGGCCAGCCAACGTCATGGCCACAAAACCGCCTCCCCTTCCTGTACACCAATAGCCCAGTAGAATATTGACCACGCCAGCCACCCATCCCTTCACCTCGACGATTTGAATCGCATCAGCCTCTGAGATTCTGCGGGTGCAATTATTATCAATCGCCCAAGCCAAAGAGGCGCCCGCGATTGCCAGACTCTTCCACGACCAACTCATCAACTGTTCAGGGATCCAGGCCAATATCACCCCGCCCGTAACGATAGCAAGGAGTCCAAATAGAACCTGAAGTCGAAATACCTCACGAAACATCAGCCAAGCGAGCAGAGCGGTAAAGACCCCTTCAAAATTCAACAACAGTGCCCCTGCCGCAGCGGTGACGCGCTGAAGTCCGATGAGCAACAGGATTGGAGCAACGATTCCTCCCGTGACGACGCTTCCGGCCATCCAGCGCCATTGAATTCCATGAAGAGGGTTACCTAATCGTGGTGCTCTCCCTACCATACGTCGTATTCCCTTGTATAATGTCAGTCCGATCCCTGAACCGAGATAGAACACCCCGGCCAGGAAAATGGGGTCCAGATAGTTGAGCAGCATCTTGGAAAATGGCGCACTCATCCCAAAGAAAACAGCAGCCCAAAGGGCGTAGGAGACGGCTTTTGACATTCTACCATTATCTCCCGAACTACAGTGTTTTTAATACAACTGGGTTTCTCGCGCAGTGAAAGTCTACGACATAGATTAGTTCACTTTCGTGCAACCTAAAATAGGCGGCGTAGGGGAATGGAGTCAGCAAAACCCGTCGGAAGTCTTTATGCACGATCGGGTAGGCATTCGGATAAAGAATCGAGACTTGGATGTGTGATCGCGGAACTGGGATCAGCCAAATGGTCTGCCCAACGCGAATCCA
>Ga0206919_1139_pt1 | contig 17119 bp, 16 predicted proteins | sample Alteio_BWOrgHeat_67_FD_152962 | JGI IMG/M metagenome (GOLD analysis project Ga0206919, IMG submission 152962) | Enriched cells from forest soil in Barre Woods Harvard Forest LTER site, Petersham, Massachusetts, United States -... | ecosystem: Environmental > Terrestrial > Soil > Temperate forest >... | reverse complement strand
GATACAAACTCATCTTTAAACTCTTTAAGATAGCCTTGCGCCTTTTGTAAAACAGCGTTAGCATTAGCTGATAGATATACTTCGCTGCCGCTCACTTTCGGGAACGATGCGATCTGCTCGTCTAAAATGTCATTCAGACGGTTAATATTTACGTTTAACTTTTTTAATAAATAGGTGATAACATTCTCATCAACCAGCAATAAACCCTTTAGCAGGTGCGCAGGTTCAATAGCCTGCTGCTGGTTGCCGGTAGTTATCTCGGAAGCCTTTTGCACGGCTTCCTGTGCTTTTATGGTAAAATTGTTAAAATTCATAGTGCTTACACTTGCTCAATTTGTCTGCCAAGCCAATCCCGATGCAAAAATGTCAGCTAAACTCAAATCAAACAGACTTTTTGGCGTATCGTTTTGTTTTTGAATGACTTAATAGCATAACAGTTTGCATTTAGAATTGTGAACAAAGCTGCGATTTATTTACTTTAGCGCACCCTGTTATTTAACATTTGGAAACCCACTTTTTACGCAGCCTCCCGGGTAAGTATAAAAATGCTTACCGCGACTATTATACACAGCAAAACCTGTTGTCTATCCGTGCGTCCTGCGTGGTGTTTTTTGTGATCAACGCAGTGCTGCGGTTCCTGGTCTGGATATTGCCCGAAAACCTTTCAAGGGCCGACAACTTCCCCGAGTTTAATCTGGCTAACTGGCTTTTTATTTTTATTACGCCTGTTTTTTATATTCTCAACCTTATTCTAATCGCCCAATATAGAAAGCGGCGCAAGGCAGATATCGTCATGATCTGCTTCGTGTTTATCTTCTCTTTCTATATCATTTTGTGCGGGATGTATACCAGCTTCATAGCCACTTCGGACCCGCGCAATGCACTCACCATTTACCTCATTGCCCTGTGTGTGATCAGCGTGATGTGCGTATTTGAGTACGATGAGGCTATTATGCTCATCATCCTTATAGAAGCCGCCTTTAGCGCCTTGTTGCTTTATGTGCGTATGGATGGTACCGAAATGCTGTATAACCAGATGATATCCGTCATTATGCTGGCGGGCTTCTACGTAATATCGCGATATTTTTATTCGTATAAGGCCAGCTATTATAACCAGATCATCGAGATCAGTCAGAAAAATGTAGAGATCGAAAAAAGCGACGGTATTTAAAAACCAGGTATTAGGTATGGTTGCACATGATCTGCGTAACCCGATTGGTGCGGTAGAGTCTATTGCCATGATCATGGAGCTGGAAGTGACTGACGATGATATACAGGAGAACCTTGGTATGATCAAAGAGTCCTGCGCCACGGCACGTGGCATTATCGATGATCTGCTGGCAGCTGCCCGTAATGAGAACCACAACATTGTAGAAACCACCAGGACAGAAATGAACGAGTTTCTGCAAGGGCTTGTCAATTTGTGGCAAATACAAAAAGATTTCAAGAGCAACGTTGTATTCAATAGTCCCGGGCAAAAAATATTTGCGCTTGTTAACCCTGAGAAATTTCAGCGGGTTGTAGATAACCTCATCAGCAATGCACTCAAATTCTCAAAAGATACTGATAAGGTTTTTGTGTTCCTGGAATATACCCGTAAAGAAGTGGTGATCAAGGTGCAAGATCAGGGTTTAGGTATTCCGAAAGATATCATTCCACACCTGTTTGAATCTTTTTCAAAAGCTGGTCGCGAGGGCCTGCGCGGCGAGAAGTCAACCGGCCTGGGGCTTACCATTGTAAAACAGATCGTAGAAAGCCACCGCGGCACTATCAAGGTTGATAGTATAGAAGGCAAAGGCACCACGTTTACCATTACCTTGCCGTTGGTGCAGTAAGCATCATCATGGTAGAGACGAAACATTTTGCGTCTCTACTGGAAGAATTTCTCATTAAAATTCACCAAAAACAATTCATCTGTAGCGCGGGTACAGGCGGTATAAAACCAGCGTAAGAAATCAGTGTTCACCATTTCTTCGGTCAGGTAACCCTGGTCAACAAAAACAGCATTCCACTGGCCGCCCTGGGCTTTATGGCAGGTAATAGCATAGGCGAATTTTACCTGCAAGGCGTTGTAATAAGGGTTTTGCTTTAGCTCCTCGTGTTTAGCGCGGCGGTTGCTGATATGTTCATAATCTTTCATCGCTTCCAGGTACAAGCGCTTTTGATCTTCCTGCGGTAAGGCCGGCGATTCGGTATAGAGCGTATCGATTAATAACTTACAGTCAAATATCGGGTCCTCTGCATAGTCGGTAAATTCTAACTGTACATCCGCGAAGCGAAAGCCATACATCTCTTCTATTCGCCGTACTTTACGTATGCGGGCAATATCGCCGTTGGCAATAAAATCGGTGCTACCGGCATCTTTCTCCTGCAGCCAGAAATAATTGTTTTTTACCACCATGATCTGGTCGCCGCCGGTCAATTCTTCTTCCCGCCACAAAATGCGGCTGCGCACCTGCTGATTGTATAGATTGGCATTTTTGTTGGAGCGGCAGATCACCAGCGTATTATCGTCGCCATATTTGTTATACGAATATTCCAAACCCTCCTGCAATCGTTCGCCGCTCATCCTGAAAACGTCTTTATAGCCCCTGGTAACAATCTGCGGCATTTGTTCCTTGCTGGTGCGTATCAGGTCGCGGATGCGGGTAACATTAAATAATATGCCCGATTTCTTTTGCTGGCGCAGCACTTCTGTCAGTTCATAGCAGCGCACATCTAATTTAAAGGAGATGCGCATCAGCTTTTCATCCAGTGCCGGGCTTTCGTCCGATCCTACAGGCGGCAATTGGGCCGTATCGCCAACCAACAGCAGTTTACAGTTACGGTCGTTGAAAACATACCGTACCAGGTCGCGCAGTAAGGTGTCGCGCTGGAATCCATTCGATTGGTCGGACACCATCGAGGCTTCATCTACAATAAATAACGTGTTGGTCGCCAGGTTCTGGGCAAGACTAAAAGCTTCATCTACATTCACTGCCGATTTTTTACGGTATATCTTTTTATGAATCGTAAATGCCTTGCGTTTGGAGTAGCCGGCCATTACTTTGGCAGCACGGCCGGTCGGGGCCAGCAAGACCGACTTGAAATTATATTTGCCCAAAGCCTTTACAAGCGCGCCCACGATGGTTGTTTTCCCCGTACCGGCGTAGCCTTTTAAGATAAAACAATCATTCTCGCCTTCTTTCGCCAGGAACTGATGCAGCAGTCCGAACAGCTCGGTTTGTTGTTCCGTAGGTTCGTGCGGGAAGGATTGACGGATAATAGATGCTGACACGCAACAAAAATGCTCATAAGTAGGCTAATTCGGTAATTCCGAAAAAATATTACTTTTGTTGATAAGCATGAGCGAATACACACACCCTTTCCGCGATAGCAGCTTCAACCTGGAGCAGGCCTATAATTATACCCTGCTGATGCTGATAGATAGCGATACTTTTATCTACGCTATCACTTATAAGGATATGCTGCTGGCCTATGATTATGATTGTTCTGTTGTTGAGTTGCAGGAACCACGCGAACTGCAGGAACTGCTTAACGCCGCCTATAAAAATATAATTATCAGTTTTGTGGATTGTGGCTCAACCCTGGTGCCCCGCAAAATATTCCATGTCGATAATATTGCCAGTGTGGCGCGTATGCTTGACGTAAAATCGGATGAGAAAGTTTTAGCCGAGGTGTTAGACGATAAGAACATGGTAATCTATAAGGCAGATGATAAGATCATTGCCTATGCCGATCGTTTCAAGCCGCGCCAGGTTGTTTTTAACGGCACAGGATTGGTGAAGGCCATAAGTCGCAATAATCCGTCAGATAATAATGTCTATCTCAACGTAATAGGCGATAAGCTGGATATTATCTATTTTAAAGATCGTACGCTCAATTATTTCAATAGTTTCCGTTTCAATAGCCCGGACGACGCCATCTATTTTATCGGCTTAGTATTGCAGGAACTTAATCTATCCGCTCGGGACACTACATTGATGGTAAGCGGCAGTATTAATACAGATGAGCCATTATACGGGCACCTGGCAGGTTTCTTTCCGAAGATCAATCTTAACCGCATACAGTTAATGGAACTGCCGGTACAGTTGCCGCCACACCAAATGTTGCCGTTGGCTGCGTTGTCGTTATGCGTATCATAGGTGGCAGGTTAAAAGGATTGCGGCTCAATCCGCCTAAAAATTTACCGGTACGCCCTACTACCGACCTGGCAAAGGAAGCCCTGTTTAACATCCTGCAAAATCAAATAGAATTTGAAAGTATTATCGTGCTCGATCTGTTTAGCGGTACGGGTAATATCTCGCTGGAGTTTGCCTCTCGTGGCGCAACGCAAGTAACATCTGTTGATCGCAGTATCCATTGCGTAAACTATTTAAAAGATGCCGCCCGTCAGCATGGCTTAGATAACATAAAAACGTATAAGGCAGATGTTTTTAAATACCTGCAAACGGAAGGCGATAAATACGACCTGATATTTGCCGATCCGCCTTACGACCTTGACCGCATACCGGCACTGCCTAAGATTATTTTCGAACGTGAATTATTGAGGCCGGATGGCTTACTGGTGGTTGAACATCAATCGATGCAAAATCTCAGTAATCACCCGGCCTTTATAGAGCAGCGCAAATACGGCCACTCCTCTTTTTCTTTTTTTAGAAATCCAACTAATTAAGCGTTATTGTTTAGCTGGATCTTTATGTTTTGGCCGGGTATCAAACATACGCGATATGGTAAAACCAAAGCGGTATTGCCCTTTTGAATACCGCTGTTGTGTATTGCTCAGGTAGTTGATCTCGTTGATGGCAGCGGCGTTGGTGACATTAAGCGTAAACACGTGGCCACCGGTTTCTACCTCGTAACCGAAACCCAGTGGATCAGAGAAATTAGCATTATTGCTGCGGAAAGTTGAGAATGGGTGTGCATAGTCAATTATAAAGCCCGAATGGCGGCTCAATCCAATACGTGCAGCGGCATTCAACGCAAAGAAGTTGCTTTCATCGCCGGGTAAATTAGGATACGGTGTGTTATTGCTTACAAAACTGGGGCTTACCTGCAGGTCAAAGAAATCAGAAAACTTCCTGGCAAATATTACCTGGCCCAACCATGAAAGGCGGCTGCTGAATGTAGGGAATGACTGATACGGACGCAGGCCAGATTGCGCCATTACAGTAATGGCCAACGGCGAGCTATCATCATGCGTTTCGTGCAACAAAGCTAATTTTAACTCCAGTTGTAACATCTGCCCAACAGTGGTACGGCCAAAATCTGCCTGTAAGTTATCTGTAATGCCATATTCAAAACCAATATAAACATCGTTAACCCGGTCAAGGCCGAAATCTGTTTGTGGGCCATTGCCGGCTCCGCCAATATCACCAAAACGGTGTATCACCTGGAAATTCAGATTACCTTGTTTAATGGTTTCAGTAGTTTGTGATAGAACGAGGCGCGTTGATTTAAAGATAGCTACATTGTCGTTAGTCTTTTGGCCGGCGTTCATGGCGTTCATCAATGAATCTGCCGCCGACATTTTTTGCTGGGCTTTTAAGGTATTCGCAACCAGCAAAGCGATAGCGATAATAGAGGCTGATTTTAAAATTATTTTCATTTTGGACAGGTATTTAGTGTTGAAGGTTGTGAATTTTATTGCTTGGTATAATTAGCCACTACCGTAAGCTTAATGCTTTCGGCAATGTTGTGAAAAACAATTTTGGGTATATCGATATGATGATCGGCACATTTCACCATAAATTCTGAGTTTAAAGTAATGCTGCCATTGTTTACAGTTAATTTACCCTGTACAGTACGGTTTTGCTTCACGCCATGCACTTCTAGGTCGCCGGTTGCATTAACCGGGTAAGTGCCATTCTTGGTTACATCAATATGTTCATTGATCTTTCCACGAAAAGTTGCTTTAGGATACTTGTCGCTTTCCATGTAATCAGAATTGAAATGTTCCTGCATTAATGATTTCGGAAACTTGAAACTGTTGATATTTACGGCAAACACCAGGTCGCCTGAGGCCGCATTAAAAACCGAGGTTCCGGCAGTTGATGTGGCAGAAATGTCTTCTATGGGAGCCGTCGAGAAAAGCGTAATACTCGCGTTTTTGCAAGCATAGAGCTCCTGACCTGCCCGGTTTGTGAAGCTCAAACAGGCAAGTAAAAAAATAACTAAGTTTTTCATATTGTTATGGTTTCGTGAGCGAATTGATGTTCCAGTTTACGCCTACCGCTACACCCGCTGTTTGGAGCCGAACCTGGCTATACCCAATGTTGCTGAGCGGTAATTTCATGTAAGGCTGTACGCTTAAACCGAATTTTGAATTAACTTGTCTTGTATAAGTTGCCTGCAGGTTTGCTATGCCAAAGAAATATTTCCCCTGCCCCGGAACCGTAAAACCCGCCGGACCCTTTGTAGTTGGATCTGTATAGTAATACTGATAACTTTCATGCAGCATGATATAAGATGAAAGACCCGTACCGATACTGAATTTGTTGCGGTTCTTATTATAAAGCTGGTAATCCACATTAATTGGTATATCCAACACGCGGCAATCTGCCTCTATTTGTGAAGGATCAACTTTGAATGTGTAAGCTGTATGATAGTTAGCGATATCGGTATTATACGGTTTTGTCGAGTAATTAGCACCGGTAGTAATACTTAACTTGTTGAACACGCCTGCAGAAAATAATAACCCCACATTTGTTCCCGATTTTGCATTTCCTGCAGAGGCGACGCTATTATATTCTGATGCTCCCACCACGGTTAACGCAAACTGCGGATGTTTTACAAAACCCAGTTTGGTGGTCGCTTTGCCGTCATCATCTTTCGAGGTAATTGCGTCCGGGTGATAGATATTACCTACCAGGTCCTTTGATTTTACTGCGGTTATTTCGGTAGTTCTAACCTCATCAGTTTCGTAAGTATGATAGCTGTTAGCCGCCAGTACAGAGGTTGGTGTTCCCGGAAGTCGCTGATCAGCCAAGGCAGTATTACCGCCAAAAGCTGTATTTTCAGTTGGGTGCATCGTGGTCACTCCCAAGCGCTGATCGCTGCCGGTTAACCGCATAGAAGGCACTACATGGCCTCCATTTGAGCCGCTACCCTGATTCATGGCCAGCCGACTTGACGCCGTTGCAGCATTATTTGCAGGTTGCTGGCTGGCCTGGGTTGTCGTTGCAGAGGCCACAGGATTGTTTCCGGTAATTGGTTGTTGATTTTGTTGGTGTGCGGGTACTGCCTGTTGTTTTAATAACAACCACCCTACAAACAAAAGAACAGCAGCTGCGCTGCTCAAAATTGGCAGCCAGTACACTATGACAGGCCTTTTTTTGCGCCCGTCCAGCATTGTTTCGAAGGCGTTCCAATCATCTTCCAGGTAACCGGTATCAGTGTGCGAAGCATCTCCCAGTTGCCTTTTAAAAAGATTGTCTAACTCCCCGTCTTTGTCCTTTTTCATTCTCTAATTCCATTTGTGTAAAACATAGGTTTTAAACCCGAGCCGTTTATTGCTACGGTCGAAGAATAATCTATGTTACCATTATAACTACGTGCCTTTATATCGGCATCTAATATCATTTGCTTCAATTTTTGGCGCGCCTTAAACAGGTTTGATTTTGACGTGCCGGCGTTTATATTAAGCATCTCGGCTATTTCGTCATGCGAATAACCGTCTATTGCAAAAAGATTGAACACGGTCCGGTAGGCTTGCGGCAGCTTTTGTACCATTGCCAACAGATCGTTATAGTTTAAATTTTTGTCAGAATAATCACCATCACTAACCCCTTCCGCAGAATCAAGATCTTCTGTATAAGCCATTTTCAAATTGGCGCGGTAGTGATCAATAGAAACATTCATCATGATCTTTCCGAGCCAGGCTTTAAATGGCCGGTCCGGATCGTAACGATCAATATTCTTGAAAACCTTAAAAAAACCCTGATTCAACACCTCTGCCGCCTCATCGCGGTCGCCGGTATAACGCAGGCAAATAGCCATAGAAAAGCCGTAAAACCCTTTATAAAGCAGTTTCTGACACTTTCGGTCTTCCTTAATACAGCCCTTAATTAGTTGTTGTAATTCCTCTTCGCTCATTTGCGATCAAATGTCTTGACTACTTGTAGCTAATTACTTGCATTTTACCCCATATCACGGTGGTTGGGGCAAAAAGGTTGCCTCTGGCGTAGATTTTAGATTAAATTACTGATAATCAGACAAATAATTTAAAAGCAAAAACCAACCAGTGTTTCAACAATTAAATTTATTAAAAATTAAGTCATTTCAGGCAACCATTTTTGATTTTGATGCGTGATAGTGGTAATTGCTAATCCGGCAGATGAAATAAGACTGCCCATTTCATGTAAATTCAATGATTCCTGTTTCTGTAGTTATTATCACGAAAAATGAAGCCAATTATATTGGCAAGTGCCTTGAAATGGTGAAACTCATTACCGACGATATTGTAATTGTTGATAATGGCAGTACTGACAGCACTGTTAGTATTTGCAGGAGTTACGACTGCAGGGTTTATGAATTAAGCTGGGACGGTTACGGCGCCAATAAAAACAAAGGCATTGAATTGGCACGTTATGACTGGATATTAAGCATCGATGCGGATGAGATACCCGATTTGGAACTGATAAACTCCTTACATAATTTGTGGTTAAGAAACGTAGAGTCTGTTTATGATATTAAATTCAGATCGTACTTTGGCGGCAAATTAATACGCTTTGGTACCTGGGGACGCGATCACCACATCCGTCTGTTTAATCGTTCAATGGTTAAATGGTCTGAGCCGATCGTACATGAAACATTAATATTGCCAAGAAGCATTCGTAAACGCAGCCTAAAGGGCTGTTTACATCACCACTCCGTTCAGAACGCTAACGAGTGTAATCAAAAAGCGGTGTATTATGCGCGTTTGAGCGCCGAAAAGTACTTTCAGAATGGCAAGCGTGCCAATTTTGTGAATATGTACCTGTCGCCATTATTCGTATTTATAAAAAGCTATATCCTACTCTTAGGATTTTTAGATGGCAAAGAGGGCTGGTATATTTCGCGGATCACCTATAAAAACCGCTGGCTCAAATACCACTACCTTAACAATCTCGAAAATTATTACAAAGACAAGCCATTTGTTAAACGCAAATTTGCCGTAGAATATTAGGTTTCTTCTGTATCTTTCGGGGTAGATGAAAAGAAACCGGGTACAAAACCTTTCGGCTAATGCTTTACAATTAGTACTTAATCAGCTATTTGGGCTGGTCATCTTTTACATTCTTTCTGTAACGCTCGATAAAAACAGCTTCGGTCAGGTAAACCTTGCATTAGCCATTTTATTGGCTGTATTTAATATCCTGTCAATGGGTATAGATCAGCTGGTCATCAAAAAGATTGCCTCAGGTGACGACATATCATCTACCCTATCGCTTTATATATTTCATGTAATCATCACCGGGTTTACATTTTACGGACTGTTATTGGTGACAAAACTATTTTGGCCTTCCGCCGGAACCGCTTACTCATTGATCCTCTTTATCGGCATTGGCAAGTTGATGATCTTTCTCTCTACGCCGTTTAAACAAGTGACAAACGGACTTGAGCGCTTTAGATTATTGGCCTATATGTCTATTATATCCAACCTGATACGATGTATATGCCTGTTATTATTTGCCAGTGAACACCAGATCACTTTAACCACGATCGTTATTATTTTTGTTGCGGGAGACGTTTTCGAACTTCTTTGCAGCGCATTGATCTTCAGGTTCGCCATGAAAGTACCCCTGAGTTTTACCTGGGATAAGATAAAATACCGAAAGCTGTTGCATGAAGCATCTCCGCAAGCCGGCGTCGTAGTTATAACATCCGTACTGGCAAGATTCGATTGGATATTCATCGGTTTGTTTGTTTCAGAGATCAAACTGGCAGAATACAGCTTCGCTTATAAGGTATATGAAGTAGCTACTTTGCCTATGTTAGTGATCGCTCCTTTGCTCATTCCCATATTTACTAAACTATTTAAAAATCAAAGCTTTAACGTAAGTAATCTAAAGTTTCTTGTGAGAATAGAAATGGCTATTGCAGCTTTCATTATTTTACTGTTGAATATTTGCTGGTCGCCTTTAATTGACTATTTAACTGCGGGTAAATATGGCGCCGTAAACGCCAACACGATCTTTATTCTCTCGCTTTGCATGCCCTTTCTGTATATGAATAATTTCTTATGGACTATGTATTTTGCACAGGGGCGGTTAAGAATGATACTTTCGACTTTTATAATTACCCTGATTGCTAACGTACTATCGGATGTGATATTGATTCCGATTTTTAAAAATGACGGTGCCGCAGCGGGTTTTCTAATTGCGCAAATTGCACAAACCATTTTCTTTATGAACAAAAATCAACTGGCCGAATTAAAGAACAGTTGGCAGCCGCTATTAATCAGCCCGCTTTTGGCTATTTGCGCAATTCTTATTTCGCACTTGCTATTTCAAAACAACTGGCTACTCCTCCTCGCATCAATCTTAACCTATTTCGTTCTGCTTACTGTTACGGGCCAGGTTAAATTAACAGACCGAAAGGTTCTGATAGAACTATTAACGCGCTAATATTTTCACGGGATACGAAGGCAACCCGCAAACGCCATTCGACGTAATCAGTTTAAAAGAAATTTTACAGCATTTCCCTATTTAAACGGCTGTATTTCTTTCCTCAATTAAGCTAATGATCCCTAATAAACCTGTTTTTAACATTAAAAAGTTAAAAAACTATGCCGATTGGTATTTATTGGCTTTTTTATTGCTTTTTCTGGATGTAAAGCTCGCTGTTAAGGTACCGGCCATCGTATTGATTTATCTCTTCCGTTTCAATTTTCAATTTGGCTTTAGCTGGCGCAATTCCCGTTTGCCATTATTCTACCCTATTGTTATAGCTATTGCTGTTTTTGATTTTGTGGTCTACCGGGGCTATTCTATACATAATTACCCATTAGCTTTTTTGCTGGGTATTGGTTTTTGGGCAATGTGCATCCTGGCTATTCATCAAACCAAGCTTTTTATTGAGCGTAATGATGTAGAAACCATTCATCGCACACTGTTAATTTTTTTTATTATCAATGTGGTAGCCTCCTTACTTAACCTTGTTGTCATCATTCTTAAAACGGGAGCTATTAATCCCTATCTCTATCAGGGCGAGTATCAGAAATATTTTGTAAGCACAGGCGACTACGTTAAGGGTATTACATTTGATACCTCGACCACCAACGCAGTACTTAATGCCTTTGGTGTACTTTATTTTTTTGAACGGAAAAATTCGCTGATGATACTGGTTTGTATGGCAGTATTGTTACTTACAGGAAGCAATTTTACCAATTTGATGATTTTCGGCATCCTGGCGGTTCTCTTCATTTTTAAAAGCAGTAAAGATCAAAAAAGCCTGATTGTAGTTTGTATGATGTTCCTGGTGATTTTTATGGCCAAGATATCGCCTCAAAATGACGATTACCTCACCAATACTGTCAAGATCATCCTTTACCAGCATAATTATAAAACACCGTGGCCGGCCGATGTTGTGCCGGTGGAACTACGGCCCGATAGTACCCTATCGCCGGAAGAAAAGCGCCAAAAACTTGCTACGCTGGCTTTAGATAGTATCCGCAAATATAATCGTGCTCGTTTGGCACTTAAGTCTGTTGTTGGCCCGGTACTGGAAAACAAAGCGGGGAAAATAATTATACCCAAACCCAATTTGAACGATTCGATCTACCAAAATCGGGATATCACCCCGCCTGAACAACGTCAGTTGGCCCTGTTTGTCAACTCACATTCGGCACAGTTGCCTATATCAAGCAAGCCGAAACATTTTACGCCGGTGCCCGGTAAATATACAGGAGCCTTACAAACTGTTATATTTTTAAGAAATAACCCGGCGAAAATTGTCACAGGAGATGGTATCGGTAATTTTTCGTCGAAACTGGCATTCAGGACTACCGGCCTGAGATTTACCGGCGGCTATCCGGCAGGTATGATCTATATTAATCCGGCGTTCTTGTCTAATCATCTTGATGTTTATCTTAATTTCTTTAGCCGCGGTGCAGGCTTTCACTCATTGACCAATAGCCCTTTTTCTACATACGACCAAATGCTTGCAGAATACGGCGCCCTGGGCTTTATTTCCTTGCTGGTCTTTTACCTGCACTTTTTCGCCAGGCAACACCGGAAACTTACTTACGGGTTGCCATTATTATTTTGTGTACTCGCGTTGTTTCTTGTTGATTACTGGTTCGAACAGCTGTCAGTAATAGTGATGTTCGAGTTGATGATATTCCTGGATATTAAAGAAAACTCATTAGTAAGGTCTGCAAAATGAGTCGTCGCCCCGCCATAACCGTTTTAATGCCCGCATACAATGCAGGTAAATATATTGGCGCGGCTATTTGTTCCGTTCTGTCTCAAACGTTTGCCGATTTTGAGTTGCTTATAGTAAATGATGGCTCAACAGACAACACGTTGGAGGTTATTAACACCTTCAACGATCCGCGCATTCAGGTAATCAGTCAGTCTAACAAGGGTGTTGCCGAAGCGCTTAACACAGGCTTAAAACATTCCAAGGCTACATACATCGCTCGTTTTGATGCGGACGATGTTTGTTATCCTCACCGGCTTGAACGTCAATATTACTTTCTAAAAGAGAACCCGGACTACGTTTTGGCCGGCAGCGACGCAGATTATATTTTAGAGAATGATGATTTCCTGTTTCACTTCCGCTGCTTCGCGCATACAGATGAAGAAATAAAACGACGGCTTTATTTCTATTGCCCCTTTGTGCATCCAACTGTAATGTACCGCAAAGATGTGGTCGACAATGCTGGCGGATATCCGGTAGATGCCCACAACTTTGAAGATTACATGCTGTGGACCACCATTGCCAAAGATGGTAAATTTTGCAACCTCCCCGAGCCACTTATTAAATACCGGCTTAATTCGCACTCGGTTACTATAGACGAGCGCTGGCGCGGCGCCCGTTTTCGCCAGTTAAAGCGCAATGCCGTGTTAAGCGGCTCCATTACCCGGCAGGAAGGCGATGAAATATTAGCTATCATCAGAAATCAGGATGTAAGGCATATTAAAGAGGGGGCTTATCACGCATTGTGTGGTAAGAAGTTTCTGGCCGATAATTACCAGCCACAAAAGGCACGGGGACACATACGCAAAGCCATTAGGGCACGTCAGTTGCGTTTAGATAACTATTTGTTATACATCGTTAGCTATCTGCCTGAAAGGGTGATAGCCTGGTTACATAAATTAAGCCCTAATCGTTTATGAAAGCAGCTATCATAGCACGATCAACATTATTTACAGTGCCGGGCGGCGATACCGTGCAGGCTGTACAAACCGCCCGCGAATTAACGGCTATCGGCGTTGATACTACGGTAAGGCTATCAAATGAAGAGATAGCCTATGATCAATATGACCTTTTGCATTTTTTTAATATAATCCGCCCGGCAGATATCCTTTATCATCGCAAGAAGGCACAGAAACCTTACGTGGTATCCACTATTTTATGCGACTACAGCGAATACGACAAATACCATCGTAAGGGCAGCACAGGATTAATATTTAGCAGCTTTTCTGCCGATACCATTGAATATTTGAAAACGGTGGCCCGTTGGGTTTTAGGCAAAGATCATCTTGCCAGCCTATCCTATTTATGGAAAGGCCATCGCAGAAGCATCATCCAGGTTTTGAGGGGTGCTGAATTGGTTTTGCCCAACTCCGAATCTGAGTATCAGCGTATCGGCCACAAATACACGCCCGGTTTGAAGCATTTGACTGTGCCTAATGGTGTAAATCCGGAACTGTTTAAATATGATCCATCGGAAAAAAAAGACAATCACCTCGTGGTGTGTGTTGCACGTATTGAGGGTTTAAAAAATCAACTCAACCTTATAAAAGCGTTAAATAATACTACTTACAAACTTTTGATTATAGGCGCAGGAGCACCTAATCAAGCAAGTTATTACAGGCAGTGTCGTGAAGCTGCTGCAGAAAATGTCACTTTTATTGATCATGTGCCGCAAGAACAACTGGTTCAATATTACAGCAGGGCTAAAGTACATATACTACCCAGTTGGTTTGAAACCACGGGCTTAAGCACTATTGAGGCTGCCTTAATGGGTTGCAATATTGTGATAACAGATAAGGGCGATACCCGGGAGTACTTTGGCGGCGACGCTTTCTATTGCGACCCGGAAAGTCCGCAAAGCATACTCGATGCGGTAGTAAAAGCCGGAAACGCAATGCCCAATGCAAACCTTCGTGAAAAAATTTTAAAAAAATATACATGGGTACAGGCAGCCCTTTGCACAAAACGTGCGTATCAATTAGCAATTAAACTATGAAATTGAAAGTAGCCATTTTAGGTACCCGCGGTATCCCTAATCATTACGGCGGTTTTGAACACATTTCTGAGTATGTCTCGGCTGGTCTGGTTAAGCGCGGCCATTCTGTAACTGTCTATAATTCGCATAATCATCCTCATACAGAAAATTCCTGGAACGGTGTCGAGATCAGGCATTGCTATGATCCTGAATACATGATAGGCACTGCCGGACAGTTTGTTTATGACCTTAATTGCATTTTAGATGCACGTAAGCAAAATTATGATGTGATCATGCTGATGGGTTACACCAGCAGCTCGGTATGGGGTACCTTGTACCCAAAAAAAGGCGTTATTATTACCAACATGGATGGCCTGGAGTGGAAGCGCTCAAAATACTCAAAACCTGTTCAGGCCTTTTTAAGGCATGCCGAAAAACTGGCAGTTAAACATAGCCAATTCTACATTGCCGACTCGTTGGTAATCAAATCATACTTACAGGATAAGTACAGTATCGACAGTAAATATATTCCTTACGGCGCCGATGTGTATTCAGAAATGGAGCGCCAGAGTTTAAACGATAAGGTTCTTTCTAAAGAGGACTACTTTTTGCTGATGGCCCGCATGGAACCGGAAAATAACATTGAAACCATATTGGAGGGTTTTAATAGCAGCAGCTCGCGTAAAAGCTTCAAAGTATTGGGTGACACGGGCAATCGGTTCGGTAAATACATTACCAATCGTTTCAAGGGCGATGATCGTATAGAATTTAAAGGCGCCATCTTTGATAATTCACAGGTACGCGCTTTACAAAATAACTCTTACCTGTACTTCCACGGTCATAGTGTAGGTGGCACCAATCCGTCTTTACTGGAAGCTATGGCCAGCGAGGCGCTCATAGCTGCACATAATAATCCATTCAACAAATCGGTCCTGCATTCGGACGCGTTTTATTTTAACGATGCGAAAGACGTACAGACAATTGTAGAAACGGTACAGCGTAAGGAAACCGAGCAAACTATGGTAACCAATAACCTTCGTAAAATAAAATATCAATTCAACTGGGAACATATTGTCGATCAGTACGAAGAGTTTTTAATGGAATGTTATTACAGCGCCAATAAATATGAGAGGATTGTTCCCTACCAGGGATAACCTGACAGACCAGATAAGTTATTATCATTTGTTGCTGTTTATGGCATGTCTCCCGTTTGACATGTTCTATAGTCATATTATTCTCATCAGTTTTGCCATTCACTGCATCATCCATTTTAGCAAAACAAAGACCCGTCCGGTTTTCAACTGGCAGGTATTACTACTCACTTCGGTTTTTTTTGTAACAGTTTACAGCACCTTTTATTCCGTCAACAAAACGGCTGCTTACAATGACTGGGGAAGGCAAATTACGATACTGTTGTTTCCCTTGTTATTTTGCCTGATGCCGTTCGACTTCCGGAAATATCGGTCGGCTTTATTGATGGGATTTTCTTTGGTATGTACAGGGACAGTGATATACCTATACCTTAACGCCATTCATGTACTGGGTTATTACCAGCTGTCCTTATCATTAATTTATTCGCAGGCATTTGTTAATCATAATTTCTCGCAACCCATTGATATGCATGCCACATTTTTCTCTATGCAGGTAGCGATAGCATTGGTTTATTTGATTAGCGTTTTATTCAAGGAAAAAGAAAACATTTATAGAGTATTTTACAGCGCATGTATCATTATACTTTGTGGCGGACTGCTGCAACTTAGTTCTAAGTCTATATTCATTTGCCTTTTTATCATCATTGATATTGCCGTCCCGATATTTTTATTAAAGGGTCGCAGGCGATTAAAATATTTATTGATAGCCGGCGTGCTCACGATTGCAGCGACCTGTGCCATTTTGACGTCTGGTACTTTCAGGGAAAGATATATAGGCGATCTGGAAGCCGACCTGACCAAAACCAACATAGGTGAAACCAGCGAATCACGTATCAGCCGCTGGAAAGCTACAGCCGAATTAATTCAAAAAAAACCGGTAATTGGCTACGGTGCCGGATCGGAAGTAGGAATGTTGCACGAGACTTTCTTTACAAAAAAATATTACGACTCTTTTTTACATAACCTCAATGCGCACAGCGAATATCTGAGTTTTTTATTTAAATCCGGTATTATAGGCCTGGCAATCTATCTCAGCGTACTCATTTGGGGCTTTTGGGAAGCTATCAGGCGGCGAGACCTTTTATTCTTCAGCTTCATGATTTTGATAAGCATTATTTCCATTTCCGAAAATATACTGGATGTAGATAAAGGTATAATATTCTATGCCTTTTTCTTCTCGTTCTTCTTTTTTTCGGGTAACAAAAATAATACGCTTAAAAGTTTTAATTCAGTATAAAAAGCAGCCGGGCAAGGCAACCTTAGGGCCGCTTTACCCGTCATGATAGTAGTGCCTATTACCAATACCCCAAATAACCACAGGTAATAATGAGCCAATAAAACATAGCACCCTTGTCAGAGCTTAAAGACGACATATTATCCACTTTAGCGTATTTCGACATCTTCAATTATCCTTTGACGATGAACGAGATATACCTGTTCTTGCAGAACAGGTATGATCAATATGAGTATGAAATGGCGGTAAAATGCCTGGTTGGTAATCGTCATGTCTATCAGTTTGATAAGTTTTACAGTTTAAAAAATGACGTTGCATTGGTTGCGCGCCGTAACAACGGTAACCAAAAAGCTGCCG
>Ga0206919_1138_pt1 | contig 17187 bp, 14 predicted proteins | sample Alteio_BWOrgHeat_67_FD_152962 | JGI IMG/M metagenome (GOLD analysis project Ga0206919, IMG submission 152962) | Enriched cells from forest soil in Barre Woods Harvard Forest LTER site, Petersham, Massachusetts, United States -... | ecosystem: Environmental > Terrestrial > Soil > Temperate forest >... | reverse complement strand
GCCCAAGTTTCAAATTTCAAGTTTCAAATTTCTCAAATAACATGACAGATTTTATAACATTTATTTCCAATCATATAGACATGGTCTATGTGCTTATCCTCTCCATTTTTGTGGGGGTGGAGGTTATCGGCAAGGTGCCTTCCGTATTGCATACCCCGCTGATGTCGGGTGCAAATGCCATACACGGGGTAATTATCATCGGTGCCATTATCGTAATGCTGCAGGCAGGGGTTGACAATATTCCGGCCCTCATTTTAGGATTTATTGCCGTAATCCTGGGTACTTTAAATGTGGTTGGTGGCTTTGTGGTTACCGATCGTATGTTGGAAATGTTTAAAAAGAAAGCAAAAAACTAAGATGCAACACCATATACTAGAACTTATTTATCTTATTGGCTCCCTGGGGTTTGTTATCGGCCTTAAAATGCTGAGTCACCCTGAAACAGCAAGAAAAGGAAACCTGGTTGCCGCAAGCGGTATGGGGCTTTCTATTGTTGGTACGCTTCTTTTTTACAGAGAAGATGTTCCGGCCATGATTTACGGGCTTATTCTTTTAGCTATGGCTATTGGAACAATTGCAGGTTGGATTGCCGCCAAAAAGGTACAAATGACCGCCATGCCACAAATGGTATCCATCTTTAATGGTATGGGTGGTGCATGTGCCATGCTTATCGGGTTGATTGAATTTGACAAATACCTGGTTTCAGGCGAAGCCTTAGCCTTATTAACTGTATTGGGAAGTATGGTTATTGGTAGCGTATCATTTGCCGGTTCAGTGATTGCATGGGCAAAGTTGAATGGCAATATGAAAAAGGAAATCCGCCTTCCAAAATATAATATCCTCAATACCGCAGTGATGATCATCGTGGTTTTATTGGTTGGATTAATTGTTAGCGGACAGTTAAATGATCCGATGATCGTTTATATTACATGTGGAGTCGCGCTACTTTATGGTATTATGCTGGTTATCCCTATCGGCGGAGCTGATATGCCGGTTGTTATTTCTTTATTGAATTCATTTACAGGTATGGCCGCAGCATTTGCCGGCTTTATGTATTCTAATAAAATTATGCTTACCGGTGGTATCCTCGTAGGTTCAGCAGGTACTATTCTTACCGTGGTAATGTGTAAAGCCATGAACCGTTCCCTTACAAGTGTCATTTTTGGTGCTTTTGGGGGCGGTGGTGCAGCCAGTGCTGCAGGAGCAGGGGATAAAAGCGTGCGTGATATCAGTATTTCTGATACGGCTGTTCTGCTTAATTATTCAAAAAAGGTTGTTATTGTACCGGGTTACGGATTAGCTGTTGCACAAGCGCAGCATGTTATTCATGAACTTGAAACAATTCTTCAGGATAGGGGAGTTGATGTGAAATATGCAATCCATCCTGTTGCCGGACGTATGCCGGGCCACATGAACGTATTGCTTGCAGAAAGTAATGTTGATTATGAAAAACTGGTAGAAATGGAACATATCAATCCTGAATTTGCTACAACTGATGTAGTACTGGTTATTGGTGCGAATGATGTGGTTAACCCTGCTGCTAAAACTGATCCGGGCAGCCCTATCTATGGAATGCCAATCCTGGATGTTGAAGCTGCGCACAATGTAATTGTGAATAAAAGAAGCATGAGCGCCGGTTATGCCGGAATTGATAACGACTTATTCTACAAGCCAAAAACCAGCATGTTGTTCGGTAATGCGAAACAAGTGCTTACTGACCTTGTGAATGAGCTAAAGAGTATGAATTAGTCGTTAGTCGTTAGTCGTTAGTCGTTAGTCGTTAGTCGTTAGTCGTTAGTCGTTAGTCGTTAGTCGTTAGTCGTTAGTCGTTAGCATGATAATTCAATGCTTTTCAGAAAGTTCCTTTAGTTTTTCGTTCATTTTGGGGAAGTTTTCGCAGACATCTTTATAAACGGTTTTTCCGAATCCTTTGCCAAACCATCCTGTCCATGTTTCGCCCTGGATTAGTTTTGTGTGATCTTTGTCAATAGATTCCAGGATGAAATAATGCCGGGCTTTAAAGAGGAAGCCAATGCTTCCGCCCCAGGCCCATTCTTTTCCAGGATCAAATGCCAGTATTTTAGCTGAAAATTTTCTTTCCTTAGGGCTTCCTTTCATCCTGAATCTGACCATTTTGCCAGGTTGAATATCTCCTTTTATTTCATAAATATAGGGATTCCAATCCGGGTATTTTTTCACATCTGTTAGTATTTTCCAGATAGTTTGCGGATCAGCATTGATATTTATTTCGGTGCGGACACCTGAAGGGCCGCAACTGGTTTGAGAAGTAGCATTATATGCAGAGAACATAATGATCATTAACAATGTAAAAATACTGCGCATTTAAAAAACTGATTAAAAGAAATGACTAATGAATAGAAAGCCTTAATCCATAAAAGGTAGTATAAAACAATAATGCCCGGTAAGAAAATACAATCATCCAAAAACAATATACGCCAACAAAGGCTCTAAAAAAACCTCCCACATTTGATGTGCTGTATACCCTTTGGAAACCTATCATGAGGTAAATAAGGTAAAGAATACTTATCATAATTGAAGAATTATTTTCCGTCAAAAGAGTATTAATAAATTGATTTACAGAATGATGTATTATCGGTCCGAATAATAACGATATCTTTGATACTATTTTGTAAAATCCAAAAATCAGGAGTACACCAAATGAGTCAAAGAACAAAATAAAGCTAAAAAAATGAAAGCTGAAAGTAAGGTGTTCAATAAAATACCGTTTTTGCCCTGCAAAGAATAAAGCTAATAACAGCGCAAAAACGGGCACCATAACAATAATCAGGGTTTTGGCCTGTTCTTCTGTCCTGTGATTAAACTCAGTTTCATATTCCTTGTAAGTAATGCCTAAATCTTTAATTTTCTGATTAACCTTAGCACCAAAACTGTGATTAATCCATCCATTATCCATCTGGTATTTTAAGGGAGTGCTAAATGTAACGGGCAGGTAAGGAATGGATGATAGCATCAAAAAATAAATAATATTGACTACCAGAAATAACTGTAGGGGATGCATAAATTTTTTGCGATGGCCTAAAATAAATTCTTGTGTCAGCTTTCCTGGTTTGAATACCAGGTATTTAATCGTCGCAAAAAATTTGGAATCAAAATGGGTGAAGGCATGAACGGTTTCTCCCAAAAAATGTGAAATACTAAAGTCGTTCTTGTCTTCTTTTTTCTGTCCGCATTGACTGCAATAAGGCCCCGATAATGCTGCACCACAATTCGTGCATTCAGGATGGGTTGCTGACTGGGCCAGGTTAACTGTATTGTTTGGTCTTCCAAATAAAAATTTAAGGACAGGGTTCATGGATTTTTCCTCAAATAAAAGAATTGTTATGAAGCAAATATATTGAAATATTGCAAACTTATAAGAAACTCAACCCTGATGCTGTTATTCCCCCTGCACCATTGAATAGCCCTTCAGCGCACCCCACTCTTTCAGGAAAGCTACACCAACTACCTTGAGATGATTGGATATCACAGATGCCAGTTGAAGTATTTCAAGTTCAGTTACTGAAGAATTGTGGTCTTTTAATTCAATCCTTAAACTGAATAAAGCAACACTATCCGTATATTTTGAAGCATGGGGCCAGACCTGGGTGCCACGGTTTGAAATGATTTTAAGCTCCAGTTTTTGAGGTAATAAGGGCTGAGCGATGGTTGCCAGTTCTTCGGGTGATTGAATGCTACAGATAAAAATATCAGTTCCGGTAATTTTTTCAGGATCATGATCTTCCGTTGGAGTGTACATGATTTCCATGTACTCCGGCTCTTCGGGTTTTTGGAATTCAAAATCTTCCGTACCTGTATCTACGACATTTATAATCTCAGATGGCTTTTTCCCAAAGTTTGAAATAATGGCTTCTGCAAATTCATCTGTGGAAAGCGGTGACGTTCCCTTTGTGCCAAAATCTGAGGTATGCTGGCCTTGTTCAAGTGTATAAAGCAGGGCATTTTCTATGGTGTCTGCATAGCTGATCAGGCCCAGGTGCCGGAGAAGCATCAGCCCGCTAAACAGGAGGGAGGTAGGATTCGCTATATTCTTGCCTGCAATATCTGGCGCGGTACCATGGACGGCTTCAAATATGGAAATATTATCCCCGACATTGGCGCTTGGGGCAAATCCTAATCCACCCACAAGCCCGGCACATAGATCGCTCAAAATATCCCCCTGCAAATTGGTAAGAATGATCATATTAAATTTATCGGGCGACCGAACCAGTTTCATGGCCAGGTCATCTACAATCAGGTCATTTACCTGTATTTCAGGAAATTCTTTTGCAATATCATAAAACGTGCTTAAAAATAAGCCGTCCGTCAGTTTCATAATATTGGCCTTATGGCCGCAGGTTATTTGAAAAATACCTTCTCTTTTGGCATATTCAAATGCATACCTGATAAACTGCTCTGAACCTGGCCTCGTAATAAAACGATAAGCAACTGCAACATCGTACGTCTGCAGGTATTCAACCCCACCATAGGTGTCTTCAATATTTTCACGCAGCATGGTGATATTGATGGGGATACCGGCTTTAGAGAAAATGGTATCCACGCCTTTCAAAGTCCTGAATCTCCTTACGTTGGCATAGGTATTCCAGACTTTACGTGCGGTGACATTGATGCTTTTTACGCCCTTGCCTTTGGGCGTTTCCATCGGCCCTTTGAAAAGGATGCCAGTATCTTCAATTGTATTCATCGCATCCGGGGTCATCCCGGTACTGAATCCTTTTTCAAATATGGACTTGCCCATTTCTACAAACTGATAATGTAAGGGTACACCTGCTTTCGAAAAAATATGGAGTACAGCGTCCATGATTTCAGGACCGATGCCATCACCTTTGGCTACAGCTATAGTTTTATTATTCATTGGTTTGAGTTAAAAAGTACTTGTTAAATTCCCGGTGTATCCATGTATTGGATGCCAGGATTTCGCCGCCATATAAAAAATTGCCCCCGGCACTAAAATCTGTCACTGTACCACCTGCTTTTTGCACCAGGTATGAACCCGCTGCCACATCCCAGGGTTTGAGATTGTATTCAAAAAAACCATCACATCGGCCACAGGCCACATAGGCCAGGTCCATGGCTGCAGAACCGAGGCGCCTGATGCCATGTGTTTTGGTCATAAAGGTTTTAAAATGAGAAATATATTCATCAATTTTTGGAAAGTCAGAGGGTGGAAAGCCTGTCGCTAAAACAGATTCAGCAAGTGTTTTTACCGGTGAAACTCGTATCGGGCTGTTATTCAGGTACACCGGGCCAATTTCAGAATGGGTCCAGAAACATTCGCCACTCGTTACTTCATAAATAATGCCCAAAACTATTTTACCGTTATGCCAGAGCGCCACGCTAATGCAATACATGGGAAAATTATGGACAAAATTGGTGGTGCCATCAATTGGATCAATGATCCACATCATGTCTGATTTTGGGGCATTGGTATAATTTTCTTCTGCCAAAAAAGTTGATTTTGGGATCAAAGATCCAAGCCCTTTTACCAGCCGTTCTTCCGCGCCTACATCAATGGCAGTTACCAGGCTTTGGTCTGGTTTATAGCTTATTTCGTGCCCCTGAAGTTGTATTCGGGCTTTCCTGATATAGTCGGCCGTATCTTTAACAATATTTAAGGCTTGTTCTGCAACTTTTTTGATGAGCATATATGTAATATTGCCGGACGATTTGTTATCCGGTTTTTATGGTGTTGGAATGGTTTTTGCGCTAAATTTGCAACTATTACAACCTTCTTTTCATAAATTGTGTTTAACACAACGTATGAAATTAAAATCCGGGACAAAATTAAAACATTGAATCGCTTCAAAATAAAATTGCACAATATTTAACTTCCAACATGAAAAAAAAGCTTAATTATACTATTCCACTTCTTTTTGCCCTTGTCGTTGCTTTCGGCATTTTTGTAGGGGCACGGTTTACCAAACCGGGCACGGCAGGCATGAGCGATGCTGATCCTGAAAGCCTTTTCCAGGAAGTGATGATGCATATCAACCGGGATTATGTTGATCAGCCAAATACTAAGAAACTTACCCAGGCAGCTATTGAAGGCGTTCTTAAAGAACTGGACCCGCATTCAGCCTTTATTCCTTACGAGGAAGTAAAACATTCTAATGAAGACCTGGAAGGTAACTTTGAAGGTATTGGGGTTGAATTCAGCATTGTGAATGATACCATCATTGTCGTGTCACCAATATCCGGCGGCCCGTCTGAACAACTGGGTATCAGGGCCGGTGACAGGATTGTAAAGATTGAAGGTAAAAAAGTAGCTGGCGTTGGCTTTAAAAATGAGAATGTTTTTAAAAGCCTGCGTGGTACCAAAGGATCGAAAGTAAATATTACCATTTACCGTCCGGCTACGGCGAAAATGATTGACTTTAACATTACCCGCGATAAAATTCCGATTTATAGCGTGGATGCTTCTTATATGGCATCTCCGGAGGTTGGATACATTAAAATTAACCGTTTTGGGGGAACCACAACTGAGGAATATGATGCGGCTTTTGCAAAATTGCAAAAACAGGGTATGAAAAACCTGATCATCGACTTGAGGGGTAATCCTGGTGGCTACCTTAAAACAGCCATAGAACTTGCTGAAAAATTCATTCCAAGAGGCAACCAGATTCTTTATACCCAGGGTCGTGCCCGTGATAAAGAAGTGTATAACTCCAGGGCATTTGGCAGTTTTGATGGCAAGGTGGCGGTTATGATTGATGAAGGATCCGCGTCTGCCAGTGAAATTCTTTCCGGTGCATTGCAGGACTGGGACCGTGCCCTTGTCGTAGGCCGACGTTCATTTGGAAAGGGCCTCGTGCAGGAGCCATTCCAGCTTAGTGACGGATCGCAATTGAGGCTTACCGTAGCACGCTATTATACACCAAGCGGCAGGTGCATTCAGAAATCATACAAAAACGGAATTGAAGATTATTACGAAGACTTTGCCCGCAGGAATAAGAGCGGCGAACTTGAAAATAAGGACAGTATAAAAGTAATTGATTCCTTAAAATATTCAACCAAGCATGGCAGAACCGTATATGGTGGTGGCGGTATTGTACCAGACCTCTTTGTGCCGCTTGATACCACTGAGGGTTCATCTTACCTGAACAAATTGTTTAACAAGGGTTCTTTCAATGAATTTGTGATTACTTATATGGATGCCAACCGTGCAGAACTGACCGGTAAATACAAAGATTTTGAAAGCTTTAATAAGGGCTTTAACATTGATGATAATATCATGAACGAATTCATAAAAAGGGGTGAAAAAGACGGTGTGAAGAAAGATGAAAAAGGATTGAAATCATCCGGAAAATACATGAAAGTGCTTCTAAAGGCTGACATTGCGAGACAACTCTTCCACAATGATGGATACTTCGAAGTGCTGAACTCGGTGAATACCACTTACCTTAAAGCACTGGAAGCGATGAAGGACGGCACATTTGAAAGGATGAAGATTGTGTTGAAGTAAGGCGATAGGCGTTAGTTATTAATGCTGACGCAAAATATTAAAAAGGACAGGCCGATTGGTTTGTCCTTTTTTTATTCTAGGCATAAATTTTAGAATTAATCAAAAGAAAAAGTAGTTTTCTTTAATTACAAGCATAAATAAAATGAGTAATTTTCTTGCATGAAATCAAATCGGCCAAAACATTCAATAAAGCAGGTAAGTGAGCCTGAGTCAATTTATTCAAAGCCTCGAATTCGCTTTTTCAATTCATTTGAAGAAATGAACGATGCAGATTTAGCAGAAATGGCTGACTTTACGCCATCTCAAAATTTTGAACAGGCAACTTTTATGATAATGAATTTTTATGCTGAAGAGTTGAAAATGCCAATGGATAAAAAAATACATTTCAGGAAATGATTGTTTTTTTACCTGAATTTAAAGAAATGCTTACACTTTTGAAAAAATGGGAAGTAAAATTTATGCTAATTGGTGGTTATGCTGTCATACATTATGGTTACGCGCGCACAACTGCAGATATGGACATCTGGCTTGAGCCAGATAATGATAATAAAAACCGTTTTGTTTCTGCATTAAGAGATTTTGACATTGAAGAGGCTGATCTTGTGAATATTGCTGCGCTGGATTTTACTCAAGCTCAAGTTTTATTTCTTGGTCAAAAACCAAAAAGGATGGATTTCTTAACAAAAATTACGGGCGTCACATTTATTGAAGCTGCAAAAGAAGTTAATTACTTCCCGCTTGGAAATCTCGAAATACCAGTCATCCAGTTTGAACACTTAATACTTTCAAAAATATCTAGTGGACGGCCACAGGACGATGCAGATGTTGAAAAACTTCAGGAGATAGCAAGACAACGCAAAAACAAATAAGGCAAAGAACTAAATTGAATTAATTGTCTTGATTCATATTGAAAAATATATTTATCTAAATTAGGCCACCGATCGAAATTAATTTTTCGGCTTCTCCACCCTATGCGTAAACTCTGACAAGTTTGTCGTAATCGTAAATGTATTAGACGAGCCCGCCAAAGAGAATACACTCAATCCATAAGATATGTGGAATTTGTTGATCCTGATGCCCGCGCCAAAGGAATAACCCACAGCACCCGGATCATCAGGTATAGTCATTTCCATCCGGCGTTGTACATTGTATCCCAGCCTGATATTAAAGTTCTGCGAGATGAGAATTTCAGCACCGAATACAAAATGCCTGAATATTTTATCGCCTATTGATATAGTTTGCACAATGGGTTGTCCGGTCGCAAGGTCAATAACTGGTGGTGCCTGGGTATTGATATAGGTTATGTCAGGTGTTTCAAGGTGGGTAAGGATTACCGAAAAGCGAATCGGCATGTGCTTTAGCTTTTCTGATACGCCAGCCTGTATTTCAAAAGGCATGGGCTCGTGGATATCATAATATGGTTTTACCTGGTATCCGATATTTTTGAATACCACTCCAGCTGTAAAACCTTTGTCTTTATCCTGGTAGGTGCCTGACAGATCAACGGTTGCGCCAAGGGAAGTGTAGTGGTCAAGATCTGAATACATTAGTTTCAGCTGTCCGCCATAAGAAAATTTGCGCCACTGCCTGGAGTAACCTGCAAAAAGGCTGTATTCACCCGCGGTAAATGTGCCTGTTTCATTTCCGGCTACATCAGCTTCTATAAAATTACCATAGTTAATATATTGTATACCAATCATCCCGGTGTTTATACTATCAAAAGCATGTGCATACACCGCACTGCCAAAACTTATATCAGCCAGGTAATCTATATAAGAGAGGGCCAAATGGTTATCCATGGATTGATTGAGCAATGATGGATTTTGGATAGCAAGGGTAACATCATCATCTTTTACTGCTATTACGGTACCGCCCAGGGACGCAGCACGAGAGGAAGGAGGCAGATCAACAAATTTTAGAATGCCGGTACCGCCGATCTGTGCGTTGGAAATTGAATAAACACACAGAAATGTGAGAAAGAGGAGATTTTTCAGTTTGCAGGCCATATCTGGCAAATTAAAGTTAAATTCTCTTAACGCCAAATTTTGACACAACGTATAAAATGTGCATTTAATAAACCTGCTTCAAAAGCCAACTCGCAAAATGTTTGAATTAATATTTTTTTCAATAATTGACCAGTTTATTACACTTTTCTTTGTAATTAAAATGTTTTGGTTAATTTCACCCCGTTTTTAAAACCCAATACTTCTTATTTTATTGATCAATGAGCCTGTTGTATCCAGGAACCAGGATTAATTTTTAAATAGTTAAAGACCCCTAGTAAACAAATATGGTAAATGATTCCGATGAAAAATTATTGGCGGATGAGACATTAAAAAAATCTGAAGCTGCCTTACGTACCATATTTAATAAAACGAACACTTCATATCTGCTTCTTGATAAGGAATTTAATATAGTTTCCTTTAATAATGAAGTACTGTATGCTTTAGAACCGGAATATCGTAAAATGCTACAGGTTGGATCTCATTTCTTTTCAATTGTAAATGAAACCAGACATGAAAGGGCAAGAAAAGTATTTGAAAAAGCACTGAAGGGAGAATACTTGAGTTATGAGAGGGACTATTCTATAGCAGGCGTAAATTCATTATGGTTTAATGAGCGTATTTCACCAATTTTTGATGAAAATGATTCTGTAGTTGGGATTGTATTAACAAGTGAGGATATTTCAGAAAGGAAAATTGCCGAGAATAAGCTTCTGCAAAATGAACAGCACTTATTGGCAACTCAAAGAATATCGAAAACGGGAAGTTGGGAACTGAGTATTGAAATGGATAAAGATGACCCGGTATTAAAGGCAGTCTACTGGTCTGACCAGGCATGCCGAATTTTTGGTTATGAGCCTGGTAAATATGAATTTACAAGTGAGGTTTTTTTCAAATTCGTAAAGCCTGACGACAGCACCTTGCTAAGAAGAAAATTAATAGAAGCAATAAAAGAAAAAAAAATTTACGAGCACGAATTTGAAATTATCCGTACAAACGGGGAAGAATGTTTCGTAAAAAGCAGGGCTGAAATCATTTATGACCAGGCAACAGGTGTGCCGTTAAAGGTAATGGGCACGATCCAGGATATAACAGAAAGAAAAAAATCAAAGGAGGAATTAACAAAATCAGAATCAAACCTGAGAACAGTATTTGATAATACTGATACTGCCTTTGTTTTGATGGATAATGATTTCAGAGTAATACATTTTAGCAATCCTGCAAAACAAAGTTTCTGGGATCAACTTCGCGTAAGATTAAGCGCGGGTGATAATGTTCTGGATTATTTTGAGGGGGAACGGAAAGAAAGACTGATTAGCAACCTTAACAGGCAATTGAATGGGGAGAAAGTAAGGTATGAAACTACTTTTGTAGATGCTGATGGAATAACACACTGGTATCTTGACAAATTCTTCACGGTAAAGGATCCTGAAGACAAGGTGTTAGGTATTGTGATGTCCAAAACTGAAATAACGGAGCGAAAATTACTTGAAATTGAAAAGGATAAAATCAGTACGCAATTATCCAATTCTGAAGCTAACCTCAGAACCATTTTTGATCATACAAGTATTTCCTATGTCCTGTTGGATAGCGATCTTAATATTATTTCATTTAATGCGCTTGCTGATCAGGGATTTATAAATGATGTGGGAATGCCCATGATTGCAGGCAAGGCTATGCTGGATTATTTCCCTGGCGAAAGAAAATCTGAAGCTAAAAATTTATTCCTGAAAGCTTTAAAGGGAGAGCATATCAAGTACGAAACAGATTATACCGGCCTTGACCGAAACTTGTCGTGGTATTATTTCCAGTTGTCGCCGATAGTTAATTCTGACCATACCATTCAAGGAATTTTGATGAGTATTACTAATATTACTGGCAGGAAAACTATTGAAATAGAGCGCGATAATTTACTGGAAGATATAACACTCAGGAATAAAGACCTTGAACAGTTCGCCTATATTGTCTCTCATAATTTAAGGGGATCTGTAGCAAATATATTGGGCACAACTAATATTTTAGAAGATGATGAATTAGAAGATGAAGAGAAAAAATTTGTATTGGCAGGGCTTAATACTTCTGCAAAGAAACTTGAAGTAGTTATCAATGATCTGAGCAGTATTGTGCAGGTGAAACAACTGGTAAATGAAAAGAAACAAAAGGTTGTTTTTGCCGAACTGGTTTCAGATATAGTGAGTACGTTGCCCGCAGCCATGTACAATGATGAAGTTAAAATTGTGACAGATTTTTCAATGGTCGGAGAGATGTTGTCAGTGAAAAGTTATTTGCACAGTATATTTTACAACCTGATTTCTAATAGTATAAAATATAAAAAAACCAATGAGCCGGTGCAGATTGAAATTTCTTCGGCCTTAACAAATACAACTTTAAGGCTGATTTTTAAAGATAACGGTTCTGGCCTTGACCTTGAAAAAATCGGAGATAAAGCATTCGGACTATACAAGCGTTTCCATGCTGATATTGAAGGTAAAGGAATGGGATTATTCATGGTAAAAACACAGGTCGAAACGCTTGGCGGCAATATAAAATTAAACAGCGAACCCGGCAAAGGATGTGAATTCATTATTGATTTTAAAATATGACCCAACCCCAATTGAATTTTATTATTGTAGATGATGATGAGTCGAGTTTGCTCATTTGTAAAATGGTTGTTAAAAAATTTCTTAATCCTGCCAATATTGAGACTTTTTCTTCTGCCAAAGATGGTTTGAAGTTTATAAAATCTTCATTTTCATCCCTTCAGAATGAATTTCTTACTATACTTTTCCTGGATGTTAATATGCCGGTTGTGTCAGGATGGGATTTTCTAAAAGACTTTGAGAAATTTGATTCTGCAATAAAATCTCAGATAAAAATATATATGCTTACTTCTTCAATTGACAATAATGATATTGCATTATCGAAGAAAAGCGGTTTAGTTTCAGGATACCTGGTAAAGCCACTATCAAAGGATAAAATACTTGAAGTATTTGGCTAAGAGTATGTCTATTTCTTCTTTCGCGCAGCCTTAACTGTGTTAAACTGCTCAAGCAATTTTTTATCAGTCGGTTCATTTGAACCCCTGTGACAGGTAAAACATGTCACTGTTTTTATGGTATCTGTTTTGGAAGAATGCGCCTCGTCGAAATAACCTTTGTTAATAAAAGAGGTCATAGTGATCATTTCTCTTGCCCTTGATTTTTCTTCTTTTTTATCGCTTGCGAAATCAAGGCCTCTTTTGGTAGTATCAGCGAGACGCGCATGGCAAAAGCCGCACCTAACTCCAAGTGAAATAGAATAATATTCCATTGTAGAGTCTAACTGCTTTTTGGATATATCTTTTGGCAATACTTTCAGGTTTTTAAAGCCCTGTGCCTGTTGCGGATAGTTGAAGGATAAAATAGTAAATGACAGGCAAAGAAGGGTGAGGATAATTCCTAAGAGGCTCTTTTTTTTCATATTTCTGTATTGCTTATTTGTAAAGCGGTAAAAATACAAAATGATTGAATATCCTGAGTTAAAGTTGAGACTTTAACGGTTTGTTAACCTTAGAACCTACCTCATATTTTTATGACAGGTATAGCAGGTTACTGCCTTTATCGTATCAGGCCTTGAAGAATTGAGGTCGTTGAAATAGGTTTTGTTGATATTGGCCGTCATTGTTATCATTTGCCGGGCCCTGCTTTTTAAAGGGACGGTATCACTTGCAAAGTCCATTCCCTGGATAATTGGATTACTGTTTTTGGCATGACAGGTATTGCAACTGACATCAAGCGCAAAAGTGTAATAATGCATGACTGAATCCAATTGCTTTTCGGTGATATCCTTAGGCAATACTTTCAGGTTTTTAAAGCCTGTTTTTTTCTCCGGGAATCGAAAGGATAATACAATCGCAGCAAAGCAAACCAATGAAATGATAACAGCAAACTGGTTCTTTTTTGTCATACCCGGGGTATTAATGAAATTAAAGAATCAATAACTCTTGGATTGCCTTAATATTATATGGCCAGCTTTTTTGTTTTACCGTTGGTTTCCAATTGACCGTCTTTTGCAAAATCAGGCTCGTTAATATTGACCGGGTGGGTGATTTTTTCTTTAAGTAAAGCTATTTCAATTACCTCTTTCATGGTCTTTACATAATGGAATTCCAGCCCTTCAATATAGATGGGCTTTACATCCATTACATCTTTCCTGTTTTGCTCACTGAGGATAATTTCCTTAATGCCAATACGTTTTGCCGCCAATATTTTTTCTTTAATTCCACCAACAGGAAGAACTGAACCTCTCAAGGTTATTTCGCCCGTCATTGCCATGCCCGGCCTTATTTTGCGCTGGGTATAGGCTGAAGCCAATGCAGTAAGCATCGTTATGCCTGCAGAAGGACCTTCCTTAGGCACGGCACCTTCAGGTACGTGTACATGCAGATCCCATTTATCAAATGCTTTAGGATGTATGCCAAAAGCCGCATATTGTGATTTGAGATAAGATAATGCCGTCATTGCAGATTCTTTCATCACCTCTCCAAGTTTACCGGTAAGGGTAATCTTGCCATTACCCGGACTAAGAATGGTCTCAATATAGAGCACATCACCACCTACCGGTGTCCATGCCAGTCCCGTAACCACACCAGCAATATCATTGTTCAAAAAGATATCTTTTTCAAAGATAACAGGCCCTAAAACTTCTTCAACATCAGCGGCTTCTACATTGGCGCCTTTATCCTCTTCAAGCACAATATGTTTAGCCCTTGAGCGTGCAAAAGAAGCTATTTTTTTCTCCAACGTACGTACCCCTGATTCACGGGTATATTCGTCGATGATTTTTTCAACCATTGCAGGCTTGATTTTAAGGTCTTTTGCTTTCAAACCATGCATTTCACGCTGTTTTGGGATCAGGTAATTTTTGGCAATCTCCTTTTTTTCTTCAATCAGGTAGCCGCTCAGTTCAATAATCTCCATCCGGTCGCGAAGGGCAGGATGAATGGAATCAAGCGAGTTCGCAGTAGCAATAAACATTACGTGGCTCAGGTCATATTCGAGCTCCAGGTAATTGTCATAAAAAGAACTGTTTTGTTCGGGGTCAAGTACCTCCAGCAATGCTGACGCAGGATCACCCCTGAAATCATTGCCAATCTTATCAATTTCATCCAATATAAAAACCGGGTTGGAAGAATTCGCTTTTTTAATGGCCTGGATGATGCGGCCCGGCATAGCGCCGATATAGGTTTTTCTGTGTCCCCTGATTTCAGCTTCATCATGCAATCCCCCCAAAGACATCCTGGTATATTTTCTGCCCATTGCTTTGGCAATGGATTTTCCGAGAGAGGTTTTACCTACACCCGGAGGACCATACAGGCAAAGGATAGGGCTTTTCATGTCGCCCTTTAATTTAAGGACTGCCAGGTATTCCAGGATACGGTCCTTTATTTTATCAAGACCATAATGATCTTTTTCAAGTACCCCTTTGGCGCGGGTAAGATCGAGGTTGTCTTTCGTATATTCATTCCAGGGCAGGTCGAGCATTAATTCCAGGTAGTTAAGCACCACTGAATATTCGGGGCCTGCCGGGTTCATCCGCTCGAGTTTGAGCAGTTCTTTATGGAATGCTGAAGCGGTATCTTTATTCCATTTTTTCTTGGCTGATCTTACCCGCAGGCTTTCCACTTCCTTATCAGGAGAGTCTCCGCCAAGCTCTTCCTGGATGGCTTTCATTTGCTGATGCAGGAAATAATCGCGTTGTTGCTTGTCAATATCCAGTTTTACCTTGGAGTGTATCTGGTTTTTTAGTTCAAGCAATTGCTGCTCTTTGGCAAGATGTTGCAAAACAAGCTTAATACGATCCTTAAAATCAACCGTCTCCAGGATAACCTGCTTTTCTGCAACAGGAATACTCATATTCGAGGAAATGAAATTGACCAGGAACCTCGGGCTGTCAATATTTTTGATCGCAATTGATGCCTCAGAAGGAATATTCGGAGAAAGATGAATGATTTGCGTTGAAAGGTCTTTTAAGGCATCAATAGTTGCATTCAACTCATCATCCGGTTCAATATGTTTTTCGATTACCGGCTCAACTTTAGCCCGCAGGTAAGGTTCCTGCTGAGTAATTTCACCGATATGTATCCTGCGTTTGCCCTGGATAATGACAGTTGTATTACCATCAGGCATCCGTAGCACTTTAAGGATATGGGCAATAGTACCAATACTATGGAGATCATCTTTTTCAGGGTCTTCAATCAACTCTGATTTTTGGGCAACCACCCCAATGATCTTTTCCTTTTTATATGCATCGTTGATTAGCTTAATACTCTTATCCCGGCCTACAGTAATAGGGATGACAACCCCCGGAAAAAGAACGGTATTTTTTAACGGTAAAATAGCAAGCTCTTTGGGTATCTGCTCTTTATCCATCTCAGCCTCTTCCTCAGTAGAAAGAAGGGAAATGAATTCGGGACCGTCTTCCTCAATGGCATTTGACAGCTCCATATTTTCAAAAAAAGTTTTTTTCGTGCTCATGTTATGTTCAATCTGATGGCGGCAGTACAATTGCCATGCCAACTATATTCTTTAAAACCCTAATCCAAAATTAGGAATTATATGCTTTGGGCTTATTCAATCCCCTGTTTTTATTTATTAATCTAATCGAACAACTTTGTTAACTTGTTATAAGACTATATCTAACGAATTGAAGTCGCAATTCCAGACCCCAAAATTCAAATTTCAAATTTCCAACTTCACGCCTTCTCATTCCTGAAAATAATGCCACTATTGTCAGTATCAATAATGATCTTTTCATTTTTGTCAACTTTACCTGCCAAAATGTACTTCGATAGTGTATTGATGATCTCTTTCTGGAGTACCCTTTTCAAAGGCCTTGCGCCAAATTCTGGTTCAAAACCTTCTTTCGCCAGCAAGCTGATTGCTTCTTCTGTGGCCTCCAGATGAATATCATTTTTAACCAGCATTTTGATCAGGTTATCCAGTTGTATCCTTACAATCTGTTTTACTTCAGCACGATCTAAAGGCTTGAACATGATGATTTCATCAATCCTGTTCAGCAATTCTGGCCTAATGGTTTTCATCAATAGCTCCATTACTTCAATACGGGTTGATTCAATAACCCCGTACATATTGTCATCATTGGCTTCGGCGAAGTTTTCACGAATGATATGTGAACCGAGGTTGGATGTCATTACCACGATGGTATTCTTGAAGTTAACCACCCTGCCTTTGTTATCTGTCAGCCTGCCATCTTCCAAAACCTGGAGCAGGATATTAAATACATCCGGATGTGCTTTTTCTATTTCATCCAGCAGCACCACTGAGTATGGCTTGCGGCGCACAGCCTCTGTTAATTGTCCGCCTTCTTCATAACCCACATATCCCGGAGGTGCACCGATAAGTCTTGATACAGAATGCCTTTCCTGGTATTCTGACATATCAATCCGGGTCATCATATTTTCATCGTTGAACAGGAATTCTGCCAGCGCTCTTGCCAGTTCTGTTTTACCAACCCCAGTGGTTCCCAGGAAGATAAAGGAGCCTATAGGTTTTTTTGGATCAGACAAACCAGACCGATTTCGCCGCACCGCATCTGATATGGCCTGGATAGCTTCATCCTGACCGATAACACGCTTATGCAATTCGTCTTCCATATTCAAAAGTTTTTCCCTTTCGCTTTGCA
>Ga0206919_1123_pt1 | contig 17224 bp, 20 predicted proteins | sample Alteio_BWOrgHeat_67_FD_152962 | JGI IMG/M metagenome (GOLD analysis project Ga0206919, IMG submission 152962) | Enriched cells from forest soil in Barre Woods Harvard Forest LTER site, Petersham, Massachusetts, United States -... | ecosystem: Environmental > Terrestrial > Soil > Temperate forest >... | reverse complement strand
CTGTTTCAAGATGAATGGGGCTATCTCCTCGTCTGGGCGACCTTCCTAATCGCAATTGTGGCCGCGTTGATGCTGATCGCGATTCCCGTCATGGTCGGATGGCGCTCGAACTTCGGTCGTTACAGGGGGCGTCTGCGGACGATCGCCTACTTTGCTTGCCTTGGCATCGGCTATATCATGGTGGAGGTGGCCCTGATCGCCAAGTTCGTCGAACCACTTGGCAATCCCACCATCTCCGCCTCAATTCTCATTACCGCAATGCTGGTATTTTCCGGGATCGGCAGCTTGGTGTCGGAGCGCATCGTGGATTTGGCGCGCGTTGCGCTCCCGACAATCCTCTTTGCCATCGGCCTGTTCCTAATCGCCTACGCGCAGTGGCTCGATCCTGTTCTCGGCCGTATCGGATCGATGCCGTACGGGATGCGAATCCTATGTTGCTTCGCTTTGGCCGCGCCTCTCGCCTTCCTCATGGGCTTTCCGATGGCGACCGCGATGACGTGGCTTGGCCGTCTTGGCAAGCAGGCGATGTTCATTTGGGCCTGGGGAATAAACGGATCCATGTCCGTGGTCGGTGCGGCCGCTGTTCCGATCGTGGCGACTTCGTTTGGATTATCCACCGTGCTGGAGATCAGCGGCATTGCCTACCTTGTCGCAATTGTGGCCTTGCCGGCAATCTTCCTGCCACCCGGCGGATCACAAACCGCGCTCTCGACCAAGACGATTTAGTTGCTGTGCGTTCCATTGATCGTTTCACCTTCAAGCTTGGTGAAAGGGACGAAATTGATAATGCCGCCGCCATAGATGTCGGAGCGTGCCACATGGAAGCTGCCGTCCGGCTCCTGCTGCTTGACGACTTTCAGAACATGTTGCGCACCTGGCGGGCCAACGGGAATAACCATCATGCCTCCGGGCTTGAGTTGCTTCAAGAGAGGCGGCGGGATGTGGTCGATGCCGCAGGTGACAATGATCTTGTCGAAGGGAGCATTCTCCTCCCAGCCGTAATAGCCGTCGGCATTTCGTGTCGTGATCGCAGCAAACTCACCGTACCCCCTGCTGATCAAGCCGTCGTAGATACCCCGCGTGCGCTGAGCCAGCGGCTTGATGATTTCAATCGTCCAGATCTTGTCGGTGAGGTGGGAAAGATAGGCGGACTGGTAACCCGAGCCGGTGCCGATCTCGAGCACCTTATCGCCCTGATGGACCTCGATAGCGTTGGTCATGCGGGCGACGGTGTGAGGCCCGGTAATGGTGACGCCGTAACCGATATCGAGATAGTGCCACTCATAGGCGCGGGAAAGATTGCGGGCGGTGACGAATTCCTCGCGAGGCGTCAGTAAATAGGCCCGCTTGTCACGATCATCCCAGACATCGTGGTGGGCGATGAGCTGCAGGTAACGGTCCCATCTCTGGTCAAGAAATCCTGGGTCTTCGCCACGGTTCTTCTGCATCCAGTTCACGAAGCTCTCGCGGCCGTCCAGCGGCGGCGCCATCGCCCAGTCGAACATGACGGGTACGGTCGAATTGGCCTTTCCCACGCTCGGCGCCATGGAAGTCGCCAATATTCCAGCCCAGTGCAAGAATTTGCGACGATCCATGGATGAGACCCCGGCAAGACCGAAACCAGTGAAGGCTGACATACTACACTTACGGCTAAATTAGCGCTTCCCGCTTACATCCCTCTGTCTGCAGGGAGAGGATGTAAGCGGATTCCACAGCGAGCGCGGGTGTTAGCCCGCCGAGACTGCGGAAGGTACGACGGCCGAGTTTGCGGCTCGATGTATTGCTTGAGCACGCAGAGCGGAGCTCCTGCGACCGAAGCCGCAAAATAGCTCGGGGTCCATAGCACTCGTCTGCCCTTTTTGACCGACCAGAATGCCTTGATGCTCGGAAATTCCCGCTTGAGCCGCCGAGACGGCCCACCCTTCAGGCTGTTGACCAACTCGGATATGCCGACCTTCGGCGGATAGCTGACGAGCAAGTGGAGGTGATCGCTCTGGCCATTGAACTCTCGAAGCTCGACTTCGAAGTCCGCGCATACGTCGCGGAAGATGGTTTCCAGTCGCTGAAGGGGCTCGTTGCTGAGCACCTTTCCTCGTCGCTTGGTCGTGAAGACCAAGTGCGCGTGTAGCTCCCACTCTACTTATGTCGCATCTAAAATCTGACGAGAGGCCGGTGAAGCATAGCCGGAAGTAGTAGACAGTAAAAAAACAAACCCACAAAGGGATGGCTTTCAAACACTGAACCATGATGCAAGAGTTGGGCTCGAAAAGGACGCCAATTTTGTTGAAACTTGCATTCAACCTGCGAGCGAGTTTATCAGGGCGAGGGGTGCGTAATGCAGAGTTCTGCCCGCTTATGGCTGAATGCCCAAGCAATGCGGCTGTTCGCCGCCTTTTTTATAGTCTATATCCATCTCGAATGGGTTTTGGAAAGCGTAGGTGGCAATACCGCTATCATTGATCTCCTGCGAGTAGGCACCGACTGCTTTCTCGTTCTGACGGCGTTCCTTTCGGTCTACAGAAACCCTTTCAATAGAGAGAGGCCCACCGATTGGGTCTGGAAAAGGTTAATTCGAATCATTCCTCTGTATTGGTTTCTTACTTTGATATTCTTCTTTTCCAAAAATATTTTGTTAGGTGTTAAAAATCACGATACATTTGAACACCTTTTTTACTCCTTGTCCTTTATACCATATGGCCCACTCCCTGTTTTATTTCCAGGGTGGTCGCTTACACTAATTCTAGAGTTCTCGATTATATTTGCTATTTCACATTACGTATTCCCTAGAAACGGCAGTTTAGTTGCAAGTATGTTTGCCGGGGCACTGGCTGCCTGGGGGTATCTTGTCAAGCCGGAGAGCCCTGTTTGGGCTATGTACGCCAACCCAATGCTTGTCGACTTTTTCTTCGGTGGAATATTAGCTGTCGTCATAGTTCGTATCGAGAGGGCGCCCCCATTTTGGAGCCGCTTCTCGGGTATAGTCTCTTTTGCGTTAGCCGGAGTTATTTTGTTTCTCACTCGCCATATTCATCTTGAACTCCCTCGCGTTGCTACTCTGGGTGTTCCTGCACTGTTGATCGTCGCGGGCTGCCTCCTATTGGAGTGTGGAGAATGGCGTGTGAAGTCGAGATGGTTCGCTATCGCAGCTCGATACACTTTTTGCGTGTACCTCGGTCACATATTCTGGGACACTTGCCTCGATGTAATCGCGGCGCACACAACAACTTCCATCACGATCACACTTTTGATCCTGACACCCATACCCGTGGTGCTGGGCTCCATGCTCTTGCACCACCTAGTTGAATTGCCACTTCGCAAGTTAGTAGATCGTTTGCCACCCTGGTTTATGGCTTCCCCGGCACTGCCTAAGAACCAGCCCATATAGAGGGTCTTCAGATGAGAGGCAGAGCCATATCGCCGTAGGGAAGAAGGACAGGCGGGAAACGATGGCGGGCGTCGGAAATAGACGTCGTCCCCGGCCTTACCACTGCCCAGACGTTTACGTGTTAATGTCTCGCCAGCTCCTCATGCAGGAGGCCGGCCGCTGCTGCTTCTGAGTTACTCAGCCGATGTTGGGCAGGCGGTAGGTCATGACGGCTCCTTCGACATTAAGCCCGACCTCGTCACCAGGTCGAGGCGCCATGTGGCCGGCCACGCGTGCGGTAGCCAATCCGGCCGGCTCGCCCAAGGAGAGGGAGACTTTGGCATCGTGTCCGAAATAGGTTACAGCCAGAACCCGGGCGCGCGTAGCGCTTGGTTCGGAAGCCGAAACGAGCCGGATCTGCTCCGGCCGCACCATGACATCGGCGGCTCCATCGGTCATTGGGGCCCCAAGCGGCAGCCTTCCCAGCGCGCAGGTCACATGGCTCCCTCTGATTACCCCGGGCAACAGCACCGCCTCCCCCACAAATTGGGCAAGCTCCGCATCAATCGGGCTGCGATACAGGGTCTCTGGCGTAGCGAACTGCACAACTGCCCCTTGGCGAAGCACTGCAACTCTCTCGCCCATCGAAAGGGCCTCAGACTGATCGTGCGTCACCAGGATGGCGGTCGCCCTGGCCTCGACGAGGGCCGCCATCACCGCCTGCCGGGTCTCGACACGTAGCGCGGCATCGAGCGCGGAGAACGGTTCGTCGAGAAGGACCAACCTCGGCGCGGGAGCGAGCGCGCGGGCAAGTGCCACGCGCTGCTGCTCGCCGCCCGACAGTTCCTGCGGAAAACGAAGCGAGTAGGATGTCGGCAAGCCAACCAGTTCCAGAAATTCCTCCGCCTTCCATCGCGTTCGGCGCAGCGACCGAGGCAATCCGAAGACGATATTTGCGGCAACGGAGAGATGCGGGAACAGAGCACCTTCCTGTGCCACATAGCCAATGTTCCGCCGCTCAGGCGGCACATGTACGCCAGGTCCGCACACCAACTCACCGCCGAGCTCAATCTTCCCATCATCGGCGCGCTCGAATCCACATATCAGGCGTAGGAGCGTTGTCTTTCCGCTGCCGGATGCCCCCAGAATCGCGATGAATTGCCCGGACAAGGCGCCCAGTTCGACGTCGCGAAGGATGGAGGACTCACCAAATGACTTTGCCAGTCCCTTTATCTGCACCTCCGCCATGGTCAGATCATCCGTCCGAGTGCCGTCGCGCCGAAGCCGCGGGCCAGCAGCCAGGTCGATAGCAAAGATAGCAGCAACATCAAGGCCGCGAAGGGCGCTGCTGCCGCAAAGGCCAGCGATGATGTGTCGGCCCAGACCTGTGTAGCAAGAGTTCGAGTTCCGATCGGAGACAGGAGCAAGGTTGCAGTCAGCTCGGTAACAATGGAAACAAATACGAGCGCTGCGGCGGCTCCAAGCCCTCGCGCGACCAGCGGCAGCAGCACCCTGCGAGTCACCGCGAACCATCCAAGGCCGAGCGAGCGGCCAGCTTCCTCCAGTGAGGGCTGCACTTGGGTCAACGTTGCACGCACGCTGACCAGAGCCAGAGGCAGGAACAGGATAGAGTACGTGATGATGAGCAAAGCGCTACTTTGATAGAGTGGACGTATCACGTTCACTGTGAGCGAGACCAGGGCAAGCGCCGCGACGATCCCCGGTACGCCCTGCGCCAAATAGGCTATACGCTCCAGAACAATGACCCAACGCCCGTGGTAGCGCGTAGCCAGGTAGGCGAGCGGGAAAGCCAGCCCCAGCGTCGTGGCAGCACCGGCGACGCCAAACTCAACCGAAGCCGCCGTTGCGCTGACAAGGCGCGAGACAGAGGGAACAACCGGTGAAGTTGCTGCCTGCGCGTGTTGAATCAGCCAGTAGCCGATCATGCCCAGGGGCACACCCAGGGTCGCCGCGGTCAGGCAGACGAAGCCAACGAGAATGGGCCAGCGCATCCGGCCCAGTGAATATGCTGAGGCGGTCCGCCCTGTGCCACGCCCCACTCGCGCCAGGCGGGCGCTTCCTCGAACCCGAACCTCGGCCAGAAGACACAGTAGGCACAGGACGATGAGCACGACTGCCAATAGCGAGGACTCTGGACCGTCAAGTCCAGTTCTGTACTGCGCGTAGATTTCGGTGGTGAAGGTCCGGAAGCGCAAAAGCGCGAAGGCACCGAATTCGACCAATGTGTTCAGGGCAACAAGTAACATGCCTCCGAATAGTGAAGGACGCAGTTGTGGCAGGACGACACGGAAGAAGCAGCCCCAGACGCCTTCGCCGAGCGAACGTGCAGTCTCCTCCAGCGCCGGATCGAGCCCGCGCAAAGCCGCCGCGACAGGGAGATATACAAGTGGAAAGTATGCGCAGGTCACGACCAGGAGAGCGCCCGCGAAGTCCTGCAGGGCGTTGCTCATCGACACCCAGGCATAGCTTGTGATGAAGGGCGGAATGGCCAGCGGCACAACGGCAAGAACAGCCCAGACCTGCCGGCCCGGTAGATCCGTCCGCTCGACGAACCATGCGGCCGCCGTACCGATAACCGCAGACGCCGTCGTCGTGGCTAGGACCAAGCCTATCGTGTTCACGAGCAAGATCCCTACCAGCGGACGAGCCAGCAGATCGATCGCATCGCGCGGGCTCACCTGCGTTGCCTGTAGGAGAGTGAGGGCAAGTGGCAGCAGTACCATCGCCGCCGCGAGTACTGCGGCGGCGATGAGGGCGGCCGGAGGCCGGCGACGGACTATCGATGAAATGCTGTCGCGTTGCGTCGCGAGGGGCGCAGCATTCACCATCAGATCAGGCCGGCTTCACGGAGCAGTTGAGCTGCCTCGCGGTCGTCGCCGAGTTGCTGGATGCTAATCTGAGGAGGGTGGAGTTGGTCTATCGGCTTGAGCATCGGGTTTGCTGACACACCGGCGACCAGCGGATATTCGAATGTGACGTCGGTCTTCGATAGCATTTCCTGTGTCGACTTTTTCACCAGGAAGGCCAGGAAGGTCTGCGCCGCGTCCTGATTGGGCGAGGATTTCAGCACAGCCGCTCCCGATACGTTCATGAGCGCGCCGACATCGCCGCTGCCAAAATGGTGGATCGCACTGTGCATATTGTCGGCCCCCTTTTCGAGGCGCAGACGCGGCCAATAGTAGTTATTGATGATTCCGACCGCTGCAGCTCCCCGATCGACCGCAGCCACCACGCCCTCATTGTCATCGAAGATCGCAGCATTCTCTTTCAAGCCTTTCAGCCAATCCAGCGCGGCTGACTTACCCTTCAACGCGACAACTGCGCCGATCAAGGGTAGGAAATCTGCATCGGTGGGCGCGATCGCGAGCTTTCCTTTCCATTCAGGCTTGGCAAGATCGAGCAGGGAAGCAGGCAATGCCGCCTCCTGGATCATGGAGGTGTTGAACGCCAAAACGTTCTCACGCGCCAGGACTCCAACCCAGTCTCCAGCAGGACCTCGATCCTGAGCCGGGACGCTGGCGAGCGTCATCGGAGACACGTTCGCTAGCAATTTCTTTTCCGAAAGCAACATGAGTTCCGGCGAGTTGGCCGTAAAGAAAACATCAGCGGGTGACGCCGCGCCCTCTTTAACCAGCTGGCTTGCCAACTCCGGCGGTTCGCCGGCGTGAATCTCGACCTCTATGCCGGTCTCCCCAGTGAACGCCTTAATCAGCATGTCGACCGTCTGCTCATGTTGCGCCGCATAAAGCGTCAGAGAGGCCGCTTGGGCAGCAGGTGAGACCGCCATAAGGCAAATCGCGGTCATGGCCGCCAATGTAAGACTTCGCGAAGTGGACCTGCAGCCAAGCAGGCTGGGTAGAAGGGCGTGTCGACGAGGCAACATGGACTTTCTCCGTTCTTGGGGACTCCAGCCTCGCCGTGGCTCGTCAAGAGCTCAAAATGGGCCGGTTGCAGATCAGGACGCTGCCGTCGATACCCTCAAGATCAGAGCTTGTAAATAGTATTGACGAAGTTTTAAATTGTAATAATTTTAATGTATCTATACATACAATCTATATCAATTCTAAGGTACAGTAACATCAAATTATATATTCTAAGACACCTGGACCAGAAAGCGAAGAACTATAGCTTTGACAAAATTATTCTGAAATTGAACGTTGAGTTGAGGCGCTACAGCGAGCGTAGAATACCTACGCAATGCGATCCGGGCGGTTGACCCAGCCGAACCAGCCTCATGCCAGCGAAGCCCTCGAAAGGAGTTCGAACGGCACTGTCACGTCTGGACGCCCGTTGATTAAGGGGATTTCTTTGGTATTGCGAGGGTTGTGGGAGCGGTCATGTTTTCGGCCTTTTGCTACGTTTTTTTGAACGCTGGCCCTGTTGTTGTCCGCGTCATCCTTGGTCCTAATCACGAGATCACACGGTTGATGCGCCGACAGTGCCGCACTTTTCAAGTCTAAATTCGACAACTACGGCTGTCAGCCAGTCCGGGCCCATCTAATTGGCGACTTGCGCGAAAACCTGAAGCCTTATTTGATTGGAGCCCAGCAAGCGCTGAAGGGGAGTTTCAAGAAGGGTCAGATGCCCGATATTCAATTCTATGGCCCGTGGACTATTCGTCAAGGAAGCAAGGTCTTTCAGGTGGAGGACGCCATCGGCTTTCCACTTTCTATGTTCCCTTTGAGGACGAAGCGACGCTCGCCGTTGCGAACAAGCGCATGAACCAGAGGGCAGGCCAAGGCGCCGACGGCGAAGATTACGCAGATGATGAACAACCTCGACAAACGCCGGTCGGCGATAAAAAAGGCGATTTCCACCCCGAAAACGATCCAGCCGATCCGCAGATTCCAGGTGACACAGCCGAGCACAGGTTTATACGCGTCGCCGATCAGTCCAAATCTGGACTCGCCTAATGCGGGCTGTGAACCGTCGGCCCGACTCGCGGCTGACTTCACGGCTTTTACAACAAGCTTCATGCGATCGGAACGAGGTAGCTGGAACAGGATATTCGATGGGACGCACCGCGCTAACAGAACCACTGCGAGTATGTGTGCTGGACGTCGTTGCCAAGACGCCTGGGCTTTCTAGACAGGAAATTGCAAACGCGATCTATGGGCCAAATGGCTACCGGGAGCTGGTCTCCGATGCCGTCCTTCAGCTTGTCCATGAGGGCAGACTTCGCGTTCGCGGTGCGGGCAAGTCCGGAAGCCCTTACAAATACTATCTCGAAACCAGACAGGTGGACGGACCGGGGATACGGCCCCGCGGCCGCCGAGGCTCCAATCGTCGCTGGATGAAAATTCATGAGAGCTCCCTCATTTGAGGTCTCATAAGCCTATCCACAGTCCAGGCGCCTCCGCCGGCGACCGATAGATACAGGAACGCGAAACAGTAGAAAACGGCGGCCTCGCCATTGTTCAGGATAGGGAAGAAGCCCAGTGGTGCATGAACCATGAAATAGGCCACAGCCATCTCTCCGGAGAGAATGAACGCCGCCGGCCGAGTAAACAGACCCAGCGCGACGAGCAGGCCACCTGCAACCTCAATTACACCGGCCACGCCCGACAGGGAGAATAGGCGTAGGCTGTCGAAGTCATCAATGTGCGGGAATTCGAAGAGCTTTGCGGTCCCGTGCTCAAGGAAGAGCAAAGCCGTGGCAATCCGAAGAACACTCAGCAAGTGAGATGACCACTCTTCCTCAATCTTCATCCAATCCATCATCCGACTTTATCCGCTTTCTCTGGAATCACCGAGGCCCTAAATGCGCTGGAGGCCTGCGGCTGCCGTTCTACGCAGCATAGCTGATGCGCCTGATCACTTTGGCTACATAATTAAGCGTTCCATCACCATGCGGTTATCGGCATAATGCCAAACAATAACGAGTTTGGGCACAATGCAGCGAAGCGACGCTCTGACGTTCAGGACATTCTCCAGTAAGAGCGGGCATTCAAGTCGTCCGCATTCCCACCCCTATGGCCAGTTCACATATGTCCGCAATGGATTGATCAGCTTGAGGACCGAAACAGAGGTTTGGATCAACGAAACCAGGCGGTTGTTTTGGATTCCGCCCGGCATTACCCACTCATCTTACTCCCGGGGCCCGGTTGACGGGTGGCTTGTTTGGATTGCTCCTGAACATGCTCAGGTATTGCCGCAACAGGTTTGCGTGCTGCGTGCATCGTCCCTTCTGGTGGCGGCGCTGGAGCGATTGGGCGGCTTGACGGAACATGAGAACCGGTTAGCTGACATTCTTTTGGAACTGGTCCAACTCGAAGTCCTTCACACTGAAACCGATAGCTTGAAGCTTCGGCTACCATCTTCTCTCCGGCTATTGGCCTGGGCGATGACATTTCTCGACGCGCCCAGCATCAGGGTTTCGATTGATGGTGCTGCCTCCCAAGCCGGCATGTCGAGGCGCGCATTTACCCGACACTTTCAAAGCCAGACAGGCTGCACATTTTCGCAGTGGAAACGCATGGCGATGGTCCAGCGTGCCACCGAGAGGCTTACGGAAGGCAGCAGCGTGACGACGATTGCGTTTGAATTGGGCTATGAGAACCCGAGCGCATTCATTGCGATGTTCAAGGCATTGCGAGGAGCCTCACCGCGACAATTCTTAAGTAGCGCGAACAACCTTGGCTTTTAGAGCATTTTCATCATTAACCGGATCGTGTCCGGCGGCAGCGAAGTGGTTTGCACATTCCTGCGGCGAGAACTGACCGAGGAGCGTGCTGATGGTTCGCCACAGGTGCAAGTCGCCTGGATCGGCGCAACGTTTTCTGGCCGCTCATGCGACCGTCTACAACATTTTCAACGTCGAACGTCATCTCATCTCGCGCAAATCCTTGAAGTCGTTGCGCGCTTTAGCCACGAATAAGGGGTGTAGTGCGACAGCCGCGCAGGTATAAATTGCGGATTGCGCCACCTGTTTGCTCACCTGCGCGGACAACGTGACAATGCCGGTGTCCATCGACATACGATTTCTAACGCCGAGACAGGGAAGTTTGCCAGTAGCGAAGATGGGCTGGCGGCGGTCCAACACACTCTCGAATCCGCTGGCGTGATCTTTGTCGGTGAGAATGGCGAGGGGCCTGGAGTAGGGCTCAGGAAGAATACGCGATTGCCAGCGGGCCGCCCATAGGCAAGTGAGCAATGACGGCGGATGCTCGCCTCTCATTCGTTCGGATAGTGGCCGTGCTCGACGCTTGGCGCGCTAATCCTAAAGCACACCTGCCTCGCGTTGCGTCCGTGATGTATCTCTGTTGGGCGCATACAGCCAGTTGCATCGAAGGCAGATCAGTCAATGTCACATAATGAAATCAGTCCACCCGACGATCACAACGCCGGCTGGAAAGCGGCAATCGTTATATTCGGGCTGCTTGTCATAGGGACATGGATCTTAATTTCGCACCGCTTGGGCGCGCCGTCCTTGTATTGAGCTGTCGTCCAGCAGATTGATGCTCACTCTCGCGTCCTCTTGTTCAATTCTCTCACGGTGATCCGCAAGGACGCCTTCGAATTTTGTTTCCGGGATCGCGGCATATTTTCGAGCGCGGTCGGCAAGGTGCTTGTCGGTACCTGCTTTGGCGAGAGTTATGGGTCTGGAAATCTGACGGCGCTGTTGCGCCTGCCAAAGCGTCGCATTGTCCAGCGCATCAGAGCCTGTGAACCTGGCCGCAGTGAGGCGAGATATTTGAGCCTCCGCTTGCGTAACCTTCGCAGCAGCCATTGAAGATGCGCCGCAGCTTTAGTGCAGTATCCAGTCGGCAAATACAGGAATTGCCTGCAACAGCGTCCCCATCGTCGCGAGTACCGCGAGCCATATTTCAAGGCCGCCAAGGCAAACGCGGTTTTTGGCCACGAGCTCGAGCCCATTCCAATAAAGCCGCCCGCTCGCGACATTGATCCCGAGGAGATCGAGCCCCTCTATAGAAATCGGCTGGACGCCCTTTGGCCAACCTAGCCGCGGATGGCTTTTGCTCGCGCTGTTTGCCTCGAAATGTTCCGAAAGTGTCATTGGCCCCCCTCCTGAGCCACGCCAACACTCTCGTGAGCTTGCCGAAAGTGGCACTTTGCCAATGAGACCAGCTTTTTTGGATTGCTATGCTCTCGTCGATGCTGCAGTCGCGGCTGCCTTTACACAGACCGAGTACAACATTGCCTCCAATAACGACGCAACGAGTAAGGGCGTTTGCTCGCACGCACGGCAGCGAACCGGGCAACTGCGCCGAGAAGGTCGGCCGCTGCACTTATTCCATTCAGCCTCCGCCACTCTTTCAGAGATCACAACAAGAGCCCACATAAAAAGCCGATGCTAAAGGCTAAAAGCAGTGCGAATACAGCGATGCAGGCAAATATCAGGGTGGCGAGCACAGTGCGATCTCGCTCGGATTCCCCTCAAAGATAGCACTGGCAGATTGCTCGCGCCCCATCCGGCCCCAATTTAGCTGGTATGGCGGAGAGAAGTTCGGCCAACATCGAGAAGATATATTAATGGTTTCAGTGACTTGAGTATCTGTGAATTACAGAGCCCCACCGTTTACCCCAACAGCACACCATAACTTGGTTCGATCCAAGGCCCGACGAGATCGATTTGCCTGGATTCTCAGCGCGTCAAGCGGTTCGTGAATTACTTTTCATTTGTCCAAATACTGGTATCTAGAAATGGCCTGCAACCTACAGGAGCTAGCCCTTAGGCATTGGGGGGCAGGGCGGCTCCCTTCCCCAGCAAGGGGCTTGGCCTCGTGGAAGACGATGTAAATCCCAAGATTGTGGCCGATATCGTCAAGGCTTACGTCTCAAACAATGGGGTCGCTGTGTCAGACCTCCCGGCCTTGATCGGAGTCATTTACGCGACGCTGCTACACCTTGCTGTCGGTAAGACCACACAGCCAGTCGTTGCCGTGAAACTGGTGCCAGCCGTGCCAATCAAACGGTCAGTGGCACCGGGTTTTGTTATCTGCCTCGAGGATGCCAAGAAGTTTAAATCGCTGAAGCGGCATTTGATGTCCGTGCATGGAATGACACCGGCTGAATACCGAGCCAAATGGGATCTGCCTGAGGATTATCCTATGGTCGCACCCAGTTATGCGGCGCATCGATCCGCGCTCGCAAAGGGAATGGGTCTTGGCAAGACGCCTCGCAGAGGGAGACGCAAGAAGGATCTCCCCTAGAGGCTGTTATGAACTGAGGGCGAAGTGAATAGCGTTTGCGGCCATGATGCAGACGAAGGCGACAAGATGTAGATCGGCGAGAGTCTATGCACATCTTTCCTAGGCTTTGACCAATCGTCTGAATCTTGTTGCCCATACGAGAGATTGTTCGTCCACCCATCGGTGCGGGAGGAGAATGAAGCCCCGCTTGGCCTCGTCGAGTTTGATGACCTCAAGTTCAATGCCGTGCTGGCGAGCGGCCTGGGCGGGTCTTTCACCGGTATAGCCTTGATCGACGAAGGCGATCTCCACATTTTGGTCCGTGGCAGTTTGAATGGCCTTGGCCATGCGGCCGACTTCGGCGCGGTCATCGGCATTGGCGGGGGTGACATGCATGGCCAGGAAATGACCCAACGTGTCGACAGCCAGATGCAACTTGGAGCCCTTCTTGCGTTTGGCGCCATCATAGTCGGCGCGCGCCAGGTTCCGGGGTCGAGCGCAAGGTGCGGCTGTCGATGATGGCGGCGCTGGGTTGCGTTGCTCGTCCCTCGGCCAGATGCAGCTGCGTGCGCAGGTCCTCCGCCAAGGCCTCGAAGCAGCCGGCCTTCAGCCGGTTGTGTCGAAAATCCTTACAATGGTTAAAGGGAGCCCATTGACTGGGCTGGTCAGGCGGCAAGGATATCGAACTGTCCGGCGAGTGAAGGTGCCGGAGCGAAATCCATGAACAGCGAGCGGTCACAGTTTGCGGAGGTGTGAACTCGTGAGCTCCACTATTTAAGACATCCAGCAGCTATGTGACCTGGCTCGGGAGCGCCCCAGTCATTGGCCGGCAGGCCGTCAAACGGCGGAGCGAAGACCTGCCGTACCATTCGAAACCTTGTCGGTGCCGGATTACCTGGCGTGTAGTCGATGATCCAGAAAAAGTCGTAGGTCGCGTCGGGCCAAGTGCCGGGCACCCCTGCGACTTGGTCGAGATGAAGAAGTTGGCGCAGGGTGACCGCCTCCCCTGGAAAGTCCTGTTCGAGTTTGGCCTTAGCAATGTGATTGTGCTCCCAGATCATCAGCACGATCTTACCGGCGTAGCGTGGGTCGGAAAGGATGTCATGGGCCGCTTGCTGGGTGCGCCGATTTTCGATGATGTCTCCGGCGCGGCCCTTCTCATTCTTGCTCGGCAGAACGGTATAGGCGACAACGGGCAAGCCCCAACTCTGCGCCGATGGCGTGCTCGTCTCAATTGGATGCAGGCCGATCGCGAGGATCGCATCGGGGCCATTGGCGCCGAACAAGGATTGCGGCGCCCCACGGCCAAGATATTGCTGGGCGAGGGCTTGGGAGCGCTGCGTACCCATATCGCAGAGCGCGAAAGTATCTGATTTCTCGGCATGGCGGGCGATGACGATCTGTGCGGGCTGAGCGAGAGCAAAGTCGGCAAGGAACAGCGATATCAGGCTGGTGATGAGGAACTGCAAAATGAGATGGGTTCGCATAGTGAAACTAGCGCCTCGTCGATTATAGTGATGCTAAAATTCTTGCGAGCGCAGCCGTGTGACAAATCAGAGGCTCTAAGGGAAATTTCCCTAGACGTAGCAAACTCGGCTAGAATCCTATCAAAATGGTAGTCATCGACAAGGGTGATCCGTTAGCGGAATTTGAATTGTCCGAGGGTAGAGTTTTCGGACCGATTTGGACTTGTGGACTTGCCCCGAACGCTGGACTGCTGTCCTGGCGAATTTTCCACCTTATGAGGCCATCGGCGGGCGGGGGTAGCCGATGGATTTCACGAACTCGGACGGCGTCTTATTGCTGATCGAACTATGTGGGGTTCTGTCGCAAACCAAATGGCAACCTGCCTTTGCCATGAGAACTTCTTCGATCTCTGACGAGCTCTGCGCGTTCAAAGGCCGCCATTTCGACCGTTCTGTGATCGTGCTGTGTGTGCGATGGTACCTGGCCTACAATTTGAGCCTTCGCGATCTGGAAGAGATGATGGCCGAGCGACGCGCGAACCTCGATCATTCCACCGTGCATCGATGCGTCGTTCACTTTTCGCCTCAACTGGCGGAACGCTTCAACCGGAGCAAGCGAGCCGACAGCGGCAGGTGGCATATGGACGACCCGAAGGGCAGCGCGGAGCAGCAAGACCTATATAAAAATGCGCGGCCGATGGATGTACCTATATCGCTCCGGCGACGGCATCGGCGACACGGTGGAGTTGTTCTTCAGCCAACGTCGGGATCTGGCGGCTGCCAAACGCTTCCTTCGCAAGGCGCTTGCCCGACATGGTCGCCCGGACCGCGTTGTTGTCGATGGCAGGCAGACCAATCACGAGGCGATCTGGACGTGCGATACTCAACTGAGCTTGCGCAATCCATCGCGACGGGCCCTGAAGCTGATCCGGATATGTGCGAGCCAATACCTCAATAACCGGATTGAACAGGATCACCGAAGCGTCAAGCGCCGCATCCAACCCATGCTCGGGTTCAAGTCGTTGGCAAATGCAAAGACCATCCTCACCGGCATCGAAATGGTCCACATGATGCGTAAACAACAGGCGAGGTTCGCCTGTAATCCGCGCTCATCACCGGGAGAGCAATTCGAACTCTTGGCTGCGTGAGCAGCAGCGCCAACACCTCTTTTCACCAAGCCTGTCAAAGTTTGCGAGGGAGCCTGCAAAGTCCGCCATGAAATCCAGGCCGCAACGCCAGAGGCGCCCCAATTTATTAATGCTCCCCCCAGAGCATCAGCTCCGTCATGATCTCGACCGAAGACAGCCCCAAGGCCCTAGCCCGTTTCCGAGCGGTCCGCGTGCCTTGTTCGCCTCACCCTTCTTCCTGGCTTCACCGGCCCTTGCGCCGCCGCAATGAGGGCGTGCTCCTTCCCATGGCATAGGTCTATCTCGTTTCCATCTGTCAGCGTCGCGCACTGCGGCTGCACGCGTTTTGCGTGCATAACCTCGCTTGTAAATAGCGAAGGTTTTAATTTACAGTAGCGTGTGACCCGGTCGGTGGGACCGAGTCACATCAAGGAGAAGAACTGCAATGAAGAAGATAATCGTAACTGCCTTGGTGGCTACGATTGCCGCTATGCCTGTCGCAGCGGCTTTCGCGGGGGCGGTTCGCACCAATGTGCAAGACACAGCGCCAATCAAGAAGCATAAGAAGCCTTTAAGGGGGGCCGGTCCTCACAAGCAGGTTGTGCAAGACACAGCGCCAATCAAGAAGCATAAGAAGCCCTTAAGGGGGGCCGGTCCTCACAAGCAGGTTATTCCGCCGGCGCAGCAGTAATGAAGTAGAGACCGGCCGCGCCATTGGCCTCATTGAAGGTCCATTGGGGGTGGTTAGGTAGACAAGGGGCGCTGTCAAGTTGACGGCGGTGTTGGGTTTCGGGCAATTCTCACGGCACGAGTGAGGTTTCCCGTTCCCTCTATCGCGGTCATCGGGTCCCAGCCCGGGGGATCTCCCAGGCCGTCTGGCTCTATTTCCGTTCCACCTCTCGCATCGTCCAACTCGGCCACGCTTCCGCAGCGACGCGGATTGCATCAGCCCTTATCGCTTGGCCGTCCGCTCATTCGTGATCGACTATGAGCCTGTAACCAGCCCTGATTTCGGCGATCGGACGGACCTGCCGCCCGTCCTTGAAGTTCGTCGGATCCAGCCACGCTTCGAGCACCTGGCGGTTCTGCGGCCACTCCGACGACAGCATCGAATAAACGCAAATGTCCCTGGGGCGTCCTTTCAGGAACAGCCCCTGGCGCAGCGTACCTTCGTAAACGAAGCCGAGCCGATCGGCAGTAGAACGCGAGCGGCTGTTTTCGGCAGTGCATGTCCATTCCAGGCGGCGATAGCCGAGATCCTCGAATACGAGGCGGATGGCGAGATAGAGCGCCTCGGTCGCAAGCGTCGTCCGCTGCATCTTCGGCGTGAAGAGGACATAGCCGAGCTCGATCACTTTGTGCGCGAGCCTGGCTTCCATCAAGCACAACCAGCCGAGAACCGTTTCCTCCCTGTCGATGACCGCGAAGAAAGCGCGCTTGGGATCGGCCACCAATTCGGCGACATGTGTTGCAAAGGCACCTTCGTCGGCGAACGGGCCGACCTTCATCTCGGTCCAGGTAGGGCCGATATTCATGTCATGCGATAGACGGTAAAGCACCGAGGCGCCGCTCTGCGCATAAAGCGGCCGCAATCGGCCGTAGCGCCCCGCCACTACAGCCGCGACCGGTAGGCCCGTGCCCGTCTGTTCACCCATCGACTTGCCCCCTCAAGCAGTCGGTCGGCACAATCGCACGGTTTTCCGATGGCAGGCAGTGTGCCAGGCTGGCGTATGGCGCAAGCTCGAATCTCTAGGGATCCCGGCTATTTTGATGTCAATGCCGTCATTGTCCTCAATCGGAACTTTTGGTCGAGAAGTGGGGTAGGAAAGCCCCATTCACTCCAAAGCGAGATAGGAATGAAGGTAGATTGCAGACTGGAAACACTGGAAATCAGATCGAGCTGGCGCTTGCATCCTGTCTTGTCCAAGACGCTAAGAAGAAAGGCTTTTACGTTGCTGGCAGTGATGCCTCCCGGCTTTGCTTTCGGAACTCGCCCGACGAAGTTCGCGCCCGCCTTCAGCAAATCTACGCGGGTCTCGACCCCGTTGTGTTGTTGCGTAACATCCGCGCGACGCAAGAACGCCTTGCCGCGCT
>Ga0206919_1125_pt1 | contig 17344 bp, 2 predicted proteins | sample Alteio_BWOrgHeat_67_FD_152962 | JGI IMG/M metagenome (GOLD analysis project Ga0206919, IMG submission 152962) | Enriched cells from forest soil in Barre Woods Harvard Forest LTER site, Petersham, Massachusetts, United States -... | ecosystem: Environmental > Terrestrial > Soil > Temperate forest > O... | reverse complement strand
TTAGCAGTTGTTGCACCTGTACTGCTTAATACAATATTACCCGAATAATTGCCAACGGGCGTTGTAGCCGCTAATCTTATATAAACCGGGGTATTGGTAAAAGTGCCGGCAGCTCCGACGGTAACGGTATTACCGAAAGTACTATTATCGGCGCTTACCTCAAAACCCGATGGCGGAGTAACCAATACACCCGCTGTTAAATTGATGCCGGATACATTAAATGTTGTTGACGAAGACGCCGTGCCGTAGACTGTAGTCAAAGCAGATAAACTACCCGTCGATGATATGGTTGGTGGCGTTGGATTTACCGTAATTGTAAACGTTAAGGGCGTGCCGCTGCAACCTGCGCCGCTGATAAAACCGGATCCAAATGAAATGGGGCTCGAGCCGACGCTTATAGTGTTTGTAACCGTGTTAGTTGCCGTATTGATTACCGAAACATTGTTTGAACCTGCATTTACCACATACACCTGGCTGCCATCGGGGCTTACAGATATACCACCCAGGCCTGTTCCTGCTGCAATGGTCGCTATTACCGTATTAGTAGTTGTATTGATAACAGAAACATTGTTTGAACTATTGTTTGCTACATATATACGGCTGCCATCAGGGGTTACAGAAATGCCATAAGGCCTGGTGCCAACCGTTACCGTAGCCATCACTGTATTGCCTAAAGTATTAATAACAGAAACAGTACCATCCCCAAAATTTGTTACGTATGCCTTGGTGCCATCCGGACTTATTGAAACACCGCGCGGTTGTGAGCCCACCGCTATCGTAGCTTCAGGCAAATTAGTGGTTGCATCGATTACTGATACCGTGTTTGAAAGATCGTTTGGTACATATACGTGATTGCCATCAGGGCTTACAGTCACACCCTGAGGGAAAACGCCAACCGAAACTGTTGCTACTATGGTATTTGTGGCCGCATTAATCACCGATACATTGCCGGCATTTAAATTTACCACATATACTCTACTGCCATCAGGGCTTACAGTCACACCCTGAGGGCCTGTGCCCACAGGTATTGTAGCCACAACAGTGTTAGTTGCCGTATTGATTACCGAAACTGTATTTGAAACATTATTTGTTACGTAAACTTTGCTTCCATCGGGGCTCACCGAAACACTATAAGGGTTTGAGCCCACCGGTATGGTGGCTACCACCGTGTTTGTGGTAGTATTGATAACAGAGATACTATTTGAACCGTTATTAGCTATATATGCCAATCCGGCATTTAAGGGTGTTGCTGTAATAGTTGCCGTAACCGGGCTGGCACCGGTATTTATAGCGGTAAAGGCGGCTATATTGCCCGTGCCGCTTGCTGCCAGGCCAATACCCGGGGTATCGTTGGTCCAGTTAATAGTATTGGCGGTACCTGTAAAATTTACAGCTGTGGTGACATTGCCGTTTACCAATGTTTGGTTAGCTACAGAATTTACGGTTGGTAATGCGGTTACATTGCCTGTCACACCCACGGTTTGATCTATTGCCCCTATTGAGCTCAACACCACGTTACCTGATAAATTGCCGGCCGGGGCGAAGGCTGCCGACCGCACATAAACCACAGAATTGCTTACCGTACCCCCTACCGCGATAAGGTTTACGCTATTACCATAGCCGCTGCCGGCCACAAGGGAAACCTCGAAGTTTAATGGTGCACTTACTATAATATTGGCGGTTAGATTAATTCCGGAAACTGTAAACTGCTGAATATTAGGACTGGATGAAGCAGTGCCCGCGCAAGCCGATATGGTGCCTGTTATGGCGTTTGGTGTAATAGTCGCTGCAGTTAGTGGATTTACAATAATATCGCCGGGTAAATAAGTGATCGTATAGTTACTTGCGGTAAAGGTTCCACCCGTTGCCGCTGAACTCGTTACCGAACCCGTATAGGTGCCTACTGCCGCTGCTGCTGCCGAGCCTGTGCCGTAGGCTATAGTAACGCTGCCAATGGTTTCCGAATTTAACAAGCCTGTGGGGGTAAAGGCTGTTGAGCCTGCACTGCCGGTGATAGTTGTACCAAAGGTTTTATTAACAGTATTGGCGGTGATGGTTAAGGCGGCAGGGGTAATGATAATATTGCCCGGCGAATAAGCGATCGTATAATTGCTTGCCGTAAACGTTCCGCCTGTTGCTGCCGACCCGGTGACTGAATTGGTATAGGTACCTACTGCCGCAGTTGCCGCGGAACCTGTACCGTAAGCTGTGGTAATACTGCCGATAGTTTCCCCGTTTTGCAGACCGGTCGCAGTGAAAGCCGTCGAGCCCGCACTTCCTGTTATAGTTGTGCCGTAGGGTTTGTTGACGGTGTTGGCGGTGACGGTTAAAGGAACCGCTCCCACAATAATGTTTGCCGGTGTGTAGGTAATAGTATAATTACTTGCTGTAAAGGTACCGCCTGTTGCTGCCGATCCGGTGACTGAGTTTGCATAGGTGCCTACTGCGGCAGTCGCCGCCGACCCCGTACCGTAAGCTGTGGTGATGCTGCCTATCGTTTCCCCGTTTTTCAAGCCCGTAGGCACAAAAGCAGTCGAGCCGGTGGCGCCGGTGATAGTTGTTCCGTACGGTTTGTTTACAGCATTGGCAGTGATGGTTAAAGGGACAGTTCCAACAATAATATTGCCCGGCGCATAAGTGATCGTATAATTGCTTGCCGTAAACGTCCCGCCCGTAGCTGCCGAACCGGTGACCGAGTTTGTATAGGTGCCTGCTGCCGCAGTTGCCGCCGACCCCGTACCGTAAACTGTAGTGATGCTGCCTATCGTTTCCCCGTTTTTCAAGCCTGTGGGCACAAAAGCAGTGGAACCTGCCGCGCCGGTGATGCTTGTGCCGTAGCTCTTGTTTACATTATTGGCAGTGATGGTTAAAGGAACTGCTCCCACTATAATGTTTGCCGGAGTATAGGTAATGGTATAATTACTTGCTGTAAAGGTGCCACCTGTCGCTGCTGAGCCGGTTACTGAATTCGTATAGGTGCCCACTGCGGCAGTTGCCGCCGACCCCGTGCCGTAGGCTATGGTGATACTGCCAATGGTTTCCCCGTTTTTCAGGCCTGTGGGCACAAAAGCAGTGGAACCTGCCGCGCCGGTGATAGTTGTTCCGTAAGGTTTGTTTACAGCATTGGCAGTGACTGTCAAAGCTGCAGCGGTTACGTGGCTGGTAACCATCGCTACGTTAGCAGTTGTTGCACCTGTACTGCTTAATACAATATTACCCGAATAATTGCCAACGGGCGTTGTAGCCGCTAATCTTATATAAACCGGGGTATTGGTAAAAGTGCCGGCAGCTCCGACGGTAACGGTATTACCGAAAGTACTATTATCGGCGCTTACCTCAAAACCCGATGGCGGAGTAACCAATACACCCGCTGTTAAATTGATGCCGGATACATTAAACGTTGTTGAGGCTGATGCCGTACCGTAAGTGGTATTTAAAGCTGATAACGTACCGGTGGATGATATGGTTGGCGGCGTAGGATTTACCGTAATTGTAAACGTTACGGGTGTGCCGCTGCAACTTACACCAGGCGTAATAAAATTCCCAAACGCAAGCGGTCCTGTCCCAACATTGATCGTGGCTGCAACTGTATTGGTGGTGGTATTGATAACCGAAACAGTATTTGAAAACCTGTCTGTTATATACGCCAAACTACCATCAGCATTCATTGAGGCGCCAGACGGGTCGACCCCCTGCGCAATTGTCGCCACCAGTGCGTTGTTAGCTGTATTGATAACCGAAACCGTTGCATTACCATCATTCGCCACATATAGCCGGGTACCATCCGGGCTTACCGTAACGCCATTCGGGAACGAACCTGCCGGAATGCTGGACACCACTGATACGATAGCATTGGTTGCTGTATTAATTACAGTAACAGCTGCAGGACTGTGATGTGTTACATATAACCGACTCCCATCCGGGCTTATACACATACCTTCCGGTTGTGCGCCTGTTGTGATGGTGGCCGATATTGTATTGGTTGAAGTGTTGATGACCGATACCGTGCTTGAACCGTTATTGGCCACAAAAACTTTACTGCCATCACTGCTTACAATTAAACCAAAAGGCTCCGAGCCGACAGTAACGGTAGCTATCACCGTGTTACTCACGGTATTGATCACCGAGACATTGTTCGAGGTAGAATTTGCCACATACAACCGGCTGCCGTTAGGGCTTACCCATATACCATTGGGGAATGAACCTACTGTAATGGTAGCTATTACTGCATTTGTTGCCGTATTGATCACGGATACAGTTCCGTCGCTTGTATTTGTTACATATACCCGGCTACCGTCGGGGCTCACCGCGACGCCCCACGGATTCGAACCAACCGCGATGGTGGCCACTACGGTGTTGGTGGTGGTATTGATCACCGAGACATTATTTGAAGCATTATTCGATATATAGGCAAATCCCGACGCCTGTGGAGTGGCTCTGATAGTGGCTACAATAGGGCTGGTACCCGTGTTTACCGCGGTAAATGAAGCAATATTACCTGTACCACTGGCAGCAAGTCCTATGCCGGGCGTATCGTTGGTCCAGGTAAAGGTATTGGCGGTACCGGTAAAGCTAACGGCTGCAGTAGTGTTGGCATTTACAACAGTCTGGTTAGCTATCGTATTTACAGTCGGCAACGCATTTACAATACCCGTTACAGCAACATTTTGACTGCTTGCGCCTGTTGAGCTTAACACTACATTGCCTGATAGACTGCCCGCTGATGCTGTCGCAGCCGACCGCACAAAAATAGTTGTGCTGCTTACAGTACCGCCCGCTTGGGTAAGTGTTACACTGCTGCCATAACCGCTGCCTGCTGTGAGCGATACTTCAAAACCGGTTGGCGCTGTCGCGGTAATATTGGCGGTTAGATTACTGCCTGAAACTGTGAACTGTTGAATATCCGGGCTTGCCGATGCAGTACCCGCACAGGCGGAAATAATGCCCGATATATTGCTTGCCGTAATTACCGGCGGTGGCGGGTTTACCGTAATGGTAAACGTAACGGGAGTGCCGGCGCAATTTGTGCCTGCTTTAAAAAAATTTCCAAATGAAAAGGGGCTGCTCACTGGTATTGTCGACGTTACCGTATTGGTAGCTGCATTTATTACAGACACTGTGTTTGTGCCTACATTGGTCACATAGATCAGGCTGCCATCGGGGCTCGTCGACACACCAATTGGGCTAGTGCCTGTGCCTATTGAAGCTGCAACTGTGTTGGTTGTTGTGTTGATTACCGAAACTGTATTTGAACTGGCGTTTGCCACAAAAACCTCGCTGCCATCCGTGCTTACCGCTACACCTTGCGGACCCGAACCGACTGATATTGTTGATACAACTGTATTGGTAGCTGCATTTATTACAGACACTGTGTTTGAGATCCTGTTTGAAACATAGACTTTGCTACCGTCTGGACTCACTGATATGCCGTAAGGACTGGAACCGACTGTTACCGTAGCCGTCACTGTATTTGTTGAAGTACTGATCACTGAAACTGTGTTCGAACTTTGATTTGTAACATACAGTTTACTGCCATCCGGGCTTATCACAATGTTGGTAGGACTTCCTGCGGCAGCTATGGTGGCAATCACAGCATTCGTCCCGGTATTGATTACAGATATGCTGCTATTGTTTACAACATAAGCCCGACTACCGTCAGGGCTCACCGCTACGCTGAAGGGACTGGTACCTGCAGTTATTGTAGCTACAACAGTATTGGTTGTCGTATTGATTACCGACACGTTATTTGAACTTGTGTTTGCTACATAAACCTTACTGCCGTCCGGACTTACAGCTATGCCTTGCGGACCGGAGCCGACCGATATTGTTGATACTACGGTATTGGTTGTGGTATTTATTACCGATACCTTGTTAGAACTAAAACTTGTTATATAGGCAAACCCGGCATTTACGGGGGTAGCGGTAATAGTAGCCACAATAGGGCTGTTGCCGGTGTTTACTGCTGTAAATGAGCTAATATTGCCGCTGCCGCTTGCCGCCAAACCTATGCCCGGCGTATCATTGGTCCAGGTAAAGGTATTACCAGTACCCGTAAAATTAACTGTGGTTGTAGAAGCTCCGTTTGCCACGGTTTGATTGGTTATTGTATTTACGGCAGGTAGGGCATTTACAGTGCCGGTTACTGCCACATTTTGACTGGTTGCCCCTGTTGAGCTTAATACTACATTGCCTGAGAGACTGCCCGCCGATGCTGTCGCCGCTGACCGTACAAAAATAGTTGTACTGCCTACCGTACCACCAGCCTGCGTAAGCGTTACACTGCTGCCAAAGCCACTGCCCGCTGTAAGCGATACCTCGAAACCGCTTGGGGCTGTTGCCGTAATATTCGCAGTTAAATTGACGCCTGAAACTGTAAACTGCTGGACATCCGGGCTTGCCGATGCAGTACCCGCACAGGCGGATATAGTACCCGATGCAGTACCTGCCGTAATAACAGGTGGTGGCGGGTTTACCGTGATAGTAAATGTAACCGGGATACCGTTACAAACAGCGCCGCCTGTAAAATTGCCAAATGAATAAGGCGAATTGCCCACTGGTATTGTAGCTGCCAGCGTATTGTTAGATGTATTATACACCGTAACATAACTTTGTTGCTGATCGGCCACATATACCTGGGTACCATCGGGGCTTACCGATACCCCGTTAGGGTTTGTACTTGCGCCCGTTGATATCGTGGTTACTGCATTGTTGGATGTATTGATAACGGATAGAGTGTTAGATTGAAAATTTGTCACATAAGCCTTGGTGCCGTCAGGGCTTACTGCTATCCCCTGGGGTTCCGATCCTACGGTTATCGTAGAAGTCAATGTGTTAGTCGTGGCATTGATTACAGACACGGTGTTAGAAACAAAATTTGTTACATATACCTTAGTGCCATCTGGGCTTACCGCCACCCCAAAGGGATCCGACCCAACCGTTACGGTAGCTATTACCGTATTGGTTGATGTATTAATGACCGATACGTTATCAGAATTTGAATTTGCGACATACGCCCGGCTGCCATCAGGACTTATGGCGATGGCCTGCGGGCTGAGGCCCACTGCAATTGCAGCCACCACAGTCCTGGTTGTGGTATTGATAACCGAAACCGTTTCCGAAACGTTATTTGCCACATAGGCCCGGCTACCGTCAGGGCTCACCACTACGCCAATCGGGCTCTGGCCTACCCCAATTGTATTCACAACTGTGTTGGAGGCGGTATTGATTACCGATACGGTATTATCGGTGTTGTTTGTTACATACACTGTGGTGCCGTCAGGGCTTACCGATACACCATCCGGCGCTGTACCCACGGATATAGTAGCTACTACGGTATGGGTAGCGGTATTGATTACGGAAACCGTATTTGAACCCCGGTTAGCTATATAGGCGAATTTGGCGGTTTGCGGTGTGGCTACAATGGTGGCTACAACCGGGCTCGTGCCGGTGTTTACCGCGGTGAACGACGCGATATTACCCTTACCGCCCGATGCCAGCCCTATAGCCGGTGTGTCATTCACCCAGCTCACTGCATTGGCCGTACCGGTAAAGTTAACCGCTGTGGTGCCGGCGCCATTGGCAACAATTTGACTGGCTACCGTATTAAGCGTTGGCAAGGCATTTACAGTGCCTGTTACCGCGGCGTTTTGGCTGGTTGCACCTGTTGAACTCAGCACTACGTTGCCCGATATGCTACCCGCAGATGCCGTACTTGCCGACCGCGCAAAAATAGTGGTACTGCTTACTGTACCACCCGACTGGGTAAGTGTTACGGTGCTGCCATAACCACTGCCCGCTGCAAGCGATACTTCAAAACCGGCGGGGGCTGTTGCGGTAATATCTGTCGTTAAACCGGTGCCTGCAACTATAAACTGCTGGATATTTGGGCTTGACGAGGCGGTGCCAGCACAGGCAGAAATGGCGCCACTTACAGCACCGGCTGTAATAGTTGGCGTTGGGTTTACTGTAATGGTGAAAGTAATGGGCGTGCCTGTGCAGATTGCACCTGGGGTAATAAAATTGCCTACGGACACCGGACGGGCGTTTACCGGTATAGTAGCTACAATGGCACGGGTGGAAACATTAATAACCGAAACATTATTTGAACTTGAATTTGTCACATACAAAAAGCTGCCGTCAGAAGTTAGCGATAGGTTAAGCGGATTACCACCTACCGTTATATTAGCGGATGCCAGTGTATTAGTTGCAGTATTGATCACCGATACGGAATTTGAACCGGCATTGGGTACATACGCCCGGCTGCCATCAGGGCTTACAATTACGTCAGATGGGCGTGAACCAACCGCTACTGTTGCAGTCAGCGTATTAGTTGCGGTATTGATAACCGATACGTTGTTTGAATTTTGATTTGATACATACACCCGGCTGCCATCAGGACTTATGGCAATACCCTGCGGAGCGTTACCAACGGCTATGGTTGCTGATACGGTATTAGTAGCAGTATTTATTACAGATACACTATTTGAACTTAGGTTTGCAACGTATACTTTACTGCCATCGGGGCTTATGGCGACAGTATTGGAGCCATTACCCACCGCTATTGTCGCAATTACGGTATTGGTTGTAGTATTAATGACCGACACATTATTTGAACTTTGATTTGCAACATAGGCCTGGCTGCCATCGGGGCTTATGACTATCCCGATTGGCTCGCTGCCAACGGATATTGTTGATATTAATGCATTGGTTGCTGTATTGAATACCGATACCGTATTTGAAACATCGTTGGTTACATAAACACGGCTGCCATCAGGGCTTATGGCTACACCCGTGGGGCCTGACCCCGCCGTTATGGTTGACACTATTGTATGGGTGGTAGTATTGATTACCGAGATATTGTTGGAATTTTGATTGGCTATATACGCAACACCTGAATTTGCCGGAGTAGCAGTAATAGTAGCGGTGACCGGGCTGGTGCCGGCATTTACAGCAGTAAATGAGGCAATATTACCGCTGCCGCTTGCGGCAAGCCCTACGCCCGGCGTGTCATTGGTCCAAGTAAAGAGGCTTGCGGTGCCGGTAAAATTAACAGCGGCTGTGGCGTTGGTATTTACTACTGTCTGGTTAGCTATCGTATTTGCTGTTGGCAGCGCATTTATTGTAGCCGTCACTGCAACATTTTGAGTGGGTACCCCGGTTGAGGTTAAGACAACGTTGCCTGATATACTGCCGGCTGACGCAGTACTCGCCGATCGTACAAATATCGTTGTGCTGCTTACTGAGCCAGCGGTTTGCGTAAGCGTTACGCTGCTGCCGTACCCGCTACTTGCCGTGAGTGACACTTCGAAACTCGCCGGCGCCGTCGCGATAATGTTATTGGTTAAACCACTGCCCGACACTGTAAACTGTTGAACAAGCGGGCTTACAGATGCTGAACCAGCACAGGCGGATATCGAACCGCTTGTAGTACCTGCTATAATATTGGGGTTTACCGTAATGGTAAATGTAATGGGCGTGCCACTGCATACAAACCCTGCAGTTACCGGGGTAACCGTAACGGTTGCCGTGATCGGACTGGCACCTGTATTTATTGCGCTAAATGATGCAATATTGCCGCTGCCGCTTGCAGCAAGCCCTATGCCGGGTGTATCATTTGTCCAGTTAAAGGTAGTGCCCGTCCCCGTAAAGTTAACTGCAGCTGTAGAGCCGCCGTTTACAACGGTTTGATTACTTACTGCATTTACTGTTGGCAAAGCGGTTACAGTGCCCGCTACCGCCACATTTTTACTGGCTGCACCTGTTGAACTCAACACCACATTGCCCGATATGCTGCCCGCTGATGCCGTAGCTGCCGAGCGTACAAAAATCGTTGTACTACTTACTATACCACTCGTTTGCGTGAGACTTAGGCTATTGCCGTAGCCGCTGGTTGGTGAAAGAGATACCTGGAAGCCTGTTGGTGCCGTGGCGGTAATATTATTGGTTAAACCGTTGCCGGAAACAGTAAACTGCTGTACATTGGGATTTGCAGATGCGGTGCCGGCACAGGCCGATATAGTACCACTCGCCGCGCCCGCAGTAATGGTGGGCGTTGGGTTTACCGTAATTGTGAAAGTAACCGGTGTGCCGGGGCAACTTGCGCCCGGTGTAATAAAAGCACCTACTGCAGTGGGTGAGGTACCTGCTGTTATCGTAGTTGTTACCGTATTGGTAACCGTATTGATTACAGATACATTGTTTGAATTAAAATTTGTTACATACAGGCTACCGCCATCTGGGCTTACAGTTATCCCGGCTGGTGCAGTACCAACTGCTATGCTTGCCGCAACGGTGTTGGTTGCAGTATTAACTACCGACACGTTGTTGGAACCCTGGTTTGTTACATAGGCCAGGCTGCCGTCAGGGCTTATTGTTATCGCCGATGGCGTTGTGCCAACTGCTGTGGTAGCTACAACAGTGTTGGTTGCAGTATTAATAACCGACACAGTGTTTGAAGCCGAATTTGCAACATAAACACTGCTGCCGTCAGGGCTTATTGTTACGCTGCGAGGGCTCGAACCAACAGTTATCGTAGCTGTAACCGTATTGCTTGTTGTATTAATAACCGAAACTGTGTTTGAAGTAAAATTTACAACATATGCCCGGGTGCCATCAGGGCTTACAGACACCATGCTGGGCTCATGGCCAACCGCTATAGGCGATCCCACAACTAAATTGGTTGCAGTATTAATTACCGACACAGTGTTTGATGCACTGTTTGTTACATACACCCGCGTGCCGTCAGGACTTATGGCGATACCGTCCGGCTGGTTACCAACCGTGATGGTTGCTGTTACTGTATTACTTGCCGTATTGATTACTGAGACGTTGTTTGAACCATTGTTTGTTACGTACACCCTGGTGCCGTCAGGGCTTACAACTACGCCTGTAGGATTCGTTCCAACCGTTATGGTGGCTACTACTGTATTGGTGGTAGTATTGATAACCAATATACTACTGGAAAAGGCATTTGCTATATAGGCAAATCCCGCATTTACCGGGGTGGCTGTAATAGTTGCTGTAACCGGGTTGGTACCGGTGTTTACCGCCGTAAATGAGGCAATATTGCCATTACCGCTGGCAGCTAAGCCTATGCCGGGTGTGTCATTGGTCCAGGTAAAAGTATTAGCGGTACCTGCAAAGGTAACTGCGGTTGTGGCAGTGGCATTTGTTACAGTTTGATTAGATACCGCGTTTATCGTTGGCAACCCATTGACGGTACCTTTCACAGCAACATTTTGACTGGTTGCACCTGTTGAACTCAACACCACATTGCCCGATATGCTGCCCGCTGCTGCGGCAGCTGACGATCGCACATATACTAGGGTACTGCTTACCGAACCACTTGACTGGGTAAGCGCTACGCTGCCAGCGTAACCGCTTGTTGCCGAGAGCGACACTTCAAAATTAGTTGGGGCGGTTACTGTAATGTTATTGGTTAATCCCGTGCCTGAAACAGTAAACTGCTGAACAAGCGGGCTTACAGAGGCCGAGCCCGCGCAGCCGGAAATAGTACCACTCGCGGTGCTTGCTGTAATAGTTGGTGTCGGGTTTACCGTAATGGTAAACGTAACCGGCGTACCCGGACAACTGGCGCCCTGTGCAATAAAATTGCCTACTGAACTGGGGAACGTACCAACTGCGATAGTAGACGTTACCGTATTGGTTCCCGTATTGACTACCGAAACATTGTTTGATCCCTGGTTTACGACATACAAAAAGCTGCCGTCGGCTCTTAGCGCAACGCCAATTGGATCAGTACCTGCTGTTATGGTGGATATTACGGTTCGCGTGGTGGTATTTACAACAGAAACCGAATTAATATTTGCTGTATACAACCGGCTGCCGTCGGCACTTACAGCCACACCAACCGGTTCGCTGCCTACTCCTATTGTTGCAACTATTGCATTGGTAGATGCATTGATCACTGCAACAGTGTTGGAATTTTGATTGGTTACATATACCAGGCTGCCATCAGGGCTCGTGGTTACGCCGCCCGGGCCGGAACTAACCGCTATGGTGGCCGTTACCGTATTTGTTGAGGTGTTGATTACGGAAACAGTATTAGAGTTAAAATTTGTTACATATACCTTGCTTCCGTCAGGGCTGACAGCTATGCCCGGAGGCTCTGAACCAACCGCTATCGTTGATATTACCGTATTATTTGTGGTGTTGATCACAGATACGGTGCCCGAATTTTGATTTACCACATACACCCGGGTATCATCGGGGCTTATAGCTATGCCCCTGGGTTCTGAGCCCACTGCTATTGTTGATGTTACTGTATTGGTTGTAGTATTGATCACTGATACTGTACCAGAGATCTCGTTGGTTACATATACACGACTCCCATCTGAGTTAACAGCTGTGCTATTAGGGCTGTTGCCAACCGTTATCGTAGCTACTACAGCATTGGTCGTAGTGTTGATTACAGATACAGTATTAGAATTGGCATTTGTTATGTATGCAAATCTCGCATTTGTCGGCGTGGCTGTAATAGTAGCAGTAACCGGGCTGGTACCAGTATTTACTGCGGTAAATGAGGCAATATTGCCATTGCCGCTTGCAGCTAACCCTATGCCGGGTGTGTCGTTGGTCCAGGTAATGGTATTGGCGGTACCGGTAAAGCTAACGGCCGTTGTAGCGTTTGCATTTACAACGGTTTGATTTGAAACTGCATTCACTGCAGGCAACGCATTTACAGTGCCGGTAACTGCAACGCTTTGAGTAGTTGCTCCCGCAGAGGTTAAAGTTATATTGCCGGATATGGTGCCCACCGGTGCCGTAGCTGCCGAACGAACAAAAATCACAGTATTACTTACCGTAGACCCTACTTTGGTAAGCGTTACGCTGCTGCCATACCCTGTCGTTGCGGAGAGCGACACTTCAAAATTGGTTGGGGCAGTTACAGTAATATCGGCGGTTAAACCAGTACCGGAAGTTGTAATTTGTTGAACAAGAGGGCTTGTTGACGCCAAGCCCACGCAGCCAGATATGGTGCCGCTTGCCGTGCTTGCTGTAATAACACCCGCCGGCAGGTGTGCTTTATTAGTTGCCCCCGCTGTAGAAAATAAACAGAAAAGAAATATTATGATACCTATAACAGGTAAAAATCTCTTCATAGGCTTGTGATACATCAATTCAAAAACAAGCAGGGGACCTTATTTTCGTAGCTTCCGGTTGTTTTAGTTAAATCAATTGTTTATAAATTATTTCGCTATCCATTAACGATAATGGCGCTACTTAATAATTTACCAGTGTTAAATATAATGGATATGTTTAAATATTTGCAGGTTTATGTAATTCTAAATCAACAAATTGCAGTCTATTATATATGCAATAAATTCATTATACATATATGAATCTGGTATGTGATTGACGATGAAACCGCCACCAAAGTAACCCACGGCATTGTTGTTGTTGCGTCGGATAAGCACAAGAAGTTGTTTACGCTTTGATCGGCCTGAAAAAGCCTCAAAAATGCGTAGCATTCATATAGTTTTTCAGCTAATTTTACTGAACTAATTTGCCGCTTTAATATACATGAAGGAAATAATTGACATAGTAACTGCTTACGAGGATGCTACCAGGCAAAAAAAGAAAACTGCATTGGCAACGGTAGTCTTGGTAGAAGGTTCGGCCTACCGCCGTGCCGGGGCACGGATGTTAATTACAGAAGACGGGCAGCTAACCGGGGCCATCAGCGGCGGGTGTTTAGAGGGTGATGCTTTGCGCAAGGCAAGGATGGTCATTCTTCAACAAGAACCGATGCTGGTTACTTATGATACCATGGACGATGACGATGCCAGGCTTGGCGTGGGTTTAGGCTGTAACGGCATTATACATATCCTGATAGAACCCATAAATGACAACCGAACTAACCCAATAACACTGTTAAAAGCTATCATTTCGTCGCGCGGCTACTCGGTTTTGGCCACTGTGTTTTCTCTCACAGACCGCAAAGCCCAACAACCCGGAACTTATTTGTGTCTTGTTGATGGTAAAGCTTTGGTGAACGGATCGGAAACTTTATCCTATAAAAATGAGTTACTGGAAGATGCCAAAAATGCACTGAACAATCAGCGCTCGTCTATTACGGCTTACGCCGGCTACACTGCATTTGTAGAGTGTATAAACCCGCTCATTTCGTTGGTTGTTATCGGTGGCGGTAATGATGCTATCCCGTTAACCAAATTTGCATCTATATTAGGCTGGAACATTACCGTTGTTGACGGCAGGCCGAATTACGCGCTGGCCGAGCGTTTCCCGCTCGTTAAAGATTTGATAGTAGCCAGGCCTGAAGCAATATTGAACAAGCTGCTGGTCAACGAATGGACAGCCTTCGTGCTGATGACCCATAACTACAATTACGAAATTGCTTTTCTGAAAGAGCTTTTACCATTAGAAACCGCTTATATAGGCATCTTGGGGCCAAAGAAGAAACTGGAGCGAATGCTGGAAGAACTCGAAGAAAACGGCACCACGATCACGCCCAAAAACCTGGAAACCATACACGGACCGGTGGGGCTTGATATCGGCTCTGAAACATCCGAAGAGATCGCGCTGTCTATTATTGCCGAAATAAAGGCTGTCTTCTCTTCCCGCAACGGCAACTCTCTGAAATATAAAACTACCGTTATCCATAGCGATCGATGACAGCGGCTATTATATTGGCAGCGGGGGGGTCAAGCCGATTAGGATTTCCGAAACAAACGCTTTTGTATAAAGGAAAAACTTTGCTGGAATTATCTATCGAAGCCGGGTTAAAATCAAAGTGCGACCCGGTCGTCGTAGTGTTGGGCGCGAATGCAGACGCTATAGAAGCGGGGATAAAAGACAATAACATCACTATTATTCACAATCCCAACTGGCCGGAAGGCATGGCCTCATCAATCAAAGTCGCTATTGAGTACATTAACAAGATAGAAGTAATTGATAGTGCTGTAATGATGCTTTGCGACCAGCCTTTTGTAAACCGGGGATTAATTGATAACCTGCTCTACAAACAACAACAAACGCGAAATGCTATTGTAGCTTGTGCTTATAAAGACACCGTTGGCGTTCCTGTATTATTCAAGCGTTCATTATTTACTGAATTATTATCCTTGCACGGGCAGGAGGGCGCGAAAAAGGTACTCAATAGCCACTTAGATCAAATTGCGGTCATCCCGTTTGAAAAAGGCGGAATTGATATTGATACAATTGCCGATTATGAAGACCTGCTAAAAAATAGTTAGATCAGTTTATCCGGTGTGATAGGCAGATCTCTTACCCGTTTTCCTGTTGCGTTATAGATTGCGTTGGCGATAGCCGCCGCCATTCCCGTTACACCTATTTCTCCAATGCCCCTTGCACCTAATGGCGATATATACGGATCGGGCTTATCAATAAACTGAACCTCAATTTCCGGAATGTCGGCATGAACCGGAACGAGGTATTGCGCCAGGTCACGAGTAACTACGCGGCCGTTATTGGGGTCGTATTGCGTGTTCTCCATTAACGCCATACCGAGCGCAAATATCATCCCACCCATAATTTGGTTTGTGGCTGTTTTAAGGTTCATTATTTTGCCAATATCCATAACACCCACTAACTTTTCAACGCGTACTTCACCAAGATCAGGGTCAACCAAAACTTTCGCAAACTGTGCGCCGAACGAATGAAACGCGTACGGTTTTCTGTCTGTATTTTGATCTTCCTGAACCGCCTTGTTGGTTTTGCTCTCCTCTTCTGTTTTAGCTTCGGGACTTCCCGCGGGTGCCGGCGTGGGCGGCGCCTGGTTACGGGTGGAGACATCCGTTTTAGCATCGGCCTCAATTTTAGCCATGCCCTTGCGGTTTAGAAGCGCCGTATAAGTTTCGCCTTTTTTGTTGTCTGCTTTTATATAAATACGCCCGCTGTCGGCCGCTATATCTTCCTCTTTTTGCCCATGCAGCGGCGAACTCTCGTCGGTTATGGCCATTTGGATGGCCTTGCTTACCGCGCCTAATGCCGCCGCTCTGATGGCAGGCCCCACGCTTGCCGTAACTTGCGACCCGCCGGATTGTGCACCTTTAGGAAAGCTACTATCACCCAGCTTTACTTTCACCTTTTCTACAGGCAAACCAAACGCATCCGCTGCGATCTGCGTCATAATGGTATAAGTGCCTGTACCAATATCCTGCGTGCCGCAAAGTATCTCTGCGCGACCATCGGCAAAAATAGTTGCTTTTGCTGCCGATGCACTACGATTAGCAGGATAGGTGGCAGTGGCCATACCATAGCCCACTAAATATTTGCCTTGTTTGATCGATCCCGGTTGCGCGTTCCTGTTTTTCCAACCAATAGCTTCTGCACCACGCTGATAACATTCTTTCAGGTTCTTTTCAGAGAATTGCTTTTTCTTCTGCTCCTCCATATCGGAATGATTGATCACACGCAACTCTACAGGATCGATGTTTAATTTACAGGCGAGTTCATCCATGGCAACTTCAAGGGCGTAGGTGCCTACAGATTCACCCGGCGCACGCATGGGGCAAGGCGTACCGCGGTTTAACCTGATGACTTCATGACTCACATCGACATTGGGGCTACTATAGATCATACTCGTAGCCACACCTGCTGTTTCTACAAACTCATCCACAAATGAGGTTTCAGAAGTTGTTGCATGTTTGATCGCCGATAATTTTCCACTGTTGTCTGCACCGAGCGAAATTTTCTGGCTGGTTTGCGTGCGCCTGCCTGCCACCGAAAACGCCTGTTGCCTGCTTAATACGATCTTTACCGGTCGGTTAAACTGTTTTGCCGCCATTGGTGCCAAAAATGTATTGGGCCAGGTAAAACCCTTTGAGCCAAAACCACCGCCAATGAATAAAGAATACACCTGTACTTTTTCGGCAGGGATACCGAGCATAGACGATAGCAACCCTTTAACACCCATTACCGATTGTGAGGCATCATATACGGTGAGCTTGTCTCCTTCCCATTGTGCAATGGTCGCGTGGGGTTCCATAGCGTTATGGTGAAAAACGGGGGTTGTATACGTTTCATCTGTTTTTATTGCAGCAGATTGTAACGCAGCCTCGGCATCTCCTCTTTTGGTTTGCGTTTCCGCACCGCCTAAGCCCGAACCGGGTTTGTAAGCTGCAGACTTGTTTTGTTCAAACCCAATTGTTGGTGTTTGTGCATCATAATCAACTTTTATCGTAGCCGCAGCTTGTTCGGCCTGCTCCAGCGTCTCTGCAACCACTACAGCAATATGCTGGCCGCCATAAAATATTCTATCGCTTTGCAAAGGCAGTAGATCTTTCTCGCCGTATTTGCCATCTGACCCTCCCGGAAAGTGAAGCATCATACAATTTTCGCT
>Ga0206919_1135_pt1 | contig 17395 bp, 11 predicted proteins | sample Alteio_BWOrgHeat_67_FD_152962 | JGI IMG/M metagenome (GOLD analysis project Ga0206919, IMG submission 152962) | Enriched cells from forest soil in Barre Woods Harvard Forest LTER site, Petersham, Massachusetts, United States -... | ecosystem: Environmental > Terrestrial > Soil > Temperate forest >... | reverse complement strand
AACCAGCGGACATACCAGCGCGGGCTGTCGAAGCAGATGATGAACGTGACGAGATACAGGCTGAGCGGCAGCACCCAGAGGAAGGGGCTCACCGCCACGTCCTGGCACAGTTTGTTCGTCACCGCCAGCAGCAGCCCGGACGCGCAACCGGGCAGCAGCAGCCACATCAGCTTCCTCTTGGCGGAAGGCGGTACGGCCGCCGCCTCCTCCGCCGCCGCAACTTCCTCGGCGGACGTGGTTGCGGTCGCGTTGCGATGCCGCATCAGCTTTACGGCACACCATCCGCAGACCACCACAAACAACACCAGCCCCCAGCCCCACATGCTGGCCTGCGCTCGGCGCGTGAATTGCGGCTCGAAATAAAAAGGATACGAAACCAGCGCCAGCAACGAGCCGACGTTGGACAGCGCGTAAAGCCGGTACGGCGACACCCCGGGATGCGTCCGGCTGAACCACTGCTGCATCAGCGGCCCCGTGGATGAGAGCACGAAATAGGGCAGGCCAAGGCACGCCGTGAGCAGCAGCAGGATGCGCCCGGTGGGATTCGCCGGGTCATGGGGTTTCCAAGAATCACCGGGTGTGATGTGCATGAAGAGCAGCGCGGCGCCCAGCAACACCAGATGGAGAATCGCCTGCGCCCGCGGCTTGAGCCAGCGCGAGGTGAAATGGGCGTACGCATAGCCGCCGACCAACAACACCTGAAAGAACAACATGCACGTGGTCCAAACCCCCGGCGTCCCCCCAAACCACGGCAGAATGTACTTCCCAATCAGCGGCTGAACCTGGAACAGCAGAAACGCCCCCGTGAAAATCGTAATAGCGTACGCCAGCATCGCTCAACGCACTCCTTCCGAAGAATAACTTGTCCGGTGCAATGGTTTCAAAGTGGCCGGATGATTAGACCTTTTGCCCCCCGTTGAAAAGAAGAATAGCACTCGACACCGGCGGCGTATCTTTCAAGATTCATCCCATGACCGCGCGTCCCAAATCCGAGGCCTTGTTTGCGGAGGTTAAGCGGATTCACACGGCATTTCATTTCATTTCAAATCACAAGTCGGCCACTATCCCGGCACTGAGCGCGCTCGGTCTTGTGTTGTTGGGCATCGCCGTGTGGCTGGCCAAACGGAGAATTGTGGTGGTCCGTCCCTGGCTGTTCGTTCTGGCGGGATCGCTCGGTCTCGGCGCCAGCCTCATCGCCCAGGCTTTTGCGAAGGAAAATGATGCATTGGTGGACTCGGTTTCGCGCAATTTTTACGGTGTGCTCACGGTTTTTGAATACGGCAAGGATACCGAAGCGGGGCATTACTACCTGCTGCAGCACGGGCGCATCACGCACGGCCTGCAGTTTGCCAATCCCGCGGATGCGCGGACCATCACGAGTTATTACGGAGAAAAGAGCGGGGTTTACCTGGGCTGGAATGCGCTGCCATCGGATCAACCCAAGCGGCTCGGGGTCGTTGGCCTGGGCACGGGAACGCTGAGTTGTTACGGAAGAAAGGGCGACTATGTCCACATCTACGACATCAATCCTGACGTCGTACGTCTAGCGACCAGCCGGTTCACTTATCTCACCAATTGTCCGGCGACGGTGGAGATCGCGATGGGCGATGCCCGTCTTTCGATGGAAAACGAGATCAAGAGCGGGCATGCCCAAAACTTCGACATGCTCGCCCTGGATGCCTTCAGCAGCGATGCCATTCCGGTGCATCTGCTGACGCGGGAGGCGATTGAGATTTACCTTAAGCAATTGAATCCCAAAGGCTGCCTGGCGGTGCATGTGTCGAACCGCTATCTCAAGCTGGAGCCGATCGTGATGCGCCTGGCGAAGGAGTTTAATCTCAAGGCCGCGGAGATCTCGGATGACGATGAGACGGACTGGTGGATTTACAGTTCCACGTGGATTTTGCTGACGCGGAACGATGAATTGTTCCGCAATGGCGCAATCATTGAGGCGGCGTCGCCGCCGGACAAGGAAGCGGGGAAGCATCCGCTTTGGACGGATGATTATGCGAGCTTGCTGCCGATTTTGAAGTAGGTGGTGTGCGGTCGCTCGTGTGGATAAGACGGACAGGGAGAGTTTGCGAAAGAACAGGTCGTGGTTTGAGCTGGCTGGTTTTGCGAGAGCACGCGGGGAAGTGCCGACTAGTCGGCGGACGGAGAAAGCGGTGACGAGTCACCGCACTCCATACGCTGGGCGTGACCTGTTGCTTCCCGGCTTGAAGCAAGCGGTGTGGAGTGATTAGGCTTCTGGTGTGAGCGCCACTCCTTCGCTTGATTCGGTTCCGGCCTGGGTCGAACATTTTCCCGATGAGGATTACCGGTTTCATTTCGGGTTGAAGCCCGGCTCGGCAGTGGAGTTTTTCGCGGCGACAGCGGAGAACGAGCGACTCCTGGCGGAGCGGCGACGTTGGTTGAGGGAGGACCAGCAGGGGTGCGCTGCGATGTTACCGGCGGGAGTTCCGCTGCTGGAGGAGACGATCGCACTGGCGAAGGAATGGCGCACGGCGCCGGAGTTGGACGGGACGGAACCCCGGAAGGCGGACGAAATTTGCCGCGAAAAGGCGCAAGAGGCGCAAAAATTGGGAGAACCCGAATCAGGAAACACGGCCGAATCTTTGGAAAGTTGTGTTGCGCTGGGTGAGGCGTGGGAGGCGGATTTTCTTTTGCTGAAACTGGATGGGGATGGGCGCATCCGGCTTCACGGAGGGTGTGTGTGCTTTCCATCGTCGTGGCGGTTGACGGAGAAGATGGGCCGGCCGTTGGAGGAGATTCATGATCCCGTGCCGACGCTCAACGCCTCGCTGGCGCCATCGATCGCCAGTTTTCTCTCGCGGTTGCGCCCGGGTCCGGCGTGGCTGCGGTCGAATTGGGGAATGGCCCGTACGCCGGAACTGAACCTGCATCCGGACCGGCAGATGCCCCGTTTGACGCTGCCGTTGGAAGCGGGCGAGGTCTGGGTGCGGATCGAGAATCAGGCGCTGGTTCTGCTTCCGCAGAGCAGGGGAATTCTGTTTGGCATCCGGCTGGAGATTTTGTCGCTGGCGAAGGTGAAATCGCAGCCGGCGGCGGCGCGGGGTCTGCATCGCGCGCTAAGGACGATGCCGGAGAGCATTGCCGAGTACAAGGGGCTGGCGGCGGCGCGCGGGGAGTTGTTGCGGATGTTGGAGTAAGCGGAATTTTCTTGCTGGCAGGGGGCGTCAAAATCATCGTCACAACATGAACAATCCTCCCCGGTTGTCAGGTTTGGGCCTGCTGTTTTCTGGCCTGTTCGTTGCCCTGCTGATTCCGCCCGCCTTGCCCGCGGCTGAAGGCTTGCGGATGGGGGCGGCGGCGGTGGACATTACGCCGCCCAAAGGCGCGCCGATGGCGGGGTATTATTCGACGCGACTGTCGGAGGGAACGCATGACCCGCTGTACGCCAAGGCACTCGTGTTCGAGCAAGATGGCGCGAAGGTGGCACTGGTGTCGTTGGATCTCATCGGAACGACCCGGGACTCAGTGGAGGCGGCGCGGCGGGAAATTGAAAAGCTGGCGGGCTGGCGCGCCGAGGCGGTGATGATCAGCGCGACGCACGCGCACACCGGGCCGATCCTTTCCGGCGGCCTGCGGGCCGACGCGCAGGGGGCCAAAATGGATGTGATCGAGAAGTACATGGCTGATTTGCCGAAGATGATTGCGGAGTCCGTGCGGCTGGCCGAGAGCCGGTTGACGTCGGCGAAGGTTTTCACCGGCATGGGGCACGAGGACGATCTGAGCTTCAACCGCCGCTATTTCATGAAGGACGGCACGGTGGGCTGGAACCCGGGCAAACTGAATCCGAACATCGTCAAGCCGGCGGGACCGATTGATCCGGAGGTGCCGGTGGTTTATTGCGAGTCGGGTGAGGGGAAGCCGCTGGCTACGTACGTCAATTTTGCGATGCACCTGGACACGGTGGGTGGGATGGAGTTTTCCGCCGACTATCCGTTTACGCTGGCGAAGCTGCTCGGCCAGATCAAAGGCCCGGACATGGTGACGTTGTTTACGATTGGCACCGCCGGGGACATCAACCACGTCAACGTCAGCAATCGCGATCCTCAAAAAGGCCACGGGGAGGCGGCGCGCATCGGCACGATTCTCGCCGGGGAGGTGCTCAAGACGTACGCGCGGCTGGAACCGGTGAAGACAAGCGCGCCGCGGGTGCGCACGCGGATGGTGTCCCTGCCGCTGCCCAAGATCGAGCCGGGCGAGGTGGAAAAGGCGCGGGAATTCGCCACGCGGTATGGCGGCAAGAATGAGCCGAAATTTCTCCAGAAGGTGTGGGCGTTCAAGGTGTTGGACGTGGCGGCGCGCGAGGGAAAGCCGCAGGAGGTGGAGGTGCAGGTGATTGCGCTGGGCGATGATCTGGCGTGGGTGAGCCTGCCGGGGGAGATATTCGTCGAGCTTGGGCTGGCGATCAAAAAGGCGTCGCCGTTCAAACACACGATCATCGCGGAACTGGCCAATGGTTCGATCGGTTACATCCCGACCAAGCGCGCCTATGCGCAGGGCAACTATGAGCCGATCAGCGCGCGCTGCGCGGAGGGTTCGGGCGAGCGGCTGGTGGAGGAGGCGCTGCGGCTGCTGCAGGAAGTGCGGAGGTGACGGTCAATGTTGGCTCAGGCGGGTCGGGGATGGGATTCCATTACTGTTCGATGAGCCGGTAATATCTTTGCACGACGCCGGGGGCGGAATCGGTCACGGTTTTCACGGTGCCGTCGCCGGGGATGCTGGAAAGGCTCTGCCAGCTGGACGAGGAGAGTGAATCAACGTATTGCACCGTGTAAGTTTTTCCCGGTTCGGTCGGGAAGGAGGGCATGAAATTGTTGCCGACTTTGGTGGGGGCGAAAATGGTCGGTGAAGGCCAGATCCAAAAGCCGCCGAGAATGGAGAAGCGGCTGCTGGCGGGCACGGCGGCGACGGGTTGGGCGATAGTGCCGCCCAATTGAAATCGGCTGCTGGTGCTGAACGTCGTGCCGCCACCGGCTTCCACGCTGCGGGTGATCGTGAACCGCGCGCTGCTTTGAGCCAAGGCCGTTCCGGAAATGGAAACCAGCAGAATCAGAAGAAGGGACTTCATAGGGATAAAAACCTCCGGGCCTATCAATAATGGACGATGACCCCACCTTGGCCACCCCGGCCGCCCGCGCCATTTTGAACGTTAGGGGCTCCACCGCCGCCGCCAGCACCAAACTGGCCATCCTTCTGGTCCTGATTGCCCCAACCACCACTCCCGCCGCGAGGGGCGCTACCACCGTTGCCGCCCAAATTTGAGTTGTCAGTGGAACCGGATTGTCCCGGATTGCCAATGATGGGCAACAGACTGCCGCTCGTCACCCCTCCACGTCCACCAGCCCCGGGGCCGGATGCAGTTGCATCGCTTCCGGGAGAACCGCCGCCCGCGCTGATCAAAGCGGCAAAACTGCTGGCTGCGCCCCCACCTCCAACCGTAACCGTATAATTCGCACCAGGAGTCACGGTAAACACATTGAAGGCGTAGGCGCCACTGCCACCACCGCCACCGGCGTAAAGGGTCCCATTGACGGGCAAAAATCCCGCGCCACCGGCTCCACCACCACCCCATAACTCGACCATGATTTTGGTCACATTTGAGGGAACCACGAACGTTCCACTGCTTGAAAACACCTGGATGTTCGGCACGCCGGCGGAGATTTGAAGAGCGTTACCGCTGGTGAACAAGGCCGCATTCGCCCCCGCAGAGAGGCTTACACCATCACTCAAACCATTGAGAGTCTTGACGACCTGGCCGCCGGCAATATTGGCTGCGTTGACGGCACTGGCCGCCAGATTGCGATTCACGACCGCACCATCGGCGATCTGTGTCGTCGTGATCGCATTGTTTTGAATGTCGGCTGTACTTACCGCGTTGGCGGCCAATTGCGCGTTCATAATCGCTCCATTTGTCACCGTCGCTGCGACGGTCGCAAATTGAGCGTACGGCGCGGGCAGGACTTGGACGCGCGGCGAAAGCGTCTGGGTCGTCAAGCCTTGGGTGATGGTGATGTCCAGCCAGCGGGCGGTACCATTGAACGCGCCCGCGCCGAAATCCAGATTCACGGAGAAAAGTCCGTTGGCGAGAGCCGGGCTGGTGGTGTTGGCGCTGCCAACCTGGTTGCCGCCGCCTGCTGCATCGAAGAGTGCGAATACCATAGTATAGGTGCCATTGGCATTTATGCCGCCATCGCGAAGCTGGCCTTGATAAGTGAAGGCCGTCGCGCCCTGGGCGGAGGCGGTTGCCGGCAGGAGGTTGAGCAAGGAGAACGAGGCCAGTGCGATGAGCGCGATGAATGGAGATGGAGGGCGCAATTTCATGGTTGATGGATTCACGGTTTTCCGGCCAAGGGGCAATCCATGAATCAAAGAAGCACCCAACCGACGGGGCGCCTTGAAGCCGGGACTCTCCAACTGATCGCAACGTAGGGTTTTCGGGGGCGGTGTCGAGAGTATTGTGAGAAATGAACAACTGGCTTGCTTTCGGAGGAGAGGTGATATAATGTGTGATATAACATTATTGAATGACGATGGATATGGAGAATGAAATGAAGAGGGAAGCGAATGAGCCCACGCCGCCGGCGCCAGAGGGTGGCGTCGAGGCGGGATCAACGACCTGGTCGATGCACGAAAGACAGCGGGAAACGCGGATTATGCACAAAATATGCGCGGAGATTTTTCGCGCCGGATATGCAATGGCGACGGTTCCGGGTTTTCCGTCGCCCCCTCACCTCGGCCTTCGCCAAGGCGACGGTGGGCGGGACGAGGCGCATGGCGGCGCGAGTGGTCGCGCATCAGGGGCGCGTGTACGGGGGGCAATATCCGTAAAAATACGGATAAAACAGGGTAAAAATTGTAACCATGAAAGATCGCCATTACGTCTTTAGCAACAGCCCGTTGGCGTAAAATGGGCAGAATCCTTGCCGCCATGCCAAAACAACCTTTTAACGTAGCGATTCGATTGAAAACCCGGCAGTCGTTTGAGGTTGCGGGCGTGAGATGGTTCGCCGCGGTGGTGGCGGTGGTTTTCATCGCGGGCGGCGCGGCGGTTCAGGGGGCGGTCAAGGGTGGCGCGGAGCCGGCACCCACGCCGGATCAACTGGCTTTCTTCGAGAAGAAAATCCGACCGGTGCTGGCGCAGAAGTGCTACAAGTGTCATGCGGCTGATTCCGAGAAGATCAAGGGTGGCTTGGTGCTCGATACGCGCGAGGGCATCCGGGCGGGAGGCGATACGGGCCACGCGGTCGTTCCGGGCAGCTTGGGTGAGAGCCTGATCCTCAATGCCTTCCGCGGCGAGAAGAAGATGGAGCAGATGCCGCCCAAGGAAAAGCTTTCGGCCGAGGTGATCGCGGATTTCGAGACATGGATCAGCATGGGCGCCCCCGATCCGCGTGATTCAACGACCAAGACGGCGGTCAAAAAGACGATTGACCTGGTGGCGGGCAGGAGTTTCTGGGCCTTTCAGCCGCCCAAGGCGTCGCCAGCGCCGAAGACCAAGGCCGCTGAATGGCCGCGGACGGACGCGGATCGTTTTGTCCTGGCCGCGCTGGAGGCCAAAGGGCTCAAACCGGCGGTCGATGCCGACAAGGCGACGTTGATCCGCCGCGTGTATTTTGACCTCGTGGGCCTTCCGCCGTCGCCGGAGGAGGTCAGTGCGTTCTTGAAGGACAAGGATCCGAACGCTTTGGAACGCGTGGTGGACAAGCTGCTCGCCACGCCGCAGTTCGGGGAGCGCTGGGGACGGCATTGGCTGGATGTGGCCCGCTACGCCGAGAGCACGGGCAAGGAGCGGAACTACACCTTTCCAGAGGCGTGGCGGTATCGCGATTACGTGATTGCGAGCTTCAACCAGGACAAGCCGTACGATCAATTCGTCCGGGAGCAGATTGCCGGTGACCTTCTCCCGGCGAAGAACGCGGCCGAGCGCAATGAGCGGATCATCGCCACCGGATTTCTGGCGATCGGCACGAAATCGCTGAATGAAAAGAATCCGGAAATCTTCCGCATGGATGTGGTGGATGACCAGATCGACGTGACGTCGCGGGCGGTGCTGGGGTTGACTGTGAGCTGCGCCCGTTGTCACGACCACAAGTTTGATCCGATCCCCAACAGCGACTATTACGCGCTGGCGGGCATCTTCCGCAGCACGGAAACGCTTTATGGAACCGGTGACGGAGAAGGAACGGCCAAAAACCGCCGTCCGTCGACGCTGGTCCCGTTGGTGGACGACGACACCTTGGCGACCAAGCCGGTGAGCCCTGCCGCCGCCGCCGCTCCGTCCGGACGAGGTGCCGGCGCCGGCTTGGATTCCGACACGCTCGCCAAGGCGCGAGCCCTGGCTGCGGCAGGCAAGAAGGCCGAAGCCCGGGAGTTGCTCCAATCTCTCCGCAAGAATGGCCAGAACATCGGGGGCAAAGCCGCGGGTGCGGGGAAATACGGGAGACAGGCTGAACAGGTCAAGCAGGAGCCGTCTAAAGTCGGCCTGGCGATGGGGGTGCGAGATGGGCGCGCCGCCGATTGTCCGATCTACATCCGGGGCGAGGTGGAGGAGAAGGGGCCGATCGCGCCCCGTGGCTACGTGACCGTGATGGCCACCAAGAATGATCCGGTGATCGACAAATCCCAGAGCGGGCGTTTGCAACTGGCCGACTGGCTCGTGAGCAAGGAGAATCCGCTCACTGCCCGCGTGATGGTCAACCGCGCCTGGCAGCATCTTTTTGGCGAGGGAATCGTGCGCACGGAGGACAATTTTGGAGCCACCGGTGAAAAGCCGAGTCATCCGGAATTGCTCGACAGCCTCGCGCTTCAGTTTATGGCGGAGGGCTGGTCGGTCAAGAAGCTGGTCCGATCGCTGGTCTTGAGCCGCACCTATCAGCTCAGCAATGCTTATGACCAGAAGGCCTTCCAGACGGATGCGGATAATTATCTGCTGTGGCGGGCCAACGAGCGACGGCTTGACGCCGAGGCGATCCGTGATGCGATGCTGGCGGCGAGCGGCAACCTCGATCTGGCGCCGGGCGAGCGCTCGGTGGTGGCGAAGATCGGTGACGGCTACATTGGCCGGGGCATCCGGCCCGAAGAGTTCAACGCGGACTCACGCAAACGCAGCGTGTATCTGCCCATCGTCCGCGATTTTCTGCCGGACATTCTGGGGCTGTTCGATTTTGCGGAGCCGAACCTCATCGTCGCCAGCCGGGATGTTACGAATGTGCCGTCGCAGGCGCTGTTCATGTTGAACAGCCCGTTCGTCCTGAGCCAGGCGCAGTCCACGGCGCGCCGGGTGCTGGCGGACCAGGACATCGATGACCGGCATCGCATCGAGCGGGCGTATCTGCTGACGCTGGCGCGTCCGCCGAGCGGTGCCGAGCTGGCGCGCGCGCAGGATTACCTCAGCTTTGGCAAGGCCGGTGAAAAAGGCGCCACGGTGGCGTCGGAGCAGGAGTGGACCAATCTTTGCCAGGCGCTGTTTGCCTGCGCGGAATTCCGTTACATCAAATAATCACATGAACACAAACCGCCCTTTCGAATGCAACCAGGTGATGTCCGCGCCGCTCTCGCGCCGCGCCGCGTTGAAGACGTATTGCGCGGGCTTTGGCTACCTCGCGTTCGCCGGCCTCTCGTCCGAGGCCGCCGGCGCCTACCAGAGTCCGCTGATGCCGAAGGCGCCGCATTTCCCGGCGCGGGCCAAGCGGGTGATCTTTCTCGCGATGCAGGGCGGGCCGTCGCACATGGACACGTTCGACTACAAGCCCAAGCTGCAGGAGTCCGACGGCAAGACGGGCAATCGCGGCAAGTTTGTGGCGTCGCCGTTCAAGTTCCAGCAATACGGACAGGGCGGTCTGTGGATATCGAGCCTGTTCCCCAAGCTGGCGGAACACGCGGATGATTTGTGCATGCTCAACGGGATGAACACGGACATTCCGAATCATCCGCAGGCGTTTGTGCAACTGCACACGGGGAGCTTCCAATTTGTGCGGCCTTCGATGGGAGCGTGGACTCTCTACGGACTCGGCACGGAGAATCAGAATCTTCCCGGGTTCATCACGATTGCCCCGCCCATCGCGCAGGGCGGCGCGCAGAATTTTGGCAGCGCCTTCCTCCCGGCGGTGTATCAGGGCACGCGCATCGGCGAGCCCGGCCAGAAACAGCAGGCCAGGCGGCGGATGGATTCAGGCGAGCAGGCCAGCATGAGCAACATTCACAATCCGCGCATCACGACGGATGAACAGCGCCGGCAGCTTGATCTGGTGCAGTCGATGAACCGCGACCTGCTTTCACACGAGGGCGACAATCCGCAGGTCGACGGTGTGATCCAATCCTATGAACTGGCCTTCCGCATGCAGAGCGAGGTGCCGCGCGTCATGAACGTTTCCGGGGAATCGCGCGCCACGCTGGAGAGGTATGGCATTGGCAATGGCGCGTCGGACAAGTTCGGCCGGCAGTGCCTGATGGCCCGGCGCTTCGCCGAGGCTGGCGTCCGCTACATCGAGGTTTCGCACCAAGGTTGGGACCAGCACCAGAATCTCAATTCGGCGATCTCGCAGAATTGCGCGGCCACCGACCAGCCGATTGCCGGATTGCTCGGCGATCTCAAGGAGCGCGGCCTGCTGAAGGATACGCTGGTAATCTGGGGCGGTGAATTCGGCCGCACGCCCGACAATGCGCGGCCTGATGGTCGCGGCCACAATGCGAAGGGTTACACCATGTGGATGGCTGGCGGTGGTGTGAAGGGCGGCTTCGCTTACGGTGCGACGGATGACGTCGGATACGCCGCAGTTGAGAACAAGGTGCATATTCACGACATGCACGCGACCACGCTGCACCTGCTTGGGCTTGACCACGAGAAGCTGACGTATCGTTACGCGGGGCGCGACTTCCGGTTGACGGACGTCAAGGGGCACGTCGTCAACGGCATCGTAGCGTAAGGTGGCTTCAGGAGCAACCGTCAGTGGGCCAGCGCAAACACTTCCCGCCCCAGTTTGGAACCTTCCATCGCCTGGCCGTACACTTCGAGGGTTCCGGCCACAGTCTTTTGCCATTGGAAACACCTCGCCCGGGCGAGAGATGCCAGCCGCCAGTGCTCGCGCAATTCCGCACTCTCGGCCATCCGGATCATTTGATCTAGGATTTCCTCCGGGTTTTCCGGATCGATGGTGGCGGCCGACCGGCCAACTGTCTCCCGCAACGGGCCGCGGTCGGAGCTGATCACGGGACAACCGCACGCCATGGCCTCGATGGGGATCATCCCGTTGGTGCTGCGCAGCGTCGGATAGACGAAAACGTCAGCCGCCCGGTACAAATCCGCCAGTTCAGCGTCAGAAACCTCGCCCAGGCAGCAAATGTCCTGCTCCAAAAGCGAACTGCGAATGGCGTCTTTGATGAGTTGGACGCCGTCTCCCTCCCGGCCGACCAAGACCAGTTTCCACGGGGAACGGACACGGGCCTTGAAGTTGTAGAAGGCTTCGATCAGGCGGAGGTGATTGCTTTCCGGATATTCGAGCGGGGCCGCATAGACAAAGAATGGCTGGTCCAGGCCGTGGCGTTGCGCGACGCCGGCTTTCGCCGATTCGCGTGGCGCGGCAAAGAATCGCTGATGATTGATGCCGTTGCCAACCACCGTGACCCGCCTCGCCGGCAGGCCGAAGCAGGCGCACGCCTCGTCACGGGCGCATTCAGTGTCGGCTATGATTTCGTTCTGGCGCTGGGCCAGCCACCGGGCAATGTGCCGGTCGAAGAAAGATGGACGATCTTGCGAAGCGGTGAGCGGCTGGACGGTCGCCACGGTGGGGCACGGGCTCCGCCAGGGCATCCGCCGGTGATTGGGAACGTGGAGTACGTCCAGTTGCAGGTCACGCGCCAGGCGCGGGAGCATCAACTGGTGCCACAGGAAGTTTTTGGACGGCTCCCGGACACTCTCGGGGACGGGGATCACTTGCGTCTGCGTCCGCGCAAGGGAGAACATGGAAAGGTCGCCCTCCAGGACGAAAAGGACGAACTGGTGCTGGTCCGCATGAACCGGGAAGGCGTGGGTCAACGGCAACGCATACTGGCTCATGTCGTGACGGATGCCGGATAGAGCGGCGACGGAAAAACCAATTTTCATAGTTTGCCTTTCAACGAGCGGGTTTCGGATTGCGCACTTTCACGTTACCATTCAATACGATCTCTGGTCGGAGCGTAATGGGGCCTTCACCCTCCTATAAACGGTCGACTTGCGGGTCGGAGCTGGACGGACTACTGTGCATTTGCCCACGTTTCTGGGGTGAATACCTTCCGGATGCCGGTTTTCACTTGAAGAAAAACCGGACGCCAACGCCGCCAGCCATTTGAAACCGGGTTCGCGGCGTCACATCCATGCCCGGCGCCAGTTCGGCAAAGATGTCGACGGGCGCTTTGGCAAACATGTAGGCGATGCCCACCGGCACCCGGATGCCGGCACGGGTGTCCTCGTGACGCTCGAATTTCACCCGGGCGCCCACGCCGAAGTAAATGGGCAGCTTCCCTTCGGTTAGCGGCACCAGGTCGAAATTGTGATAGAGGAGGTCGCTGTGAATCTGGAACGCGCTGGGGGAATCGAATGACCACGCGGCAGCGCCGTCAACGGCGATGTTGTCCGTCACAAAACCCTTCAGACTCAGCCCGGTTGGTTCGCCGAGAATCAGTCCAACGCCGATGCCTTCCCCACCGGGGCTTTTCGGCAGCGGCTGGACTGCGCCGACGGCCGCGTTGGCGGGGGTGGCCGGGTTGGTCACGGGTGCTGGAGCGACAGTGGTGGCGGTGGGCTGAGCGGCATTCGTCACCGCAGCCGGGGCGTTGGTTGAAGTGTTGGCCGCATTGGGCGCATTCGTGTTTGTGTTGACCGCGTTGTTAGCGGTGTTCGCCGGATTGGCGGGGTCGTCGGCGCGCAGGCTTGCCGCCACAAATGTCGCTTGAATGACAAAGACAATGAGACATTTGGCCGGCAGGGACAGCGCCCGGACTGAAGTTTTCAATGTTTTCATAGGTTTGTTCGACATTTTATGTCGACTCAAAGCTACGGTGGGATTCCTACACGGCTCAATGGGGTGAGCACGGTAATCACCCCGGGGGCGGCCAAGTACGGAATCTCCACCTCGGTTTTGAAGAGTCCGCAACGGGGGCGAGACCCAAGGATTGGTCCTGCAATCGTGGCGGGCAAATCGGGAAAGAATGTGAATTGCGGCGGAGACCTGGGGGTGGTATGCAGGGGCGAAAAATGCGCATACGTATTACGCTGGCAGCCCACATTCAGATGGAAGGGGAATCCTTCGCCGCCTCATGACCCGCTTCGTTTATCGGCTGGTGATGATTGCCCTGCTGGTTGCGGACACCGGTTCGCGTGCCCGCGCGGCCATGCCATCGAGCATCCAGCGCTTCACCGGCGCACAATGCGTCGATTGCCATGATGCGGAGACGAAGAAGGGCGGGCTGGATTTGAAGGCGCTCACGCTGCAACCGGACGATCCGCACAATTTCGCCACGTGGGTGAAGATTTTTGACCGTGTGAGCGCCGGCGAAATGCCGCCGAAGAAGAAGGTGCGTCCGGCGGCGGAGGAATTGAACCAGTTTACGAATGCCGTTGCATCCGCGCTGCTGGCGGTCGATCAGAAGCGGGTTGCGGCGGAGGGGCGGGCGACGCAGCGGCGGCTCAACGGATACGAATACGAGAACGCGCTGCGCGATCTGCTCTCCGCGCCGTGGCTGGAGATCAAGGGCCAGTTTCCGGACGATGGTGAGGCTTTCCGCTTCAACAAAATCGGGGACGCGCTCGATGTCTCGCACGTGCACATGGCGCGGTACATGACCGCCGCCGATTACGCGATGCGCCAGGTGCTCAGTGTGGAGCTGGAACGCCCGCCCACGACCACGAAGCGCTACTATGCCCGCGACCAGCGGACGCTGACGAAGACGTTCACGCAAAATCCCTTCAACACGTCGCCGGACCGGCAGACGTATCCGGTGCTCGGCACGAACGCGCAACCGGAGGTGCGCAATCTCTCGAAGCCGCTCACGGTCGGCGACAAGGATCCGAAGACGCGCGAACTCGAGGCCGTCGGCTGGGTGTCTGGCAATTATGTGACCGGCTTTTCCTATCGCTGGGATGGATTTCGCGCGCCGGTCGCCGGGCGGTACCGGATACGGTTCAGCGGCTATACGTTGTGGGTCGCGCCGGGCGGTGTCTCAGTGAGCTTTGCCAAAGGGACTGACAAAACGGGCAAGGTCAAGCCGCCGAACAAGTACGTCGGTGATTATGACCACATTTCCGCCGGGCGACGCGAGGAACCGATCACGGTTTACACCCGCAACGGCGTCATGAACCGGCGCGTGGGCGAGTTCGACCTGACGCCCACGCCGACGGTCTATGACATTGGCGAAGTGTGGCTGCTCGCCAATGAGACGCTCGTGCCGGACGCGTCGCGCTTCTATCGTTCCCGACCGAGCGGATTTCGGAATCCGCTGATGCAGGAGGACGGTGCGCCGAGTGTGGCGTTTCGGTGGATGGAGGTCGAAGGGCCGCTGTACGATGAGTCGACCACCGCCGGTTACAAATTGCTCTTCGGCGATCTGCCGCTGAAGCGCGTGGAGGCGGGCGGGGCAGGGGTGACGGTGCCGGTGGTCGAAAATGAGGAGTCCCACAGTTCCAGCCGCAAATCCAAAAAGCGCGCCGAACCCGCCGATGAAGTCACCGTCGACGTCGTTTCCACCAATCCGAAGAAGGATGCGGAGCGATTGATGCGCGGGTTTCTGGCGCGGGCGTATCGCCGGCCGGTCGCCGAGAGCGATGTGCAGCGATTCCTCGCGCTGATCCAGGAGCGCCGCAAGGCGGGGTTGAGTTTTGCGGAGGCCATGATGGCCGGCTACACGGCGGTGCTGGCGTCGCCGGGGTTTGTGTTTCTTGACGAGAAGCCCGGCCGGCTGGATGACGACGCGCTGGCTACGCGTCTCGCGCTGTTTCTCTGGAACTCGGTGCCGGATGCCGCCCTGCGCGCCCGCGCCGCGAAGGGCGAACTCCACCAGCCCGAGGTTCTGCGCGCCGAGACCGGGCGGATGCTGGGCGATCCGAAGTCGCGCCGGTTCATCGAGGCGTTTCTCGATTACTGGATCGATCTTCGCAAGATGGAGGACTCGACGCCGTCGACCACGCTCTACAACGACTATTACCTCGACGACTGGTTGACCGAGGCGGCGCTTGCCGAGACCCAGCTCTACTTCACGGAGATGCTCCAGCACGATCTTCCTGTGCGTTGCGTCGTCGATTCCGATTTCACCTACGTCAACGAGCGCCTTGCCGCTCATTACGGCATTCCGGGCGTGAAGGGCATTGCGATGCGCCGGGTGACGCTGCCGCCGGGCAGTCCGCGCGGCGGCCTCATGACGCAGGCGAGCGTGCTCAAGGTCACCGCGAACGGCACCACCACGTCGCCCGTGCTTCGCGGCAAGTGGATTCTCGAGCGCATCCTCGGTTACGAAATTCCGCCGCCGCCGCCGGTCGCCGCGATCGAGCCGGACATCCGCGGCGCGGTCACGATCCGCCAGCAACTCGCCAAGCATCGCAATGATCCCAGTTGCGCCGTGTGTCACAGCAAGATGGACCCGCCCGGTTTTGCGCTCGAGAGCTTCGACATCCTGGGCGGCTGGCGCGATCGCTACCGGGGCGTGGACGAAGCGGTGCCGCCGGTGCCAGGCTTCGGGAAAAACGGCCATGCGTTTGCGTTTCACTACGGACTGCCGGTCGATTCCAGCGGCGAACTGCCCGACGGCCGTCCGTTCAAGGACATCCGCGAATTCAAGCATCTGCTGGTGAATGAGGACGCCATGATGGCCCGCAATCTGACGCGGCAACTGCTGGTCTACGCCACGGCGGCACCCGTGGGTTTTGGCGATCGCCCGGAAATCGAAAAGATCATTCAGCGGGCGAGTACGCATCAGTATGGTGTACGTACGCTCATTGAGGAAATTGTCCAGAGTGAACTATTTACCAAGAAGTGATTACTGATCACTGACCACTGATTACTGACCAACGCCATGAACATCTCCACCCGCCGCCCTCTCTCCCGTCGCCACTTTTTACGCGGGAGCGGCATCCTGCTCTCGCTGCCGTTGCTTGAGTCCATGACGTCCGTCTTCGCGGCCGCGCCGGCGGCGAAGGCCGATGGCAAACCGCGGCGGCTGTTCGCTGTCTGCAACAATCTCGGCCTCCTCGGCGATCAGTTCTTTCCCAAAACGGCTGGGCGCGATTACACGCCTTCGCCGTACCTGGAGGTGCTCAAGGAGCACCGGAATGACTTCAGCGTTTTCAGCGGCGTCTCGCATCCCAATGTGGACGGCGGCCATCCGGCGGATGTTTGCTTCCTCACGGCGGCGCCGCATCCGGGCAGCAGTTCGTTTCGCAACACCATCTCGCTCGACCAGCACATCGCCGAGCAGATCGGCACGCTCACGCGGTTTCCCTCGATCACGCTTGGAGTCAATACCCGCACGCACAGCCTTTCGTGGACGGGCACCGGCGTGGCGATCCCGCCGGAGGACAAGGCGGCGGCGGTCTTCAAGCAGCTCTTTTTCCAGGGCACGCCGGCGCAGGTCCAGGCGCAAATCCGCCAGCTCGACACGGGGCACAGCATTCTCGACACCGTCGCCGGCCAGGCGAAGGAGCTGGAGCGGGGCGTCACCGCGCGCGACCGCGACCGGCTGGACCAGTATTTCACCAGCGTGCGCGATCTCGAACGCCGGCTCCAGGCCTCGCGCGGCTGGGAGGACAAGCCGCGGCCCGTCGTGCATGTCCCGGTCCCGATCGATCCCACGAACCCGGCGCTGTACATGGACAAGGTGAAGGTGATGTACGACCTCGCGCGCCTGGCGTTCGAGACGGATTCCACCCGCGCGGTCACGCTCATGCTCGACGGTGTGAGCACGCCGGTCCTCGAACTCACCGACGCGACGATCACGGACGGCTACCACAACCTTTCGCACCACGGCAAATCCGAGGCCAAGCGTTCGCAGCTCCAGATCATCGACCACTGGCACATGAAGCTGCTGGGCAAATTGATGTCCGACTTGCAGGGCGTGCGCGAAGGCGGCGACACGCTGCTCGACCGCACGATGGTGCTCTACGGCTCCAACTTCGGCGACGCCAACGCCCACACCTGCTTCAACCTGCCGACGATCCTCGCCGGCGGCGGCTTCCGCCACGGCCAGCACCTCGCCTTCGACACCCAGCGCAACTACCCGCTGCCGAATCTCTACGTCTCAATGCTCCAGCGGATGGGCGTCGAGACGGATAAATTCGCGTCATCGACGGGGACCATGCGGGGGCTGGAGATGGTGTGAGGAAAAAAGCATGCGGATC
>Ga0206919_1133_pt1 | contig 17558 bp, 17 predicted proteins | sample Alteio_BWOrgHeat_67_FD_152962 | JGI IMG/M metagenome (GOLD analysis project Ga0206919, IMG submission 152962) | Enriched cells from forest soil in Barre Woods Harvard Forest LTER site, Petersham, Massachusetts, United States -... | ecosystem: Environmental > Terrestrial > Soil > Temperate forest >... | reverse complement strand
TTGGAGCCACTGATCCCCGCCCCGAAAACGGGAGGACGACCCGCCACACACAGCCGACGGGAAATCGTGAATGCCATGCGTTATGTGCTGCGAAACGGAGGGGGGTGGCGAGCGTTGCCCCATGATTTTCCACCCTACACAAGCGTCTATGACTATTTTCGAGCGTGGCGCGACAGTGGACTATGGGAACGGGTGAACACAGTGTTACGGGAGCAAGTTCGCCAGCGTGTAGGACGTGATGCCCAACCGAGTGCCGCGATTATCGACAGCCAATCCGTCAAGACGACGGAAAAGGGGGCGAACGTGGCTACGATGCAGGCAAGCAAGTGACGGGTCGTAAACGCCATATTGCCGTAGACACCCTCGGTTTGCTGTTGGTCGTGGTGGTTCATGCGGCGAATATTCAAGACCGACAAGGCGGCAAGCGGGTCTTGGAGAAATTGCAAGGACGCTTTCCCAACTTGTTTCGTATTTGGGCCGATGGTGGCTATGCTGGACAACTCGTGGTATGGACATGGCTGTGCTGTGGGTGGTTCTTGGATATTGTCCAGCGTCCTGCTGGCGTTCACGGCTTCAGCGTCCTCCCTCGTCGCTGGGTGGTTGAGCGTACCCTGGCTTGGTTAGGTCGTTATCGCCGCCTGAGCAAAGATTATGAGGTTTTACCCAAAACCAGCGAAACCTGGATTTACATGGCAATGTCCTGCTTAATGCTCAACCGTTTAGCTACTCCCTAACCTTTCCGTACACGCTCTTAGTCGCCGTGGCACGAGTTATATCGATCTCGGCGCTGACTACTTTGACCAACGTAAGACCGAGGTTGTTCAGGCGCAACTCGTTAAACGCCTCCAGCGTCTTGGCCTTCAGGTCACTCTCGCGCCTGCTCAGTCTGCCCTTTAGGGCGATTTTTTAGAGGAGAGGAGAGGAGTAATCGCGAAATTGCCGAGAAGCTGTTTCTCACCGAGAGAACCGTCAAAAACCATATCACCAATATTCTTGGAAAGATGGGCGTCCGTGACCGGACACAAGCGGTGCTCAAAGCGAAAGATTTACGGCTGATCTAACTTCCAGATACATCATGGGCTGATGCGGTTAAGATTATTCCGGATGTTGCAGCAGCAGATTGAGGATTTCCCGATAGAAGAATCCCGCCGTCAACTGGTCGTGAGGTCGTCTCGTCTTTACGTGGCTGGATGACCAGATGGCGAAGCAAAATAGCCAGCACACTGGAAATTGGTAACGCAATAAGAGCACCAATGACACCACCCAACGCAAATCCAGTAAAAAGCAAGACGATGACGAGCAGCGGATCAAGCCCAACACTGTGCGACATAACACGCGGGGTCAGATAATGGTTTTCGACCTGTTGCACCAGCAGAAAGCTACCTAGAGCAAATACGGCATATAATGGGGAACTCAGCAAGGCCAACAAAGTCGCGGTGGCAGCACCAATATAGCCGCCGATGATGGGTAAACCCGTTGTCAGACCAAGAATAAAGGCCAATGTCACCGCATTGGGCACACCCAGTAGACTCAGGATAATAAAGTTAGCGACACCGACAAAGGTACAAACCAGACCAAGACCGCGCACATAAGTCCCCATCGAAGTTTCAGATTCGCGGATAATTTCTTCAGCCACAGCGCGACGACCCAGCGGAAGCAGTTGCAATACAAATTTGACCGTCTCGTCACGCGCGGTTAGCCAATAAACGCCCAACACAAAGACCAGCACGAAATCACCGAGCAAGCCACCAAACCCGCTTGCCAACGCTGGGATCGCTGCCATGACCTGGCTCATGATCTGAGTCATCGTCGTTCGGATAGTCTCTGGGTCCAACAAAGTGACTTGGGTTCCGGTTCGATCCAGGATCGCCTGTTGAATCCAGGTCTGTGCTGCGATAATTCGGTCAGCAAAACCCTGCTGATTGCCCAGATAGCCTGAAAACTGTCGGGCTGCCGGGGGCAAAACGACAAAGCACAGCACAAAAATAGCCAGCGCGACGAGGCCATACACCAATAAAATCGATAATCCCTCTGAGACACCGCGTTTTCGCAGTCTGATGACCAGCGGACGTACCGCTGAGGCAGCAACGATGGCAATGAACAGGACCACGAGAATCTGGCTGCTGAGATACAGCATATAGGCTGCGCCGATGGTAACCATCACGACTAATGTATTCCGAAAAGTTTGTGCAGCACTCATAGCTGATAAGCCCTCATAGGATAATTTGTGTCAGGGGCGACGGTTCCGAAAGTTTAACGGGTACGACAAGGCTGTTGAACCAAAGGTTCCGCAGCCTCGGGTTTAGTTCTAATCCTTAGTCTTTTTGGCATGAGAACGGTGCGAATAGTTAAGCGACACCCGTACCCATTCCGCAGCAAGTCCACCTAATAGAAAAACTAAGAACGATTTTTTCACTTTACCGACTACTTGTCTTTTTCCATCATGGCTATCACGATTTTCGCTCATCGATCGTTACCCTCACTTTGTCGAACAGGTTGCACTATAGATAAACGTCACTGGGGTCAATATCAAGAAACCAATCCACAGTATAAGACTTACCTTGTCGAGAGACATCCTTCTTTGGGTGGATTATTCACTCATACTTTAGAATGATCTTTTCCCATCAGCAGTCACCCTGCTACGGTTGCCACAGACTTCCCCCGATGTAGTCCATACCAGGTGTGATAAACATGCACACTCCACAGGTTGTTAAGGCTAACCATGCTGCCCCATATACTCTCCTAAAACATGACTTGGAAAGTGAACCCTGCCAACTCAACGATGAGTAGAAAAATCAGGTCGATGTTGATACGGGCTACTAATGTCGTGTTGTTGCTCATCAGGAGGTAATTGAAAATACGTCTATGCTATTTGTCGTGCGTTAGGAGACGGGCGGAAACATTTCTGCAATTGCGTGTTGGTATTGTGGAGATTTACCGCCAACACGGAGAAAAGGACGGGTCGGAACCCTTGTATACTGGTGTGCTCCCAGAGGGATTCGAACCCCCGACGCCAGGTTCCGAAGACCTGCGCTCTATCCCCTGAGCTATGGGAGCATAGATATTATTTTAGCGCATTACTTGCCCTTTTTCCAGAGAGAACCCAGCCGCACATATTTTTGGAACTCGTACCATGCCATCAGCAGACTCAGGCGTAACCCGTGAAATCCATCCTGATAGCCGTGCAGGGTGATGAAGCGCCAGATAAAGTGGCGGACTGGCTGCAAGACGTAATTTTGCGGCTTAACGCGAATCCCTTGCGCATGTAAATCGCGAGCCGCGTGATCGGTATAGCGTTCTTGCTTGCCGACGAACTGCTTCAGATCACGGTAGTTAAAATGTGTAAGTGGTGCGGTGAGATAGGCTGCTTGGCCTTCGAGAATAACCAACTCATGCACCTCGCGGGAAGTATCATAATGTGCCTTGAGACGCCGCAATAGTCGCATTTGGTAATCGGGATACCAACCGGTATGACGAGTGAGTTTTCCGAAAATATAGTTATGGCGGGGAACCCAATAGCCATCAACACTTGAATCCTCGATTTTCAGGCGAATCTCAGCCGCTTGTTCCTGACTCGAACGTTCATCGGCATCGACAAAAAAGACCCATTCATCCTGCACCGCAGCTAAGGCGGCATTGCGCTGAGTCGTGTAATTCTCGAAGGGGTGTTGGATCACGGCTGCACCCGACGCTGTTGCGATTTTGACAGTATCATCCGTGCTAAAGGAGTCGAAAACCAGGATCGAATCGGCCCATCCCAAACTGGCGATACAGTCCGCGATATGATGAGATTCGTTATAGGTCAAAATAATCGCAACGAGAGACATGCTGACTCGCTTAATGGGATCGTTTCGTCGCGATGATAATACCCGACGCCCAATGCAATTTGGTGATGTGCAAATCGGGGTGATTTTCTAAGGCGGCGATCAGGCTAGTCACATTAAGTTGATGATTCTCAGGCCAGGTCGGTTGTGGTAAGAGATCATCGACAATATACAGGCCGCCCGGATTCAGCAATTTCAAGGCTTCATCGCGCAAATAGAATTTGCCGGGAAAGGTATCGGCAAAGATAAAATCGAATGGCAGATGATTCGGATTTTTGAGGAAATCTTCGGCATTCCCCGTGATGAAGTTCACACGCGGATCGTGGCCCAGGTGTGCTTTCGCGACACCGTTGGCACGCTCGTCTTGCTCGATAGAAATGAGCGTTGATCTGCTATCCATACCATCGAGAATCCAGCACGCTGAGATTCCCGTTCCTGTGCCAATTTCCATAAATCGCGAAGCCGGTTTTGACGCGGCGAGAGTCCGTAAGAGTGAACCGGTTTGGGTTTCACAGGCCATCGTAAAACCGATCAGTGCTGTCGCGGCCTGAAGTTGTTCAAAATCGGCGGGTGGGTTGAGATGCTCCAAATCATTCATCATGATGCCGTAAAAAGGGCGATCACCTTTCGATAGGCAGCGATCAGCGGTTCACGTTGAGCCGGATCAAGCTGCTGTGCCTTGCGAATTTGCAGTTGCATCCCGATTCGGACCAGGAATCTGGCTAGAATAAGTTTGAGCGGGGCATAGTGTTTGGTATAAAGCCGGTAGCGGCTTGCCCATAGATTGTAGAGGCTCGTTGGGCGCACCTGACCTGTACTTTTGCCCGCGAGATGGGTGATATGTGCCATTGGAATGTTGTAGATTTCCCAACCTGCGTGCCGAATCCGCATACTCCAATCTATTTCTTCACAGTACATATAAAACTGCTCATCGAATATGCCGGTTTGCTCGATCACTTCACGGCGGATCATCATCGTCGCGCCGAGCGGGTGATCGACAGGAAAAGGCTTACCGCTATCATATAGCGCACGCGGATAGCGCCCATTCAATCGACTATCAACCAAGTGGCCCAAAATGCGATTCGGCAGTGGAAACAAATCGAGAATGATCTGTGCTAAGCCCGGAAAACCAAACGCGCCATGCTGAAAGGAACCATCTTCATAAAAAAGCTGTGCGCCGACCATCCCCGCTTTCGGCAGTCCCAAAAGCCCATCGTAGAGCGCTCGAATTGCACCCGGTTTGACCAGCGTATCGGGATTGAGCAGAAATACGGCACGCGGTCCGCTCGGATTGGGGGTAGGCACGTCACAAAAGCCAAGTTCGCGCATGGCAGCGTTATTTCCGCCTGCAAAGCCCAAATTATCGGATCGCGCTATGAGATGAACAGCCGGAAATGTCGCTCGAATCGCTTCAACTGTGCCGTCTGTCGAGGCATTATCGAGAACCCAGATCGCGGCCTTGAGATCACTCGTTTTGAGATCGGCGTCCAGGGTGCGGAGGGTATCCAGCACGAGACTCTGGACGTTCCACGAAACGATGATAACTGCCAGATCAAGTGTCACAGGCGCGATTTACTGTTGCCCTAATGCCTTAAGATTACTCCCAAAAGCAGTGATCGTGTCGCTGAAATCGCTGGAATTCGCCGCGATAATTTCATCGGCAGTCACGAGGTCTTTGAGTTGATCAGGATTCTTCAAGAAGGCGTCGGTAACCTGAGCAGCAATATCACTGGGAATATTCGAGGACATCACCAGCCCGCCATACGGCAGTTCGGGCGTCGTGACCAGTTTAGCGACAACCCTTGTGGCATCCGAGAATGGCGGATCAAGCCTGATCCCCGAAAGGGTCCCCGAAGGAATGGCAGAAACACAGCCATTGAGTGCCACGACCTGAAGCATTGCTTTTGTATCAGGATAATCCTGAATACTTTTGAGTTCAGAAGGATTAAACCCGCCCGCCCGCATCGCAATCACCGGGAGTATCCAACTGGTTTCATCGAGGGCATTGATCCGGCAAAACACCCGATTCTTGAAGGCGGTCACACCACTGATCGCCGCCGACGGGCTGATCACAATATCGGCGCGAATACCGGTTTGGCCCCCATTACGGATTCTTGCCGTTACATAACCGCAGTTCTGGGCAAGGGTAGAAAGCAATGTCCAGCCATCGACCCAGGCAATTGTCGGTTGAGCACCGCATAAGGCATTCAGGACATCACCATCCGTTTTTTCGAGCACGATGTTGAAAGTTTTGCTCGTGGTAGTGCTCAAGAATGTGGCGAGTGATGTGCCAGTGGCGATACTGTCTTTCGGCGGCACAAGGACGATCTGGAATGGGCGATCCGCTGAACCGAGCGCCGGTGGTAAGATAGTCCCCGATGGTGTTGGTAGAACCGTAGATCGCGGCGTGAGTGTGAGTGTCGGCGGAATTGTCGCCGGGATCGGTGTAGCGTTAGTACCGCACGCTGTGACGAGGAGCGCTAATGCTGAGAGACTCACCAGTAGTCGAGAGATGATCTTTGTATTGATAGCCCACGCTCCGCTCATTGCGATCTATAAAGACACTGTGTAATAGTACAAAATTTAGCCGTCCGGGGCAAGCTATTTTGGGATCAATTCCACTTTGATCGGTCCAAGATCGTTCTGCAAGTTCGGAATATCGACATCTTCATGAATAAGTGCCGCATAGCATAGCTGCGGATTGCGTGATGGATAAATCTGAGTCATGCGGATCGCGCCCCACACTACCGCCTGACGCGGATGGGTGCTATCGCCTGCTGGCAAATACCAGTACACATCGCCGTTAGCAGCTTTGACTTGCTGTAATTGATCTTGCGAGCCAATCGCCCAACGCCAGGGATACGAGGACTCGGACTGCTCACATTCGATGCCGACCCGCCACGCCCCGCTTTTGGCAACGTAATCTTCCGGCATTGCGCCGTGCGTCTGTGTGTAATCATAGACTGTGCCGGGCCACGGACCAATCGTTCGCAGCGGTGTCACGCCGTAATTCGATACGGTGAGCCGGAAGAACAGCAAATCGCCCTGCGGCATACTGATCATCGCCTGTACTGACTGAACTTTAATATCTTGAGGCAGATCGATACGCTGCCCCTGAGTCGTTTTATCAGTAAAATACGAGTCCTGATAGGGCATCGTGCTGAAACAGACCATACAGCCTGTGCCCTGTGGCGCGATCTCGGCATAAGGCAAGCCGCTGTCGGCAATCGTTAACTCATCCTGGCGCGTGATGATCTGGCCTTCTTTATCCTGAGCAGTGGCAATCAGCGTATAGGTTCCGTTCGGTGGCGGCGTGATATTTTGATCGACGCCACCATCATAATCCAGGAAATGAGCGCCCGGTTCACCGGGCGTGCGGCCTTCATCACGCTCAGCGATATAATATTTTTTGCCGTCCTGACCTTGAAGATAAACGGTCAGCGTGGCTGCTTTGGCAAGATACACGTTGATTGCGACCCGATCATCGATACCATCTTGATTTGGCGTAAAAGTCTTGGGTGAAACACTGAAATCCTGAATCGCGGGCAGCGCGAGATCGGCATTAGCAACGGTTAATGTGCCATCGATCTCGCCTTTTTCGCCGTCGTCGCGCTCGGCCTGAATCGCCCAGGCGTAATCGCCATTCGGGATGAGTCGTGTTTCGATAGTCCCGCCGGGCTGGTCACCGGGCAGCGTGTAACCATCTACGATTCCGCTGAACAGCACCGAAAAATCCCCGGCAGGGCGATCTTCGGCTTTGCGAAAATAAAAAGTTTGTCCTGTCGCCTGATTTTTGAACGAGATCGTCACTTTGGCGTTGCTGCTCAGGCTGTAAAGAATTTCGGTTACATCGTTATTGCCGTCGCCGTTCGGCGTGATCTCAGAGAGGCTCAGTGTCGCAGAAGCCAGCAACGGGCGGTTAGGATTCACCACGCGCAGTCCAATATAGCCAAACACAAGGACGGCGATCAGGGCGGCGATTCCGGTAAGGATAGGGGATAGACGCATTGGATTATTGACCACTCGTTGCTAAATCTTTGCCGATAATCACTTCAATATCAACGCCGGGCGGCCCGTTTTGGGCAGCAGCGTTTATGGTGGTGCTGTCCAGGCTCAGTGTCGTGGCGAGTAACTGCGCCGTCTTGACTTTGCCGTTATAGACATTGATCACCGTTTTCGCATGATTGGCATTATCAGCATTGCCAATATTAATGACATTGAAGCCAGCCTGAGTCAATGTATCGGCAATCGTTTGGCCTAAGCCCTGTGTCGCCGTGCCGTTAGAAACCTGAATCGTTGCGCCTTCGGCGGCGGCGGGCGAATTGCTGCCGGGTGCTGTATCAAACAGTGTGGTCACGAGATCGTGAATTTTTTCGTAGTTGGGCGACAGAATTTGAGAGCCATCGGGGAGTGTGCTCGGTAGCAGGTAATTCTGGCTATCCGTCAACACGGCAGAGTGAATATTCCCTTTATCGACAGTTTGGGCAGTCAGCGCCAGCGCAATAATATCATTCAAGGTCAGGTCGGTTTTGACATTATCTTTGACCGAATTCCAGAGATCATTGGTCTTGCTTGCCAGTGCATAGACACCACCGAGCGACAGGACTTTCTCGCGTACCGCTTTAATCACTTCTTGCTGCCGACTCGCCCGCCCGAAATCATCCCCGGCGTTATGGCGCACGCGCGAATATTCGAGTAGTTTTGTCGCATCGAGCAATTGGCAACCTGCCTTAAAATCCACTGTGATATAGCCATAGCTGCCATCAGGATACTGATCATCGTGAATCGGGGTATCGGGGCAGACCTGTATCGGACCCACTGCATCAATGGCTGTCGTGAATACATCAAAATTGATCAGCACATAATGCTGTATCGGAATCCCCACCAAACTCTGGACAGTTTTGATCGCCAGTGCCCCGCCGCCACCCGGAAAGTTTGTGCTATCCCCAATGGCAAAGGCACGATTGATGCGGTCTGTTCCAGAAGTCGGGATTTTTATGTAAGTATCGCGGGGAATGGACAGCATCGCAATCGTTTTGCGGATCGGATCGAGCGAGATGACCATCATTGTATCCGTATTAAATTCACCTGTCTCGCCCTTACGTTGATCAATGCCCATCAGCAAAATCGTGACACGGGCCGGATCAGCCCATCCAGGTAGGGCGGTTGTGGTCGGCGCGATTCCGATAGCACTTGTCGCCACACTAGCGCCGCTGCTATTCTGTGTCGGAGCACTCGTCGGGAGTGCTGTTGACGGAACCGGCGTTGCGGTTGGATTCACACTATTAAACTGTGGTAGTGGCGGCAGTTCGACAGGGGATTCTGCCGCAAATTTACGAGCCGTTGTGTAAGCAAAAACCGCCGTCCCTGCCGTCAGAAAAACGACGAAGATCACGACGATCAGAGTTAACCATGAAGAACCGCGCATTACATCTTGCTCCAATACATGCTCAGAAATCGCGCGGCATTATAGCGCATAAGGCGAAAAGTTTAGCCCGATAGTAGGGTAATCACAGAGCGAACGAGCAAAGTATCCCTTTCTGTGTCGTCTTCAAAACCAAACATATTAATTTTCTATTTACTAGAAAACGTCGGCTAATCGGTTTGCGTTATGCCCACTCTCGATCAAACTTCTCAAATAGTGTGTTTAGATGTATTGTCGGAGTTTCCACTTTAACTTTGCCCCCGCATTGGTTATATTTACCACAATAGAGGCAAAAAAGAGGCAAAAAAAGATGACTGATTATCGTATTGAAAAAGACTCGCTGGGTGAACTGCAAGTACCTATTGACGCCTATTATGGGGTCCAGACTCAGCGTGCCGTGAATAACTTCCCGATCAGTGGCCTGAAGCCCTACCCGGCTTTCGTCTGGTCAATGGCGGCGATCAAGCGGGCGGCAGCCGTCGTGAATCATGACCTGGGACTGCTCGATAAAAAGCTGGCGGATGCTATCGTTGAAGCCGCTACCGAAGTAATGGATGGCAAGTGGACTGCTCAGTTCGTGGTTGATCCGTTCCAGGCAGGCGCAGGAACGAGCCACAATATGAACGTTAACGAAGTGATCGCCTCGCGTGCCAACGAGATTCTCGGCTACAAGCTCGACGCGAAGGATAAACCCGTCCGCTCAAATGATCATGTCAACATGGCACAAAGTACCAATGACACGATTCCGACGGCGATTCGTGTTGGGGCGTTGTGGCGGCTCAATGAACTGATCGACGTGCTGCAAGCGCTCAAAAATGCCCTGTACTCCAAAGCCAGCGAATTCGATGACGTGGTAAAAAGCGGACGTACTCACTTGCAAGATGCCGTGCCGGTGCGTCTGGGACAAGAATTCGGGGGTTATGCCAAAGCCGTCGAGCGCAACATCGAGAAGATTCAACAAGCCGCCGAGGGACTTAAACGACTCGGTATTGGCGGCACGGCAACCGGAACCGGCCTCAATGCACATCCTGAATATCACGCTCGGATGGTCAAAGTATTGGGCGAATATCTGGGTATGACACTGTGCGAAAGCGATGACCTGTTCGAGTCCATGAACAGTATGCAAGACGCCGTGTTTTTCTCAGGGGCACTGCGGGCGCTGGCTCAAGATTTGATCCGCATCGCGAACGATTTTCGTTTGCTGAGCAGTGGTCCTTCGACAGGACTAGATGAAATTCGTCTGCCTGCGGTACAGCCCGGTTCATCGATTATGCCCGGCAAAGTGAATCCCGTGCTGGCTGAAATGCTGGATATGGCGATGTTCTTTGTGCTTGGGCAAGATACCACGATCACTTTTGCGGCGCAGGCCGGGCAGCTTGAACTCAATGTCATGATGCCGATCATCGCCTACTGCTTATTCCAGGAGATGCACGTCACGATTGGCGCGGTCAAGGCATTCACCGATAAGTGTGTGACCGGCCTGACCGCGAATCGCCCGAAAGCCGAAGGATGGCTGGCGAAAAACGCGATCATCGCGACGGCGCTGAACCCGATCATTGGCTATCAGAAGGGCGCGGAAGTCGTTAAGAAGGCGATGGCAGAAAATCGCAGCATTCGCGAAATCGTCGTTGAATTAGGCTATTTGACCGATGAGCAGGCCGTTGTTGCACTCGAACCGCGTGCCATGACCGAGGGCGGCATCACCGATACCCCCGCAGCAGGCTAAATTTCACAATCAGCGGGCGCACACGCAGGTGCGCCCCTACAGAACGTATAGAACGTATAGAACGTAAATTATCGAGAGTGCCCCGAAAATCGGTGATTTTTGGAATGATCGGCGGCGGACCACCACGTTTCGATTATAATGTATTGATCGGCGTGGATAGATGGGTAACTAACCCACACGGGAGGTCGCATGGAAGCGGAATCTCATCGAGTCCTTCAGTTTCGATGTGCTGAAAAGGGGCGGCGTTTTATTGTCGTTTTCACCAAGCAGCCGCCATCGAATCGGTTTAGAGTTACGAATGTCGTAGATGAGCAAGAAGTCACCGGGCAAGATGAACCCCAATCGTCGATCAAGCTGCTCGAAGGCTCGGTACAGCGAATGCTCGTACCGATTTCGGCGGTAGTCGCTGAAGCGGCAAAACTCATCCAGAACTTTTTGCCCGCGTCCCAGAATACGCGAACTATCCAAAGCGCCAAATCTGCCCCCATCGTGAAAACAACTCCAAAATCACCGAATCCAACGGGATCGACTGGGGCATCGGGTTCACGGACTCAGCCGCCGCCATCTTCCAAACGACAACCCGCCGAAAATTACGATCTTTCTGAGTTCGATTTTACGGGCTTTTACTGCCCATGCTGCGGTCACGGCAAGACTGCGGTACAGCACCGGTTTATTCGGTGCAGCCGCTGTCACGAACTGGTATGTGGTGCTCGTGTGAAGCAAACTCCCGATGGTCGCCTGGCCTTTGCCTGCTATGATCGCTGTGGCAACCGGGGTTTTATCTCTGGTGGCGCGATGACTTCAATTTCGGGGATGGGTTTTGATACCCAAAAATCGGCGCTTCTGGAAAATAAGACGAAGGCACTGCCTGGTAAAAACCAATCGACACTGTCCCCCGGCAGGAAAAAAGACAACTGATGCAGGTAGGACACTCTAAGCGATGGCACAAGATCGAGCACTTCAGTATGACCCATCCACAGATTATTATCATTTACTTGGTGTAGCACCGTCCGCGTCGATTGACGAGATCAACCGGGTTTATCGGCAACGCGCCAAACAGGTTCATCCCGATCTCAACCCGACTCGGCAAGCCTGGGCACATCAGCAGTTTCAGCAGATCAACGCCGTACATACTGTATTGAGCGATCCTGGACGGCGTGCGCATTACGATAATCTGCGTCTGGCCTACTATAGTCAAGCCTTTAGTGGCCCGCCCGTGTCACAGATCAACGCGCGTCGAGCGGGGCCAACGATAAGCAGTCGGCGGCGACATCAAAAAGCAGAGGCGAATAATCGGCGTATCATCATCTGGCTGATATGGCTTGGGATCAGCCTCTCCATGTGCTCACAATTGGAAAATTGGCATTCCTCCATCGACACCAACAATTATAATAATTATGGCTCTGGCAACAGTTCGCTACCGAGGCACTAACGGAGATTTGTTGACCGATGGCACAAGATCGAGTAATTCAGTATGACCTATCGACGGATTATTATCGTTTGCTTGGCGTCCCGCCATCGGCGTCGATTGATGAGATCAACCGAGTTTATCGGCAATGTGCTAAACAGATTCATCCCGATCTCAACCCGACTCGGCAAGCCTGGGTAGTTTCAGCAGATCAACGCCGCGCATGATGTGTTGAGTGATCCCGAACTACGTACTCAGTACGATAATCTGCGCTTCGCCTATTTGAGTCAAGCCTTTAGCGGTCCATCAGCCTCGCAGATCAACGCGCAACGGGCGGCTCAACAACCGATCTACAGGACACGAACGACCTATACAACCCCGCAAAAAGGAAAGTTGAATCCCTATCTGAGCGTGCTTATTTGGCTTGGCATACTTTTGACCATATTTGCACGGAGCGCAACGCCATTGCAGATCCCCGACGACGTGCCGAATTTTGTACCCACCCTGAGTATTGAACAGCCGTACCAACCAGCAGCCTGTAGCAATGATCCGAATGTTCAAATTACCGCCCCGAAAGACAGATCAAGCCTGTCAAGAATGCTGGTGGCACGTGGCACAGCAGCAGGCCCGAACTTCCAGAGCTACACATTACAAATAGCGACATCCATAACCAGGGCAATCGCATCTAAATGCTGAGGACAAACGGGGAAAAAGCGTTTATTCTAGAGAGTTAAGAAGAATAAATGATGAACCTACCCACCGGACAAAGCCTATGGGGACCCTTTGCGCAAGTGACTGACCCACGTGTCGAGCGCACGAAAGAGCATTTTTTACTAGACATTATGGTGATAGCGGTGTGTGGGGTGATTTGTGAGCAGATAGCTGGGTCGAAATCGAGTTATGGGGACAGGAAAACGAAAGTTGGCTGCGACAGTTTGTGGCGTTGCCCAAGGGGATACCATCCCATGACACATTGGGGCGAATGTTTGCTATGAATACCCAATGCCTTGTAGGTACGCCGCCCATGTCCAGCTTTTCTGAATTGTACCCAAACTATACGGGTGCATTTCAAATTAGTTCTAACTAGGCGGCCTGTTGCCAACGGTCATCAAAGGAACCATCGAGGACAGCACCGCGAATGAGTAACATGCGTTGAGCGCTATCGCGGTTCCAGCGCATCCCCGTACCGGTCAAGCGGGTTTTGAATTGTTTGACCGTGCTTTCGACAGTGCCGGAGCCAATCGGCAAGCCGTTTTCCCGAAATTCGAGATACTGCATCCGGCGTAGGTGGGTATGGAAGTAGTGGCTATGGTCGAACAACCCGGCAGCGTCAAGGGGTTGGGTAATCGCGTCGAGATTGCCGAGAAATAAATCGTCTTGGCGTTGGTTAAGCCAGCGTTCGGCGCGTTTAGCGTCTGTCGGAAACAGCGCCTCAGCCGCAGCAGCCAGATGGTCAAGGGCATGATACCAGTCCACAATCTGAGCACTGTCAGGGAAGAGATCGGCACTGAGGTTCCAAATCCAAGCCGCACCATCGGCAGTCACACTCGACTGTCGAGCACTCGGCAAGGCATGGGCAACGGCAAGCGCCCACAACGCCGGACGGAACTGCTCGACATCGCCTAGCACAGCGGTATAGCCCATGTTTTGGGCATGAGGCAACTGCACATACTCGCCGCTGCGCTCATCATATTCAAGCCGCAAGGCCACATCGTAGACGGTTCCGACTTTCATCTCTTTCCAGCCTTCGGTACGAATATTCACCATGCCGCCATCCATACTCGCCCCTTTGACCGTGGCGTGGTCGGTACTGGCGGCTCCTAGCTGCATACGCTCTGGGCAAACTTGCGATTCTTCTGCTTGAGCGACGGCGACTAAGCGTTCACCATGCGTTTGGAAGCGTCGCCAGATACTACTGCGGCCTACTATACATTGTCCAATCCGCTCAAACACTTCCACACACTCGCCAAAGGTCAGTCGTCCACTTAACCACACCATGTGTTGGGCCATGCTCGTACTGTAAACGCCCTCTACCACGCCCATTTTTTCGTCACTGGGGAAAAAAACCTGTCCCGCAGGCGGCACAGTAATAATAGTCGCGTGCTACTTGTACTTCCCCCGCTTGCGTGTGTAGCCATTTGGACCGTTTCCCTTTGGCTTGTAAACGCCCTCCACATCCCGGACAGCTTTCTGGGGCGGGTTCAGGAGGTCTGGCCTCCACCATCCCTTTCAGCGCCGCTTGTTTCATCTGTTTGCCTACCGCTATCGCTGCCGCTTCGATTTCCGCCAGTGTTTTCTCTTGACTGTCTCGATACTTTTCCACTGTTGTTTTTATAATCGTGTTCGCTTCGATGCGCAGTTGCGCTTCCAGTTCTTCGGGGGTCATATTCTTTTCCTTTCTCCCTTCTCCCTATTTTACTCCCCTTCAGAACTTAATTGAAATGCGCCCAAACTATACAAGCTACTTGCGCAAGTAGCTTGTATAGTTTACAATGATCTTCATAATGAACTCTACTCACGAACAAGATTCTCGAACCGTGCGTCTGGCAGTCGTCATCAAGCGATTACGTGCCAGCTTACAAGAAGCGGCACTTGCTGGTGCAACGGGGCTATCACTCTCGCAAGTGTCGATCCTCCGACGGTTGCGCCTTGACGGACCTGCTACCGCGGCCTCACTTGCAACCGCTGAACACGTCAGCCATCAGGCGATAGCCCAGAACCTCAGCGATCTGAAAGCCGAGGGGCTTGTTAAAGCAACCCCCGATCCCGAGGATGGGCGCAAACGGCTGATCAGCGTGACTACTGCCGGTAACAGCCTATTCGACTCGGTCAGTGCTTCGCGCAACGCCTGGTTAGCACACGCGATAGAGTTGACCGTCACAGACAGTGAGCTACCTATCCTCGACAAAGCAATCGAACTTTTAGAACGTTTGGCTGACGCCGATAATTCAGGGAAAACTCGATGAAAGACAGCACTGAGAACCTTGCTCCTCAAAACGCAAGGACTTGGCTCAGTCGGACAGTAAAGCACACATTTCTTTCGCTTAGAAATCGCAACTTCCGGCTCTATTTTACAGGCCAGTTGATCTCAAATACGGGTAACTGGTTGACAAACATCGCTATCACGCTGCTGGTACTCAATTTAACCGGAAGCGGATTGGCGGTAGGATTGCTGGCGGCCTGTCAGTATGGCCCAATTCTCATTCTATCGGCATGGGCAGGAGCCGTTGCTGACGGGATGAATAAACGGCATCTGTTGCTGGTAACGCAAACCCTGGAGATGTGCCAATCGATAGGGCTTGCTATAGTCGCCTTCACACCACATCCGTCCATCGCCGCGCTGTTTGGACTGGCCCTCGCCGGTGGGATTTTTCTTTCGTTCGATAATCCACTCCGGCGCTCATTTGTCAGCGAAATGGTGCGACCCGAAGATCTTCCCAACGCCGTCGTACTCTACAGCACCATCGTGAACATCTCGCGCACTTTCGGGCCGGCCCTGGCAGGCTTTTTGGTCGTGACTTTAGGCTATGGTTGGGCTTTCACGCTCGACGCCGCCTCCTATATCGCCGTGATTATCTGCCTGATCATGATGCGACCCGCCGAGCTTTACCGGGAACCGCCTAAACCGCGTGCGAAAGGTGACGTGCGCGAAGGGCTACGCTACATCCTATCCATTCCGACACTATGGATTAGTTTCGTCATGCTGGCGTTTATTGGCACATTGTCCTACAACTTCAGCGTCACCCTGCCACTTTTTGTGACGAGTGGTCTGCATAGTACAGATAGCGTTTTCACCTTGCTTTATTCGATCTTTAGTGGTGGGGCTGTGGTATGTTCGCTCATTGTCGCCAACCGGGGATTGGTACAGATACGCCATATCCTCTATGGAGCTGCTGCGCTCGGTGTTACCATGCTGATTCTTGCTACTGCACCTGGTGTTGGAATAGCAATTCCGGCGGTGTTTTTGGTCGGCATGGCGAGCATCCTCTATATGACCTCCACGACAACCTTGGCGCAGGTCGAGAGCAAGCGCGAAATGCATGGGCGGGTTCTCGCCTTGCAAACAGTGCTCCTGGTTGGGCCGACGGCTGTAGGCGGCCCTATTCTAGGGTGGCTATCTGATACGCTGGGGTCCCGAGCACCGCTTATCCTCGGCGGGGTAGTCTGTCTGTTAGTAGCGGTTTGGGGCTATTATGCGACCCGGCGCTACATCGACAAAGCGCCTGTAGGGTTTCGTGACAGGTTTATTAGCCATTTACCTCGATAGCTTGCAAGTGATAAGCAGGCAAACCTCCGATCTCGTCTGATCGGATACTTGATTGATCTTTGCTGCTTGACTAGGAACATTGTGAACCTTATTGTACCCTTTTAAACATATTTTCAACGGGTAGGTATTGCTCCTTGTGACGTGCTTTTTGTTACCGCAGGCCAAAACGCTTGTAAAAATCCTATTGACTCAGCGTACAACCGCAGAACGTGCCCTTTCTGCTAACCAACTCACCGGTTATTTATCGATAGGTTCCGAACCGCTGCTTCCGATCATCAACAGTGCGCGGCTCACGCTTGAACCGACCATCGAACCGCGTGACTCGAATTTCATCCTGCGCAGCGCAGCCGGTTATTACTTTGATCTGGGCAGCAATGTCACCTGGGATGTCAGCGATTTCCGTAATGCGGTCTATCAGGCTGGCGCTAAACAGCGTGCCGGAGCCCCAGCATCGCAATATTGCGCCAACGTCGCTTCCGGTAACCCGTCAACGACTGCTTGCACGGCTGATGCCTGCTCGTCTTTTATTAGCGGTTGCTCATGACCGCACGGTAGCGGTTCCACCTTTCCCGTCGACTCAAACCGCTTAAGCCAGTCCTGAAGCGTACTCACACTCATCCCAAAGGTGACTCCTATCTCCGCTTGCGTTCCCGTAAGTCACGCGAATAGCTATTCATAGCTTCCTACTTTCAAACAGTCGCTTGTCTCTCGATTATAAGGCTTCCCACCTGAAATGTGCTCCTAAGAGGAGAACGGGGCAGGGTTAAGGAGAACTTCCGCCCAGCGTCCGAATATAGTTGATCACGTCCCAGCGATCACGTTCAGTCAGGCGATTCTCGAAAGCGGGCATTCCTGATGAGCCGAATCCCTGACTGATCCAGGTGAAAAGCTGCTCGCTGGAATGGGCG
>Ga0206919_1132_pt1 | contig 17632 bp, 15 predicted proteins | sample Alteio_BWOrgHeat_67_FD_152962 | JGI IMG/M metagenome (GOLD analysis project Ga0206919, IMG submission 152962) | Enriched cells from forest soil in Barre Woods Harvard Forest LTER site, Petersham, Massachusetts, United States -... | ecosystem: Environmental > Terrestrial > Soil > Temperate forest >... | reverse complement strand
TGTATTCTATCCCCGGTTGGATCTCCATCGTCAATTCACATTCCAAATGTACACCTGCCAATGCTGCAATTTTCGCGACAAAAGAAGAGCATTGGTTGCCTGTAATTGAATACTCTGAATAGGAATAATTGGCAATAAAACGACAAATTTTTAGGAATTGTTCCTCTGTAAGATTCAGTTTTATCCAAAAGGTAGGTTTATGCCCGCCGGACCCATATTGAAAATAGCCGTCATGTTGAACTTCCCAAAGATATTTTACCGGATTTGGTTCATATCTGGAAGGAATTTGACATTTTTCAGTGATATTGGCACGCCCAAAATCGTAGTAATTCATGATTCCATCAAAATACCTGGCCTGAACGATCCCAAGCTCCCCTGAGTGGCCTCCTGTTAATGAAACAGCTTTGTGATCGATTATCCCCTGCAAATAAATCCATGCATGTCCGATATCTCCCGTTTTTGCCACACTGTCGAGGAAAGCACGATTGGCAGAATAATCCAAATGGCGGGCATTGACAAACAAGATCACAAAATAGTCGCTTTCCTCCATTTGACTTGAACCTGGGGACTGCGTCTGCAATTCCTTAGGGTTCAAATGGGCATAGATCTCGCGATATGCAGCGCTCCTGTATTCGGTGCAGCTGCTTAAGAGAACGAGCAGAAGGTAAAAAAAAGCGCCAGTTTTCATTCCGTCAATTCCGTATAGGATAACTCGACCAGGACCTGACAAGGGGCAGAGCGATTGACCGTACGAAGAAAGATCATCCAATCATAAGCCTGATAGCGGTTTAAACCCTTGGCTGCTATTTGAGACGGTCTGTTACCAAGCATCCGATGCCCCATAAAAGTGCCGGTCCCTTGAAGAAGCGAAAATTTCAAATGAATGAGGCATCTGTCCCCTTTGATGGTGATCAGTTCTCCTAAACGGAAGGTGGAAGAGACTAGGGTTTCGACGCGAAATTCCAGAGCGGAAAAAAAGTCCAGAAAAAAGGTGATTTCGCGGCTTTTTTCACGGTCATCCGTGGCAGCTGGTTTCTCCAGTGTAAATGTCAAACAAACCTTATTAGGGTCAGGCGATTTCTCCACGTGTAAAGTGAAATCGGGATTGGACTCGCAAACAAAGGAATGCAACCTCGCAGAATTTCCCCAAGTCAACGTAAAAGGATAAAACGCCGGATCTTTGACTAATGGTTTTTGACCGTAAGATATTGCACTATACGCCATTTTATCGCGATGCATGAACCACTTCATTTCATTGAAATTCCCTTCAAGCTCCAATGGACATTTCGGTTCGACAAATATTTCCTCTGACGGGTGGATGAGTGCAGCTTGAAAATGCACGGGATGTATCTTTAAAGACCTGGCAGACAGAGATCCTGAATAATACCCTAAAATGAGATCGTATAGCGTCGTTTTCGGTTCAAACTCATATTGCCATTCTTTTAACGCCGGGCCGATATACGAGCATATCGCATGATGCCATGTGTCTTGCACATGGTGCCAAAATTTTTTCCATGGGCTATTGGCTATATGTGGATAGACCAGAGATAAACTGACAAGCATGACAGCCATCGATTCAGGGTTGTACCAATAGGGATTAGACGTCTCTGAACTCATCTTTTGCAACAAAGTATTTCCTTCTGTCCCGATGGAGTCATCTTGCAGTAGTTTGCCTCCTGCGGCTGCAACACAAGCCAATTTAATTACGAAATGGTAAGGGGCCGGTTTTTCATGGTGTGTTTTTAAGGCCTGGAGTAAAAGAGATTGTAAGCTTTTTGCCAATTTTGCATGCAGATCGCTACCTATAACCGCATGGAACGACTTTAGGATCCAATAAATGACTAAAGAGATATGCAGACCGGAAAAACGGTCTTTGCATTCGGGATATTCGTGCAGATATACGGGAAAATTGGCGTGTGATGCCTGTTCTGTAACTACCTGAAAATGGAGGATTTTTTCCAGCATCTCTTTTGCATCGCTGATATTTTCAACAGTCCGGCTGCGAAGCAAAGTCAGGATCATTAAAAAATTTTCCAATATAGGGATCATCGGAGAGGGGGTTTCGTTGTCGTGGTCTTGGCTATAATGCAGGTATTTCGTCTCTCTGCATCTATATTTTTTTACGCATGACAAACCAAGCTCCTGCAACTGCCGCATGATTTCGCTTCGGCTTTCGTTCTCCATGGTGATTCTCTACTCTTGATCGATTTTGCTTCGATACTACATGACTTTTCCATTCTTTTCCATATTTATTCAAGGTAGCCAGGGCGTCTCGCCCTGCTTAAGGTAACCCAGCCCGTATCGGCTTGCCTAAGGGTGCAGGTCTGGACTGCCTTAAGCAGGGCGAGACGCCCTGGCTACCTTAACCAAGGCGTCTCGTCCCGCTTAAGGTAGCCCAGCCCGTATCGGCTTACCCAAGGGTGCAGGTCTGGACTGCTTGGGCAGGGCTTTCGCGCCTTGGCTACCTTCTTTAGAATTGCAATTATTTTAAAAATAATAATATAATATGAATATATGTAGATAATTTATTAATCATATACATTTTAATTATTTATATGAACTAAAAATAGTGAGGATTTAGATCAGCAAAGAGGAGGCTACAAATGTCAGGCATAGAAAATAATCCTTTCAGATCGCTCGATTCTCACTATATGGCGCCGGTAGCGGGAAAAAAATCTGATGAGGCAAAGATGTGGACAATACCGCATCGATTCGGGAATTTAGTCCACCGTATCGGACAATCGATGCTAAGATCTATTCCCACCAGACTTTTATTCCTTCTCCCTGGAGCCAAAAAATTAATTAATGACTATCCCATAAATAACCGGGAAATGCTTACTAATTTAAATCACAATATTGACTATCTGGCCCACCACTGGAAAACAACGCCGGAGGAGATGCAAAAACGGGGGGAGCAATTGTCTCGTATTAAAGCTTGTATCAACCAAATGAGAAATTGCACTTCAAAAAGGGAAGACCTTACAATTTTAGCTCAACTGGAATCGGTTGTGACCCTACCGCCGCTATTGGCCCCTTTTGAAGAATTAAACTCTCCTGAAGAGAATTGTCGTTCCATGGAATTTAGGGCGGATCTCAAAGATACACGATTAACTTACTTAGGGCTTGCTAACAGAGTCTCTATCATTAAGAAATAAAATTAATTAATTTTTTAATTATAATAAGAAGAGGATTAGTTAATAAACAAACCATAAACAAGGGGTTGTAGATGTCTGGCATAAGCAATGATCCCAGGTCTTTGGATCCCCATTATCTTTCCCCTAGAAAGGGGGAAACAAAGACAAACAAACTAGGCACAGAAGAACATTGGGGAAATACGCGCCACATTGCGAATGTGGCTAACCGGGTCGTTCACTCCATTTTACATATCTTCTCATCAAGTCATTGGACCAATCAAAGGCCTCTGAATAATAGAGAAATGCTGGCAAATCTCAATTACAATATCGATCTTTTAGCGAAGAACTGGAAACAAAATCCAGAAGTTCATGCTGCTCAATTGGAAAACATCAACAAATGCCTTAAAGAATTAGATAAATGCATTTCAGCTGATAAAACACATGTAGACCGAATCATCTGGGGTGTATTAAAAGAGGCTGTGCGCATAGACTCTCGTGCCTTAGGCGATGAAGCTGCATATATGCAGCGTAAAGTGAAAACAAAGGATACGGCATTAAGGCAATATGGTTATCACAAAAGAATTTCTTATTAACCTTAAGGTCTCCTTTAACAATGCGATGATATAGACTTGCAGTTTGCAACTATCTTTTCGTATCATTAGCAAGCGTATGTGAAATTATGTGCTCGCCCGATCGTGTCCCTCTAAATACCATTTGGGAAGTAATGATGCAAATATTTAACGCAGAGGCGCAAAGTCGCAAAGACGCGGAGAAGCCATAAGGTTATAGTGGACCCTAAAAACTGGACAGATTTTTTAAGAGCATTTTGCGTGTTTTTGACCTACAATATCAACAATTGGAGGTCTTTATGGAAAGAAAACTTAAAAAACGTGATGCTGAATTGAAATTTAGAGTAGCTTTAGAATCATTAAAAGGTGATTTATCGATTAATCAAATTGCGTCAAAACATGGTATCCATCCCAAACAAGTCACCGATTGGAGAGACCAGCTTTTGAATGAAGGAGAATTAGTTTTCACACCAAAAACTTCTCTAAGAAAAACAAAAACAGACCACGAAAAGGATGATTTACTTTTGAAAATTGGACAACTTTCTGTAGAGGTAGATTATTTAAAAAAAAAACTAAACTGCTAGATCTTAAAGCTAAAAAAGAACTTATAGAAATTTCATATGAAAACCTTTCTATTTGTCGTCAGTGCGCATTGTTAGACTTACCTAGATCTAGCTATTATTATAAGCCTATACAAGAATCTGAACAAAATTTAAGGCTAATGAGGATAATTGATGAGTTATACTTAGAAACTCCATTTTATGGTAGTCGACAAATGACCGAGCAATTAAAGAGTATGGGCGAAAGCGTTAATAGGAAACGAATTCAGAGATTAATGAGAATAATGGGGTTGGAGGCTATGTTTCCAGGGCCTAAAACGAGTATTGCCAATAAAGATGATTATAAATATCCGTACCTTCTGAAAAATCTTAACATTAGAGAGCCAAACGAGGTGTGGGGAACGGATATTACGTATATACCGATAGAAACAGGTTATATCTACCTGGTAGCTATTTTGGATCTGTATAGTAGATTTGTGATTTCATGGGAATTATCAAATACACTAGAAAGTGAGTTTTGTGTGCATGCAATTGAAAACGGATTGAAGCTAGGTAAAAGACCGAGAATAATCAATTCGGATCAGGGATCACAGTATACAAGCAAGGCTTATACAGAAACATTAAAAAAGCAAGGTATAGAAATCAGTATGTCAGGAAAAGGTAGATGTTGGGATAATATTTTTGTGGAACGGCTTTGGAGGAGTTTTAAGCATGAAGAAGTTTATATCAAAAACTACTCAACTTGCAAGGAAGCTAAAGAAGGGGCTGAGTGGTATTTTAACTTTTATAACCAGAAAAGATTGCATTCTAGCTTAGGATACAAAACACCGCAAACAGTTCATTACGGAGCTTAAAGGCTATAGGGTTAGGAAAATGTGGGGGCAAAGCCCCCTACGCCCCCTTCCGCCTTCGTTGGACTTGCAAATAAGTATATTTAAGAATTTTTCTTGAGGGGGAGAACCCCCTCAAACTCCCCCCTATTGTTATAAAGTTGGGGAGTTCTAAAATTAAACAAGGGTCAAAGTGCGCAAAGTGAACTGAATTTTTTGTCTTGACAATGGGGTCCACCTTAGGTCGTCTTTGCGACTTTGCGCCTCTGCGTTAAATAGTTTAAAGTCATTGAGCAATAAATATTTATAACAAAAAAGCTAGCTTATCCTAAACAAATTAATCAAATTTTATTTGCGGGAATTGCTACCTTTTCTTTTGAAGCCTTGACTTTATTAACCATTTCCAAATAGAAGCCTTTTGTCTAGTTGACTGATTTGGAAAGAAAGGCAAGGTCGCTCACCCTCAGGTCGATGACTAAAGGGTGGAAGGAGCGAACGGCTCCGGAATCGACATTGAGGTCGCGAGGAATCATCTTATTATCGTCCTCCTTTAGATGACGCCTTAATAAAGCATAATTTTGCAATTGCTGCTGATAATTTTCTTCAGCAAGTCTAAGGACGAGAGGAGAAATAAACAGGATCGGTTCTCCTCCAACCATTTTGGTCTCATACTCCTCCAATAAAACAATGATTTGCCTCTGTCCGAAGCTGGATGAGGAACACCTGGAAACATCGATCCGTTGCAGTGTGATATTTTGATCGCTTTTTCCTTGCATGAAGCAATCGAGAACGGCAAATGCCAAATGAAGAGAAGGATGATTGACCGCATTTCCCCAAGCCATATTGTCAGCCATAAGTTTTCCCTCGAGGATCTCATGACCCAAATAAATCATGGGGAGTTTTTTTGGCGAAAAAAATGGATTAAATGGAAAAATAACCCCTTCGGCATCTATTGCCGCATTAGAAAAATCACAAAGAAAAGCTACGGGAACGCGCAATTTGTAGTCGATGTAGATTGTTCCAGGAAGGTATTTACGCACACTTGCCTCTTTGATCAACGGGGATTGACACAGGTGATTAGTGGCCTGAAGAACATCAAAACGGATCAGATTTGTCGGTCTGTCAACCGACAATTGCAGGATTTCCGCCAGATAGACGGTTTTTAACCGTTCCACACCAGCTGTCGACTGAATAATCGATGTGATGTTATATTGAGGATCGGAATATTTCTCTTTCTTCAATTGCCGGTAGTACCACCAACCAGACAGAAATGCGCCATTGACGATCACGATAGACAATAAAATAATAGCCATTGCATGCGCACCAGGAATTTTACCCGGCTTAGAACTAGCAGACACAATCAGCTCTTACTTCCAGTGAATCGAGAACGCGGCGCCTGTGCAGCCCTAAAATAATCAGGCGGTCGACAAGATCCTGGGACTGTAATCCATTGACAGAGCATATCACGGGATATAAACTATTATGGGTGAACCCGGGGATCGGATTGATTTCATTTAACCAAAACCGTCCATCAGTATCTAAAAATGTATCTACTCTGGCCATTCCCATGCAAAAGCAAGTCTTATAAGCATGTTTAACAAGGTTCATCCCCTCCTCCAGCTGTTTAAACGACAGGGGGGCTTTCGGATTTGTTTTCATCCCATTGACACTGTACTTATCCTCATAACTATACACCTTGCCGCCCGTTAGAATTTCTCCCGGAGGGAACACTACAGGACAATCGTTTCCCAATACGGCAAATTCAATTTCCCGGCCATCTATCCCATTTTCAACTAAAACATTGGTATCAAACCGAAAGGCATCGCGAATAGCTTCTTCTAAATCCCGGGAATGGTTCACCTTTTTGACTCCTATGCTTGACCCTAAGTGAGAAGGTTTGACAAAGAGAGGGTAGGTCAATTCTTTGGTTTTATCCAGGCACATCTTCCGGCTTTTACACCATTCGTAACGGCTAAATGTCACAAATGGGCTGGTAGGAATTCCTTCTTGCAATAGCAAACGCTTGGTTGCCACTTTGTCCATACAAAGAGCCGCACTTCGATAATCGCACCCGACATAGGGTTTTTTCAACAGCTCAAAAAAACCCTGAATCGTGCCGTCCTCTCCATAGGTGCCATGCAATACTGGAAAGGAAATGTCACATGCGGACAGACGCTCCATCACCTGATCAGAAATTAATGGCCCATCATCTTCCTTTTCCTGCAATTGGGTAGCTTGCCCCTGATAATTCCAATACCCTTTCTTTGAAATATAAAAACGTTCTATATCATAATATCCGGGACGCAAGGAATCAGCAATATGTTTGACAGAAAGCAAAGAGACCTCATGCTCGACCGATGCACCGCCAAAAATCAGGGCGACTTTCCATTTTGAAAGCGGACGATTAAAGAGCTGTTTTATGATCTCATCGCCAAGCTTAGTGATGTCCCCGGCTCCCAATGTAACGACGACATCGTGCGGTCGCAAAAGAGAAACAAGTGTATCTGCCGCGGCAGCCCGGGATAAAAACCGGCCCTTTGGGACTTCAGCAAGAATTTGGCTATGGGAGACACCTTCGATGGGATCTTCATTGGCTGCATAAATTTCCGTCACAAACAATAGGTCGGCATCATTAAAAACTTGCTCATAAAGCCCTGCGCACATCTTAGCCCGGCTATAGCGGTGCGGCTGATAGATCACAACTAAACGGCGCTCTCCAATTGCTTCGCGAATCCCTTTTAATGTAGCAGAAATTTCTGTTGGATGGTGCCCATAGTCATCTAAAAATAATACACCCTGATGCTCCCCTTTTTTCTCGCATCTGCGCATCACACCGGGAAAGCTGGCTAAACCCTTTCTGATCGCTTTCTCATCTATACCAAGAGTTAACGCCAACCCAAACACGGCTGCAGCGTTCAATGCATTATGTTTGCCGGTCAAAGAAACCTCTATACCAGGAAACACCTTTTCGCGAAATTGGATATCGAAGCAAATTGACCACTGGTTTTGAACATAATTAACAATTTTCAACTGACAGTGATCGCCAAATCCATAGCACATCCCTTTTGGCTGAATCTCCAGAAGATGGGGATCATCCCCGCACCAAAATAGATGCTGATCAGAGGAAACTTGCCCCATAAATGATCTGAAAGCCTCGATTAACTTTTCTTTGGTGCCATAATAATCCATGTGATCGAAGTCGATATTTGTGACGATCCCGCCGTACGGATAGTAATTCTTAAATGTTCCATCGCTTTCACAGGCCTCTATAACAAAATGGATTCCGGAGCCATAACTTGCATTCACCCTTAAGCTGGGAACTATCCCTCCGATCATAAAAGATGGAGATTGCTCTCCTGATTCTAAAACCCATGTCAACAGGGACGTTGTTGTCGTCTTTCCATGTGTTCCTGCCACAGCAAGGACAAGATGTTCCTTCATCAATTCCACAAGCATTTCAGAACGATGAAGGCAGGCACACCCTAAATCCAATGCACTCTGATATTCAGGATTAAAATTCTTTTTTATGTCGGTATTGTATACGACTGTCATTTCCCGATCGATATGGGAAGCCAGGTGCCCTAAATGAACCTTTGCCCCCTCTTTGCGTAAATGTTCTATTAGCTTGCTCTCAGCTATATCACTACCGCTTACCTGTTTTTTCTTTTGCAATAGCAAACGGGCCAAACCGCTCATTCCAATCCCGCCGATCCCTATAAAGTGATATTTTTTTTCCATTTTACTATTCCTCTTACAAAGGTGTTTCGTGCCCGTGCCCTTGCCCGTGCCCGTGCCCGTGCCCGTGCCCGCATATTTATCTTTTCCGCATTTTTAATTCGGAAATGATTAATAAATACGGGCACGGGCACGCACACGGGCACGGGCACGGGTTAATAACTGCGCGTACGAGCAAGTGTACATCACCCCGAAGCGAGCAATTCTTTGACTAAGGAACATAAGTCCTTAGTCCTGACCCGCATTTTATATGTTCGTATCGTATCTTGCATCGCCCTTAGCATCATTCCATTATCCTTCATCAATTGTTGTACGCACTCTGTCAAGCGATCCTCCATTAATTCCGCTTCCTCTATTTTTACAGCCCCGCCAACAGTAGCGGCCATAAAATCGGCATTGTGATCCTGATGATTTTCCGATGCATTTGCAAAGGGAATCAATATTCCCGGTATTTCAAATTCGAGCTGTTCTGCTATCGTTCCGGCACCGGAGCGTCCGATCATTAAATCAGCTGCATGCCAGGCCATTTGCATATTGTTTTCAAACGCCTTCACATATGCCCTAACTCCACTTTGTCTATACTTTTCTTCGAGCTGTGGAATGATCTGTTCATTGCCGGTTAGATGCAGTACCTGAAATGGTAATTTATTGCTCAAACGCGATAATACACTTGAACAATTGCGATTGATCATTTGCGAGCCTTGAGAGCCGCCAAAAATAAGAATAACCGGTTGGTCCTTCTTAAATCCATAATGTTCCTTTGCTGTCACTTTTTTACCGCGCACAAAACAAAACCCGTCTCTTAACGGCATTCCTACTTCGACCGCCTTTCCTTTAAGTAATCTTGCAGTTTCCGGAAAATGGACACCGATATATTCAGCCCAGGGGGCTGCGAAACGATTGACCCTGCCAGGGACGCTGTTGCCTTCATGCAAAATAATGGGAACTCCCAAGAATTTTGCCGCGATAAGCGGGGGGAACGCATAAAAACTGCCAAATCCTACGACAACATCCGGGGTAAATTCGCGAATGATCTTGCGGCTTTGCCACACTCCCTTGGTGATGTTCATTAAAGAAGTTGCGACGGCTAGCGGCGATTTGTTGACAAAGTTTCCGCAATGAATGGTTCGAAAGGCAAAAGGGCTCGGATTAAAGTAACGATTTTTATCAAGCCCGCCACCAATAAACAATAGTTGGCACTCCGGAACTTCCCGTGTCAACTGCTGGCTTAAGGCAATTGCCGGATAAATATGTCCACCAGTGCCTCCAGTAGCGATTAAAATTTTACCGAACATATTATTTTAGCCTCGTGTTTTTGTGAGCGATAAAGGCCAAGGCTTTGGCGCCCTGGCTACCTTATTAGCCTCGTGTTTTTGTGAGCGCTAAAGCCAAGGCTTTGGCACCCTGGCTACCTTTTTAGCCTCGTATTTTCTTAAAATTCATTTGCACTATGCTAAATAAAACAGCTATACCGCAAATATTAGCCATCAGGGAGCACCCACCCTGACTAAATAAGGGCAGATTTAAGCCCGTGCTCGGCAAGAGACCAGAAACCACTCCCAAATTCAGAAAGGACTGAAAGGCTATTAAAAATGCACACGATACTGCCAAATAAAAACCTGCAGGATCCGGACAGCTGTAGCTGATATAAAACCCATGACTTGCCAGCAACAAGTAGAGGCAAATTAAGCCTAAAATACCAATAAAACCAAATTCTTCAGCAAAAATGGCTGCGATATAATCATTTTGTGCTTCAGGTAAATAATTCAATTTTTGCAGCCCATTGCCAGGCCCCTTACCGAACAGGCCGCCCGACCCCGCTGCAATTTTTGCCTGATAAGGCTGATGTCCTTTTCCTTTTAGATCTAATTCCGGATTCAAATAGACTTTTAAACGGGCTGTTACGTAGGGTAATTGGGATGCGAATATGCCCACGACCAAAGAAAAAGCGAGCAAAGGCCAGGCCCAATACGAAAATGGGATACGCGCCAGAAAAAAAAAGGCCATTAAAGTCATAATAATGACAGCAGCCGTCCCGTTATTCGGTTCTATCAGGATCAAAAAGATCGGCACCGCCACAATAATGACAAGCTTAATGAAATGACGGAAAGAAAATTCTTCCCTTTTGATCTTCAGATAGTGATGGATGAAATAAAGAGGCACTAAATATTTGACAAATTCAGACGGCTGCAAAGAAAGTCCTCCCAGGATAATCCAACGTTTGGAACCGTTGACTTCCCTTCCAATACCTGGAATTAAGGTGCAGAGCAGAAGGAAAGTGAACACTGCCAAAAGAGGAGCGCTATATTTTAAAAAGTTACGGTATCCAATTTTAACAATGGCACATCCGATACAAAGGCTGACTGCTGCATAACATACTTGTTTGATCAAGGCATGATGTGTGCTTCCGGCAATATGAGGTTCTGACTGGCGCAGATAGGATTCGTCATATGTTTCATGACTCATAATATCGGCAGAGGTAGTACTAAAAATCATCACCAGTCCAAGGGTAAAGATCAGAGTAGAAAGTAAAGCCAAAGAGGTAAGTAATTTCCGCATTACTTTACCCGAATTTTATCGCCGACTTTCAAATTGCGCGCCTTTTCTTCATCTAAGTCATTTAACCGCAACAGCTCTTCAAATTTTACATTGAACTGCCGCGCCAATTGCCAGGGTGTATCCCCATTTTTTATTGTGTAGTACTTTGGTTCCACATTGGCAACGACTTTTTTTACAACGGCAGAATCGTTTGTCTTAATGCCTGAATTGCTTGTGCCGGAAGGTGTTTTTTTTGGCTGCGGGGCATTTGCATCTATTGAAGACTTGTTGCCTACAGGTACGCGAAGGACTTGTCCAATCGATAACTTAGTAGAGGTCAAGCCGTTAGCCGATTTGATCATTTCAACAGTCGTTCCATTATTGCGGGCGATCTTTTCCAAAGCATCTCCCCGTTTGACAGTCACATTGACATAAGTGGTTTCAGGATTTTGCGAAGTTTGCTGTGCAGACGGTGTCGATGGCTGTACGACTGGTCGTACCGGCTTTACCTCTTCCCCTTTTACGACAGGCATTTTGGAGGGCTCTTCCTCGTTCGAGCTTTGCCCATGGGTCACTTCAGGGTCCATGAGTCCTTCTTCCTCGATCACAATACTTTGCTCATGTTTATCTGCCGAAAGCTCATTCAAAAAATGATCGACCTCGTCGATCACCTGCACATGTTGCGCATCATTGGGTACAGGGAATGGATGAGTGACGGCAGCATCATTCGAAGTCACCTCTTTACTTTCATTTACAGTACTAACCGGTTCATCATCTGTATTAATGGCGAGCATGAACAAAAGGGTTAACAGTCCGGCATTCACTAATAAGGCTATGATAATAATATCTTTTTTATTCATTATTTAAATCCATTTTTTAAATTGGTTTGTACATGTCCCAGGGAGTTCACAATACGCTGAAACTCTTGCCCTCTATGGGCATAATCCTTGAACATATCATAACTGGAACAGCCGGGCGATAAAAGCACTATATTTCCCTGTTTTGCAAAATTCGATGCATTTACCACCGCCTGCTCCAAAGATTCGCAAAGCGCCACATTGAGATGACCTCTTAGTTCTTCGCGGATTTTGTCTGCTGCCTTTCCAATGGCAAATATGGCTTTCACACGGCCATCAAAGGCTTTAATCCATGGAGTATAGGAAGAGCCCTTATCTACGCCGCCGGCAATTAATATAATCTCTCCAACTAAACGATTTACTGCCGAAATAACGGCGTCGACATTTGTCCCCTTGCTGTCGTCATAGTAGGTAACACCATTGATAGTCTGAACAAATTCAATGCGGTGGTGCGGCTTGACAAAGCTTGCCGCAGCAGATAAAAAGTCTTCGTTTTTAATATGATAAAGATGACAAAGGGAATACACCGCCATCAAGTTTTCCAAATCATGGTTTTTGAAACCAGCGTACTCTTGAGGCAATGCAAACTGTCTATCCCCTTTTAGATATAGACTTTTTGTGTCTGTATAAATATAACAGTCTGGATGGTACCCGTATAACAAACATGAGCTGAAGAGTGTTTTGAATTGATGATAAGCCTTTTCTTCCACAAAAAATTGACCGTTTTGTTTTAGACAATTCTGCAGACGGCTCTTGGCTTTTGCATATCCTTCCATGTTTGCATACCGGTCCAGATGGTCCGGAGTAATATTCAAACATACCCCTGCATGAAATGAGGAGGCATGAAGTGTTTCGAGCTGAAAGGAACTTAATTCCACAACAAAGACCTTAACGTCCGGTGCCTGATCGATAGAAAAAGTGAGCGGTATCCCGATATTACCTACAGCCTCGGCTTTTATTCCTGCAAAATTCAATACATGGGCAATCATCGACACAACCGTTGTTTTGCCATTTGTTCCGGTCACCCCCAAAATGGATCGTTTTTCGTCCACTGTGCGTAAAGCCAACTCCACTTCCCCAATGACTTCTATTCCCTGCATTGATGCGGATTTGATCAGCCGATGCGTGCCTGGAATGCCAGGAGAGACTACGATCAGATCATAGTTCTCAATGCTTTTTATATCGTCTTCGTGGCAACAAGAAACTCCTAAGGTCGACAAGGCGGCAATATTATCATCGTTTTCCAGCAGCTTACGATTGCAATCAACGGCATCGACCAGAGCTCCTCTCCTGATCAAAAAGTTTGCCGCAGAGCGCCCGCTGATTCCAAGTCCAACGACAAGAACATTTTTATTTTTTAATGAAAACATCGGTCCCCTATTGAAATTTCAATGAGCTCATCCCTATCATCGATAAAAGAAGGGCAATGATCCAAAATCGCAAAACAACTTTAGTCTCAGGCCATCCCTTATACTCGAAATGATGGTGTAAAGGGGCGCAAAGAAAAATCCGTTTTTTATTTCTTAAACGATAACTGCCAACCTGCAGGATCACCGAGAGAGCCTCTGCAACAAAAATCCCTCCGATGACGGCTAGCAGTACTTCCTTTTTTAGAAGAACTGCAGAAACGCCGATAATCCCGCCAAGCGACAATGACCCGGTATCTCCCATAAACACCTGAGCCGGATAGCCGTTATACCAGAGAAAACCGATGCATGCCCCTACAAATCCGCTAAGATAAATAGCAATCTCGCCACTTCCCTCGATATATAGGATATTCAGATAGCCCGCAAGATCGACATGGTTAGAAATAAAAGCGATCAGAGCAAGGCAGCCTGCTACCATAATCAGACAACCGGCAGCGAGGCCATCGAGCCCGTCTGTCAAATTCACGGCATTTGAAGTTCCCGTGACCACGCAAATGATGAACAGGCAAGCAATCCACGGCAGCATATTAAAGACCTGTTCTTTAAAAAACGGAATATATAATCGCGAGGCATAATCCTGTAAGGAAATGGGAGCATGAGAAATGATCGTTTGAGAATTCTTATTCTCTGAAAATTCGGGATCCAGATGTACATGCGTATATATTTGCTCTTTTACTACCGGCGGATGAAACCAATTACCCGATTGAATCGCATGAGAAATTCCAGGTACAAGCAAATAGAGTGCAATGAGTAAGCCTAAAGCTATTTGAATGGCAAGTTTTTTTCTTCCTGCCAATCCTTTAGTGTTCTTATATTTCAACTTTAACCAGTCGTCATAGGCCCCAAGGCACCCCAATGTAACTGTTGTTATAAACAAAATTAATGTGAAGATGTGCTGCAAGTCCATCCACAAAAACATAGAAATAAGCATGGAAAATAAAATTAAAGCGCCTCCCATTGTAGGAGTATCCATTTTTTTGTGATGCAATTGGCCTAAAAGGGGGCAGTCCTCTGTGCGGATTGTCTGTCCTATTTTCAATTCGTATAATTTTTTAATAAAACATGGACCTAAAAAGATACTTAACAGTAGCGATGTAATAGCTGCGAGTATCATTCTTGTCGAGTAATTTTCAAAAACCGGAGGGATTTTTATCATGAAAAAGTCAAAGAAGAAAAAGATCATCGAGCACCCTCCAGGCTTCTTGCGAACGCGATCCCTTTAGCAAAATGACATCTCCCTGATTGAGATTGTTCCTTAATGCCTCTACAATTCCTTTTCTTTCTTCTGCCCACATGATAAATTTCCCAGCTTTCTTCCAACATTCTACAATCGGCAAACAGGCAATTCCATAACAATACATTTCGTCAACATACTCCAGGGCACACATGGCTACTTGACGGTGGCACTGTTCAGAAAACGCCCCAAGCTCCATCATCGCCCCTAAAACGGCCTTGCGCTTTCCCTGTAAACGCACCGGAGGCAGCGACCTCAGTGCGGCTTTCATTGAGATTTCACAGGCATTATATGAATCATTGATAAAAATTGCTCCATTTTTCTCAATAATCTGTAAACGACGCTCGGGCAAGGTCAAATTTTGCTGTGCATGAGCTATTTCAGTCGGCTCTACACCAAAATATCTGGCAACGGCAATAGCTGCCAGATAATTGAGACGGTTATGGTCCCCGGGAAGGTGGAACAAGGGAAGTGCAAATGATGCGCCATTTCTAACCTTGATTTCCATGGCTTTTCCCCTGCATTGCAAGAAAAAATCAGCTTCAGACGAATCGGTAGAATAAGAAAGATTTGGACTTTTGCTTAAGGACAGAATATCAAAATCGCTTTCCTTGTGATAGATGCACATTTGGGTCAGATGATGGCCAAAAATTTCTGCCTTGGCCTTCGCAATCTCTTCCACACAAGAAAAATTGGCTGCATGAACAAGCGCAATTTGAGTAATTACAGCAACCAGGGGAGGGGCAATTTGAATCAGCCTGGCTATTTGACCGGGATTGGTCATCCCCATTTCCAGAACGACAATATCATCATTTAAATTGATCTCATTTATTATCGATAAGGGCAACCCTATTTGCGAATTGCTATTTCCCGGGGAGGCTGATGCTTTGTATTTTGATTTAAGTAGTGAGACAATAAACTCTTTAGTCGTTGTTTTACCGACAGATCCGGTGATAGCGACAATCTTGCATTTAGATTCAGCCAGTTTTTCCCTTGCAAGAGTTTGCAGCGAAACCAGGACATCTTCAGAATAAATAAGCGGCACTCCATAACTGCTCCCGCGATAGCCTGAATGAACGACTGCCCCTGCAGCGCCATTTTCCACAGCGGACTTAAGGAAGTCATGTCCATCGCACTTCAATCCGGGAAGGGCAAAAAAAAGAGTCCCCGGCTTGACCTGCCGGCTGTCGACTTCTACGCGATGAACTGGCTGCAAACTAACAGAATCAAGCTGCATTAGCCCTGCAATAGATTTTAGGGAAACGCTTCGCATAGCTGTTTAATCTTTTTTTATTAGTCTTTTTTTAGGCATTTGGCAAATTTTTTCACCCTTTCCTGCTGAATGTCATCTAACATAGCCTGGAACTGTGTTGTGTCCTCGACGCCATTTTCTTTTAAAACATTAGTGAAGGTCTCTAAAACTACAGCCCTGATCAACTTTGGTATATTTTGGTGTTCGCCTGGATCCTTTAATGGATTTGGATTCATTGTAGCAGCTTTTTTTTCGAGTATTTTAAATATTTCCTTATCTTTAACTTCCAATGCCTTAACAATATCGGGCCATTTTTCTTCGGGAACTTGATATTTTTTTAGAGTCTCGAGCACAATCTCTTTAGGAAAATTGAAAAGCAGCATTGTTTTTTCGCAGCGGGCACGTTCTTCATTGGTGAGCATAAGATCTGTCTCAGCAGATACACTGGCTGGAGTTAACACCACACCAACTCCGGCAAGGAACATCATTGCGACTCGACCTTTAACATAGCTCCACTTCATAAAACCTCCAAATAATATTGTTAACATTTCTCAGTTCCATTTTTTATATGGCGAATTCCGATCTCAATTGTAATTGTATTTTATTATTTTGCAAGATATACTGCGATAAACCAGTAGATTCGGGCATGAGTGATGCTTCTTGATGGAAAATTAGTTGCGAGCCAAATTCAAAGAGAAATTCAATCGGCAATTGCCCAATTGGGAGGAAGGAAGCCTTGCCTTGCTGTCATTATTGTTGGCGACAATCCCGCATCCCAAATTTACGTTGCAAGAAAAACGAAAGCCTGTGAGCAAGTCGGCATTGAATCGCGTAGAATAGCCATTGATTCTCATGTTGAGCCAGATCACCTCATTCAGCTTATTGAAAAATTAAACTTAGACCCCGCAGTTGACGGAATTTTACTTCAACTTCCCCTGCCGGATCACTTAAACCCCATCGATGTACTTTCGCACCTGTCCCCTGAAAAGGATGTCGATGGTCTTCATCCAATCAATCTTGGTAAATTATTAATCGGCGAAAAAGATACATTTACCCCATGCACGCCGCTGGGAATTAAAACTTTGCTGGAATATGCTAAAGTCGATCTGACGGGAATGCATGCCCTTATCCTTGGACGGAGCAATATCGTGGGCAAGCCAATGGCTGCAGTGCTTATTCAAAACACTCCCGATGCCAATGCTACAGTTACGATTGCACATAGCCGGACAAAGCATCTTAAGGAGCTTTGCCTTACCGCCGACATCATCATTGCATGCATGGGTTCTCCAAAATTTATCAAAGCCGATATGGTCAAAGAAGGCGCCATTGTGATCGATGTCGGGATCAACCGGATCAAAAACCCCTCTGATGAGAATAAATGGCAAGTTGTCGGCGATGTCGATTTTGATGCGGTCAAGGATAAGTGTTCCTATATTACTTCTGTCCCCGGCGGAGTTGGACCCATGACCATCGCCATGTTATTGAGCAATACTCTG
>Ga0206919_1129_pt1 | contig 17756 bp, 10 predicted proteins | sample Alteio_BWOrgHeat_67_FD_152962 | JGI IMG/M metagenome (GOLD analysis project Ga0206919, IMG submission 152962) | Enriched cells from forest soil in Barre Woods Harvard Forest LTER site, Petersham, Massachusetts, United States -... | ecosystem: Environmental > Terrestrial > Soil > Temperate forest >... | reverse complement strand
ACAGTTAGCGAAAATGTGAATTATCAATATGCCATAAACAGGATTCCCGTATTTGATTCTGCCACCCGCAAAATTCTGGCTTATATAGATTTGCAAAACCCTGATAAAGTAAGCTATAAAGGTTCAAATACGTACACATATATCAGCGTGCCTGCAGAAATCAGTTATTCTCTTCCAATATCAGGCAGACTGGCCATCAGGATTACAACAGGAATGGATTTAATGATGAATACAGGCGCCACAGGCCAGCGTGTGCGAGCTGATAACTTACAACTTGAGGATTTAAAGAAAGCCAATGATCTTAGAAAAACAAACTATGGTTACCAGGCTGCATTCGGAATTGATTATAGCCTGGCGCCCAGGCTGAAACTTGAAATAATGCCGGTTTACCATAAAACCATCAATCCGCTTCTTAATGATGGTGCATTGATTAATTCATCTGTGAATAGTTTTGGGATACAGTTTGGGCTTAAATATGGAATATTATGAGAGAGAGAATAAATAAAACAAAAATGAACAGAAGGTTTGCCATTCAATATCCAATCTTTATTTTGCTGATTTTGCTTTTTTTTAACACTATGTTTTCTGCCAGGGTTTCAGGCCAAAAAGTTGACCCTTTAGGAAAGGGTGTTCCAAATCTTGTATTGGCACATTGTTTTTATAAAGGTTCTTTATATGCCGTGTTTCCCAGGACCCTGAAAACTGCCACGACTACCTATGTACTAACAAAATGGGATGGCGTTTCATGGGCAAATCTCGATAGTTTTATTTCCGGGCCTGTATTTAACATGTACGGTTTACACAAAGCAGTTTGCGCCATGACTTTTTATAATGAAGATTTATACATTGCAGGCGGTTTTGATTCGGTGGTAAATTTATCAGGTAGTCGGCATATAATTAAGTGGTCTGCAAATAAATGGGTTGGAATTGGGGGCAGTAGAACATCATTAAAAGACACTGAAAATATAACTTCGATAACAAGCCTCGTAGTTTATCAAAATCAATTATATGCGGCAGGTTCCATTGATACTTTTGCCGGCATCCATGTTTCAAATATAGCTTCCTGGAATGGAACAAAATGGAGCCAGGTAGGTTCGCCTTCAAATGAAGGTGTTGTGGGAAATACGTATGGATTTTATGATGTAGTAAATTCAATGTTTATATATCAGGACTCCCTTTATGTATTAGGCGCATTTAATAAATGTGGCGGTTTGCCGGCACTGAATGTAGCACGTTGGGATGGAACAAATTGGAATGGAAATTATATTGCCAAAATGTTTGCTTATGGCGTTTTCTCAGGTGGTTTTTACAACGGTGAGCTATATGTTTGTGGGATTAATAATGGTCCCAACCTCCTTGGGCAAATTTATAAAACGAAGGGTACAAGCGAAAAATGGATTAATGTAACTCCGCCAAAAGACTTTTTTGCATATGTAAGTTTTGGAACATTAAATGGAAAACTCTGGGTCACAGGATACATTTATCATGATACTTTATTATATAATACTGCATTTTATGATGGGATAAAATGGGGCGCAGTGGCTGCCAATGGTTATATAAGCCAGGATTCCGGGACTACAGTACTTGACACATCGGGAGGTAGCCTTTATATGCTCGGCTGGTATTTTGGTGACACTGCCTCGGGTGGGAGTATTAATGCCGGAACAATTAATACAGAACTAGCTAAAATAACGGGGCACATTTACAATGATATAAATAGTAATTGCAAATTCGACAATACAGATCTGGCAGCGAAAGGCAGGCTGATAAGAGCGTTCCCGGGGCCGTACTATGCTGGTATTGATTCAACTGGATATTATGAAATGTATATCCCTGGAGGCAAATACAGTATAAATTTCTATCCGACAAAGCACTGGGAGCAGGTATGTCCTGTTGCACCAACTTATTATACCATTGATGCATTAAATAATAAAACATATACTGGCAATGATTTTGCTACAATTATTAATCCCAATATTAAAGACCTTAAAATATCAATAATAGGTATAACAGGCGGATATTATGCAAGAAAGGGGTTTAAGCAATTTTATAGAATTGCATATTTAAACAATGGTACTATGGATATTGCATCAGGATCATTATACCTGCATCATCCAACTGGTTTTGCTAATTTCTCTGCTTCACCAGCACCGGATAGTTATTCTACGCCTCTTGCCAGATGGAATTTTGCGAACCTAAAGGTTGGAGAAGAAAGGGATATTGATTTCGGAATTTATCTTGACACATCGCTTAAGTTGGGTGACACGATTGGTTTTTATACTGGGTTTGATGTGACGACCAATAAAAATGATAGTGACCTTCACGATAATTTTGATACCCTTATTCAAATGATTGCATCTCCTCATGATCCCAATGAAAAACAATCTTACCCTTCTGGTAATATAAGTTCAACAACAACAGGAATAAAATATCTGATCCGCTTTCAAAATACAGGGGATACATCCGCCATTAAAGTAGTTGTAGTGGATACACTCGATCTTGCTTTACCATTAACCGATGTCATAATGAATTCAGCAAGCCATCCATATACTTTGCAGATAATTAATAATGTATTGATCTGGACATTTAATAATGTAAACCTGCCTGATAAAAACAAAGATCCCGCAGGCAGCAATGGCTATATCAGTTTCAGCACAGGCATTAAACAAGGCGTGGGTACGGGTACTGTTATTCACAATACGGCCTATATTTATTTTGATTATGAGCAGCCAGTTATTACAAATAAAACAGCAAATAAAATTACCTACAAAAGCACTGGCATTAACCAGGAATATTATATCGAAGGACATCTTAAGGTATTTCCTAACCCTGCCAGCCAGCAGTTATTTATAGAAAATACCAATGATGCCGAAATGTTAGTAACCATTTTTAATGAAAGGGGACAGATCATGAAATCTGCAAATCTTCCCGGTTCCAGAAGTACACCGATAGATGTCGGTAATTTTTCAAACGGAGTTTATTTTATCAGGGCTGAAAATTATAAAGCGACGCCTGTCATTATAAGTCATTAAAATTTTCTCTTACGCTTCCTCTTTCTCAAAAGAACCCGGGCTATACGTCCGGGTTTTTTTCTGCCCTATTTTTAATTTGATGTAAAAGAGGCATTTAAGTTTTTATTGAAATAATTTTCTGCCCAAATTTCGAATTTCGAATTTCTAGTTATACATTTGCATTTAGATATTTGTCTAATTATATAAATACATGAAAAAAATATTCATTTTTAGCATCATGCTGGCGGTTTCAGCAGTTGTCGATGCACAGGGAACCAACCCATACATCGCCAAAGCTCAGGATTTTCTGGCCAAACTCCAGGCAGGGAAATTTGAAGAAGCATCCGCCTTTTTTGACGAAAGTGTGAAAGATAAAATAAATGAGTCGGTGCTTAAAAAAGCCTGGGGACAGCTATCAAAGCAATTGGGAACCTTAAATAAAACAGGAATACCAAGAACGGAAGAAAAAAAAGGATTTACGATTGTATTTATCCCATGCTATTTTGATAATGCAACCCTTGATATGAAACTCCCATTTAAAGAGTCAATGAAAGCATACGGCTTTATGATGGTGCCACATATTGATAACCAGGCTTACACTTTGCCGGAATATGCTGACCCAAGTAAACTGGAAGAACAAACCATAACCATACAAACAGGAACGTATAAACTGCCCGGAATTTATGTACATCCAAAAAATCCGGGTAAAAAGATACCTGTGCTTATTCTTGTACATGGCTCCGGGCCAAATGATATGGATGAATCCATTTTCGGCAATAAGCCTTTTAAAGACCTTGCTTATGGTTTGGCCGCTAAGAATATTGGGGTAATTCGCTATGATAAAAGGACTAAAACCTATGGTGCCCAGATGGCAGAAAGAACTAATATTACCCTTGAAAATGAAACGATTGAGGATGCGATTTCAGCTATTAAACTAGCCAAACAAATGCCTGATGCAGATACCAGTAAAATTTTTGTGATCGGGCATAGCCTGGGCGCAATGGCGGCCCCTCAAATTGCAAAATATGAGGGAGGGCAAATAGCAGGAATCATTTTAATGGCCGGCCCGGCAAGGCATTTGGAAGAACTACTCCTTGAACAATCCAAATATCTTGAATCTAAAAATCCAAGTGCAAAAAAGAAAAAAGAAATTAAAGAACTTGAAAAGCAGGTTGATCTGGTGCACTCTGGCGGTATAAGCCCTAAAACACCTTCAGAACAATTGCCAATGGGTCAGGCTGCCGGGTATTGGATATATTTGAATAATTACAACCAAACTGATGTGGCAGCAAAACTAGTAATTCCAATGCTTGTATTACAAGGGGAGCGTGATTGCCAGGTTACCATGACCGACTATGAACTCTGGAAAAAAGCCCTGGCTAAAAAAGCAAATGCTGCTTTTAAATCTTATCCTAAACTGAACCATCTTTTTGAAGAAGGAGAGGGCCCAGGATTATCAGCGCCTTCAGACTACGAAACTTCTTCTCATATACCTGGCTATGTGATAGATGATGTTTCGGATTGGATAGTGAAACAATAGAGTTTTTTCTCACCGGATAACTTAGGTTGAACAAAAGCTGCCATTTTTCTTATTACTCAGGATGCAAGACCCAGGACTAATGACTATTTTTGTGCCGTGCAAGCACATACCCATACACATGATCATGACCATGATCAAGGTCACAACCATGGAATTGGATTGGGGCATCACCATCATCATGATGTGCCTGAGAATTTTAACCAGGCGTTTATCTGGGGAATTATCCTCAATTCTGTCTTTGTAGTTGCTGAAGTAATTTATGGTCTTAAAGTAAATTCCCTTGCTTTGCTCTCAGATGCAGGGCATAATATGGGCGATGTGTTGGGTCTTATCCTTGCCTGGGCTGCTGAAGGGCTGATCCGGAAAAAGGCATTCGGCAGGTTTACTTACGGCCTCAAAAACACATCCAATCTTATTGCCTTTTTTAACACGGCCCTGCTCATTTTTGCAATGGGTGCGATAAGCTGGGAGGCTATAGGCAGGTTTGCGCATCCTGAACCGGTGGCCGGGCTTACGGTTTCTGTTGTGGCTGCGTTTGGAATTTTGATTAATGGATTAACTGCTTTTTTGTTTTATAAAGGCAGGTCATCAGATGCGAATATCAGGAGTACCTTTCTGCATATGGCCAGTGATGCAATAGTGTCTGCCGGGGTAGTAGTTGCAGGCATCATCATTTATTATACGCAATGGGCCTGGATAGACCCTGCCCTAAGCCTTGTGATCGTAGGGGTCATTCTGCTGGCTACCTGGCGCACGGCTACAGATGCCGCTCACCTTATTCTTGATGCGGCTCCAACTTCAGTAAACATGGCTGCAGTAAAGAAAATGATTATGGAGCAGCCTGGCATCACAGGCATTCATGACCTGCATATCTGGAACATAAGTACCAAAGAAATAGCACTTACGGCCCATATTGTTGTACCGCATTATGATGTTAAATCGTCTTTGGTAAAGAACCTTGAAGAAGAATTGCACCACCATCACCAGATAGGTCATGTTACCATACAAGTTGAGTCTGAAGAGGACGAATGTGAGCAGGTAGATTGCTGATCTTTCGCCAAAAAATGCTAAATTTCTATTCTTTTTGGTAAGGCTCTAAAATTAATTGTGTCAGGCTAAAACCAAAAGCATCTCAATTACGTATATAAACTAAATACAAGTATTAAATCGTATGAAATTGATTTTCAGGTATATTTTAGCAGTAAGTTTTGTGAGCCTCGCATTGGCTTGCACCAATTCATCCAACTCTACCACCGACAAACAATCAAATACAAATAATTTTTCCATGCAAAATTCAAACCCTGACACCGGCAAAGTCGTAAAGACAGATGCAGAATGGCGCAAGCAGCTTACGCCTGAACAATTTGATGTGGCGCGCAAGCACGGCACGGAACCTGCATTTAACAACAAATACTGGGACAACCATGAAAAAGGCACTTACTATTGTGTATGCTGCCATCAGAAATTATTTACCTCCTCCAAAAAGTTTGATTCAGGTACAGGCTGGCCAAGTTTCTGGGCACCTGCCTCTGATAAGGCTGTCGTGGTGCACAAAGACAACACCTATGGCATGGAACGCGACGAGGTAGGTTGCAGCCACTGTGACGCGCACCTGGGCCATGTATTTGACGACGGCCCGGCACCTACCCATCTCCGCTATTGCATGAACTCTGCCTCGCTGGTTTTTGAGAAAGACTAGTTGGTAGGGTTATTTTAAAATTGAGTTATTATGTTATTGCCTGGCTTGGATGGACCCTTATAAATCTAAGTAAATAAACTAATAAAGCCTTTGCAAAACATGTTTGCAAAGGCTTTATTTCTAATTTATTGATATTATAAATTTCTCTCAATGCTCATCCGCACTGGGGCCATAACTGCCGGGGATCGGGATATCGAGCAATCTCAGGAAAACCCCGAGTTGTGCCCTGTGGTGCACGATCTGGCTGTAGGCCATGCGCACTACTTCCAGTTTGGTGGCTTCATACAGTACATCTTCGCCACGGCGCAAGGTCCAGTTCTCTGCCAGTATTTTATCGTTGGTGGCTTTCAGGTGGGCCTTTCCATTTTCAAGTGATTTTTCAAAAATGGCAATCAGCTCTGCATTATCTGCCACTACGGTAGGTTTGTAGGGCATTTTGGCAAAGTCAAGTTCTTCAGTCGTTACGGCCATGGTTACCCAGTCTGGCAGTTCTGCAATATGGGTGGCCAGGTTCATCATAGTCATGCTTTTGGGGTGGGGCTGCCAGTTTAGTTTGTCAGTGGGTACGCGTTCCAGCATTTTGCGGGTCGTAGCTGCTTCTTGTTCCATTTCTTTGAGGAACATTGGGATTGTTTCCATTTTTTATTTCATTTATTAGTTAATGATGCAAAGGAAATACGGCGTACTGACAACCCTATGTCAGTGGATTTTTAGGGAATGGAAAAAATTTAAAAATAATATGGTTTGTTGTAGGGTGGGTATACTCGTAGGTGAGGACACCGACGAGAGAAAAAAGAACAATCTTAGTGCTTTTCTGTGGTTGGTGTCCCCACCAACCACCTTATGGATAATGAAATATGATTTTCCCAATAGGTTTTTGGTAAATTAATTTTCTTAGAGGTTACTTGGTAAAACGCCTTTGTCTTACTTTTTGCTTGAACAAAAAGTAACAAAAATTCAAGGCTGTATAAAAATTTGGCTGTTTGTTGAAGGAATTCCGCTAAACAAAAAAAGGCCGAAACTTAATTTTAACATTTTAGGGATAATTTGCGCGTCGGCTACTTTTTGTTTTAAACGCTTCATTCCATCAACAAACGGGCGCCAATTTTTATAAGGCCGATCCGCGCAATTAACTCGCCTTTTTGATAATGAAATGAGGAATAATAATAATCAAAAATTATCCTCGCGGCTTTTCATGAATCCTTCAAGGGTCAAGTGATCTGTTTTTTTGAATGGTGTTTCGGTATCCCTGATTTTTACAATTCTTGATACTTTAAAATCGCGATACTCAGTTCTGAGATGGCACCAGGCAATCATATGCCAGGTGAGTGCATAAAACACAAGGCCAATGGGTTCGGCCTGCCGGGAAGAACTTTTTTCTTCTTTGTTTTTATATTCCATTTCGATGATCGTGCGACTTGAAATGGCATTCTGGATCATGGATAAATATTCGAAATCATGATTAACAAAAGTTGGCATTCGTAGTTTCATGCTATCATCCAAAAAGTCAAGCTTTTCTTTTTGTGAGCTTCGAAGTACATTTTTTACTTTGTTCAGCGCACTTGAATAATTTGTTTGAATGGACTTATCAGAAAATCCATAAACAATAGTTTCCATGAGCAACAAGGCATTGGCTTCCTCCATATTAAACGATACCGGGGGTAAAAAATAGCCCTGCACCACGCCATAACCTTTATTGGGTTCAAAACTAATGGGTACACCCTGTTCACTCAATGCCCGAAGATCACGATAAACCGTGCGGATGCTGATCTCAAATTTTTCGGCAATATGCTCTGCCAAAACATATTTTTTAGACTGTAGTAAAGTGTGGATGCCAAAGAGTCGGTCGATGCGGTTCAAGTTAGTTGATAGTTGTTAGTTGATGGTTGAAAGACGTTGGACGTTTTCGTTAATCGTTGTTCGATCTGAAATGCAAAATAAGAGATTTGGATTGACAAGGGAGAAACATTTTTTGGTTTGGTATATAATTTCATAACTTTACTATTCAAACCTAAAATGGAACCACGATATGAAACGCACTTTACATGGTTTATTTGGTATTTTTTTGGTTGTCAGCTTATACAATCCCTGCTTTGCTACCCAGTTATCCGGTGCATATACTATAAATCCTTCAACTACAGCTTCAGCTACGGTTTTTAATGATTTTATTTCTGCCATTACCTACATGAATAGCACAAATATCAGGCCTGATGGCGGGCCTGCGAACACCGGTACTGTTGGGGTCAGCGCGGCAGTTACTTTTAATGTGGCGGCGGGAACCACTTATACACTAACATCCCCAATTCTTATTTCTTCCATTACGGGTGCCAGTACATCTAACAAGATTATTTTTAAAAAGAGTGGTACAGGTACAAACCCCTTGATAATAGGCTATAGCGGCACGGGTTCTGCAGATGGAATCGTTATTTTCCAGGGGGCTAGTTTTATTATATTTGATGGCATTGATGTAAAGGATCCATCTTCAAATACATCAGCAACAACCCAAATGGAATGGGGATATGCATTGATTCGGACCTCAGCCCCAATTGGCTCACAGTATGATACAATCCGGAATTGTACCATTACCCTTAACAGGTCGAATTCTAATACTGTCGGTCTCTATGCGGATTGTGGATACTGGGCATCTGGAGTATATACTGCCATAACTACACAGCCATCGTCTTTTTCCGGGACAAATTCTTACAACGGATTTTATAAGAATACCATATCAAATTGTTTTACCCCCATTGCGATAAGAAGCTATGCAAGTGGAGCCGGAATATTTGATCTTAATAATGATTGTGGAAGTAAGGGCGGAAATATTATTACTTCATTTGGTTATCAGGCCCTTGTTTCTCCATACACCAATACTTATACAGGCGCAGCTGTACATGCAATTCTATTTTATCAGCAGGCAGGTACCTATTACATCAATAATAATAATATCACACTCACGTCTGCTGACAATGTTTCTTCCACAATAAACGTAATAAGTTCAGTAGCTTATGCAATTGCTGCTGCAGGTTCTAACCCGACAATTGTCGGCAATACAATGAATATTACCTCGTTTGCAACCTCGGGAACCACTATGGGCATTACCAATAACCAGGGCACGAGTTCAAGTATTGAAGACGTTGAAAATAATGTGATTACCTGTGTGAATATTACTGCTACAGGTGCATTTAATTTTTGCGCGATCAATATAGAAAGTACTATCCCAAGCGGGAAATACATTTACAATGGCAATGAAATAAAGAACTGCAACATATATGGTACAGGATATTTTTATGGGCTGAGTTCAGATGGAAAAGGAGGGCCGAGCAGTACCTTCAGTTATTCAGGTAATAAAATTCATGATAATATAAGAAGCAATGGTGCCAGTGGCGATATGTACCTGATATATGATGATATAGGCAGCAAACCATTAACCGAAGCAAATAACCAGATTTACAACAATACTAATCTTTGCGGTAACCTTTATGCCATATTTAATACCATTTCTACTTCCCTTGAAAATATAAATAATAACGCCATTTATAACCTGACAACAAATGCCGGTGCGGTGACAGGTATTTATTTAAAAAGCACAAACAGTACCCCGAGAAATATTTACCAGGATTCTATTGCTAATTTTAGCTCAACCAGCGGATTTGCGATTGGAATCAATATCGGATCCGGAAATTCATCCAATATCTACCAGAATAAAATCTATCTGCCAGGTGGGGCATTGGGCGGAATGTTCCTAAGCGCGATTACCGGCACAAGTGCGTCACCTTCATTTATTGCCAATAATTTTGTGACCGTAGGAGGCACAGGCGCCCTTAATGCCGGCATTTTTGATGTTGGGGGTGGATATCATAATTATTACTATAACAGCGTGTTGATGACCAATACCAATGCCAGCTCCGCTGGATTTATCATCAGCCAGTCTTCCTCAGGCGCAGGAGTTAATTTTATCAATAACTGTTCATCCAATACAGGTGGTGGCCCTGCTGTTTACCTGACAAATGCAGCGGGCGTAAATAGTATGGATTATAACAATTGGTATTCTCTCGGATCTTATATGGGAATTTATTCTAGCACAAATATTTCCAGCCTTAGCGCATGGCAAAAAGCGAGTGGTTTTGACGTGCATTCTATTAGCGCCAGTCCAGGTTATAGATCAAATATCGACCTGCACCTAAGTTCTTTACTTCTAGCTAGGGCCGGAAATTTAGTTTCGCAGGTTAACAATGATATCGATAATAAGCCAAGGCACCCTGCACCCACCATAGGTGCTAATGAAATACTACCGTTGAAAACCGACATCGGGGTGTCTGCTATACTCTCACCAACTTATGGTTCATGCGGGGACTCATTTACAACCTTGATAGCCAATGTTAAAAACCTGGGCACTGATACTCAAAATAATGTAATTGTAACTGCAAGCGTTAAAATGCCTACAGGAGCCACAAATACTTATAATTACACTATCAAATCAAAAATACCCTATGACAGCATAGTGACTGTTATTTTCCCCACAACATTTAATACGGTAAATGGAGGAACTTATGTATTTAAACTATATACATCCCTCGTCGGCGATTTGAACAGGGCAAACGATACATTAACTTCAGTTGTTACCATTTACAGGCATTCTCCTGCGCCAAATGGGGTTGGGGCTACCATTTGCCACTATGGCACTTTGAAACTAACCGCAACGGCCAATTCGAAGAATGATAGCCTCTATTGGTATGGCGATCCTGGCGCAAACGTCCTGCTTGGCCTGGGTAGAACCTTTATCACACCACCGATAAATACGACCACGAGTTATTTTGTTCAGGAAAGAGTAACGCCTGTTAAATACAATCTTGGTCCAAAATCAAACGCCATCGGTGGCACGACGACAACCTTGTCTACGACAGGATTTAAGTTCAACGCTTTAAATTCATTCACCATAGATTCTGCAACAATTTATCCTGTAAATACCGGGATCGTTAATATTACCCTTGTTGATAGCTTCGGAAACAAACTGAGGACGGTAAGTGTGCCCGTAAACGTTTCCGTTTCAGGGACACCAGTTACGGTTCCGCTGGGGATAATTGTAACACAGGGAAACGGGTATAGTTTTATGTTTAATGATTCTGCGGCAGGAGGGATGTATTATAATTCTACCGGGGCAATTTATCCTTATACGGTGGCAGGTGTTGCAAGTATCATCAGCCCAACGAATGGTACAGGTACTTCTGGCCAGTACTATGGTTTGTACAATATGTATATCAGAACAAGTAACTGCCCGAGCAAAACAACGCAGGTAAATGCAGTTATTGGCGCACCCGGTGCTACGCTAAAACTAGACCCTGTTTCTGCAGGTGCATTGTTTGATGGCACTGCATCCAAACCAGATAAAGTTTGTGCAGGCAGCAAGCTAATTTATGATTATTCTACTGTTCTAGGTGATGCTGGCTTTGGTAAAACCTGGACAATCGTTTCCAAAACTTTGAAAACGCCTAAAGGAACAATTAAAAAGGATACAAGCTCAACAATTCCTTCCACTTTGGGCGGTCCTGGTTCATTTACGATCAATACCAAATCTGCAGATGCAGACAGCACTTATATTTTAAGCATAACTTTCAGGTCCTTAGGAAAAACTACATGCGACAGCATAGTTCAGAGATATTTGTTTGTCAGCCCGCCACCGGTTGTAAAATTTGGGGTGTCAACCACTTGTTTTGGGAATGCCAATAAATTCACGGATTCAAGTACCATCCTTGCTGGCAGTATTTACTTTTGGAACTGGGATTTTGGAGATGCAACAACCAGCACACAGCAAAACCCATCGCATATTTATGCATCAGTTGGAAAGAATACCGTTTCCCTGACTGCAGTATCTGATTTTGGCTGCTCAGGGAGCATTACCAAAACAATGGAAGTATACCCATACCCGAAAGCCAAATACACTTTTACTACAGGATGCCAGAATGATACAACCAAATTTATCGATGCAAGTACCATACCTTCAGGTACTATCAGTATTCACAAGTGGTATTTTGGTGATGGCACTACCTCTTCCGCAACTAACCCGATACATTTTTACAGTAAATCAGGGCCATATACTGTAAAAGAAGTAGTTCTTTCATCTTATGGATGCAAGGATTCGCTGGTTACACATGTAAAAATCCCTTCAAAACCCGTAGCCATATTCTCCTATATCAATGCATGCGTTGGTTCTAATATCAGTTTTTCAAATACAAGTGTTGACTCTTCAAATGCAAACCAGAACAAATGGGATTTTGGGGATGGGAATACATCAACGAGCCCTATACCTATTCATGCTTTCGCAAAAAATGGAAGTTATAAAGTAAAACTTACCGTAACTTCAAAAGATGGTTGTACTGATACGGTAAGTCATAGTATAACACCACTACCTAAACCAATTGTTAACTTTTTTGCATCTGCTGCATGTACGGGCAAATCAGTAACGTTTAGTGATTCAGGGAAGAACGGAAATTCTGCTTTGTACAACTGGACTTTTGGAGATGGGGGATCCAGTACTATTCATAACAACGTAGTATCCCATACTTATACAAAAGCAGGGACTTATAAAGCGAAACTGTCTATTAATTCTACGATAGGCTGCACAGATTCTGAAAGCAAAAGTATAGTAATCGTTGACAATCCGAAAGCAGGTTTTACAACAGTCAATGTATGTATCGGGAATACAACGTTGTTCACAAATACCACCACTCCAACTTTAGGAATTTCGCATAAATGGGACTTTGGGGATGGAAGTGCAGTGAATACGAGCCTTAGCCCAACCCATAAATACAATGCTGCAGGCGCTTATAAGGTAAAATACACAGCAACAAGTTCAGGCGGTTGTACCGATACGACCAGCAAATCTGTAAACATTTACACACTACCTGTATTAGGTAAGTGGACCGCAAGTGTGCATAATTTTACCGTAAGTTTTTCACCGCAGGATTCTACCTTTAAAACCTATAAATGGTTCTTTGGTACGGGGGACAGCTCTACTTCCGTGAAACCGGTTTATGTATATCCTGCCATAAAAGCATCATACTTTGTGAAGCTTTCAGTGACCAATACCAATGGCTGTTCAGCTACTATTTCAGATAGTGTGGCAGTGGGAAAAACGGGGATAAATGCAGGTCCTGGCTTATTGTTAAATGATATAGCAATTTATCCAAATCCATTCAACAATAAACTAACAATTAGCTATAGTCTGACTGTAAAAAGCAGGTTAGGTATTTCAATATTCGATATGCAGGGCAGGCAGATTACGATTATAAAAGAAGGGAATTTTGAAACCGGAAATTATAATGATGAAATTGATGCCAGTGCATTAAAAATGACTGGCGGAATTTATTTGCTGAGAATGGCGATTAATGAAGAACAATTCACAGTCCGGATTGTCAATATGAAATTAAATTAAACCAAATTATGTCAACCAAATTAGAAGCAAAACAAAGCATAACTTTAAATGTACCAGTATCAAAAGTATGGGATGCCTTAACTGATCCTGCCCAGATCAAAGAATACTTGTTCGGGACCCATACGGAAAGCGACTGGAAGAAAGGAAGCCCGATCACTTATTCAGGTGTATGGGAAGGGAAAGAATATGTAGATAAGGGCGTTATAAAAGAGATAATTCCCGGAAAGGCTTTGCATACCACTTATTATAGTCCGCTGAGTGGGAAGGATGATAAGCCAGAAAACTATGCCAATGTCAGCTATGATTTAACAGAATCTGATGGCAAAACAGTGTTAACTGTTACCCAGGATAATATTGATAATGAGGCAGGTGTTGCACAATCAAAAAAGAACTGGGGCATGGTAATGGATGGCCTTAAAAAGCTTGTGGAAAGCGAAGTTTAATAACCTTCTCCTGCTTTTTATTTTAAATCATCCACCTCAATTGCTTTTAAGGGCAAGGTTACCAAGCCATTAAATTTAGAAAGTTGCGGTTTTAAGTCTGCTTCATTACCTGCGATTATCAGTTTGTAACTCCCTGGTTCGTAGTATTTTTTGATGATCTTATTTACTCTTGCCAGGTCCACTTTGTCAATGTCCATGATGTATTGTTTTCTTTTCTCAAAATCAGGATAAAGGATCGGGTTAAATTCTTCAATTATTTGGGAAGGTTGTTCGATGACATTAAATCGTGTTTTTAATTGATTTTTCGCAATGGTAAGCATCTCCTCAGGCGCACCTTTTTCATAAAACTCTTTTAATACCCCGTCAAATGATTCCGTTGTGTTGAATAAAACCTCATTTCTAACCGAGGTGGCTACGGTATATATTCCATTGTTATTCTGAGCGCTAAACATGCTTTGAATGCCATAAGTCTTGCCTTCTTTCTCACGTATTTCTTTAAAAAGTAAAATAGTAAAAACATTATTGGCCAGTTCAAATGCCTGGTAATCTTTACTGTTTACATCAGGCGCTTTTTTACTCCAGAATAATGCCGATTGTGTGCCATTATCCCTGTTTACAAATACATATTCTTTTTTATCAAATTCAGGTTGCGCAAGCGACACTCCATTTACTTCACTATAAGCCGCTTCCCAACCCCCGAAATTCTTTTCAATCAGGGCTTTTAGTTTTTCTTTGTCAGGCTTGCCGCTTACCACCAGGATGCAATTTTTTGGTGTGTAGTTGAATTTATAAAACTCCCTGATCTGATCTGAAGAAATTTTAAGCAACTGGTCTTTGTAAAAATGCCTCCCAAGCGGGCTACCTGCACCAAACACATAAAACCTGGTAAAAACGGAAGCAAGTGCATCCGGGTTCATTCTTGATGGGGTGTTGTAGGTAACAATTTCGCCTACCGTTTGTGCCACTTCATCCTTTGGGAAAGAAGGTTTTAACAGGATGTTGGATAGCAGGTCAACCGCCTTATCTTCATCCTTGTTCAGGAATTGCATACTAAGGGTGCTGTAATTATCATTACTGCCAGTACTAAGCGAAGCACCCATTACATATTTCAGACTATCTTGCTGCTCCCGGCTGTACACGACGTTCCCAAGCAAAAGACATTGAGAAGTAAGATTAGCCACGCTTTGCATGCCTGGTATTTCGTTCTTTTTACCGGTATTAATATAAAATTCCATATCCGTAACAGGCTGATCACCATACTCCATAAATATGACCTGCAGCTTATTTTTTAATTTATATTTTTCCTGGGTCGGGAAATTATTCTGTGCTTGCATTTGAAATGACAGCAGGAACATTATTGATATTATAAGTATATTTTTCATTTTTTTCTTTTACCGTTTACTGTTTACTGTTTACTGTTTACTGAATCAGTCCGGCTTTATATTTATCACATGTATCCTGTCATCAGCAAAATAGATTGAAGCCACCCTTTTAAGGTCTTCGGGCGTTACTTTTTTATATTCATCAATCATATTATAGGCTTTTTGATAGTCGTCAAAATAAAGTTCAGCTTCCGCCAGAAGGCCAGAGAGCTGTTCGACACTATAATTGCTTTGTACGAGGGCTGATTCCTGGGACCGGATAAAATTATCGATCATAAATTGTGGAATACCATCCTGTTTCACTTTGGCTAATTCTTCTTTTACCGCTTTTTTTACTTTGGCATTTCCAACAGCTGCAGGCATATAAAAATTGAAAGTCTGTATACTCGGGTACAAATAGAACCTTGATTCATCATCAGAATTGATAACATAAACCAGGTGATTTTTTTTAATCAGCCTGTTGTTCATGATAGAATTTTCATCTAAAAATACTAAATTGGTAAGCATATCAAGTGCGTAATAATCTTTACTGGATACGGCAGGGTAGGGGATGGCGTATGAATATACCTGCACCATCTGGTCAAGCGGCATCTCCTCTTTTTTTGGTGAAGCGCCATTAAGGTCTGGTACTTTTTCCTGGAGTTTGAGATCCAGGTGTTTTATTATATGGCTGAATGCCTTGTCAGCCATGGCAAAAATCTCTTCACTTTTTACATCTCCGGTAATTATCAAAAATGCATTATTCGGGCTGTAATAGTTGTCGTAAAATTTCATGCATTGGGCAGCTGTAAAAGCAGTTATTTCTTCTAGATTGCCGATGGTGTTTACCGTGTACGGATGTCCATCCGGATATAGAACCTTGTATTCGTCCAGAAGCATTCGCCTGTGCCAGTCATTGGTCCAGTTCCTGAATTCCTCTCCGACTACCTGTCTTTCTGTATTCAAAATATCCTGTGTTACCACCAGGCTAGTCATTCGGTCTGCTTCCATATCCAGGCACAATTTCAAGGAGCTTTTGGGGATATATTCATGATACTCTGTAAAATCATTATGCGTACTTGCATTCATTTGCCCGCCAACGCCTTCAATATTCTTTTCAAAAGCATCGCCCGGATAATTTACCGTACCTCTAAACATCATGTGCTCAAACATATGGGCCATACCTCGTATGCCGGGTACTTCATCTTTACTTCCTGTACGGTATACCAATTGCAGATACACAAAATCATTGCCCGGTTTTTCGCATACAATTACTTTTAATCCATTATTGAGGGTTACGGAGTGGCTTGGGTAACCGACGGCGTTAGCCTTTAAACAAATAAGGGCAACGCTGGCTGTAAATAAAAGCTTTATCATTTCTATATTTTAATTATTCTTGACTTATAATCCTACACTTAAAAATCCTTTGCTGCTGATACCGAACCTGAATGTGGCCATGGTTCTTTGTCCTTCATTAAACCCTGCCACAAACATTACTTCAAATGTATTTAGCTTTTCTACACCCACATATAACTCTGCATACTGCTTTAAGGTGTTTGAGGTAATATAATTTATGCCGGCTATTTCACCAAGTTTCAGTTTGCGGATCAGCGGGAATTTATTGAGAATAAGGCCTCCGAAATTATGCTCATAGTTTGCAAATACAAACTGATCATTGGTGCTATACTTGTAATAAGGAAGTAATTCCAACCCGCCGGTATTGGTAAATATGGTCTGATTCCCGGGAAAATGATAATAATCCATAAAATCCATATGCCTGTTGTTTAAAAACTTACCGGTGGTAACCGACCATGTTGAGTGCCCCAGCATTTTCAGGTTAAATTTACCATCAACTGAGGCCTGGATATAGTCATAGTTAACATTGGATCCCAGGAACGTATTGATTCCTTTTTTATAATACAGATCGAGTTCAGGGTATTTAGAGTCTTGTACTATTTTCTCATAAGGCCTTGTATAATAGCGCTGTTTAAATTTTATTTTAAGCCCTGCGTCGAAAATAAGCGCTTTATCCGCGGCAAATGAAGATTGCCCGTCAGGCAAAATGCCCTGCGGATCATTTGAAGTAAATTGTTTGTTTTTATCCTGGCTGAAAGTAAAATAGTTCGTATTTGTCAACGGGCTCCTTGCTTCGTATTTCAGAGATGTGGTAAATTGAATGCCGTTTACAAGTTCTGTGGAATGTGTGACATGCAGAAAATCAGCCTGGTATAGCTTCATGAAATTGCTTTTGTCAAGCAGGGTATAGAATT
>Ga0206919_1131_pt1 | contig 17795 bp, 19 predicted proteins | sample Alteio_BWOrgHeat_67_FD_152962 | JGI IMG/M metagenome (GOLD analysis project Ga0206919, IMG submission 152962) | Enriched cells from forest soil in Barre Woods Harvard Forest LTER site, Petersham, Massachusetts, United States -... | ecosystem: Environmental > Terrestrial > Soil > Temperate forest >... | reverse complement strand
AGGTGCGCTTGTTCCTGCGAAATCTCCCCCGTGCGCACCAATTCGTTGAGAAACTCCTCCGGCGGCGGTGAAAAAAACTGTGTCGCCACCTCCACCCGGGAAACCTTGGCCACGATGCGGTTCGGCGTCACCACCCGCCCCTCGGTATCGCGCCGGATTCCGGCCACCCGGTACCGCACCACCGGCAGCGTCAACCGCAGATACGCCGAAGCCTCGATCAACCGGATGCCGCGCCGCAGATACAAGGCCGCACTAGCCGCCTCCAGCTCCGGTTCATTCGGACTGTGGATGAGATTGATCCCGAACGGCAGATTCCCCAGGCTCCGCGTCAACCGGTCGATGGCCGATTCAATCGTCAACGGCTGCAATCCCGCCGCCCCGAAAAAGCCCAGCATCCCCGCCCGGGACATCGCCTCCACCAGTTCCACCGAGGCAATCCCATTGGCCATCGCGCCCGCCACATAGGCATACGTCAGGCGATGGTCGCGACAGAAGGTCGGGTCACCCAGTTGCTTGAGCGGCTGGGCGGGCAGATACGCCAGAAACCGGTAGGCCCCACTATTGGCCTTTTCAGCCGAAAGATCGGAGAGAATCCCCGGCGCGACGGCCAACTGGCCGTCCTTTTCGAGAATCAAAACCGGCTCGGCGACCTTGCCGAGGGCGGCGGTAAGGGACAGGACACCAATGGCTGGGCGGGTTCCGCTGGGACTCCACCAGGCCTCGGCACTTTTTCGCGCTTTCTTTTCAGTGTCTAATCTCAAGCATTGCCGTCGCCGACCGCCATGTCTGCCAACGATTTACGCCCTCAACCACCGGGGGAAATCAACGCGGTTCCCTTTCGAGGACGTCGGGTACTCAACCGGAATCGCACCCGATAAACAATCAAAAAAGCTCGGCAAACACTACCCTCACCCCCGCGCCACCGCCGCGCGAAACGCCTCCTGCAACCTCCGCGTCACCGGTCCCGGCTTCCCATCGCCCACCTTCCAGTCATCCACCTGCACCACCGGCATCACCTCCGCCGTCGTCCCAAACAACATCGCCTCATCCGCTGCCTTCAACTCCGTCGCGATGATGCCGGATTCCTTCACCCGGATGTTCAACTCACGGCACAAACGCAGAATCACGTTCAGCGTGATGCCGCCCAGAATGTGATTGTTCTGTGGATGCGTCACCAGCTGGCCATCGTAGACCGCCGCGAAATTCGTCTTCGACCCTTCCGTGACCAGCCCGTCGCGCACGAGGATTGCCTCCTCGGCACCGCGCTCCTTCGCCAGTTGCGCCGCCAGGATGTTCGGCAGCAGCGAGATCGATTTGATGTCGCAACGGCTCCAGCGTTGGTCGGGCGTCATCGTCACGCGGGCCCCCGCCGTCATTTTCTGCGGTTGCGCCGTGAACGGCGCGGCAAACGCATAGACCGTCGGTGGTGTGGACGCATCGGGAAAAGTATGCAATCGCGGCGCCGCACCTCGCGTGACCTGCAAATAAATCGTCGCGTCGCCCTGGCCCAGGCCGTTTTTCTCGATCAACACCTCCGCCACCGCCGGAAAGCTCAGCCCCGCCGGAACACTCATCCGCAGCTCGCGCAGACTGCGTTCCAGCCGCATCCAATGCTCCGCCGCCTGAAAAATCCGCCCGCCGTACACCCGCACCACTTCATACGCCCCGTCCGCAAACAGGAAACCCCGGTCATCCGCGGACACCCGGGCCTCCGCCTTGGGCAAAAACTGGCCGTTGAGATAAGCAATCATGTTTTCAGTCTCGTTGCGCCGGCGAAAAACTCACCAGCCGGAAATCTAATAGAAGAACCGTTCCAGGAACGCAAGTGCGCGTGCAGCGGTCCCAAATCCCTCGGATGCTCCGTTCATGGAGCGACAATTCGCGCCCGGAGGCTCTCATCTGCGAGGCTCTGAAAATGGCGGGTGTTACCCGTGTAAATTCGGTCAGCTCCGCTCTTGGCGGCGGCGGCGAGAAGGAGCGCGTCATACGTTTTGCCGCCCTCGACGCCTTTCATTGCCGCATCTTCGAGGCTTTCCTCGTATTCTTTTGCGCTCAAGGTTACGACCGTGAAATCCTTCAGTATGTTCTCTGTGATGAGTTGCCACGCCACCATCGGGACCACTTGGTCCTGCCCGGGGAGTCGTGTGAGCACGGCATACGCCTCCGCCAGGCTGTGTGCCGCGACGTAGCCTTCATCTTTGCCAGCCTTCACCCGCTCGAGAACCGGCCGCGCCGAGTTGTGCTGCGGATGCGTTTGTAAAAAGGCCGCCACCAGCACGTTGGTGTCGCAGAAGATCTTCATCTCTGCCCCTTCGCGCTCCGCGTCATTTCGTCAATCCGCTCCTCGCGCGATTCGGCCACCAAGTCCTGCCCTTCCTTCATCCGCAATTCGCCCGCCACGACCAGCACCCCGTTCACCCGCACCAGACGCACATCTGATCGGGTTGGGCGAAGCTCAATCGCATCCCCTTTCACTTCAATCGCCAGTCGGTCGCCACTTTGAAGGCGAAACCGGTCACGCAAGCGTTTCGGCAGAACCACCCTGCCAGCCTGATCGATTTGAATCGTTTCATTCATGGTATTTAATATACCATATTGGTATGTTAAATGGCAAACTAATCCCCAAAAAAACGAGGCCCGGGAAAACCCGGGCCTCGCTCGAACTAAATTCCGCCAGCTTTAGTAGCGGTCCTGGCCACCGGAGACGCGATATTCGCGACGTCCGCCGCCGCCACCGCCACTCGGACGCTCTTCGCGCGGCTTGGCGACATTGACCGTGAGCGGACGGCCGTCCATGGCCTTGCCGTTCATGGCCTCGATCGCCTTCTGCGCCTCTTCCGGCGTGCTCATGGTGATGAACCCGAACCCGCGCGGACGGCCGGTGGCACGATCCATCATCAGGTTGGTTTCCATGACCGTGCCGTGCGCGGCGAACGCGTCCTGCAGGTCGTTTTCGGTGGTGTTGAAGGAAAGATTTCCGACAAACAATTTGTTGCTCATGTGATGTTTTTACTGTCCTGCACTAACCGTTCTTTCTCCAGACTGCCCCCGGTAATCGGGTTTAAAATCATCACTGAACTGAGTTCACCTGAGGATTCGCCATATCTTGAAAGTGACAAGCTGTCGAACAGACGCGCTCACCATGGCGGTTTTCCGCACAATGGCAACCTATATTCGCAACTATTTCTCTCGCTATATCCGGGTACGGCGGTGATGGTGCGGCTGATATGGAAACTCCTCAGCTCAAAATTCATTGCGAATTGCGGCCGGAAGTTTGCCAACATCCCTCAATTTCCTTTTCTTCGGGCCTCCGAAGCATTCGCGTTTGCGGGCTGGTCAATCCCCAAATCGAAGGCACACCCGTATGAAAATTCCCAGCATTGAAAACATTGTGGTCGATGAAGTCCATCAGCGCACCTACGTCGTGATGGCCCGGAAGACGCTGACTGACGGCGAACTCTACAGCGCCATCCGTATCGCCCTGAAGAAACGCGGCGGGCAGCTGGCCAAAGGTGAAACCATGGTGATCACATCGCTGGCGGCCTGAGCGCCGGTCCAAACACAGCCGCATAGATTCCCTCGCCGCTCCCTCGCAGGGAAGGGAGCGGTGAGGGTTTCACTCGATCTCCCACTCGTTCCCATCCGCATCGCGGTTGTCCGCGTTGATTCCGAGAAATGATCGCGCCTCGCGAACGGCCTTTTCGTAGGTCTCAGCATCCAGCCGCATCGAGTTCCGCTTGCCCAAGGTGTTGTCGTAATCGAGTCCAAAGGTGTCGTGTGCCCCGTCCGTAATGCGGGCGTTTTTCACTGGCAGTTTCCGATCGGTATTGTGCCGGACGCCACGAACGCGGCCGCGCGATTATTGCCTTCAATCAACTCCTCGTTGGTCATGCCGAGGGCGACGCATTCCGACGCGTCATTTGATCCCATGTAACCCTGCGCCGCCGCCAGCCGGAACCATTTGAATGACTCGAGTTTCGCTTCCGAAGCATCTTCCGGCAAACCCTCGAAGCTCGCCCGGCGATGCCTCAGCCCCAGATTGTGCTGTGCGCCGGCGTCTCCCTGTCGCGCCGCCCGTTGAATCCACATCGCCGCCTTCGCCTCATCCCGGTCCACACCCTGCCCCCTGGCAAACATGATCCCGAGATTGAATTGCGCCAGCGCATGATTCTGGTCCGCCGCGCGGAGATACCAATGCGCCGCCTGCGGGTAATCCAGCGATTCGCAGTTGGCAAACCTCAGCCCCAGGCCGAATTGCGCCTCCGCATCACCGTCCTCGGCTTTCGCCTGCGCGCTTTCCAGCTCTTGATTTTTCATGCGATCGAACATTCTTCCGAACCACGGTTTATCCATGCTCGCGACCCTAGGCCCATTTCGGGTCAATACAAGCTATGCTTTCGAATTCACTCCACACAGATTCCCTCGCCCCTCCGAAGGGAGAGGGGTCACCCCCGCGATCGCCTGAAAACATTCTGGGCCGGCCGGCCGCCGCCGGCTGTCCGCGTTCACGCCCCAAATTTATCAAACATCTTCGCATTCGCCTGCATCAGCCGGATCAGATGCTTTGCCTCGAAAACACCCAGCGACCCCATGTTCGCGCCCGTCTCCGTGAAGCGTTCGAGCTTGTCCGAGCCGCTGCACGCCGAATGAAGCAGCACCGGCTGCGGATGCCACGAATGGCTCTTCATCGAGCACGGCGTCGAGTGATCCCCCGTAATAGCCAGCACGTCTGGCTTCCTGCCGAGCAGGATCGGCAGCGCCGCGTCGAATTCCTCGATTGCCTGCTTCTTCCCCTCGAAATTGCCGTCTTCGCCGTACTTGTCCGTGTACTTGAAATGGATAAAGAAGAAATCGTAGTTGTCATACTCCGCCACGTACCGCTCGAATTGTTCGGCGATCGTCTGCGGCCCCTCGATCTTCTTCATGCCCACCAGTTGCGCCAGGCCCTTGTACATCGGATAGACTGCCAGGCACGCCGGCTTCAACTTGTACCGCTCCTCGAACAGCGGGATCGCCGGTTGATGCGCGATACCCCGCATGAGAAATCCGTTCGCCGGCTTCTTCTTTGCCAGCACCGGCAGCGCCGCCTTGTAAAAATCCGCCACCAGCTTCGCCGTCTTCTTCTGTTTGGCGGACTTCGGGTCACGCGGTTTCACCGTCGGAATCGCGAAACCTTCGCGGTTCGGGTCGGCATCCGTCAACGGCCCCTCCAAACCTTTCCCGCGGAAAATCACCACGAACCGATGTTCCTTGCCCGGCCTGATGATCACTTCCGTGTCGCCGATCTTCTTCACGTTCTTGGACAGCAGCGCACACAATTGCTCGCACACTTCCGTGGCGATCCGCCCCGCGCGCCGGTCCGTGACAATGCCCTTGGCGTTCAGCGTCGCGAAATTCGCCCGTGCGCAGACGTCGCCCGCCTTCAATTCCACGCCCAGGCCGAGCGCCTCGATGACCCCACGGCCCACCTGGAATTCCAGCGGATCGTAGCCGAACAATCCGAGATGTCCCGGGCCGCTGCCGGGCGTGATGCCGGGCGCGACGGGAATCATGCGCCCCTGCGCGACGCCGTCCGCCACGAGCAGGTCAAGATTGGGAGTGCTTGCGGCTTCGAGCGGGGTCACCTCGCCTTGCGGTTTGGTGGCGATGTCGCCGAGACCGTCGAGGACCACAAGCGCCAGTTTGGCGCCCGTCTTCAACGTGAGTTCAGAGTAGAGGGAGTCGAGGTTCATGTTCCAATTTCGAGTTCAAGGTTTCTTCAGGGGCGGACGTGGGTTCAATGCAGGGATGCAGCACCGCCAAACCGCCGGGCTCGGATAATGCTGGCAACCCTTCACCACCGTCAACGGCATAGTGAACCACCATCCTTCCCCGTAGGCACCGAGGTGACGAAGCTCATTATTTCCCTTTGCGCACTCGATAACCCATCGTCAAACCACGGGATACCCACGCGATGATCTGGAGCGCGACGATGAGCTTGGCGTATTAAACCTTGATCTCGAAACTTCGCGAAGTGCGGCCGACCTTCAATTCGTCAATCGTAAATCCCCAATCGGCAATCCCTCACTCCTCACCCTACCGCCGAAACCGCTGCCTGATAAACCGCCTGTGTCTCCTGGAAATTCGTCACGGTCACCTTCATGTCCCGCAGCAGTCCATCCTGGAGCCCGTAAATCCAGCCGTGCACCGCCAGTTCCTGCCCCCGCTCCCAGGCCTCGCGCGCGATCGTCGTGTGGCAGACGTTCATCACCTGTTCGATGACATTCAGTTCGCACAGCCGGTCGCATGCCCCGGAATCAACACGCGCGCCCGCCAGCCGCTGCTCGTGCTTGTGCCGTACGTCCTGCACGTGCCGCAGCCAGTTGTCGCTCAAGCCGATCCGGTCGCGTCGGAACACCGCCTGCACCCCGCTGCACCCATAATGTCCGCACACGATGATGTGCCGGACCTTGAGGACATCCACCGCAAACTGCATGACCGAAAGACAATTGAGATCCGTGTGCACCACCAGATTGGCCACATTCCGGTGGACGAACAACTCGCCCGGCAGCAACCCCACAATCTGGTTGGCCGGCACCCGGCTGTCCGAGCAGCCAATCCACAGGTAGCCCGGCGATTGCTGCTCTGCCAGCTTGCGGAAAAATTCCGGGTCCTGCTCCCGGATGCTCGCAGCCCAGGCCTTGTTCTGCTCGAAAAGATGCTTGAGAGTTCGCATATGGAAAAGTCACCGTCCGCTCAATTTCAACTTCCGCACGTACTTCTGGCCGGCCGTGTCGGAAATCTCTTCAAATTCCAGCCCCACCCAGTCCCCCTTGACGGTGAAAAAATAGTTCTGGCCCGCCTCGGCGTTGAAGATTGCGCTCTTGCTTCCTGGTCCGACCGACCGGTGATCATCCTGCCCTCCTACCGTGTCGCCGCCGGTCCTCAGCGGCTCAAGGACATGTGGTCCCGCCGCCACCGTGCCGAAAATGAAACTGTTTCTCGACACCAGCCCCACATCCCGGGAATCGAGCCGGATTCTGAACCGCTCCGCCGGACCGGTGACGCTGAAGGGACGGATGACATACACTCCCGCCCTGCCCGGTGGCAGAGCGAAGTTCCATGCCTCCGCCTTGCCCCCTGAAGACCCTTCCTTCATCGACGCGCAACCGGACATCCACAGCGCGGCACAGAAAGCCAGTGCCAGCCAGCCGCGTTGGTGTGACCATTGCATTTCGGTTGCCGATTCAGGCGACATGCTGCGAACTTCTCAAATATATTTTGTGCGTCGGATCATTGGACTCCGCGATGCCGGAAAACCCGGCCGCCTGGTAAAAGGCATCCGCGGAAGCCGTCTCCGTATGAAGCACTACTTCGTCAAAGTACAGCGCCGAATGCGTCAATATCTGCGCGACCAGGGCGCGGCCAATACCTCTCCTCCGGAAATCTCGCAAGACATAAAAGCGCCGCAATCGCCCGCACGAAGCGGACTGCCGGTTGATGCCGCCAACAGCGGCCAGGCGGGATCGGACATAATACCCGAAAAGCGCCTCACCCTCGCGATCAAAGCGATTCGCGCCGCCCGCCCAATCATCCTGCAAACGCTCCAGAAAACGGAATCCCTCCCCTTTGGCCTCCTGAAGCAGGGGTCGAAGATCCGCGGACGGCAAATCATGAAGTCGCAAAATCATTCTCGCAAAGCCCTTGGTCATTTGTCCGACCGCAGCTGGCCGATGCTCACACCGTTTGAGCCCCCGGTCCAGTTGGATTCACCCTTCCGCCCGCTCAGTCCGCGTCCGTCCCTGTCTGTCCGCGCCGGTCCATCCCCCTCCAAAACCCGGAAACACCTCCGGGAATCACCGCTTGAGTTTTGCCCCTGATCTTGGGATACTCCCCGGGGCACGTATGAAAACTGTTCTCCTCATCGATGACGAACCGGTGACCCGCGCCACCATCGCCAAAATCCTTGGCGAGGCGGGCTGGCGGGTGGTCGAGGCTCCGGATGGCGAGCAGGGAATCGCCCTGGCCCTCCTGCACCGGCCGGATGTCGTGTTATGCGATCTCTTGATGCCCCGTTGCAACGGCTTTCAAGTTTGCCGCCAGCTCCGCGAAAAACGCGCCCAGCTTCCCAACACCACCATCCTCGTCACCAGCAGCCGGGACTATGCAATCGACCGCTTCAACGCCCTCGAATCTGGTGCCGATGATTTCTTGCTCAAACCCATCCGCGCCGCCGATCTGTTACGCGTCCTCGACCAGGTGACCGTCGGTGCCGGGCAATCGCCCGTCGCCGCGGCGGCTCCCGCCGCGCCAAAAGCAGCCCCGCCCTCCTCCGAGAAGAATCGCTTTCGCTTTTGGGGTGTGCGCGGCTCCATTCCCACACCCGGACCCGCCACAGTCTTCTACGGTGGCAACACCTCCTGCGTTGAAGTGCGCGCCGATGGCGAGGTCATCATTCTGGACTCGGGTTCCGGCATCCGTCCGCTGGGATTGCATTTGCTCTCCGAGTACAGGGACCGACCGATGCGCCTGACGATCTTGTTGACCCACACCCACTGGGACCACATTCAGGGCTTTCCATTTTTCGCCCCGGCCTACAACCCGCAGAATCGCCTGACCGTCATCGGATTCGAGGGCTCGCGCCAGGGTCTGGAGAGCACGCTGACCGGCCAGATGGAGAGCACTTACTTTCCCATCGGGTTGAAACAGATGCCCGGCCACACGACCTTTGAGGAAGCCCGGGAAATGCAGTTCGAAGTCGGAAACATCCGCGTGACCGCTGCCTTCACCAATCATCCCGGAATCTGCGTCGGCTTCCGGTTGGACACCCGCACCGGGAGCCTCGTCTTCATGCCCGATCACGAGCCGTTCCTCCGCATGCGCCTCGCCTCCGCCCACCACACCAGCGGCAACCCGGAAGGCCTCGACTTCGCCCGGGCCGAGGATGAACGGATGGCCGCCTTCATCAAGGGCGCCGATATTTTGATCATCGACTCCCAGTACGATGCCGAGGAATACAAGAAGCACGTCGGCTGGGGGCACAGCTGCGTGGACGATTCGATCTCGATGGCGCTGGCCGCCAAGGTCAAACGCCTTTTCCTTTTCCATCACGATCCCTGTCATGACGACGAATGGGTATCCCGGACCGTGGCCCGCGCCCGGGAATCCGTCACCCGTCAAGGCGGGAATATGATTGTGGAAGCCGCGCGGGAAGGCTACGAAGGCGGTCTGACCGGGGATGGGGGCTGACCTGGTGGGGGCGCCGCAAGCCCGCCCGCTTGTTTTTTGGCCGGTGATTTGAAACACTGGCCCTGACCGCATTGTGAAGACCGTCCTGCTGATCGACGAAGACCGCACCCTGTCAGGCGTGCTCCAGGAGCCGCTGACCGCCGCCGGGTGGTCGGTCATCGATGCCGTTGGCGGCGAAGCGGGTGTCTCCCAGGCCATCCAGCAACTGCCCGACCTCGTCATCTGCGATCTCCTCATGCCCCGCTTCAACGGCTACCAGGTCTGCCGTGCCCTCCGCGCCCAACGCACCCTTTTCGCCAACCTGAAAATCATCGTCACCTCCACCAGTTCCTACTCGAGCGACCGCCTGAACGCCCTGGATGCGGGCGCCGACGCCTTTCTCGTCGAACCCCTCAAGGCGGCGACGGTGATGAAGGTCATCGCGGAATTGGCGCTTCCCGCCGGTGCCCCTAAAGAGGCTGGCCAGGGCCCGGCGGCCAATCGCCAGCCCGTCACAGGAGTGAATCCCGGTGCCCACCTCATTGGCCGGCCGCCGACGCTGAAATTCTGGGGTGTCCGCGGTTCCATCGCCACGCCCGGCCCCGGCACCGTCCAATATGGCGGAAACACCTCCTGCGTCGAAATCCGCGCCGACGGCGAAATCATCGTGCTTGATGCCGGCACCGGCATCCGGCAGTTGGGCCGTTCATTGATGGCGGAATTCAAGGGCCAGTCGATCAACCTCACGCTCCTGATTTCGCACACCCATTGGGACCATATCCAGGGATTCCCCTTTTTCATTCCGGCCTACCTTCCGCAAAACAAGATCCGCATCATCGGTTACGAAGGCGCCAGCAGCGGCCTGATCGGCACCCTTTCCAGCCAGATGGAAAGCCCCTACTTCCCCGTCAGCATGCAGCAGTTGCCCAGCAACCTCCAGATCGAGGAACTCAAGGACTTCCTGTTTCACATCGGCGGCGTCACCGTCACCGCCACCTTCCTCAATCACCCGGGCATCACCGTCGGCTACCGCATCCACACCAGCGGCGGCTCCGTCGTCTATCTGCCGGACAACGAACCCTATTCCCGCCTCCACACCGTCTCCGGCGATCAAAGCCCCAAATCCTACGAGGCCCTCTCCTACGCCCAGAAACAGGACGCCAAACTCATCGAGTTCATCCAGGGCGCCGACATCCTCATCATGGACTCGCAATACGACGACACCGAGTACCGTTCCCACATCGGCTGGGGCCACGGCTGCGTCGACGACGTCGTCGCCATCGCCGTCATTGCCAAGGTCAAGAAACTCTTCCTCTTCCACCACGACCCCGACCACGACGACCAGCAGATCACCAAAATGGTCGAATGGGCCCGCGAACTCGTGATGATCCACGGCGAGCAACTGGAAGTCGACGCCGCCCGCGAAGGCGTCGAGCTCGTCCTCGCCCAATCCATCGCCCAGAGCTACCTCACCCAGGCTTAGATCCCTCCCCGGCCTTTGGCCTTTCCCACTTCCACCCGCTCCGACCGCCATCAAAATACCGTCAAATTATCGGTAAATTTACCGATATTGCCCCCTTCACACGCGCCACCGTCGCGCGCCGATCACGCACCTTCGGCGGCCAAAATCGCGGAACCTCCGCCCCGTTTGAGATTTTTCCGTGTATATTTTGTGCATAATCTGAGTTTTTCCCGGATTCACGTTCATCCCCTCGGGTGAATTCACCCGTTTTCCGCGTGCCGCGTTGTAGCCCCTTGGCGAAGGCGGGCGCAACCGTTGCGCACCAACCCGGTCTCGTCGCGCCAGCCGGTCCGCACCTTGAACTCGCCCGGCTTGCCGCACCGACTCGACTCCGGAGCGCCGGTCTCCGACCCGGCGTGGCCATCTGGATCACCCTCGCCCGATATCGCGGAGGGTCGCCTGCCCGCACGCCTGTCCGCCACAGCCCGGCGACGGCGGACGCTCCGCGTTTCCCTCGCCCTTTTTCAAAATGTCAAAGATCACAAATTCAACAATGCATACTGTTGCACAATCCTCTCCCCTTGTCCAGCCGGAAACAACTTGTGATCTTTTATTTCGCTCCCAACGCCCCTCCGCTCCTTTTCTCCTCCGCGTCCCCTTCCTTCCTCCCGTCTTTCTGACCCTGTTTTTCCGACAGCATCCTTTTGAAGCCATCCCATTCGTGTTGATCCGTGTTCATTCGTGGTTAAATTCCTTCCCCTTTCCCGCAGTTCGCGGTCAGGCGGCAAAAAAGGTGATTCGGTTGCAACCACTCCCCCCTTGCAGCCCGCGCCCGTTCAGTGTACCGTCCAGACGCTTCGGAATGACCCGATCCATGAAAGCGTGCCTCAGACCCAGGTCGCCGCGTGATGCCTTCACGCTGATCGAACTCCTCGTCGTCATTGCCATCATCGCCATCCTGGCCGGCCTGCTCCTGCCCGCCCTCGCCAACGCCAAGGCCAAGGCCAAGGGCACCAAATGCCTCAGCCAGCTGGGCCAGATTGCCCTGGCCTCGAAACTCTATGCGGACGACCATGAAGAACGCCTCCTTCCCTACGGCACCCCGCCGGGAGTCGGGCCATTCCCGATCGTGACCGGTGGCGTCAACAATGCCGGCGATCCAAACCGCCGTAGCTGGATGGATACCCTGTATCAAACGCACTACAATCAGGAGACCAACATTTTCAACTGCCCGGCCAACACCGGGAAAGTGCGTTGGAACATCGGCATCAACCTCAACATTGCGCCGAACATCGTCAACACCACACCCACCGGCACCTCGCGCATGACCCAGATCGCCCAGCCCTCGGCCACGATTTATTTTTCCGACTGCGTCCTCGTCGACGCGAACAGCATCAAGAACCTGACCAATGCGGATGCCTGGGTACCGGACCCGACCTCGCTGGGGGCGATTCATTTCCGCACCGCCTTCACCCCCGGTAACGCCCCCAATACCCTCTTCAACGACACCCTCGGCAATTCCACCCGCATGATCAACCGTCACGCGGGCATGATGGAAACCGGCTTCGTGGACGGCCACGGTGAAAGCATGAAGGCGAGCCACGCCGGCTCCACCCTCACCAACGGCGCCCTGGCCAACCTGACGGATGTCTTTTAGTGCGGACCCTCCGGATAATACGTGTACGGGGATAAACGCAAGACAACTTCCCCGGTCCACAGAAAACTTAACGTGGCGGGTGAACGCAGGGCTTTTCCGAAAGCCGGAGGCTTACGCCTCGACCAGGACGGCCTTGTTATCCTGCAGGTACTTCTCCAAAACCTTCTTGCGGGCCAGGGAAACCGGCGCTCGACCGGTCTTGCCCTTGTAGAGCTTGTAGTGAACCAGCGTCTTGCCGATCAGGCCAATTTGCAGGTTCGACCCCGAAAGTTCCCAGACTTGTCCGCTTTCCAGCGGCTTCAGCGAAATTCGTCGCTTTTGCATGGAAGTTTTTACCATAACCACCCCTTATTGTCCAATCCGAACCGTAAAAATTGCGCGCCAAGCGGGGTTTTGGCCTGAAACCACCCTTTTCCGCGTCCAGAAATGCCTGAAATCACGCAATTTGCCCCTAAAATCGTGCTAGACATTTTCCGCCGCTCCGGCTGTATAAGCCCCATGAAACCCGTGCCGGCCCGCCTCGTCATTACCTTGGTAGCAGCCGACGTGAGGAGGCTCACTTTACATCCCCAGCCGACAGCCAACGCCTCCTCACAGCGGTCGCTACCGCCAAGCAGTTCAACGCCTAGAATTCTTCGGAACACCCCACACAATGCTATCCCTCAACATCGTTCTCCTCCTCGAAGACCTTTTGCCCGTCTGCTTTTTCCCATTTTTGCGTTCTTTGCGTTCTTTTGCGGCCAATTGAAATCCTTTGTTGCGGCTTCGCCGCGCTCTGTCGTCGTGGCCTGCCTGTGCGCCCTATTTGCCGCCTCCGTCCCGTCTCTCTCCGCCGCCGAAGCCCAGCCGCCACCCCGCATCGATGTCATTCTCTGGTTCGACACCGAGGACTACCTCCTCCCCGCCGACGATGACGCCGCCAAACGCCTGGCCGAAATGCTTACCGCGCGCGGCATCCGCGCCACCTTCAAGGTCGTCGGCGAGAAAGCCCGCACCCTCGAGCGCCGCGGCCGCAACGACGTCATTTCCGCGCTGAAGAAACACTCCATCGGCTACCACTCGGATTATCACTCCGTCCACCCGACTCCCACCGAATATCTGGCCGAATGCGGCTTTCTGGATGGTGTGGCCGAGTTTGTCCGTCATGAGGCGCGCGGCGCGGCGGATGTCCGGCGAATCTTCGGCGTGCCCACGCTCGCCTGTTACGGCCAGCCGGGATCATCCTGGGGTTCCCAAACCATCGCCGGCCTCAAGCCCATCGGCGTCGCCCCCTCGGGCGTCCCCTGTTACGTGGACGAAGGCTCCCACGTCGGCCTGAACGAGAAGCCATTCTGGTACGTCGGGGCGATCAACGTGTATCACATGGGCGGAAACTACACCCGGATGGAACTCCACGACCCCGCCGCCGTCGAGCCCGCCAAAAAGAAAGTCTCCGCCATCGCCGAACGTTTGGCCCGCGAGGACGGCGGCGGCCTGATTAGCATTTTCTACCACCCCTGCGAGTGGGTCCACGTCAAGTTCTGGGATGGCGTCAATTTTGCCCACGGCGCAAATCCTCCGCGCGAAGATTGGAAAGCCCCGCCGCAACGCCCCGCCGAAGAAACCGAAGCCGCCTTCCAACGCTTTGGCCAGTACATCGACCACATCCGCTCCATTCCCGGCGTGCGCTGGATCACCGCCAGCGATCTGCCGGCCATCTACCCGGACGCCGCACGTGTCGAAGGCGCAACCTCATCGGACCTCGCCGAACTGGCGCAAGGGATTTTGCACCCCGGCCCGGGCGGCCTCGATTTCCGCGTCATCGGCAGAAAAGCCTTCTCCGTCGCGGACCAATTTGAATTGCTGACGCTTGCCGTCGGCCAGTTGATCGATGGGAAGACCGCGAATTCGGCGATTGCCGCCACCGGTCTCCTGGGCCCGGACAGTCTGCCACCGGCAAACCGCGATCTACCTCCGCTGCCCTGGCCCGCCTTTCGTGACGCCACGAGGGACGTGTGTGATTTCATCCAGACCCAGCAACGCATTCCCGCCCGCGTATTCATCGGCCCGGACCCGGTCCCCCCGGCAGACTTCCTCATCGCGCTGGCCACGGTCTTCGACTACCACCACCAGCACGGCAAACTTCTCGTGGACACGAACGTCAGCCTTGGCCGTGACACCCAAATCGCTTCCGCCGCCCACATTGCCGCCGACAAGCCCGGCCTCTTCGGCGGCTGGGTGATCCACCGCGAGGGCTTTCGCGCGCCGAAAGTCCTCGAAGTCGCCCGCCTCCAGGCCTGGACCCTGAAACCCGCCATCCGGGTCGAGTAAATCGCATGGACCACCTTCCGGAAATTGACTCCGAGTCCCAGCTCGACGAACTCCTCACGCGTCCCAGTCCCGCGCTCGTCGAATTCATTTCCTCCGTCTCCTCCCCACTCGTGATCCTCGGCGCCGGCGGCAAGATGGGCCCCACGCTCGCCGTGCTGGCCAAACGCGCGGCCGACGCCGCCCACCACCCGCTCGACGTAATCGCAGTCAGCCGTTTCGGTGACCATTCCCTCCGCAACTGGCTCAACAGCCAGGGCGTGACAACCATTGGTTGTGACCTCCTGGACGCGCAGTCGGTCGGCCAGCTTCCGCCCTCCGCCAATATCCTGTATCTCGTCGGCCTCAAGTTCGGCACCGCCCAAAATCCCGCCGCCACCTGGGCCATGAACACCATCGTCCCGGCCCGGGTCATGGAACGATACCCCCGCGCGCGCATCGTGGGCCTGTCCACCGGCAACGTCTACCCATTGTCCCCGGCCGACGCCGGCGGTTCGCCAGAAACCGCCCCGCTGACGCCCCTTGGGGACTACCCGAACGCCGCCGTCGCCCGCGAGCGCATCTTCGAATTCTACTCCGCACGGAACTCAACCCCCGTCGCACTTCTGCGCCTCTTCTACGCCGTCGAACTGCGTTACGGCGTCCTCGCGGACATCGCGCGAAAGGTCTTTGCCGGCGAAACCATCGAGCTCGCCAATGGCCGCTTCAACTGCATCTGGCAGGGCGACGCCAACGAAATGGCCTTGTGCTCGCTCACCCTCACCGCATCGCCGCCAACCGTCTGGAATCTCTGCCGGCCGGAAACTTATTCCGTGCGCGAGGTTGCCAGCCGCTTTGGCGAACTGCTTGGCCGCGCACCGCGATTCGCCGGAGTCGAAAGTCCCACCGCGCTCCTCGGCAACGCCGCGCCCCTCTGCACGAAACTGGGCCCGCCGCGTGTGCCACTGGACGCCATGCAGGGTTTGATCGCGCACTGGGTGAAGAAAGGTGGACGCGATCTCAACCGCCCCACCCATTTCGAAGTGCGCGATGGCAAATATTAGAGCGTTTTAAGAAATTGTATGGCCATTGAGAGCGAGGATTTTTGGGTTTTGGCAAGGCTTGGGCGAGGGAGCATGCCCGCAGCGGCCTGTGACCGAGCCCAAACGCAGCCAAAACCCAAAAAGACCGTTCCTTTAGGTTCCCAACTCAATGGCCATACTATTTCTTAAACCGCTCTAGCCTCCAACAAACCATGCCACCAGTTGCATCCACTCCGCTCCGCCATCGCCTCCTCACAGGCCTCGTCATCCCCGCCTGCCCGCTGGCGCTCAACTCCCGCCGCCGCCTGGACGAACGCCGCCAGCGCGCCCTCTTCCGCTACTACCTCGCCGCTGGTGTCGGCGGCCTCGCCGTGGGCGTCCACACAACCCAGTTCGCCATTCGCGATCCGAAGATCGGTCTTTACCAGCCGGTCCTTGAACTCGCCGCCAGCCAGCTCCGCACCGCGCCAAAAACCATCGGCATCGCCGGCCTCTGCGGCCCGACCAAACAGGCGGCCGCCGAAGCCACGCTGGCCCGCCAAATTGGCTTTCAGGCCGGCATGTTAAATCTCGGCGCCCTGGCCGACGCCACCGACGCAGAATTGCTCGCCCATTGCCGCACCATCGCCAAAATCATCCCCACTGTCGGCTTTTACCTCCAGCCCGCCACCGGTGGCCGCCTGTTGCCGTACTCCTTCTGGCGTCGTTTCGCCGAAATCGAAAACATCGTCGCCATCAAAATCGCCCCTTTCAATCGCTACCAGACCCAGGACGTCGTCCGCGCCGTCGCCGAGGCCGGCCGCGATGACATCGCGCTCTACACCGGCAACGACGACAACATCGTCCTGGATTTGCTGACCCCATTCCGCTTTCGCGTGAATGGAAAATGGACCGAGCGCCGGATCGTTGGTGGTCTCCTCGGTCATTGGGCAGTCTGGACCCGCCAAGCCGTCGCGCTCCACGCTGAGTGTCGCCGGGTCTCCAAGTCAGCCAAATCAATTCCCAGCCATCTGATTCGCCGCAATGTGGAAGTCACCGATGCCAACGCCGCCTTCTTCGACGCCGCGAATGGCTACGCCGGCTGCATCGCCGGTCTGCACGAGGTGTTGCGCCGCCAAGGCCTGCTGGAAGGCATCTGGTGCCTCGATCCCAAGGAGACGCTCAGCCCAGGCCAACGCGCCGAAATCGACCGCGTCTACCAGGCCTACCCCCACCTGAATGATGACACCTTCGTCGCCCGCCACCGCGACGAATGGCTGCGCGCCTGAAGCGCACTTGTTTGTCCGTGTCAGTCCGTGCGGTCCGTGCGAGTCCGTGTCCGCCCTATCTTACAAAACCAGCTCAAACGCCTGATCACATCGCCCGGAGTGAACTCCACCCTGTACCGGCTTGAACCCGTACCGGACATACAGCGCAATCGCCTCCTTCAACACCGCCGCCGTCTCGAGCGTCACCCGTCGAAAGCCCCGCTGCCGTGCCGCTGCCAGCGCATTCTCCAACAGCCGCCTGCCGAGACCGCGCCCGCGCACCGCAGCGCGCAGATACATCTTCCGCAGTTCACATACCCCGTCGCCCAGCGGATAAATCCCCGCCGATCCAACAATGTTTCCTTCGGCATCTTCAATCACCTGAAACCACCCACCGCGCTGAGGGTAGTTCGCCTCAATATCCGCAATGTCCGTATCCGTTCCCCCGGGGTCAGGTTGCAAGCCATACTCACGCAACACGCCGAAGACCAGCGCCTGCACCGCCGCCGCATCCCGGTTGCTCGCGTCGCGGAATTGAAATGATCCGGTGTTCGTAGACATCTCAAACCCATTTATTGCCAGCCGTCGGCGGCTGGTAACCGTCCAGATGCGCGAACACCTCCGCCGGTCGCGCGGCCACATGGTAAAAGCGCCGATACTCCGCCTTCGTAAACCGCTCCTCGTACAGTTGCTCAAAGAGCTTCAGCAGATGATCATAGAAACCTTCCGCATTCAGCAGAACGATCGGCTTCTGGTGCGTGCGCAGTTGTTTGAGCGTCAGCACTTCGAGAATTTCCTCCAGCGTCCCGAATCCGCCCGGCAACGCCACGAACGCATCCGCGCGTGATTCCATGATCGCCTTTCGCTCCCTCATATCCTGCGTCACGATCAAC
>Ga0206919_1130_pt1 | contig 17832 bp, 19 predicted proteins | sample Alteio_BWOrgHeat_67_FD_152962 | JGI IMG/M metagenome (GOLD analysis project Ga0206919, IMG submission 152962) | Enriched cells from forest soil in Barre Woods Harvard Forest LTER site, Petersham, Massachusetts, United States -... | ecosystem: Environmental > Terrestrial > Soil > Temperate forest >... | reverse complement strand
TCCTCGGAAATTTAACCCCCGAAAGTGTGGGAGATTATGCATCCGGCACAAATCATACCTTACCGACAAGTTCATATGCTAAGGCCTATTCGGGCGTATCGGTAGATTCGTTCGTGAAGAAGGTAACTTTCCAGCATATTACGCCGCAGGGAATTCAAAACATCGGGCCGTCAGTAGAAGTTCTGGCTGAATTAGAAGGTTTACACGCTCACAAAAATGCGGTGAGTATAAGGTTGAAGCCCCTAACCTCAAAAGGGAATAATGGAAACAATAATGAGTGATATAGATAAGGCATATTACAGCAGCGCCGATGGCAACGCCCCCTTCAGGGGGTTGGGGAGTTTACTGCGCGATAATATCAAACGCCTCGTCCCCTACTCATCCGCCCGCGATGAGTTTAAGGGAGAAGCCAGCGTGTTTTTAGATGCCAATGAGAATGCATTCGGGTCGCCGTTGGATGAAGCCTACAATCGTTACCCTGATCCGATGCAGTATCGTTTAAAAATGCGTCTGAGCGAGATCAAGGGCGTACCGGCCAGGAATATTTTTTTAGGCAATGGCAGCGATGAGGCCATTGATGTACTATTCCGTTGTTTTTGCGAACCGGGTAAAGATAATGTGATACTGGTACCCCCCACTTATGGAATGTATGAGGTGTCTGCCAATATTAATAATGTCGAAACCAAAAAAATTCTGTTAACAGCAGATTATCAACTTAATTTGGAGGGCATCGCAGAAGCGATAAATGAACATACCAAACTGATCTTTATCTGCTCACCCAACAATCCTACCGGCAATTCCATCAACCGCGATGATATTGAAACTTTACTGGCCAATTTTAGTGGTATCGTAATTGTAGATGAAGCATATATCAACTTCAGCAGGCAAAAAACTTTTATACAGGAACTAACCGAATATGCGAACCTGGTGGTACTGCAAACGCTATCAAAAGCGTGGGGACTGGCAGGGTTACGCATAGGGATGGCCTTTGCCAGCGAAGAGATCATCGAAGTGATGAATAAGGTGAAACCGCCTTATAACATTAATGAATCGTCGCAGCAACTGGCGCTGAAAGCGTTGGAAAATGTGGGGCAGGTAAATAACTGGATCAAAGAAACTTTAGCGCAACGTGATCGCCTGGTGCTAAATCTGAAGAATCTGGATTTTGTGGTAGATATCTACCCATCCGACGCTAATTTTATACTCGTTAAAACTACTGACCCGAAAGGGATATATAACTATTTAGTAAGCAAGGGCATTATCGTACGCGACCGGTCTAAAGTTGATCTGTGCGACGGGTCATTGCGCGTTACGGTAGGTACACCAACAGAAAACGACCAATTGTTAGCAGCGTTAAAGGAATTTAAATGAGCGAATTAAAGAAAATATTATTTATAGACCGCGACGGTACGCTGATCAAGGAACCGCCGGACGAGCAGGTCGATTCGTTTGAAAAATTGGTATTCTATCCCGGTATGCTGCAATATCTGCCTAAAATTGCCCAACTGGATTATGAACTGGTAATGGTCACCAACCAGGACGGATTAGGAACAGCATCTTTCCCGGAAGATACTTTTTGGCCGGTCCAAAATTTCATCATCCAGACACTGGAAAACGAAGGTGTAAAATTTTCGGCGGTGCATATCGACCGTACTTTACCGGCAGATAACGCTTCTACCCGCAAGCCTGGCACAGGCATGCTAACTGAGTATTTCGACGAAAAGAAATACGATCTGAAAAATTCCTTTACTATCGGTGATCGTGAGAATGACGTTTTGTTGGGCAAAAACCTGGGTGCAAAAGCTGTCTGGTTAAATAATCATTCGGGATTAGGTTCGAACGAGTTTACATCAAAAGTTGATCTTGGCGATACCATAGCATTGGAAACTACCGACTGGGAAAAAATATACGAATTTTTGAAACTGGGCCGGCGAACCGTTGAACACCAGCGTACTACCAGGGAGACCGATATTGCGATCAAACTTAATCTGGACGGCAAAGGTGAAGCAAAAATAGGCACCGGTCTGCATTTCTTTGACCACATGCTCGACCAGATAGCGCGCCACGGCAACATCGATTTACAATTAACCGCCAGGGGCGATCTGCACATAGACGAACACCATACAATCGAAGATACAGGTATTGCCTTAGGTGAGGCTGTAGCTTTGGCTCTAGGTAATAAAAAAGGCATTGAACGTTATGGCTTTTGCCTGCCCATGGACGATTGCCTGGCACAGGTTGCCATTGACTTCGGCGGCCGTAACTGGCTGGTGTGGGATGCAGCGTTTAAGCGCGAGAAGATCGGCGAGATGCCTACAGAGATGTTTCATCATTTCTTTAAATCGTTTAGCGACGCGGCGAAATGTAATTTGAATATCAAAGCTGAAGGTCAGAATGAACACCATAAGATCGAAGCAATATTTAAAGCCTTTGCAAAGGCAATAAAAATGGCGGTAAAACGTGATGTAAACAACATGGTTTTGCCAAGCACGAAGGGTTTACTATAGTTGGCAGTTGGCAATTGCCGGGTAGCAGAAATGCCTGATTGCAAACTGCACACTGTAAACGGCAAACTAAAAAATGATAGGTATCATCACATACGGCGCGGGGAATATCTTCTCTTTAACGGCTGCGTTAGACAGGCTGGGCATTGCCTACGGCATGATAAATAGTGAGCATGATTTGGAGCATTATGATAGATACATCATCCCGGGTGTGGGCCATGCCGGTGCTGCCATGACTAAATTGGAGCAAACCGGGCTTGTGCCCCACATCAAAGCATTAAATAAACCAACACTGGGTATTTGTGTGGGCATGCAGTTGCTGACAGCACACTCAGAAGAAGGTGATGCAAACTTGCTCAACATTATCCCGGTGAAGACTTTAAAGTTTACAGCCGACGCCACGTTCAAAGTGCCACACACGGGCTGGAACCAGGTTTTTAAAGATAGGCACAACCCACTTTTTCAAAATATTCCTAACGGTTCCTACTTTTACTTTGTACATTCATACTATATTGAATATAACGATGCCTATACATCGGCATCAACGGACTACAGTTTAAAATTTTCGGCATCAATTTGGCTGGATAACTTTTACGGGGTACAGTTCCACCCGGAAAAATCAGGTCAGCATGGCGAAACCCTATTAATTAATTTTTCAAAATTGTAAACCCATGTATATTATACCCGCTATAGATATCCTCAATAAAAAAGTTGTCCGCTTGCGCGAAGGCGATTACAACCAGGTAACCGAATACGATGTGAGCCTGGAGGAAATGATAGAAAAGTACCAATCGAATGGTACCGATTATATACACGTGATAGATCTTAACGGCGCTCGTAACGATTTTTCGAACCAGCAATATATTTTCGACGTCATCAAAAAAACCAACATGCAGGTGCAGTATGGTGGCGGCGTGCGCAGCATTGATAAAGTGAAAGAGCTGATAGATGCCGGTGTCCACCGCGTAATCGTCGGTACGCAGGCCATCACCAGGCCCATGTTCCTGGATGAACTGAGCCGTTCTATTTGCGGCCGCGATCGTTGTTCTAACCAGGTGGTTATCGCGATAGACGTGCTGGACGAGGTGATCAAATATTCCGGCTGGATGGAAAGTTCGCCCATTAAATTAATGGACTATGTTGACCGTTGCCTTGCCTTAGGTTTCTTCCGCTTTTTATGTACGGATATTAATAAAGACGGTAAACTGGAAGGTGCAGGCATTGAACTCTATGAAAAACTACTGGATCATTCGCCGTTCATAAAACTCATAGCCTCGGGTGGCGTAAGCTCGATGGACGATATAGAAAAACTGGCCAAATTAAAGGTCGAATCGTGTGTAGTTGGCAAAGCTATCTATGAGGATAAAATATCTATCGAAGATATTAAGAACTGGAATTTGGAAAGCTTGATATCGATTTAAAGCCCCCCGGACCCCTAAAGGGTATAATTACTAATAACAAAGACCATGTGAGATTGCTTCGTACCTCGCAATGACGAATCGCTGATTTATGCTCTCTAAAAGAATTATTACTTGCCTCGACGTAAAAGATGGCCGCACGGTAAAAGGTGTGAACTTCGTGAACCTGCGCGATGCCGGCGACCCGGTAGAACTGGCCTGGAATTACTCCCGTCAAGGTGCAGACGAATTGGTATTCCTCGATATTACCGCTACGGTTGAACGACGTAAGACTATGGTTGAACTGGTAAAAGCAGTCGCCCGGCAGATCAATATTCCCTTTACAATTGGCGGCGGTATCAACGAGATAGCGGATGCAGATGCCCTGCTAAACGCCGGTGCAGATAAAATATCCATCAACTCGGCAGCAGTACGCAACCCGCAGTTGATAGATCAATTGGCCAAAGCATTTGGGGTGCAATTTGTGGTGATCGCGGTAGATACGCGCCTTATCGACGGCAAAAACATTGTACATTTGAATGGCGGCCGGATGCCGACGGAACACGAAACGTTAAACTGGATCGCTGAAGCAGAAAATCGTGGCGCAGGCGAAATACTGCTCACTTCGATGGATCATGACGGCACGAAGGCAGGTTTTGATAACATCCTGCTAAAGGAAGTAAACAACCGGGTGAACATTCCTGTTATTGCTTCCGGCGGCGCAGGATCAGTGCAGCATTTTGTGGATGTGTTTGAGCAGACAAATGTAGACGCCGCGCTGGCGGCTTCTGTGTTTCACTATGGTGAGATTTTGATACCTGATTTAAAAGCGACTTTAAAACAACATAATATAGCGGTAAGGGTGTAAATGGAAATAAACTTCGACAAAAGCAACGGCCTGGTGCCGGCAATTATACAGGACGAACACACGTTAGAAGTGTTGATGCTCGGCTACATGAACCAGGAAGCCTACGACAAGACTGTGGCTGAAAATGTCGTGACCTTCTACTCCCGTTCTAAAGAGCGCCTGTGGACCAAAGGTGAAACCAGCGGTAATTACCTGCATGTAAAAGATATTCAAATCGATTGCGATAGCGATACGCTGCTGATCAAAGTAAAGGCCGATGGCCCAACCTGCCACACCGGTAGCCGCAATTGCTTCAATACGTCCTATAATCAGAATTTCGTATTGCAACTGGAGCAGATCATTGCCGATCGCTATGAAAATCCGCAGGAAGGCTCCTACGTCAACAAACTGCGTAAAAAAGGGATTAATAAGATCGCACAAAAGGTTGGCGAGGAAGCAGTAGAAACCCTAATCGCCGCTTTAGCCGAAACCGAAACTGATTTCATTAATGAGGCCTCCGACCTGGTGTTTCACCTATTAGTTTTGCTCCGCGAAAAGGGACTGACACTTGAAACCATTGCTAAGAATTTAGAAGAAAGACATAAGTGAGTAGGCAGTTGGCGGTTTGCAGTGGGCAGTGATTTTACTCCCCATTAACTGCAAACTAATAACTGCAAACTGCAAACTGACCAATGATCTCCGTTCAAAAAATAACAGAACTTACCGGACATAGCAATCCCATTTTCGCGATGGAACTCTCGCAGAAGCCGGGTATTGTGTTTACCGGCGGAAACGATAAAGGCGTGGTGGAATGGAGCCTGAAACGGATGGAGTTCATCAAGGTGATGTTTCCGGTGGCGGCATCTGTTTACTCCATTCATTGTCCGGAAGGTTATCCGCTTCTATTTACAGGATTACGCAGCGGGCAAGTGCTGGTATTTGATTTCATTCAGCAGAAGATCATCAAATCGCTTAACCACCACCACAAGCCAATTTTCGATATCAAAACCGTCAATCATAAAAACGAGTTGTTGATCGCCTCCGAAGACGGGACTGTTTCCATCTGGAGTTTAGACACACTGGAGTTGCTGCATAACATCCATGTTTCGAACGATACGGTCCGTTGTATCAGCATCAGCCCTAATCAAAAACAGGTGGCTTTTGGCTGCCGCGATAACCAGGTGCGTATTTACGACCTGGAAGATTATACCATTATCAAGTCGCTGACAGGCCATACCATGTCGGTCTTTGCGGTGCAATACTCGCCGCTTGGCGACTATTTAGTTTCGGGCAGCCGAGACGCACAATTGAAAATATGGGACACCACAACTTTTGAACTTAGAGAAAACATCCCGGCGCACCTGTTTGCCATTAATCATATTGCTTTCCATCCTACCCGGCCCTATTTTGCCACCGCCAGTATGGACAAAAGCATCAAGATATGGGGTGCAGATGATTTTAAGCTTTACAAAGCTATCAGCCGCGAAAAAGGTTATGAGGCGCATCGTTTATCAGTCAATAAAGTGGTTTGGGTCGGCGATCAACTGTTGTCCTGCAGCGACGATAAAACGATAATGGTGTGGGATGTTAAATTTGAGTGAGCACTTTATATCCGCCGTATACTATGCAAACGATGCGTATGACGCTGCAGCTGTTGTGAGTATATGCCTTTCTCATCGATCACATCAATTTTCACTTTTCCGGAAGCATGAATAATATGCTCGTTATTGAGTACAATGCCTACATGGGTTACGTCGCCGGCATCATTATGAAAAAACGCCAGGTCGCCGGTTTTTACCTCGTCCAGCGAATTAACCTTCTTGCCCTGCGTTACCTGCATACTGGCATCACGCTTCAGGGTCGTACCTTTCAGTCTAAAAACAGCTTGTGTAAATCCCGAGCAATCAATACCAAAATGGGTACGACCACCCCACAAGTACGGCGTATTAAGAAAAGACTTTGCGATAATTTCCAACTTATCCCCTTTTCCAAAAGTGCCGAGAATGTCAAAACGTTCGTTGCCGATGTGACAGGTTGAACCTTTAGCAAACGAAAGCGAACTACCAATAGGCAGGTATAATATGCTATTATCGGTTATTTTCCAGGCCTGGGTAATGGGAGCATCTGTAAGTTGCGACGAATTTTCCTGCAACTGTTTGTATAGCATCTGCGCAAGCGGCACAAATTGCAGCCGGCCTATCCAACCCTCATAACCATCCATCAAACAGGTTATGCGCGCCCAGTGTTCGGTATATTCTTTGATTTCGAAAGCCTCGCCAAATAAAACTTGCGACACTTGTTCGCTGCGCTCATTTGGCTCCGAACGAAGCGGTATTACAGCTAAATTACAAATGCCGTATTCCATGGATTAATCAGGGTTTGACTTTTCTACGTTAATCAAATTTAAAAGTTTCAACAACAAAAAAGGGAATACCTTAACGATATTCCCTTCAATATATTAGTTTATTTGAAACTATTCATTCATATGCAGCCATTCTTTCTTGGCTAACAACTCTTCCTGGCTCTCGCGCACGTTCTCGTCATCCACGCAGCAATCTACCGGGCACACAGCTGCGCACTGGGGCTCATCGTGAAAGCCAACGCACTCGGTACATTTATCAGGTACTATGTAGTAGATATCATCAGATAAAGCCGCCTGGCTTTCCTCGGCGCTGATGGTAACACCATCACCAAAATCAATCACGCCCTTCAAACCCGTTCCATCCGAAAAACGCCAGGCTGCACCTGCGTCGTAAATGGCGTTGTTAGGACATTCCGGTTCGCAAGCTCCGCAGTTTATACATTCGTCGGTGATTATAATCGCCATATTTTAAAATATCTCGTGTTCTGAATTACCTTTGCCCTTTAAAGCGTGCAAATATAACAAAAAAAGAATTTAAGAGTTTGTAAGGCTTACACATATCTATGTCAAAATTGAACATACACCAACTGACCGAAGCCTTTTCAAAACTGGGAGAATATCTCACGCATCCGGATGATGAACTGACTGAAATGATCAGTTCAGAACGCCAATATAACGCCTGGTTCACTATCGGGAACGTAACACGTGCCATCAAAGCGATAGGCCACACACTAACAGAAGACAACCTGCGCGAATGGTTAAGCAAGTACAAATATGATGAAAAGGCAACGGCCAAAAAGGTTGGCTTAATCCTCGCCGGCAACATCCCGATGGTGGGTTTTAGCGATGTGCTTTGCGTATTGGCCTCCGGAAATTTTGCCCTGATCAAGGCCTCAAGCCAGGATAGCAGGCTGATCGCATTTGTGCTGCAAAAGTTGGCAGCTATCCAAGCCGCATTTGCCAATAGGTTTTCGTTTGTAGATAGATTGGAAGGCTTTGACGCGGTGATTGCGACCGGCAGCAATAACACCTCACGCTATTTTGAATATTACTTCGGCAAAGTGCCGCACATCATTCGCAAAAACCGCAACAGTGTTGCTGTGTTGACGGGGGACGAAACAGAATCGCAGCTCTACCAGTTGGGTCATGATATTTTCGATTATTTCGGACTTGGATGCCGCAATGTTTCCAAACTATTGGTGCCACGCGATTATGATTTTACCTTTTTTTTTGAGTCGATACAACCTTTTCAAACTATAGCCGATCATCATAAATACTGCAATAATTACGATTACAATAAATCCATTTACCTGGTAAACGGCGAGAAACATTTAGACAACGGCTTTTTGCTGGTGAAGGAAGATGCGCATTGGGTATCTCCGTTAGCGGTGTTATATTATGCTTATTATGATGACATCGCATCAACTGAAAAGATCATTAATGACGAGGCCGATCACATCCAATGTGTAGTGAGTGGTTTACCATTAAAAGTAAGCAGCCAGGTGGTGTCATTCGGCCAAAGCCAGCATCCGGGTTTATTTGATTATGCTGATGATATAGATACCATGGAATTTTTGAGCAGGTTATAGGGCTCATCCGACCAAATTCTAAATTATACCGGCCAACTGCTCGATACGCATTGATACCAGCTGATATTTGCTGGACTTTCGTGGTGTATTTATTAAATTTAAAAACATCATGAAAAGAAATTTTTCATCATTAAGGCCTTTGGGCCTAGGCGGGGGCCTTCTCTTGGTTTGGATCTTATTTTCACAAACGTGGCAGGCACAGCCTTTGCTATCCTTTATAAGTCTGCACCATTTTTACTTTGTGGCTTTTATCATATTGTTAACCATTATGGTGGCTGTTCTCTCCAATCGCATGCAAGCTAAAAAGCTGCGGTTATTACCTCAAAAAGAAAGAAAAGCCTATATTTTAAGATCGAAAAAAAAACTTCCATTTATATTACTGAGTTTTATTGCCTTTTTAGCTATTTTATTCTTTGGTGAGAATTTCATACGGGATAATCCATTCCCGGTGTGGTTAAAAATGAACTTTCCCTATATTTTATGCGTTCCCTTTTTGATCAATTTATCTATTGGTAGTTACGTTGTTGATCTGAATTATGAGCGAAAATTAAAACAATCCGTACTGGAAAATGAAAGTATCAATTTAAAACTAAGGTCCATCCGTTCGCAGTTAAACCCACATTTTATGTTCAATGCGCTTACATCCATCCAAAACCTGATGAACAAAAATGATATTCCGGCTGCAAATCATTACCTTTCTATGTTTGCCGATTTAACCCGCAAAGTGCTAAATACCAGTGACCAGGATTTGATCAGCCTGGAAGATGAATTGAAAATCCAGGACGATTACCTGCAAATGGAACAATTACGCTTTGGTTTCAAATATAGTGTTAAGGTGAGCAGTTCTATAAATAAGGACAATACCGAAATACCTGCCATGCTGCTTCAACCATTTGTTGAAAACGCAGTTAAACATGGCGTGGGCGCATTGGGGCAAAATGGCATTATCGGCATAACCATCGATAAACAAGGCAATGATTTAATTCTGGCAGTTGCAGATAATGGAAATGGTTTTGATAAAGCAGAAGTACAACAGCAATTAACGTCATTCGGGTTGAAACTAAGCGAGCAGCGGATCAAACTTCTAAATCAATTAAATAAAAATCAACCGGTATCTTTAGCTATTGATTCTACACCAACCGGCACACGCGTAACCATAACGCTAACAGATTTGCTTGCATAACTAAATAGTGAAATGAGCCTTCGAAGCATAATTATAGATGATGAGCCCAATAACATCGAAAACCTTGTTTCTCTGCTAAGTCAGTATTGTCCCGAGGTGATAGTTGCTGCTACTGCGATGAATGCCGACGAGGGTATTACATCAATAAAAACCCACCGGCCCGATTTAATATTTTTAGATATACAAATGCCCGGCAAATCAGGCTTTGATCTGCTAAAGGCACTTTCCAATATCAATTTTGAGATCATTTTTATTACCGCTTATGATCAATATGGCATACAAGCCATTAAATTTTCAGCCCTGGATTACTTGCTAAAACCTATAAATATCACCGAGTTGAAATTGGCTGTTGAAAAAGCGAGGCAGAAAATAACAGCTAAGCAAAAAGACTACAACATTGCAAACCTGTTGGCTTACATTAAAACCGGTAGTAAAGATGTTCCAAAAATAGCTTTACCTACACTGCAAGAGATTATGTATGTACGCGTAGATAATATTATTCATTGCGAAGCCTCTAACAACTACACTTCGTTTTACCTGCAAAACGGCGAACAGGTACTGGTTTGTAAAACACTGAAAGAATTTGCGGAACTCCTAACACCGCACAATTTTATTCGCACGCACCAATCGCACCTGGTTAATTTGCATTTTGTAAAGAGTCTTTTAAGAGAAGATGGCGGCACGCTACTTTTAACAGATCAAACAAAAGTGCCCATCTCAAGACAAAACCGGGATTTGGTTAAAGAAAGGCTCAACAACACGCTTTAACAAATATCCGATTGTCATTTCTAAAATTATCAGGTATTGTTACCTTTGGAACAGTTCATGGTTGGTGGTTCATAGTTCATAGCAAAATGCTCGTCTATGATCCATGAACTATCAGCTATCAGCTAAAATGTATATCATCAAAGTTAAAGGCGTAGCCAAAATACCAGATTATGTGCAGTTAAGGGATGATAAGTTTACCTTGCTGGCATATTTTAGGGTAGACAGGCCTGAAAAATCATTAGATAAGGTCGGCCTGGGCGATAAGACCGAACATATTATGAATATTATCAGGGACCTGCCATTTGGCAAGATCTTAAAGTTAGAATTATAGCAAATGACCGGAAACTCGATTATAAAGCTCAGCAATGTTGATATTTTTCAGCAAAAGCACCTGGTGTTGTCAAACGTTAACCTGCACATAGACAAAGGCGACTTTGTTTGGGTGATTGGCCAGACAGGCTCGGGTAAAAGTACTTTGTTAAAGGTGATCTACGGCGATATAGGCCTGGCCAGCGGCGAAGGATATGCCTGCGGTTACGACCTTAGCAAAATTGCCGATAAAGACGTCCCTTTTTTACGCCGCAAGCTGGGTATTGTTTTCCAGGATTTTCAGTTATTGACTGACCGCTCGGTGGAGCAAAACCTGCAATTTGTGATGCGTGCTACCGGTTGGACAGACCCAAAACTTATTGCAGACCGCGCACTGGACGTATTAGAAAAAGTGGGTCTGCGCTCTAAACTCAAAAAAATGCCGCATGAGCTGTCCGGCGGTGAGCAGCAACGTATTGTAATTGCACGGGCATTGTTGAACAACCCGGAGATCATTCTGGCTGACGAACCTACGGGCAATCTTGATCCGGAAACATCCGAGGAGATCGTGCTGCTGCTAAAACAGATCGGCCAGTCATTGGGCACCGCTGTCGTGATAGCCACACACGATTATCACATCATCCGCACGTTTCCTTCACGCATCATCAAATGCGAGAATGGCAAAGTTTTGGAAGACGTGGAAATTTAAAACAGCATCGTTGTCACTTAGTGACATCATGGTACTGCCAACCTGCTGACAGTACTTCTACAAAAACTTTTTCGCGCTGACAGGCTGTCCTGTTTTAAAAACTGGCAGGATACTTGACTTGCACTATTTACTTACAACGTTTGAATATGCTAAAGAAAAAAAAGACGGAAGATTCAGAAAACTTGAGTAACGGTATGAATGAGAATGAACAGTTGAACGAGCAGGATATTGACCAGCAAGCGGAAGAAAATGCAGTTTCGGCAGAGCAGGTATTGAAGGAAGAACTGGCCCTGGCCAACGATAAATATTTGCGTTTATACGCCGAATTTGATAATTTCAGACGCCGCACTTCGAAAGAACGGGTTGACTTGTTGCAAACTGCCGGCAAGGAAGTGATTGTATCAATGTTACCGGTGCTGGACGATTTTGAACGCGCCGAAAAGGCCATGGCCACTTCAACAGATATAAATGCTGTAAAGGAAGGCGTTGCATTGATACAGAATAAATTAAAGAATATACTAACGCAGAAAGGGCTGAAACCAATGGAATCTATTGGTACCGAATTCAATGCCGATCTGCACGAAGCTATTACCAACATCCCCGCACCTACCGACGATATGAAAGGAAAAGTAATAGATGAGATGGAAAAAGGCTATTTGCTGAATGACAACGTAGTGCGCTTTGCAAAAGTAGTTGTAGGCGCCTGAGGCAATGATTGAGTTATTGAATTAGTGAATGAGCGAATGGATTTTATCCTTTCGCCTTATATATTTTTAATTAGGGTAGTTTGAATAGTGAAACATGTACTCATTCACTCCTACGCTAATTCATACATTAAAATAGAATGTCAAAAAGAGATTATTACGACGTACTGGGGGTTTCCAGGGGCGCTGATGCCGATGAGATAAAGAAAGCTTATCGTAAGATGGCGATCAAATATCACCCCGACAAAAATCCGGGCGATAAAGAAGCGGAAGAGAATTTTAAAGAGGCGGCAGAGGCTTACGAAGTGTTGAGCAATCCAGAAAAGCGCCAGCGTTATAACCAGTTTGGCCATGCAGCTAATGCACAGTCGGCAGCAGGCGGTTATGGTGGTGGCGGCATGAATATGGAAGACATATTCAGCCAGTTTGGTGACATTTTTGGAGGAGGAAGTCCGTTTGAGGGATTTTTTGGCGGGGGAAGACAAGGCAGTGGCCGTCGCGTAGCGAAAGGCAGCAACCTGCGTATCAAGGTTCGTTTGACGCTGGAAGAAATTGCCAACGGCACCGAAAAGAAGATAAAGGTTAACAAACAGATACTTTGCGGTACCTGCGATGGTACCGGCGCGAAGGATAAATCATCCTTTCAAACCTGTAAAACCTGCGGTGGCCAGGGTGCGGTGCGCCGGGTAACCAATACCATTTTGGGCCAGATGCAAACTACCAGCACCTGCCCTACCTGTAACGGCGAGGGTACCGTGATCACTTCTAAGTGTACTACCTGTCATGGCGACGGCCTGGTGCGCGGTGAAGAAACCATTAGCATTAATGTGCCTGCCGGCGTAAGCGAAGGTATGCAGTTAAGCATGAGCGGCAAGGGTAATGCGGCGCCGAGGGGTGGTATTCCCGGCGACCTGATCATCCTGATCGAGGAGGTACCGCACGAAACCTTAAAGCGCGATGGCAACAATGTGATCTATGACCTGTATGTTTCGTTTGTGGATGCAGCATTAGGTACCAGTGTTGAAATACCTACCATTGATGGCAAAGCAAAGATCAAAATAGAGCCGGGCACCCAGGGCGGTAAAATTCTGCGACTGAAAGGCAAAGGCGTACCCGAGGTAAACTCTTATCATCGCGGCGACCAACTGATACATATCAATATCTGGACCCCGAAAGCGTTAAGCAACGAGGAACGCGCTTTACTGGAACGCCTGCAGGACTCGCCAAATTTTAAACCCAATCCGGGCAAGAACGAACGCAGTTTTTTCGAGCGGATGAAGGAATATTTTGAATAGTAAATAAAATGCTATAGTCAAAGGCCGGGCAATGTTCCGGCCTTTTTTGTTTACGCGTTTCCCGTCATCCAACAAATCATCCGCATCAATTGTATATTTGGCTCAATCGAATAGCTATGAGCAAACGCGTAGCCGTGATGGACCTCGGCACCAACACCTTTCACCTGCTGATCGCCGAAGGAAGCGCGACTAAGCCGGCTATTTTATACAAAAACACTATCGCTGTTAAATTAGGCGAGGGCGGTAGCAACAAAGGTCTGATCCAACCGTCTGCTTACCAACGCGGACTTGACGCCATGCAGCAATTCAGCGGGCAGATCAAAAAAATTGGTGTCATTGAGATACATGCTATCGCCACATCTGCCTTACGAAATGCGGCAAATGGCCAGGAATTTATGGAGCAGGTTAAAGCCGAAACCGGTGTTACCATTGAAACGATTAACGGCGATGCAGAGGCGGAATATATTTATGAAGGTATTAAAGCCAGTGGTTGCTTGTCAGATAAAACCTCGCTGATCGTAGATATTGGCGGCGGCAGCGTAGAATTTATTATTTGTAACCGTCGCGAGCTATTCTGGAAGCAAAGTTTCGAGGTTGGCGCCGCGCGATTAATGGATCAATTTCATCGAACTGATCCGATACCATCATCGGCGATTGCAGATCTGAATAACTATCTCGAAGAAAAACTGACCGATCTGTTTTCCGCAGCCTCAAAATATAAAGTCGACAATATGATTGGCTCTTCGGGTTCTTTTGAAACGTTTGCGGCGATTACAGAGCAACAAAACAACCAACTATTCGACTTAGATCAAACGCCAGCTTATCATTTCAAGCACGACGAATTGCTGCAAACCATTGACTATATAGTTAAATCCAACCACCAGGAACGTGCAAAAAATAGCGTGATCATCCCCGTCCGGGTAGATATGATCGTGGTGGCAGCATTATGTACAAAATTTGTGATGGACAAACTGGGGTTGGCGGATGTAATCATGTCCACCAGTTCGCTTAAAGAAGGTGTTTTGGCAAAAATTCTTACATAAGCCGGCACTGTTATAAAATTCGCCCTGCCGTTCGTATATTGCTGCTTCAACTGATCGCACAAAATGAAAGCAACTTCTGTTAGTCTCGGCCTTATTTTATTGGCCGTCGTTTCGGTAAATGCGCAAAGACGCGGACGCCGCCCTGCCGTTAATACCGATTCTATTCAAACGAATTACATACCATCTGAATCATTTGCCCCGATGTATTATACCGAGCGCGGCAATGAGTTTCATTCGGCCAATGGCAATCCGGGCGCCAAATACTGGCAAAACCGGGTAGACTACCAGTTAAAAGCTACTATTGATACCAACACCAAAACATTAACCGGCGCCGAAGTGGTTACCTATACCAATAACAGCCCGGATGCATTGCCTTTTCTTTGGTTGCAGTTAGATCAGAACACTTACAAACGCGATGCGCGTTCTACCTTCCTGGGTGGCTTCACAACAGTGAACAATCAACATACAGATGGTTACCAGATCGAATCGGTTTCTGTCATTAATAACGGTAAAGCCGAGAAGGTAAACTTTATCATCAGCGATACGCGCATGCAAATACGTTTACCAAAGGCGCTGGCGGGCGGTGGTGGTAAATTAATTTTCGCAATTAACTATCATTATACCATTCCGGGTGCGTTTGGTAATCGTACCGACTTCACGCAAACTAAAAACGGCAAGATCTATGAGATCGCGCAATGGTTCCCGCGCATGTGCGTTTATGATGATTCGCATGGCTGGGATACGTTACCTTTCTTAGGCAGCGGCGAGTTCTACTGCGAGTACGGCGATATTGACTACACAGTGACAGTACCTTCGGATATGATCGTTGCCGGATCAGGCGAGTTGCTCAATCCAACCGAAGTGTTGACTGCTAAACAGGTTGCTCGATTAAACGAAGCGCGCAACAGCGATAAGACGGTAATGATCCGTACAGCGGAGGAAATAAAAGACCCGGCATCACGCCCGTTTCACAAAGGCAATTTGACCTGGCATTTTAAAATGGTTAACACCCGCGATGTGGCTTTTGGCGCTTCTAACGCCTATATCTGGGATGCAGCAAGGGTGAACTTGCCCGGCGGTAAAAAATCACTGGCCATGTCTGTCTACCCGCTTGAAAGCGCAGGTAACGACGCCTGGGGCCGCGCGACAGAATATCTTAAAAAATCAATCGAGTATTTCTCAGAAAAATGGTTCACTTACCCCTACCCGGTTGCCATCAACGAAGCCGGTACCGCTGGTGGTATGGAGTACCCGGGCATTGTATTCGATGGTATCCGCGACAAAGGCAGCGAGCTGTATTGGGTAACTGCTCATGAGATCGGCCATAACTGGTTCCCTATGATTGTTGGCTCCAACGAGCGCCGCTACGGTTGGATGGACGAAGGTTTTAATACCTTTATCGACGTTTACGCTTCTGACGAATTTAACCACGGCGAGTTTGCGCCGAAGCGCGACGGCGAATATGCCCCCGGCAAAGGCAATCCAGCGGATGAGATTGTAACCACCATTGTTGATCCTAAAGCACCGGTAATCATGACGAATGCCGATGCTATTCCGGAAGCATTCCGTCACCCCATCGTTTACTTCAAACCGGCCTTCGGTTTAGTGTTATTGCGAGAGCATATCATGGGGAAGGATCGGTTTGACTACGCTTTCAGGAATTATATTCACCAATGGGCATTTAAACATCCGCAGCCGGAAGATTTTTTCCGCTCTATGGAAAACGGCGCGGGTGAGGACCTGGCCTGGTTCTGGCGCGGCTGGTTCTTTAATAACTGGAAGCTGGACCTGGCTATTGTCAACGCGCAATATGTTAACGGCGACCCGAAAAACGGTGTGCAGGTAACGGTTGCCAATAAAGATCAAATGGTGATGCCGTTTACGTTGGAACTAAAACTAAAAGACGGTAGCAAGCAGCGCGTGGTCTTCCCGGTGGAAAGCTGGCTATTGAATAAAGCGGTGACTTACGTTTTCCCGACTACTACCGAAGCAGAAAGCGTTACCGTCGACCCGGATAATTCATTACCGGATGTAAACCGTAAAAACAACACATCAAGAATAAAATAAGAAGAGTTAAAGGGTTCAACGAAGGCGTTTTGAAGCAATTCAGGACGCCTTTGTTATTTTAAGGAGTTCGCGATAAAGCCTTTCGGTTGGCAGACCGACGACGTTTGTGTAAGAGCCGTTAATGCGCACAATGCCTGTCAATCCCACCCACTCCTGTATGCCGTAAGAGCCGGCTTTATCCATTGGTTGGTATTTATCGACGTAATTGATAATCTCGGCTTCGCTCAGATGGCGAAATGTAACATCCGACACATCATAAAAGCTATGATAATGATGCTGGTATAATAAGCAAACACCGGTGATGACCTGGTGCGTATTGCCCGACAGCATCGACAGCATTTCGATGGCGTGATCCCTGGTTTCGGGTTTACCTAAAATGTGATCATTGATACTTACAATGGTATCTGCCGTTAAAACGATCTCGTCGTTCACCAGTTCATCAAAGGCTTTGGCTTTCTTTTCGGCGATGTAAAGGGCAATTTCTTCTGGCTTTAAGCCGGATGGGTATGATTCGTCGACCTCTTTGAGCACGATCCTGAAATCCATATCCATCAACCTCAGCAACTCCTGCCTGCGCGGCGATTTAGAAGCTAATATGATAGACGGAAAATTATTCATCTTAAATTACCAGCTATAAGCTTCTTTGCTCATCCACTTGTCCTGTACTTTCAGCACTTTTTCTATCACGTCGCGGGCAGCGCCCTTGCCTCCGGCTAACGGCGAAACATAAAGGCTAACGCCTTTAATTTCTTCCACAGCATCCGCCGGGCAGGTAGGCAAACCAACCAGTTTCATGGCAGCCAGGTCGGGGATATCGTCGCCCATGTATAATACATTGGCGGCTAAGATATGCTTACTTTCGAGGTAAAGTTTCAGCTTATCCGTTTTTACATGCGCACCCAGGAAAATATCGGTGATACCCAGGCTATTTAAACGATGAATAGCTGTTTTAGAGCGGCTACCAGAAATAGCGGCCACATTATACCCGCATTTAACAGCCAATTGTAAAGCGTAGCCATCTTTAATGTTAAAAGCACGGCTTTGCTCGCCATTCT